>Ga0189279_100443_pt1 | contig 9370 bp, 6 predicted proteins | sample N26B6minimetaG_FD_130324 | JGI IMG/M metagenome (GOLD analysis project Ga0189279, IMG submission 130324) | Marine microbial communities from the Costa Rica Dome - N26 B6 mini metaG | ecosystem: Environmental > Aquatic > Marine > Oceanic > Photic zone | place: Costa Rica: the Eastern Pacific... | reverse complement strand
GGCGGCTCCGGCCGCCTGGTCGTCGCTCGACGGAAACCCTCCGTGCCCCGGCCAGTCCCTGGACCCAGGCATTGAGCGACCCACGCCGGCAGGTCTCCTGGCTCGCGGGTCGTCGCCCGATGCACGCCTTCCCGGGCGTTGCGCCCAGTGGCTGGTCCGGCAAGGCCGCACCTGTGCATCGCGCTCGCCGCTTACAGTTGCAGGGACAGCCGCGGAATCGACGGTCCCCCAAGGGGCCATCTCACCGCATTCCCTATTAAGCCCCTTGCGGGGCACCGGCGCGATCTTGCGAACGCCCGAAGACGTCCGCAGCGCCCGCCCATAAAGAAATGCGGCGTTTTCGCAATCGGCTTTTGCAGCGGGTGGCGCGTCAGGCGCGCAGATACTGGCTGGGCGGTACGCCGAAAGCGCGGCGGAACATCGCGGCGAAGCCGCTCGGGCTGTCGTAGCCGACCTCGTACGTCACCTGCGTGATCGACGCGCCCGCGGCGAGCAGCGACAGCGCCTCCATCAATCGCACCTGTTGCCGCCAGACGGCCAGCCCCATACCGGTTTCCTGTTTGAAGCTGCGCGTGAAGGTGCGCCGCCCCATCGCGGCAAGGCTTGCCCAGTCGTCGATGTCGCGCGGATCGGAGGGATCGGCGAGGATCGCGTTGCAGACGCGCAGCAGCCGCGGATCGCCGGGCATCGACACCTGGTAGGGCGCGTTCGGCATGCGCTCGATCTCTTCGAGCAACAGCGCGATGATCCGCCCCTCGCGCCCGTCGACGTCGTATAGCGGCGGAAAGTCGACGACTTCGAGGATCAGCGATTTCAGCAGGTTGGAGACTTCGAAAACCCGGCACTCCTTTGCCGTATCGGCCGGTCCGGTCGGCAGGTAGAGCGTGCGCAGCGAGACCGGGCCGCGGCACGCCACTTCGTGCTTCATGCCCGCGGGCAGCCACACCGCGCGCTGGGGCGGAATGACGAAGCTGGTTTCGGGGGTGCGCACCGACATCACCCCGGTCGAGGCATAGAGGATCTGGATGTGATCGTGGCTGTGCATAGGATCGACGAAGCCCGCGGAATATTCATCCTGCAGCGCGATCACCGGACGATTGGTGACGAGGACGTCGATGCTGTGCTTCACGGCCCGTTCCCGACAATAACCAGATGATGCGATCATACAGGCCGCGGCACGCGCTGGCCAGCGAAGCTGTCGCCAATGGCCTTCGCGACGTGGTGATTGGCCCGAACGCGCGATAGAACGGTGCCGGCAGCCGCTATCCGTGGGGCAACGATAACGGGGAAGGAAAATGCCATATGTCGAAGGGCTTGGATGCCGTGGAGGACGTTATGGTCGATCCTGACATTCGTCGCTTTGTCGAGGCTATCGCTGCGGCCTATGCGGCGAATCCCCTGCCGGCGGGAAGCGGCGTTACGGGACGGCGCATGATCGCCGAGGCGGTGCGCCGGCCGTGGCGCGAGGGCGGCCCGGACATGGCCGAAAGCCGCGACTTCGACATGGGTGGCATCCGGCTGCGGCTCCACCGCCCGGTCGCCGACGCGGTTCTGCCCGTCCTCTTCTACATCCACGGCGGTGGCTGGGTTCTGTTCAGCGTCGATACGCACGACCGGTTGATGCGCGAATATGCCGCGCGCGCCGGCGTTGCCGTGGTCGGCATCGACTATCGCCTGTCGCCCGAGGCGAAATTTCCTGCCGCGCTCGAGGATTGCTCGGCGGCGCTCGACTGGATCGCGGCGCAAGCGGAGGTGCTGCGGCTCGATGCGTCGCGCATCGTGATCGGCGGCGATTCGGCGGGCGCGAACCTGTCGGTCGCCACATGCCTCTCCCGCCGCGCTCGGGGGCTGCCGCTGCCCCAGGGCATGCTCCTCAACTATGGTGCCTTTGCACCCGACCACCTGCCGAGCTATGCCCGCTTCGACGGCCCTCCCTATTCGCTCGAGGTGGACGAGATGGACGCATTCTGGACCGATTATGTCGGCGATCCCGCGCAACTCGGCGACCCGCTCGTCGCGCCGCTGCGCGCCGATCTTGTAGGCCTGCCACCGGCCTTTCTCGCGATTGCCGAATGCGACATCCTCGCCGACTGCAACCACGCCTTCGCCGCCCGGCTTGCCGACGCCGGCGTGCCGGTGCGTGCGGTCACCTATGAAGGCGCCACCCACAGCTTCCTGGAAGCGATGTCGATCGCGCCGCTTGCGCGCCAGGCACTCGACGATCAGGCGGCCTGGATCGGCGAACGGGTGGGCGCGTGAGGCGTTTCTTCGACGATCGTCAACTCGCGCATGCGCCGGTCCGCGAACTGCATAATGGCGAATGGACCGCCTATGCCGAAAATGCCGAGCGACCGCGGGCGATCCTGGCGGCGCTGAGCGGCTGGGAGGCCGTCCGCGATTTCGGCATGGCGCCGATCGCCGCGGTCCATGACGCCGGTTACCTGGCCTTCCTTCAGCGCGCGCATGACGAATGGCGCGCGGCGGGACGCAACGGCGATGCGATCGGCTATACCTTTCCCGTCGTGCGCCGCCGCCCCTTGTCTTTCGGCCGGGTCGACGCCGATCTGGGCGCCTACAGCTTCGATGCCGCGACGCCGATCGCCGAGGGGACGTGGGAGGGGGCCTATTGGTCGGCGCAAACCGCGCTTTCGGCGCTCGATCATCTCGCGGGAACCGGCGAGGCGTCGGCCTTTGCGCTGTGCCGGCCGCCCGGGCATCACGCCGGACGCGACTATATGGGCGGCTATTGCTACCTCAACAATGCCGCGATCGCCGCGCGCGCGGCGCAGGCGCGCGGGCTCGGTCCGGTCGCGGTCCTCGACATCGACTATCATCACGGCAACGGGACGCAGGATATCTTCTACGCCGACGCCGGGGTGTTCTTCGCGTCGATCCACGCCGATCCGGCGACCGACTATCCTTTTTACTGGGGGCATGCCGACGAGCGCGGCGAGGGGGCGGGCGAGGGGACGACGCTCAATATCCCGCTGCCGCGCGGCACCGACGGTGCAGCCTATGCCCCGGCGCTCGACCGGGCGCTGGCGGCGATCGCCGATTGGGGCGCACGGTGTCTGGTCCTGTCGTTCGGGGCCGACACGCACAGCAGCGACCCGATTTCATTTTTCCGGCTCGAACGCGACGATTATCGCGCAATCGCAGGCCGCCTGCGCGGGCTCGGCATCCCGGTGCTGATCCTGATGGAGGGCGGCTACGCCGTCGGAGACCTTGGCGGCAATGTCGCGGCGTTTCTTGCGGGGTTCGAGGGGTAACGCCGGCTTTTGGGGTGGCCCCGGCGCAGGCCGGGATCTCGCCGGTGCGCAAAACCGTCAGGGTGAGATCCCGGCCTTCGCCGGGATGACGTTGGTAAGGGACCACAACCGGTCGTTCACAGGCATTCGTCATCCCGGACTTGATCCGGGATCCATAGCAGCGCTGACGTCTTGGACCCCGGATCAAGTCCGGGGTGACGATGTTGAATAAGTCCGCAATCGGTCGAAACCGGTGACGCCTGGAAGGAGCGTCCCGCCCGGCCGGCGGGACGCTCCATTTCCTCAATTCAGGCTGAAACGCACCGTCGCGCCGATCGTGCGCGGCCGGGCCACCGAACCCGCAAAAGCGAAGGGGGCGTTCAGAATGCCATATTGATTGAACAGATTCTTGGCGAACAATCCCAGCTCGACGCGATCGGCAACGGTGACCGACGCGTTGAGATCGACCAGGTGGAAATCGCCCTTTTCCAGCGACCCCGCGAAATCGACCGGCGCCGCCGACAGGTAGCGGTGCGCGATCCCGAAGCGCGGCCGCATCGGCGCGTCGGGGAAGGACAGGTCGATCGTGTTCGAGATCGTCCAGTCCGACGCGCCGGGAAGCTGCGTGCCCTTTGCATAGCCGCCGCCGGGCGCGAAGCTGTCAGGAAGCAATTCGGCGAGGCGCGCATCGTTGTAGGAGACATTCGATGCAAAGGTCAGGTTGCGCGTCGGGCGCAGGGTCAGGCTCAACTCGACCCCGTCGATGTTGGCGCCGCCGCCGTTCACCGTATAGGCGTTGAAATCGACCGGGGTGAACAGGCGCGCCTGAATATTGTCCCAGTCGATGTGATAGGCGGTCAGGTCGACACTGAGCGTGCGGTCGATCAGGTCAAAGCGGGTTCCGACTTCGTAATTCTTGGTCGTGTCGCTGCCGAACGTCAGCGGCAGGCCCGGCACCGCGGCCGAATAGACATTGATCCCGCCGATGCGGAAGCCTTCCGAATAGAGGGCGTAGACCATGAAATCGTCCGACGGCTTATAGGTCAGCGAGGCCTTTGGAATGAAATCCGAATCCTTATCCGTGCCCGGGGCGAAGTCGAACGGGTCGATCAGGTTGGCGTTGGGCAGATATTGCAGTCGCGGGCTCGATCTATATTCGAACAGGCGCCCGCCCAGCGTGAGCGTCAGCGTGTCGGTGAAATCGAACGAGGCTTCGCCGAAGATCGCCTTCTCGGTCACGCGGTTGCTGCTGATGGTGCGCGTCGCGAGGTCGCCCGGGGCCAGCTCGCTGGCCGGCTGGCCGTCGAACTCGTCGGGGTTGGCGTCGATGTAATCGCCGATCCCCGCGATATAGGTACCGTCGGTGTTTGCCGAGCGCAGCTTCGTGTAATTGGCGCCGATCAGCCAGCGGAATCGCCCGCCGTCGGGCGAGGCGAGGCGAAGTTCGTAATAGTTGGTCTTCGACTTGCCATCGCTGCTCGCCAGCTCGGGCGTATCCGTGCGCGGATCGTTGCCGCCGAAAATCGAATTGTCGAACGCCAGATTGGCCTTCTTTTCAGTGTAGCTGCCGACCGCGGTCAGCGTCGCGAAGCCCAGATCCTGTTCGAGTTTCAGGCTGTGCAGCATGAAGCTCGTGTCCTGGAACTCGGCCACGTTCGTTGCGCGGTCAAAGGTCTTGGGCGGGCCGAACAGCACATAGGTCTGATCGTCCAGATCATATTCCTGATACATGCTGAGCGCCGAAATGCGGGTGGTTTCGGTCGGGGTGAAGACGATCGAGCCGCGCAGGCCGCGAACCCGCAAATCGTTGCTGCCCTTTTCGCCGAGCAGCGTGTTGTCGAGATAGCCCGCGTCGACGCGCTGCAGGCCGACCAGGCGCACCGCCAGCTTGTCCTTGATGATCGGCGCGTTGATCATTCCCTTGACCGCATAGCCCAGGTCGCCGTCGGCATGTTTGGTGGTCGAGACATTGCCTTCGAAGCCGGCGTCGAATTTCGTCGGGTCGGCCTCGTTGACGACATAGTTGATCGCGCCGCCGAGCGACGACGAGCCAAAGAGCGTGCCCTGCGGCCCGCGCAGCACTTCGACCCGGCTGACGTCGAAGCTGTCGACGTCGGGGATGACCAACGGGAAGCCCGGTTCGATCAACGGAATCTGGTTGAGGTAATAGCCGGTCGTCGCCTGGTTCGCCTCGTGATAGGTGCTCGACGCGACGCCGCGGATGACGACTTCGGAGACGCCCGGCTGATAATCGTTGAACACCACGCCCGGAACGCGGGTGATATAGTCGGACAGGCTCTGGGCGTTGAGCTTTTGCAACGTCGCCTCGCTGACCGCCGAGACCGACCCGCTGACGTCGCGTACCGACTGTTCGCGCTTGGTGGCGGTGACGACGATGTCATTGTCGTCGGTTGCCGTTTCCTGGGCCGCCGCCGCTGTGGCCTGCCCCAGGGCAAGCACGGAAATGCCGCAAACCACGACCCGCTTCATAATCGAATAGGACATTTTTGCCTCCCTTTTGGTATTAAATTCCAAGAGGCACGCTATCATGTTCCACTATTGTGACGGCGAAGGTCGGGCCAGAATGCCGCAATATCGGGCCACGCTCGTGCGGCGATCGGCGCGTCGCCGCCCCCCCAAATTGCCCGAACGATGGATTGGGCGGCCTGATCGGCGCAGTAAGGCGGCGTGGCGGGCATAAGCTGGGCGGCGATTGGGCTCGAACGGCAAAGGGATGGCGATGGCGGAATTGCGGAACGGCACGCGGCGGCAGTTTCTGGGCGGCGCGGCGTTGGTCTCGCTGCTGGCGGCGAACCGCGCGGCGTGGGCGATCAAGGGGGCGGTGACCACGGGCGGCGTCTGGCCCGCGGTTCCCCCGCCGCAGCCCGCGCGCGTCTCGCATGTCGTCGAACAGCTCGGGCGCACGCGCGACGACGTCTATAGCTGGATGCGCTTCAAGCCCGAGGATGGCGAGCGCACGCGCACCAATCTGCCGCCCGCGGTCGCGAAGCTGCTCGCCGACGAAAATGCCTATGCGCAGGCGATGCTGGCGCCGCTGGCGGCGACGCGCGAGCGCCTCGTCGACGCGATGCTCGCGCGCACGGCGGGTGCGGTCGCCAGCCCTCCGATCGAACGCGGGGACTGGGCCTATTCGTCGGCAATCCCCGCGGGGACGACCCATCCGGTGTACAGCCGCCGCCGCGCGGGAGGCGCGGCCGAGGTTCTGCTCGACGAAAATGCGCGGGCCGAGGGGGAGGCCTATTATCGCACCACCGGGCATCAACCGAGCCCCGACCAGCGCTGGTTCGCCTGGGCCGAGGACGTGATCGGCAACGATCGCCACCGCATCATGATCCGCGACAATGCCAGCGGCGAGGTGCGCATCCTGGTTCCGAAGGACGGCTATGGGTACGATGCTATGGCCTTTTCGCCGTCGTCGCGCTGGCTGTTCTGGATCTGGCGCGACGCGAACAACCGGCCGACGCGCCTGTACCGGACGTCGGTCGACGGCGAGATCACCGCGCTGGTCTATGAGGAAAAGGATCCCGCGATCTTCATGGCGGTTCGGCGCACCGCGGCCGACGGCTTCGTCGCGCTGACGCTGTCGGGGCCCGATACCGCCGAAGTTCGGCTGATTCCCGCCGGCGACGAAATCGCCGAGCCGCGGACCGTCTGGCCGCGCCGCACGGGCGTGCGCTATGAAATCGACGAGTGGGACGGCGCGCTGCTCGCGCTCACCGATTCGGGCGACGCGTTCGACATGAAGATCTTGCGGCTCGATTCCCAGAGCTTCGCAACGCGCGAAACGCTCGTTCCGCATCGGCCGGGGGAACCGATCCTCTCGATCCATCCCTTTGCGACGGCGCTCGTCCGCCTCGAACGGGTCGAGGGTCTGCACCGGCTCGTTCTGCGGTCGCGCGACGGGACCGAGCGCGCGATCGCCTTTGACGATCCCGCCTATGCGATCGAACTATTGCCCGAACAAAGCTATGACGCGTCGTCGGTGCTCATCATCCACCAGTCTCCCAAATCGCCGCCGCGCTGGATCGCGGTCGATCTGGCCAGCGGCGAACAGACCGTGGTCCAGGAAGAAAAGATCGCGAACTTCGATCCCGATGCCTATGATGTCGAACGGATTTTTGCGCGCGCGCCCGACGGCGAGACCGTTCCGGTCACGATCCTGTCGCGCCGCGGAGCGCCCAGGGACGGGTCGCTGCCGCTGCTGCAATATGGCTATGGCGCCTATGGCGTGCCGAGCGACCCGGTCTTTTCGATTCCCGCGCTCACCCTCGTCGATCGCGGCTGGCGCTACGCGATCGCGCATGTGCGCGGGGGCTCCGAAAAGGGGCGCCGCTGGTTCCTCGACGGGCGCAAGTTCCACAAGCGCAACAGCTTCACCGATTTCGTGGCCTGCGCCGAGCATCTGTGCGCCGCGGGCTATACCGCGAAGCGCCGCGTTGTCGCCTTCGGCCTTTCGGCGGGCGGGCTGCTTGTGGGGGCGAGCCTGAACCTTGCGCCGACGCTGTGGGGCGGGGTGATCGCAAAGGTGCCCTTCGTCGACATGCTCAACACGATGAGCGACGCGTCGCACCCGCTGGTGCCGCTGTTCCGCCCCGACTGGGGCGACCCGCTCGCCGACCCGAAGGCCTATGACTATATCGCGTCCATCTCGCCCTATGAGAATGTCCGCGCGGCACCCTATCCGCCCTTGCTTTGCACCGCGGGACTGAAGGACGACCGCGTCTCCTATTGGGAGCCCGCGAAATTCGTCGCCGAGGTACGGCACCGGTCGACGAGCGGCAATCCGGCGATATTGCGCATCGACATGGACAGCGGTCACCAGGGCAGCGCCGACCTGAAAAGCGAATATGACGAAATGGCGCTGTTCTGGGCGTTCGCGATGCGTTGCGTCGGCGAGGATGGCGGCGAGGGACGCGCAGGCTGAAGCCGTCAGCCGTGCAGGCTCATCAGCGAATCCATCAACCCGTCGTCGGCGCTCGAGCATACGCCGAGCACCAGCGCTTCGTCGCAGCCTTCGGCGACGACATAGGCGTGCCCCATCGACGAATCGATATAGATGCCCTGCCCCGGGGCGAGCGTGACCGGGTCGTAAAATTCGCTGTGCACCTCTATCCGGCCTTCGAGGACATAGATGAACTCCTCGCCCTGATGCCGTACGAGGTCCCCGAACTCGCGCGCGCTGTGGGCGCGGATGCGGGTCAGGATCGGGATCATGCGCTTCTGGCGCAGGTCGGTGCACAAATAATGATAGTCGTAATTGTCGGTCGTCACCCGCGCCGCCGACTCGATCGTGCCCAGGCTGCGGCGCCCGGTAACGCGCGGGGCGCTACCTTCCTCGTCTTCGGCGAACAGGTCCGACATGCGGATCTTGAGTCGCTGGCTGAGCTGCTGGAGCTTGTCGTAGCTGAGCGTCAGCCGGTCGTGCTCGACCTTCGACAGCGTCGATACGGGAATGCCCGACTGCTCGCTCATTTCCTTGAGGGTCCAGTCGTTACGGCTTCGAATCCCGCGCATTACCGCGCCCAGCGTCGGCGGCTTCGATGGCTCCCCCATTAAAATTTCCATTCCATGTTTGACAATTTTCCAATCAGGATCATTATGTCCCCATCGGGCCAATAACCATTGGTCCTTGGTAAGGGGTCGCGCCGCTCGCCGCAAGGTCTGGCGGACGGGTCCCGACATGGGGGATAAGGTGATGCGTTTTCTTCGCAAGCTGATGGTGGGCCTCGCGGCCTTCGCCGCCTTGCCGCTGGCCTCGGCACAGGGGCCTGTGCCGCAGGCGCCGTCGAAGCCCGACAAGACGGCGGCGCTGCCCGCGTCGGCGGCGCCGTCGAAGCCCGCGACGCTCGACGGGACGGACGTGGAGGCATGGCTGGACGGCTTCATGCCCTATGCACTGAACCGCGGCCGGGTCGCCGGCGCGGTCGTCGTCGTCGTGCAGGGCGACAAGGTCGTCCTCGAAAAGGGCTATGGCTTTTCCGACGTCGCCTCGCGCAAGCCGGTCGATCCGGCGACGACGCTGTTCCGGCCGGGGTCGGTATCGAAGCTGTTTACCTGGACCGCGGTGATGCAGCAGGTCGAGGCGGGCAAGATCGATCTCG
>Ga0189279_100442_pt1 | contig 9393 bp, 11 predicted proteins | sample N26B6minimetaG_FD_130324 | JGI IMG/M metagenome (GOLD analysis project Ga0189279, IMG submission 130324) | Marine microbial communities from the Costa Rica Dome - N26 B6 mini metaG | ecosystem: Environmental > Aquatic > Marine > Oceanic > Photic zone | place: Costa Rica: the Eastern Pacific... | reverse complement strand
GGCGATCTCCCCGTTCACCGCCGACACCGCCTTGGTGACGCCCTTGCCCAGATAGCGCGCCTTGTCGCCATCGCGCAGTTCGACCGCTTCGTGCGCGCCGGTCGAGGCGCCCGACGGAACCGCGGCGCGGCCAAAGCTGCCGTCCTCCAGCAGCACGTCGACTTCGACCGTCGGATTGCCCCGGCTGTCGAGAATTTCGCGGCCGTGAATGTCGATGATGGCGGTCATGGAACGTGTCCTGCTGAAAAGGGGCCGGCGCGCGGCCCGGTGGAGAAGGCGCCCGCCTGTTATCGGCGGCATCCGGCCAAGGCAAGGTGCATAGGAATTTTACGCAGATACCGACGAATTTTGCGGCGCTATGGAACCATTTCGTGCGCCTTGCTATATATTGACACAGGACCGAAAAGGGCCGGACACTTGTCGCCGATCGCCGCAAGTGGCGCGCCCCTATAAGAAGAAGGATCACGCCCGATGGCCAAAGCCGCTACTCCCGCCGCCAAGAAAGCCACGCCCCGCGCGCCCGCAAAGCCCGGCGCGACGAAAAAGGCGCCCGCGCGCAAACCCGCGGCGCCGAAGGCGGCCGCTGCCGAGCATCCGATCCGCGATCAGCTGGCCGCGACCCGCGACACGATCAAGAGCGAGGCGTCGAAGAAGGCCGCGTCCATGAAGAGCGATGCGACCAATTTCGCCAACCAGGCGTCTACGAAGGCGCGCGACGCGGCAACCAAGGGCAAGGACAAGGCCGCCGAAGCGGTCGGCAGCCTTGCCAAGATGCTGGAGGACAGCGCGGGCACGGTCGACGACAAATTCGGCAAGCAATATGGCGACTATGCCCGGTCGGCGGCCTCGACCGTCGCGGGCCTTGCCTCGACGCTCGACCAGAAGGACCTCGACGAGCTTGCAGGCGCGACCCGCGACTTCGTGAAGAAGAGCCCGGCGGTCGCCGTCGGCGCGGCGGCAGTGATCGGCTTCGTGCTCGCCCGGATGCTGAAGGGCGGATCGAACGACTGATCCGGCCTTGACGTCTCCCGACCCCGACACTTCGCCCGCCCCCGAAACCCGGCACGGCTACGATCGCGTCAGCCACGGCTTTGCGCCCGAAGGTTCGCCCGAATCGACGCCGCCGGTGCCGCTTGAGGACATCGTACGCGACGTCGTCGACAATCTGTCGGAGACCGCCAAGGCCGAAATGACCCTGCTCGAAGCGCGGGCCGCGCTGGCCGGGCATGGGGCGAAATGGGCCTCCGCCTGGGGCTTTGTCGCCGCCTGTGCGCTTCTGGTCGCGATGCTGGCAATCGCATTCGGAGCGATCCTCGTGCTGGCAACGCACATCGGGCCGCTGCTCGCGACGCTGGTCGTCGTCGCCGCGCTGGTTGCGCTTGCCGCCTTCGCAGGGTGGCGCGCAAGGTTGAGCGTTGGCGACGTCCGGACCGCGCTGCGCCGCGATCTGATGCACGAAGCGGGAGAGGATTGATGCGACCATCGCGAGCCCGCCTGATCAACGCCGCGCGCCGGTCGATGCTCCAGCGCAGCGAGTTGCAACGCAAGCTCGATACCGCGCGTGGGGCCTTCAAGCCCACCGCGCTCGTCGGCCGCGCCAAATATCGCGTCGGTGCAAAGGTCGACGACACGGCCCATGCGGTGCGCGAGCAGTTTCGCAGCAATCGCCTGCCGATCGCGCTGGCGGCGGTCGCCGGTGCGGTCTGGCTCTTCCGCGAGCCGATCCGCGAGCACGCCCCACGCCTCGGCCGCAGGCTGCGCGATACGGTCGACGCGACGATCGACCGCTTCCGCCCAGCGCACGATGACCATGCCCCGGCCGACGAGGCCGAAACAGATCCCGATATGGAGGACTATGACGATGAAACCGCTGCGTGACACCGCCCGCGAGACGCGTGCGAAAGCGAATGAACTTGCGGAGAAGACCGCCGAAAGCGCCAGGGCGACCGCCGACGCGGCGCGTGCCCGAATCCAGGAAGGCTATGGCCGAGCGCGCACGGCGACCAGCGAGCTGGCCAGCAAGGGTCGCGAACAGGCGGACGTCGCGCGCGAAGCCGCAGGACAGGCCTATGAAAAGGGCAAGGCGCAGGCGAGTGAAGCCTATGCCAAGGGAAAGGTCCAGGCGAAGCGCGCGAACAGCAAGCTGAAGGACGTCGCCAAGGAACAGCCGATCGCGCTTGTCGCGGGCGCGATCGCACTCGGCGCACTTGTCGGGTCGCTGCTGCCCAAGGGCGGTCGACGCGACTCCTGAGGCCGGCGCGCGCCATCCGCTTGCCGTGGCGGCGCGGCGCTGGTAGGGGGCGCCACCTCCCCTCCTCCCGCGCATGACGCCAAGGAAAGCGAAAATGAGCAAGTTGCATCTGGTATTCGGCGGACGCGTCAGCGATCCGCAGGGCCTCGATTTCGTCGATCTGTCCGCCCTCGATGTCGTCGGCCTCTATCCCGACTATAAATCGGCGGAAAAGGCCTGGCGCGCCGCCGCGCAGCGCACCGTCGACGATGCCGAAATGAAATATGTCGTCGTCCACTTGCACCGGCTGCTCCAGCCGGATGTCGAGGACTGATCGATCGCGACGGCCTTGCCGGCCGCCGCTGTTGCATCGTTCAACGGAAATTGTCGGCGTAGGCCTGAATCTTCAGCGTGCGTTCCGGGGTCGGCACGACCTCTGCGTCTATGCCGTTACGAGCTGCATAAGCGACCGCATCGTCGCGGCTCGGGAAGCCAAGGCGCAGTTGACGGCGGGTATCGCCGCTGCCCGCCCAGCCCATCAAAGGGTCGGCCTTGCGCGCCTCCGAAGGGGCGAATTCCAGAATCCAGCGCTGCGTTCCGGCGCGACCCGACTGCATCGCATTCTTCGGTTTCTGGAAAATCCGCGCTTTCATTCTTCGATCCTCTCGGGAAGCTGACGCCGCCGCCTTAGCCCGTCGCGAGCGCGGCGAAAAGCCCCCTCGTCATGCACCGTCCCGCCGCGCCTGCGCGGCCTTGGTCAGCAGCGTCGGACGGGCATTCGCGGGATCGTCGGGCCACGGATGCTTGGGGTAGCGCCCCCGCATTTCACGCGCCACGTCGTGCCAGCTCCCGCCCCAGAAACTGGCAATATCGCGGGTCGTCTGGATCGGCCGGTGCGCGGGAGAGGTCAGCGCGATCACGAGCGGCACCGCGGGGTCGCCGACCGAGGGATGCCGGGTGAGCCCGAACATCTCCTGCGCTCGGACGCTGACCGTCGGCCCGCCCTCCGCGCCATAATCGATCGGGTGGCGGCTGCCCGCCGGGGTCGCATAGTCGGCCGGCGCCAGCTTTTCGAGCAGCTGGCGTGCCGGCCAATCGAGCAGGCCGAGCAGCGCATCGACCAGCTTGCGATCGGGAATGTCGCGCAGCCCACGGCATTCGGCCAGCAACGGCGCAAGCCACAGATCGAGACTGGCGTCGAGCGCGCCAGGCGACAAGGTATCGAGGCCGGCAAAACTCGCGCGCTGTCGCAGCGCCTGCGCCAGCGGCCCCCAGCCGACGAGCCCCAGCCCCTTGTCGCGCACGGCGGCTAGGCGGACCGCGACGTCGTCCTCCGCGCCTTCGCCGCGCGCCGCCTGCCCGCTCGCCAGGGCAATTGCGCCGAGACGGCGTTCGCGCCGGTGGTCGACGCGGTCGGTGGCGGGGTCGTAGCGGCTTGCGGCATGGACGACGACCTGGTCGGCGAAAATCGCCGCGACTTCCTCCGCCTCGATTGCCGCCGCGGCGAGGATGCGGACGCCCGCCGCGTGTCCCTGAGCATCCGCGATGGCAAGCCATTCGCTGCCGGCAAGCGGGTCGGCGGGATCGAGCCGATAGGCGCGCCCCCCGACGCTCAGATATTCGCCGCGCTGCCCGGCCCGCGCGCGCGCGACGCGATCGGGCCAGGCCGTCGCGATCCATCCGCCCACCGAGCGGACGGGCGCCCTGTCGCCCTCGGGGGCCAATCGCTCGCCCACATTCGCAAGCCGCCGCGCAAGCCGCCACGCCCCCTCGCTTCGATCGCCCTTCGACCCGCGCCAGCGTTGCAGGCGCGCTTCGACATCGACCCCGCGACCGCCGAGCCCCGGCTCGGTAAGCAATACCGCGAGCCGCGCCGCGAGTTCGGCCTCGCCCAGCCCTGCGGCATCGATCAGCATATGCGCGAGCGGGACCGGCAGCGGTACGGCGGCAAGCGCCTTGCCGTGCGGCGTAATCCGTCCATCCTCGCCAAGCGCCCCGATCGCGACGAGGCGCGATTTGGCTTCGGCGATCGCCGCGGGCGATGGTGGGTCGAGCCAGCCCAGCTGGCGGGGGTCGATGATGCCCCAACTCGCGCAGTCGAGAACGACGGGCATCAGGTCGTTCTCGTGAATCTCAGGCGGATCGAACGGCGGCATCCCCGCGGTCGCGGGCGCTTCCCACAAACGATAGGCGACCCCGGGCCCCTGCCGGGCCGCGCGCCCGGCGCGCTGCGTCGCCGACGCCTGGCTGGCACGCTCGGTCACGAGCCGCGCGATTCCCGCCGCCTTGTCGAACCGCGGACGCCGCGCGAGGCCGGCGTCGATCACGATCCGAACCCCCTCGATCGTCAGGCTGGTTTCGGCGATGCTCGTCGCAAGGATCAATTTGCGCCCGCCGCCGGCATCGCGAACGAGCGCACGGCGTTGTTGCGCGGGGTCGATCTGGCCATGCAGGCGGTGGACCACGAGCGGCAAATTCGCCGCCTCGACCGCTGCCGCAGCGCGTTCGATATCGGCAGCGCCGGGCAGGAAGGCAAGCATGTCCCCCTCGCGCTCGTCCGACAGGGCTTGTCGCACCGCCGCCAGGACGCTCGCCTCCAGGCGGTCCTCGGCGCGCCGACCGATATGGCGCAGGTCGAGCGGCCAGCTCTTCCCCTCGCTCTTAATCAGCGGCGCGTTGCCGAGCAGCGCCCCGAAGCGCGCGCCGTCGAGCGTCGCCGACATCGCAACCAGCCGCAGGTCGTCGCGCAGCCCTTGCTGTGCGTCGATCGCGAGTGCGAGCGCGAAATCGCCATCGAGGCTTCGCTCGTGAATCTCGTCGAACAGCACCGCCGTCACCCCGGTCAGCTCGGGATCGTCGAGGATCCGGTTGCGGAACAGGCCGGGCGTCATCACCAGCAGCCGGGTCGCCTTCGATTGCCTGCTGTCGAGCCGCGTCGCATATCCGACGCGTCCGCCAACCTCTTCGCCCAGTTCCTCGGCAATGCGCTCCGCCGCCGCACGCGCCGCCAGCCGGCGCGGCGAGAGCAACCACACCGCTCCGCTGCACCACGGCTGTTCGAGGATCGCGGGAGCGACGCGCGTCGTCTTTCCCGCCCCCGGTGGCGCCACGACGACGGCATTCGGCCTCAGCGTGAGGGCCGCGACGATGTCGGGCAGCACCGCATCGATCGGAAGCGACTGGCGCGCGGCGGCCATCGCCGCCTCAATAGGCGCGCGCGACCGCGAAGGCGACCGCTTCGGTCAGCGCCGCCCTGGCCTGGCTCGCACGGAATCCGCCGATCGCATCGACGGCGCGCTGGCCGTAGTGACGCGCGCGCGCCAGCGTGTCCGCGATCGCATCATGGCGGCGAAGCAGGTCGGTCGCATGGGCAAGGTCCGCGTCCGACGTCCGGTGCCCCGCCATCGCGAGTTTCCAGAACTCGCGCTCTTCGGCGCTGCCCCGCGCATAGGCGAGGATGACGGGCAGCGTGACCTTGCCGTCGCGGAAGTCGTCGCCGACGCCCTTGCCCATCGTTTCGGCGTCCGAAACATAGTCGATCGCGTCGTCGACGAGCTGGAAGGCGATGCCGAGGTTGCGGCCAAAGGCGTCGAGCGCCGCCTCGGTCGCCTCGTCGCGCTCAGCGACGACCGCGGCAATCTTGCTCGCGGCGGCGAACAGTTCGGCGGTCTTGGCGTTGATGATCGCGAGATACTGGTCCTCGCTCGTTTCGACGCGGCGCTGTGCCGAGAGCTGGTTGACCTCGCCTTCGGCGATCACCGCCGACGCGTGGCTCAATATCTTGAGCACCTTGAGCGACCCGTCCTCGACCATCAGTTCGAAGGAGCGCGCAAAGAGGAAATCGCCGACGAGCACCGAGGCGCTGTTGCCCCAGATGATGTTCGCGGTCTTGCGGCCGCGGCGAAGGTCCGAGCCGTCGACGACATCGTCATGGAGCAGCGTCGCGGTATGAATGAATTCGACCGCGGCGGCGAGCTTGCAATGCCGGCGCCCGGGATAATCGAGAAGCTGCGCGCTCGCGAGGGTCAGCATCGGCCGCATTCGCTTGCCGCCGCCTGCGATCAGGTGCCCGGCGAGTTCGGGGATCAGCGGGATTTCCGACTGCATGCGATCGAGAATGACCGAATTCACCTCGTTCATGTCATGGGCGACGAGCGCCATCATCGGGTCGAGCGAAGGCGGACGGTCGCCGTGAAGCTGATGAATTTCGGCAGTCATGTCACGCGCTGCCTTGGCCGCGCGGTCACGATTTTGCAACGACTTTCGCCTTGCCACCGACCCCTTGCCGGTGCCAAGCGTGCCCCGAACGAGAGGAGCATCACCGCCCATGGACGACCAGTTGAGCCGTTATCGCCAGAGCATCGACAATATCGACGCGGCGCTCGTCTATATGCTCGCCGAGCGGTTCAAGGTGACCAAGGCGGTCGGCGAGCTGAAAGCGAAGATCGACCTGCCCCCCGCCGATCCCGACCGCGAGGCGCGACAGATCGAGCGCCTGCGCAGCCTGGCGCGCGAGGCCGACCTGGACCCCGAATTCAGCGAAAAGTTCCTGCGCTTCATCATCGAGGAAGTCATTCGTCACCACGAACAGGCGAAGCGGGAGAATGACTCTTGACCGGACATCCGATCTTCGCGCGCTGGCCCGCGCAGCACCCCGACCGGCTCCAGCTGTTTTCGGCACCGACGCCCAACGGGGTCAAGGTCGGGATCATGCTGGAGGAAACGGGGCTTTCCTATGAGCCGCACCGCATCGACATCATGGCCGACGAAAGCCACGATCCGGCCTTCCTCGCCCTCAACCCCAATGGCAAGATTCCCGCGATCTACGACCCTGCGGGGCCGAACGGCACGCCGCTCGCGCTGTTCGAATCGGGCGCGATCCTGATCTATCTCGCCGACAAGAGCGGCCGGTTGATACCCGCCGATCCGAACGCCCGCTATGAAACGATCCAATGGGTGATGTGGCAGATGGGCGGGGTCGGGCCGATGTTCGGCCAGCTCGGCTTCTTCCACAAATTCGCCGGCAAGGACTATGAAGACAAGCGCCCGCGCGATCGCTACGCCAAGGAATCGGCGCGGCTGCTCGGCGTCGTCGACGAGCGGCTGGCCGACCGAGCGTGGGTGATGGGGAACGATTACAGCATCGCCGACATCTCGCTGCTCGGCTGGGTGCGCAACCTGATCGGCTTCTATGAGGCGCGCGAGATCACCGGCTTCGATCGTTTCGCGCACGTCCAGCGCTGGCTCGACGCCGGACTGGCGCGGCCAGGGGTGCAGCGCGGGCTGGAGGTGACGGCGGCATAGGGCTGCTGCGATCGGGGCTCGATGCTGGTTTGCGACCGGTTGCGGCCATTGGTCCTCCCTGTGCCGCAGGCATGGGGAGGTGGCAGCGCGACGCGCTGACGGAGGGGCGAATGGCGCAGCGTCGCGGCCCTTCCACGATCGTCACCCCGGACTTGATCCGGGGTCCACTAGCGCAGCGTTGGAAGAATGGATCCCGGATCAAGTCGGGGATGACGAACGCCTGTGAACGAGCGGAGGCGGACCTTTACCCCATCGTCATCCCGGCGAAGGCCGGGATCTCGCCGGTGCCTAAATCCGCTAGCTTGAGATCCCGGCCTGCGCCGGGATGACGGATAGGGGACAGTTCGCTCCCCAACCCAAAACGGTCCTTTGCCCCCTACCCGGCCGGAAGCCTGAGCCGCACCAGCAATCCGCCCAGATCCTCGCTCTCTTCGAGCGCGATGCTGCCGCCATAAATCTCCGCCACGTCGCGAACGATCGCGAGGCCCAGACCCGTTCCCGGCTTGCCACTGTCGAGCCGCACGCCGCGGTCGAAGATGCGGGTGCGGTCGGCGGGCGAGATGCCGGGGCCATCGTCCTCGACCAGGATTTCACCCATCTTTCCCTCGCGCCCGATCGTCACGAATACGCTGCCACCGCCATATTTGGCGGCATTTTCGAGCAGGTTGCCGACGAGTTCGTCGAGATCCTGCCGCTCGACGCAGACGACGAGATCCCTGTCGCCCGCCGCGTCGAGCCGGACGTCGGGATAGAGCGCGGCGACCGCGCGCGAGACACTGGCGACGCTGTCGCGCACATTGGCGCGCGCCTGCGCCGCGCCGCGCCGCCCGACCGCCCTTGCGCGTGCCAGATGATGTTCGACCTGTCGCTGCATCGTCGCCGCTTCGCGGCGCACCGTTTCGGCGAGGTCGCTGTCGTTGCCGGTGGCGCTGTTCACCAGAACGGTCAGCGGCGTCTTCAGCGCATGGGCAAGATTGCCCGCATGGAGCCGCGCTTCCTCCGCCTGTTTCTCATTATGTGCGAGCAGCGCATTGAGTTCGTCGACCATCGGCTGAACCTCGAGCGGCAATGGCGCCGTGACGCGGCGGTTCTGCCCGCCGCGCATCGCGGCGATCGCCCGCCGGATATGACGCAACGGCCAGAGGCCGTAAAAGGTCTGGAGCGCCGCCAGCACGATCAGGCCGAGTCCCAGCATCGCGAGGCTGGGGATCAGGGTCGCGCGGACCGCGCGTATCTGTTCATCGAGCGACTGGCGCGACGCGGCAATCTGGAAATGCCATTTGGTCTGGCTTCCGGGCAGCACCACATCGCGTTCGAGCACGCGCAGTTCCTCGTCGGGGAACTGGTTGCTGTCATAGACGTGCATGTCGTCGTCCGTGTGTTCGTCCGACGTTTCGAGGCGCCGTTCCCACAGCGAACGCGAAACATAGGGTTCCTGCCCCGTGCCGCTGATCTGCCAATAGAGGCCGCTGTAGGGTTCAAGGAACCGCTGGTCGCCGAGCGGCTGAAGCAACCGCACCTCTCCGTCGGGGCCGATCTCCGACGAGCGGATCATCGCGATCAGCACATATTCGAGCCCCGAATCGAAGTTGCGCGTGATCGCGCCGGTCAGCACGCGGTCGAGCGCGAAGCCGCCGCCGATCAGCAGCACCGAAATCCAGATCGCGGCGATCGCGATCATGCGGCGCGCGAGCGAGCCGGTCATGCGCGTCGACAACAACGCCGGCTTTGCGGCGGGCCCGGTCCCCGCGCCTGCCTGATCCGCCGCGTCGGGCACGGGCGCCGCGCTCAATCCTGCGGGTCGTCGAGCTGGTAGCCGAGCCCGCGGATGGTCGTGATGATATCGGCGCCGAGCTTTT
>Ga0189279_100440_pt1 | contig 9425 bp, 9 predicted proteins | sample N26B6minimetaG_FD_130324 | JGI IMG/M metagenome (GOLD analysis project Ga0189279, IMG submission 130324) | Marine microbial communities from the Costa Rica Dome - N26 B6 mini metaG | ecosystem: Environmental > Aquatic > Marine > Oceanic > Photic zone | place: Costa Rica: the Eastern Pacific... | reverse complement strand
TCGACGCCGAACCGTGGCCGACGAACCGCGAGCGCCCAGCGAGCGGCCGGTTCAATGAATCGCACCCTGCAACAAGGCGGCCATGTCGCCCAATTGAGTGCGGGCGGAAAGCCGGGGCATGTCGGCTTTCAACGCCCGCAATTTCGAAATGCCGCCGGTTCAGAGTGCGGCGGGGCCCGATACATCAGGTGCCGCGCCCTCAGGAGCCGGCCGCCAGGCCGGCGGGAAAGAGCGCGCCTACAGCCCCGCTCCTTTCCGGTAAGCCTAGTCGAAGATGACGACCTTGCGCGCGGCGGGATCAAATGTCTCGATTACGACCGCTTCATCCTCGACGGCCGGCGGCGAGCATTCGAGAATCTTCACCTTGGCCGAAAGCACTTCGGCGTAGGCTGCGGGGCAACAAAGGATGAACTCCGTGCCGTTTCCATAAATGCTGCCCCAGTCGACGTACATGGTGCTCCAACCATGCCGCCGTTCCCATTCGATCTGTCGGGGTTCGCCTCGTTCGGACCGCCCAGGATAGGGTTCGGTTGACAATATATGGACTCGCGCGTCGGGATCGAACCAGCAATGATCGTGATCCGCGACCGGCGGACGACTGTCATACTCGTGCGTCGGATAGCATCTGCGGGCGCTTGAGGGTTTGAGGCCGGTTGCGTCCATGAACTGCAGCGCACGGGCAATCCGGCCGATATACCATTGGGTTTCATTGGCGTGGCGCTGCTGGCCCGTCCGTTCGAGAAAGACCGAGTCTTCGACTTTGCAGGCGCCCAGATAGCCCGTCAGATGGTGACGCCGCACCAACTCGGTCAGTGGCACACGCAATTTGAGATCGATTTGCGCGGTGCCGCTTTCCCTTGTTTCATAGCCCCACCAGTTCTGACGAACCGTGACATTGTGGAGCATGGATCGGCTAGGAAGTTTCCGCTTCGCATCGACATAGCCTTGGAACCCGCCGGCACATGCCGCGAGGTCGAGCGCATCGTGCCGCGGGACCGATTGCTCCGCCTGGATTTGCTTGGCGAGCGATTTCAGCCCGGCGAGGGTGGAATATTGAAACATCATCGCAGGTCTCCGTGGGCTTCGGACCGGCGTCGCCTGCTACCGCCCCCAAAGCCACGAAATGCGATGGGTCAGTGATCAAAACAGTGCCATTGTGGCTTCGCAAATGCAGGCGGCAGGCCCCTGTTGAAGGCCTACGAGAAATCTGGCGTAGCGCTGATGACAAGTCAATCGGCAAGAAGGCGGACTGGGAGCTTGAGCCCTCTTGCATCGAGCGGGCCACCCCTGCACCTCTCGGCAGTAGCAACGCGCCGAGAGACGGAGAATATGGGATGAAGACATTTCTGCGGCGGCTCTTTGGAATGGAAACGCAAAGCGAACTGCCCACGCGCCCAAAGACAACGGGTCTTCGCATGCAGAAGTTTGGGCACGACCTCGTCCGGATCGAGTCGATCGGGTTCTTCGGTCATCATGCCGCATCCCCCAATGGAGATTTTCACCTGATTTGGGCGGACCGAAATCCTGAAGGTACGGTAGGTGGATACCGCCACGAAGGCCATGGTTCCTGGTCCCTGCTTCACGGCGATGAAATTGTCGCAACGGGACGGCTCGAGCGTCCCACGGATGGAAAGACCGCGAACAATGGCAGCTTCATCATCCACGACCGCTTGTTCGGCGATGGCCTCAAGGGTCGGTTCGTAGCCTTCGGGGCCGACGGTGCAAAGCTGGTCGAAAAGGAACTGACCGCCAATCTGATAAGCAACGGCCTGTCGGACGATGGACGCATCGCTATTTGTCAGACCGCAAATGCCCCCGGCAGCACCGACAGTTGCCGCTACATTCTTTTCGATCTCGAACAGGGCGATGAAATCGCCCGCTGGGAGGTCGAGACAGGTTGGGCGGACGGTTATGAATTCGATACGACCAGTCGCCACGTCTACTTGTTACGGACGAACGCCGGCCGTGTCGGCTATGACTTCGACGGGGCTATGCTCGACCGCAAGGGCTGGCAGACCGAGCGCATCGGCGCTGGCGATCTTCATGTCATTCGTATGGTCCTCGCGTCAGAAGAGCCAATGGATCGCGGGATGCGAGAGGCACTTTTGGCCGGCTTGCATGTCGCGGCGCAAGGTTCTGAGCGCACGCTGCAAGCGCATGCTTTGCGGCTCTTGGGCGAATGGCACGAACAGGAAGGCGCGATCCAGGAGGCGGTGGACGCTTATGGGAAGGCGTTGAGCATCGATGCCCGAATCGGCGTTGCTCGAAAGCTCGAAAAGCTTCGAAAATCTCTGCCGTAATCTTGAAAGTGGCGCACCCGACAGGATTCGAACCTGTGACCTTCGCCTTCGGAGGGCGACACTCTATCCAGCTGAGCTACGGGTGCTTCGCGGCGGTGCCTAGCCGGTCGAACGGCCATTGGTCAACGGATTCGATGCAGGATGGTCAGACTGCTCGGTTCGCGACTGCGCCACTCTGCCGTAGCCCTTCGTACTCTATGATACTACGCAGTATGCTTACGTCATGCTTACGTGAAGCGATTTCACCAGACTGGTTCGCTGCAAAGACGCCAAATTTTATAAGAAGATCAATGGTTTATGAAGAACTTGAAGCGCGATTTAGGGGCTTGACCTCTGCCTTCGGAGGGCAGCGCTCTATCCAGCTGAGCTACGGGTGCTGGTAGAGCGGCGCGTCTAGCAGGGCTCTGCGGCGCCAGCAATGGCCTATCGACCGCGCCGTGTCGATGTGCGAAGGGCGCCCGCGGAAGGAGCGAACCGATGCGGGCATCCGAACAGCGCTGGCCGATGGCCGCCGACCTTTACGGCGAATTGCAGCTCGAGGCCGCGCCGCCCGCGCGGCGCCGCGCGCGCGACTATGCGCCGGGCGTGCTCGTCACCGCGATCGCGGCGCTCGCCGCGGCATGGCTCGCCGACCATTATGCCGCGCCGATCGTGCTGATGGGCCTGTTGATCGGCCTGGCGCTGTCCTTTCTGTCGCAGGACGCGCGCACCCACGCCGGGCTCGATCTGATGTCGCAGACCGCGCTGCGGATCGGTATCGTCCTCGTCGGCGCGCGGATCACCGCGGCGCAGCTTGCCGACCTCGGTCCGCTGCCTTTTGCGCTGCTGGTCGTCATCATGCTGACCGTGATCGTCGCCGCGGTCGCGAGCGCGCGCCTGTTCGGGCAGGATCGCCATGCGGCGCTGCTCGCCGGCGGGGCGACGGCCATCTGCGGCGCCTCGGCCGCGCTGGCGCTGTATTCCCTGATCGGCGACCGGCGCGTCGACCAGGCCCGGTTCACGCTGACCCTCGTCGGCATCACCGTCGCGAGCGCGCTCGCCATGACCCTTTATCCGGTGCTCGCCGCGCAGCTCGGGCTGTCGGACACCCAGGCGGGCTTCCTGATCGGGGCGTCGATCCACGACGTCGCGCAGGCGATCGGCGGCGGCTTTTCCTTCTCGCAAAAGGCGGGCGAGGTCGCGACGATCGTCAAGCTGACCCGCGTCGCGCTGCTCGCGCCGATGCTGATGCTCGTCGCGCTGTGGCTCGGGCGCAGCGGCGAGGGCGCGCCCGAGCGCCGGATCCCGTTGCGCCTGCCGTGGTTCATCACCGGCTTCCTGGCGCTTGCGGCCGCGAATTCGCTGCTCGCCTTCCCGAAACCGGTCCAGGACGGAGCGGCAACCGCCGCGCAGGCGCTGTTGCTGCTGGCGATCGTCGCCACCGCGATGAAGGCCCGGCTCGCGCTGCTGCTCGACCAGGGATGGCGCAGTTTCGCGCCCATCATCGTCGCGACGCTGACCAGCTTTGCGCTGGCGCTCGCCGCCGCGCTCGCGCTGTGACGGCGTGGCGGCACGCCAGCCGGTGGTAAAAGTCAGCTTTTCGGCAGCGCCCAGCTGACCGTAAGCTGCGTCGCGCGGCGCGGGATGTCGAGCTTCGCCTCGCTGAAATTCGCCTTTTCCCCCGGCGGCAAGGTACGGACCGGCGGCTTGATCGTCCAGCTGTAGACGATGGTTCCCTGGGCATCGCGCAGTTCGGCGAGGATCGGCGGCACGCGCTGTTCGCGGTCGGTCGGGTTGATGATCACCCCCGACGCGGCGAAATAGATCGTCCCGTCGGGCAGTTCGCGGTGATCCTGGTTGGGCGGCAGCTCGATTACCAGGTCGGGCTCCGCGGCCCCGCCGCCAAGCCCCTGCGCCCAGTTCGGAAGGCCATAGACATAGAGCGCCGCGGTCGCCCCGATCATCACGAGGGCGGCCAGGGCGGCGATCATCGTCCAACGCTTCGCGGGATTGCGCCGCGGACGGCGGAACGGCAGCGGGGCGTCGGGATCGACCGCCTGCGCAGTACGATGCGGCGGCGTGGGCGCCGTTGCGGCAAAGGCCTCGGGTGGCGGCGGCGCCGCAGCGGCCCCGGGATCGACCGACTCCGCCGGCGTTTCGGGAACCGGGGGCGCGGCGGGCGACGGTTCCGGCGACGGCGCCTCGACCGGGGCCGGGGCCGGCGGGGCGGCGGGCTGCGGCGGCATCACCGACGATGCGGCCGGCTCCTGGAACCAGCTGTGGCGGCAATTGGCGCAGCGCACGGTACGCCCATTCGGTCCGATCGCGGTATCGGGAACGACGTAGCGCGTGTGACAGGATGGGCAGGCAAGGATCATGGTCCCCCTCTAAACACGCTGATTCGCGGCGTTGCAAGCGCCGCGTGGCGCGGGGGCCTTTACGTGGGCGGCAGGCCGTGCAACAGCCGGAGCATGACGGTGGAGGACACACGCATTTCCGGGGCAAAACGCACCTGTACGGGCGCATCGGTGACGTCATGACGGGCGCCGCGGGTCCGCGCGCCGGCGGCGCAATGGTCGAATTCGACAGCGTCGGTCTGCGCTATGGTCCCGACGGCGAGGTGTTGTCCGACATCAGCTTCAACCTTCAGCCGGGCAGCTTCTATTTCCTCACCGGGGCGTCGGGCGCGGGCAAGACCTCGCTGCTGAAGATGCTCTACCTCGCCCAGCGGCCGAGCCGCGGCATCGTCCGCCTGTTCGGCGAGGATCTGGGCGCGATGGCGCGCCACCGCCTGCCCGGGTTTCGTCGGCGGATCGGCGTCGTTTTCCAGGATTTCCGCCTGATCCCGCACCTGTCCGCGCGCGACAACATCGCCCTGCCGCTGCGTATCGCGGGGGTAGGCGAAGAAGATCTGGCCGGCCCCGTCGGCGAAATGCTGAGCTGGATCGGGCTCGACGCGCGCGCCGAAGCGCGCCCCGCCACGCTGTCGGGCGGCGAGCAACAGCGCGTTGCGATCGCGCGTGCGGTAATCGCGCGGCCCCAGCTCCTCGTCGCCGACGAACCGACGGGCAACGTCGACCCCGAGATGGCGATGCGCCTGCTCGGCCTGTTCGAGGCGCTCAACCGGCTCGGCACCACCGTCGTCGTTGCGACCCACGACATCCACCTGATCAGCCGCATCGACAATGCCCAGATGATGCGGCTGGAAAAGGGGCGATTGTCGGATCCCACCGGCGCGCTGCGCTATCCGCCGAACCGGTCGTGACGGACGCGACATGATCATCCCGCGCGTCCCCGTCCAGCATCGCCGGCTGTTGCCCGAGCCCCGCCTGTCGGGCCCGACCCCGTGGGTGATCGCGATCCTGATGATGCTGACCTTGTTGTCCGCCGCGGCGGGCGTCGGCCTGGCGCGGTCGGCCGACGCGATCGGGCAGGCGATCGCGGGGCGGGTGACGGTGCAGATCGTCACCGCGAACCCGGTGACCCGATCCGAGCAAGCCGCCGAGTTGCGCCGCACCGCCGCCGCCGAACCCTATGTCCGCGCGGCGCGGCGGGTCGAGCGCGACGAGCTGCTCGCAACACTCGGTCAGTGGCTGGGCGGCGCGGGGGGCGACGATCCCGTCCTGAAATCCTTGCCCCTGCCCGCGCTCGTCGACATCGACCTCGGCGGCGGAGAGAGCGGCGATCGCGCCCGCCAGCTCGATCGGCTCAAGACGCTCGTCGAGCGGATCGCGCCCGGCGCCCGCGTCATCCCCCACGCCGAATGGCTCGCCCCCGTCGCGCGCCTGATCCGGTCGCTCGCCTGGATCGCGGGCGGGCTCGTGCTGCTGATGGTCCTCGCGAGCGCGGCGGTGGTGATTATGACCGCGCGTGCCGCGCTCGGCACCCATTATGCGACGATCGAGATGCTCCACCTGATCGGCGCCACCGACCGCCAGATCACGCGCCTGTTTCAGCGCCGCATTGCGATCGATACCGCCTATGGCATCGCGCTCGGCACGATCGTCGCGGCCGCGATCCTGCTGCTGATCGGCTGGCAATGGTCGGACGTCACCTCGGGGCTCGCAGCGACTGCGTCGCTCGGCACCGGCGGTTGGGCGCTCTTGCTGGCGCTGCCGCTATTGGCTATCGCGCTCGCTGCTCTGACGGCGCGCCAGACCTTGCTCGCCGCGCTCAAGAAGATTTTATGATCAAGCGCCTCATCTCCCTCCTCTTCCTCGCCTGGGTGCTGGGATTCGCATGGTTCGCGCTGTTGCCGCCACTGCCCGCGCCGCCGCAAAAGACCGACGCGATCGTCGTTCTGACCGGGGGACCGGGGCGCATCGACCGCGCGCTCGAGCTGCTTGAGGACGGCCAGGCAAAGCGCGTCCTGATCAGCGGGGTCGCGCGCGAGGTAAAGCCGCGCGAACTCGCCGCCGAATACAAGCGCCCGGTTTCGTTGTTCGACTGCTGCATCGCGCTGGGGTTCGAGGCCGAGGATACGCGCTCCAACGCCACCGAAGTCGCGACCTGGGTTGCGCGGCGGGGCTACAAGACAGTGCGCCTGGTGACGACCGATTGGCACATGCGCCGGGCGCGGTACGAAATCGGCCGCGCGGTGGGCAAGGACGTGACGATCGTCCCCGACGCGGTCCGCAGCGAGCCGAGCTTCAACACGCTGTTTCGCGAATATCATAAATATCTGTTCGGGCTGGTGGGCGGCCTGCTCGGCCTGTAAGGGGTCGCGACCGTGCGCTACGCCCTCGCCCTCGTCCGCTCGATCCTCTTCTGGATCCTGTTCGTGCTGATGAGCAGCATCTGCTCGATCGGTGCGGTGGTCGCGCTGCCCGTCTCGCACCGCGCGACGCACTGGTTCGTCCGGAACTGGGCGCGTTTCCATCGCCTCATCTGCCGCTTCGTGCTCGGCCAGCGCATCGTCGTCGAGGGCGACATGCCCGACGCCCCGGTGCTCTATGTCTTCAAGCACGAGGGGGCGTTCGAAACGATCGAACAGCCGATGATCTTCAAATGGCCCGCGGTCTTTGCGAAGGAAGAGCTGTTCTCGATCCCCGTTTGGGGACAGGCGGCGCATTTCTATGGCCTGATCCCGGTCGACCGCGACGGCGGTGGCAAGGCGATGCGCGCGATGCTGAACGCCGCAAAGGCGGCGCTCGCGAACGGGCGGCCGCTGGTCCTGTTCGCCGAAGGAACGCGCGTCCCGCACGGGATGGCGCCGCCGCTGCGGTCGGGCTTCGCGGGCGTCTATCGCCTGCTTGGCGTGCCGGTGATCCCCGTCGCGGTGAACAGCGGCCTCGTCTATCCGCCGCGGCGCTGGGTCAAATGGCCCGGCACGATCACTTACAAGGTCGGCGCAACCATCCCGGCGGGCCTGCCGCGCGAGGACGCCGAAGACCGTGTGTGGCGCGCGATCAACGCGCTCAACCCGCCCGAGGCGTTGGCGGAAAGCAGCACCGAATAAAGATCGTCGTCCCCGCGAAGGTGGGGGCCGTTGGCAAGCTTGCGCCGCACCTATAGCGGCCCCCGCCTTCGCGGGGGCAACGGGATTTAATGCTTGCGCCCGAAATCGGGCGCCGCATCGTCCTGCCCTTGCTCGATGATCGAGCGGCGGATCGCACGGGTGCGGGTGAACCAGTCCTCCAGCTTGTCGCCGTCGCCGCGGCGAATCGCCTGCTGGAGCACCGTCAGATCCTCGTTGAAGCGCTGCAAGGTCGCCAGCACGGCATCCCGGTTCGCAAGGAAAACGTCGCGCCACATCACCGGGTCGCTCGCCGCGATGCGGGTGAAGTCGCGAAAACCGCCGGCCGAATATTTGATCACTTCGCTCTCGGTCACTTCCTCGAGTTCGCTCGCGGTGCCGACGATCGTATAGGCGATCAGGTGCGGCAGGTGGCTCGTCACCGCTAGCACCATGTCGTGATGCGCGGCGTCCATCGTCTCGACCTTTGCCCCGAGCCCGGTCCAGAATGCCGCCAGCGCCGCAACGGCGTCGGCCGGCGCATCGGCGGGCGGGGTAACGATGCACCAGCGGCCTTCGAACAGGCTTGCAAAGCCCGCCGCGGGGCCGCTGTTCTCGGTCCCCGCGACCGGATGCGCCGGGATCACCATATGTCCGGGCAGCGCGTCGCGCAGCGCCGCGCCGACCCCCGCCTTCGACGAGCCGACATCCGAAACGATCGTGCCGGGCCGCAACCCCGGCAGGACGGCCCGCGCGGCATCGGCCATGCCGCCCACCGGGACAGCAAAGACCACCAGATCGGCGTCGGCCACCGCGGCGGCGGGATCGTCGGCGACCCGATCGCACAAGCCCAGCGCGCGCGCTTCTTTGCATACCGCGGCATCCGCGTCATATCCGGTCACCGCGACGCCCGGCAGCTTTGCCCTCACCGCGCGGGCGATCGACGAGCCGATCAGCCCCAACCCGACGACGGCCAGGCGTTCGATCGACATCAGGGCGCCAGCGCCGCGCGGATCGCCGCGGCAAGTCCGCGCGTTTCCTCTTCGGTGCCGATCGTCATGCGCAGCGCGTTCGGCAATCCCTGTCCCGGCAACCAGCGCACGATATACCCCGCATCCATCAGCCGCTGGTACACCGTTTCGGCGTCGACATCGCCCTCGAACACGACGAGCAGGAAATTGGTGGCCGACGGCACGACCCGCAGCCCGTGATTGCCCAGGCTCTCGATCTCGCCCGCCAGCCAGGCGCGCCATTTGGCATTATGGTCGCGGCTGCGGGTGACGAAATCATCGTCGCCGAGCGCCGCGACCGCCGCCGCCTGCCCCGCCCGCGTGACATTGAATGGGAGGCGAATGCGATGCAGGGCGGCGATCACCTCGGCCGCCGCATAGCCCCAGCCGATCCGCTCGGCGGCCAGTCCGTGGATTTTCGAAAAGGTCCGCGTGACAAAGACGTTGGGCTCGGTCCGGGCCAGGTCGAGCCCGCCATCGTCCTGGTCCGCACCCAGATATTCCGAATAGGCCTGGTCGATCACGAACAGCACGTCCTTCGGCAGCCCGGCGTGGAGCCGCGCCACCTCGTCGCGCGTCGCGAGCGTACCCGTCGGGTTGTTCGGGTTGGCGAGATAGACGACGCGCGTCTTGTCGGTCACCGCCGCGAGCAGCGCGTCGACATCGGTCGCATAATCCTTG
>Ga0189279_100435_pt1 | contig 9518 bp, 9 predicted proteins | sample N26B6minimetaG_FD_130324 | JGI IMG/M metagenome (GOLD analysis project Ga0189279, IMG submission 130324) | Marine microbial communities from the Costa Rica Dome - N26 B6 mini metaG | ecosystem: Environmental > Aquatic > Marine > Oceanic > Photic zone | place: Costa Rica: the Eastern Pacific... | reverse complement strand
ACGACTCCGACGCCGATCTCGGTCTGCTGAACGGCAAGACCGTGGCCATCATTGGTTATGGCTCCCAGGGTCATGCCCACGCTCTGAACCTGAAGGATTCAGGCGTGAACGTGGTAGTGGGCCTCTATGACGGCAGCCGCTCCGCCGAGAAGGCCAAGGCGGACGGCCTTGAAGTGCTGAGCGTGGCCGATGCCTCAGCCAAGGCCGACTGGATCATGGTCCTTCTGCCCGACGAATTCCAGAAGGACGTCTACGAGAGGGAAATCGCACCCCACCTGAGTGCAGGCAAGGTGCTCAGCTTCGCCCACGGCTTCAACATCCGTTTCGAGCTAATCAAGCCCCCCGCCGATGTGGATGTGGTGATGATCGCCCCGAAGGGCCCTGGCCACACCGTGCGTTGGGAGTACCAGAACGGCCAGGGTGTGCCCGCCTTGTTCGCCATCGAACAGGATGCCTCCGGCAACGCCCGCGGCATGGCGATGGCCTACGCCAAGGGAATCGGTGGCACCCGTGCCGGAATCCTGGAGACCAACTTCAAGGAAGAGACCGAAACCGACCTGTTTGGTGAGCAGGCTGTGCTGTGTGGTGGTCTGTCCGAACTCGTGAAGGCTGGTTTCGAGACCCTCGTAGAAGCGGGCTACCAGCCCGAATTGGCTTACTTCGAGTGCCTGCACGAGGTGAAGCTGATTGTGGATCTGATGGTGAAGGGAGGACTGACTTCCATGCGCGATTCGATCTCCAACACCGCTGAGTACGGCGACTACGTCAGCGGCCCCCGTCTGATCACCGCCGACACCAAGGCCGAGATGAAGCGCGTTCTGGCAGACATCCAGGACGGCACCTTCGCCAGGAACTTCGTGGCCGAATGCGAAGCCGGTAAGCCAGAAATGAAGAAGGTGCGCGACCGTGATTCCCAGCATCCGATCGAGAAAGTGGGCAAAGGCCTGCGCTCGATGTTCAGCTGGCTGAAGGACGCCTGATCCAGCGCAAGCGCTGAACAGCCGGTGGCATCAGACACCATCACTCACCTCATCCCCCGCTCTGTTGCCCTCACGGTGCAGAACGGGGATTTTTATTGGTTTCTGGCCACGCCCCTCCCATGAACTCAGAAGCGTTGGGAGGCCTGCTGGTGATTGGGGCAGCACTGCTTGATCAGCTGATCGGTGACCCGCGCCGGTGGCTCCACCCCGTGGTGGTGATGGGTTGGAGCATTCAGCAGTTGCGCCATTGGGTCGAGAGATGGGCGGGGGACCATCCGATCAAGCTGCGGATCGGGGGAGGTTTGATCAGCCTGATCCTGGTGCTTGGCAGCGTCCTGACGGGCTGGTGTCTGGAGCGGCTGCTGTGGCTTCCCTCCCCTTGGGGATGGCTCAGCGTTCCGATACTGACCCTGAGCCTTGCCAGCGCCCTAGCGGCTCGCAGCCTCAGGGACAGCGTGCTCGCCGTGGTGGATGCGCTGCCATCAGCGGCGGAGGGGGATCTCGAACCAGCCCGCCGGAACTTGAGCTGGATCGTTGGACGAGACGTTCAAAGTCTGGATCGCACGGGACTACTTAGGGCCGCAGCTGAAACAGCCTCAGAGAATGCTGTGGATGGCGTGTTCGCACCGTTGTTCTGGATGGGGATCGGTGCCCTGCTGTGGATGGTCGTGCCCTCTGGTCCTGGTCCGCTGGCGCTGGCCTGGGGCTTCAAGGCCAGCAGCACGCTGGATTCCATGCTTGGGTACCGCAGCGGCCGACTTCGCTGGTTAGGGACAGCCGGCGCTCGCCTCGATGATCTGCTCACCTGGCTGCCCTGTCGGATGGTCATGCTGACGCTGCCCCTGGTCTGCCCACCCTGGACGCAATGGGTGCAACGGGTGCAGGCGGCAGAGCGGGATGGGTCTGCTGATCCATCGCCCAATGCAGGTCGTTCAGAAGCGATATACGCCCAGTGCATCGGGATCCAACTTGGAGGCGAAAACAGGTATGGAAAGCGCTTGGTGCAGAAACCTATGCTTGGGGCTGGCCAACCAACGGCAAGCCAGTCTTTGGTCAGAGCTGTTCTCAAGGCATCAAGCCGACTGGAGATCGTCTGGCTTAGTGGTCTTGGGATCATCCAATGGGCAATGAGCCGCTGAGCAAAAGTCAGTAAGCACCTCGATCCATCGGCAGGAGCAACACGCCAAATGTGCGCAGGATGATGGCAAAGTCCAGGCCAAAAGAGCGACCACGGGCATAGGCCAGATCAAGCTTGACCCGTTTCTTGTAACTCAAGTTGTTTCTGCCACTCACTTGCCAAAGGCCGGTTAAGCCAGGGCGGACTGAGGCAACTTCATCCATGTAAGGGCCATAACGAACGAGTTCTTTCGCGACGATTGGGCGTGGACCGACCACGCTCATCTCCCCACGAAGAACATTCAAGAACTGTGGGAGCTCATCAAGACTCGAGCGGCGCAGGAAACGGCCCAGGGGAGTAATTCGGGGATCACGTTTCAACTTGAAGTCACGCTCGAACTCAGCACAGAGCGAGGAATCTGCCTCCAGAACACGCGCAAGAACTGCATCCGCATCAGCCCGCATGGTGCGGAACTTGATGCAGCCAAAACGCTGGTAGTTCCTGCCCACCCGACGCTGAACGTAAAACACAGGCCCCGGTGAACTGAGCTTCACCAATCCCGCCAGAAGCAGCAACACTGGTGAACCGACGCTGAGTACGGCGAGTGAAAAAACAATGTCTCCGGTGCGCTTAAAGACTCGGCCCCAACGGTTCTGATGGCGGATCAGCGTGCCAGTCGACAGATCCGATGGCGGGGCTGAGATCAGCGCAAGGTGCGGCTTGTACTTGCCACGGCGAGCTGCACGCCCTGCAGACTGAATCAAGGATGGCCGGGAGGCCGAGGTCAAAGGCTCAACCTGGGACTCACCACACTCAACTTCACAGGTGCAGCCCTGACATCTCAGCAGGGTCACTCGCTGCAACGGCACAGCCCCGCTGATGAGCGCTCCAGGCTGTTTGCAGAGCCGATTCAAAGCGCGCCACGAAGGCTTCCGGTCTGAAGCGCTCGGCCCACGCACGAATGGCTTCTGCATCCAGAGAACGCCAAATGCGTTCTTGTTCAAACCACTCCAAGGCCTGCACCAACGACTCGACGCTTTGTTTCGGGAACAGCACCTAAGTCGGCTCAGAAATCCCGGCAGCCGCACAACGCACCGTGTCCAACAAACCACCCCCCCCAACCCAATCAACGGAGCTTCGGACGCCATTGCTTCCACCGGAGCAATGCCGAAGTCCTCCAGGCCTGCGCAAACAAATGCCCGACAACAGGCCATGAGCTCTTCCACCTGCTACTGGGACTGACGGCCGAGCAAGGTGAGCCTGAGACCAGCCAGAGCCTTCAATCGCGCCTTCTCCGGACGATCCCCCACCACAAGCAGGGGTAGACCCGAGCGATTGAAGACTTCCACCACAAGATCCACCCGCTTGCATGAGACCAAATGAAACAGACAGAGGTAGACGTCGAATCGATCGGCATTCCAGCGAAAGCGCTCTACCTGCACGCGGGGGTGTGTGTGTGTGTGGGGGGGGGGGGAATCACGCTGGCCTCCCGCCCCCAGTACTTGCGGATTCGACGCGCCGTGAAACGGGAGTTGGCAATGAAGTGATCTACCCGCTGAGCACTGAGGTGGTCCCATTGCCGCAGAGCATGCAACTGCCATCGAATCAAGGGGCCCAGACCACGCCGAGGCAGCGCCGAACGCTGCAGATAAGCGTGCAACTAGTCCCAGGCGTAACGCACGAGTGTGTGCACATAACTGATGTGCAGCTGGTCAGGAGCCACCAGCACACCCTTGGCTACCAGGTGGCTGCTGCTGATCACCAGCTCAACAGCGCCAAGATCGACCTGTTCGAGGGCAAAGGGCAGCAGCAGCAGATACTGCTGCACAAGGCAGCACCCCCACAGCAGACACTGAATCGGGCTGGTGAGGACGAATCGTCCGTGCAATCAACTACCCGGCTGTCGAGATTCGGCGTCAATCAGGGCCGCCATCTACGGCTCGAAGCCGAGGCTGCGCAGTAGAGAATCAACCTCTTGAACAACCTGTTCTGCACCACCGACAGAACGAGGTGAAAACCACTCATGAACCAGAGCGATGCGCTGCGGGAGGTGATCCGAAGCCGAGGACATCCCTCCGGGATGAAGCGAACACTACGAAGTCTCTCAGCTCATTGCAGGAGCAGGCCAAGCTCACGATGCTGGTGCACATGTCCAGCACAAACATCACCATCAACATCCTCCTGGAGGAGGCGTTGAATGAACCGGACATCGGCACAACGAGCCGATTCCGTTGGCATGCCACAGCGGTAGGCATAGCAGCACTCTGGATTGAGAGCGCTCCGCCATCAACACCGCCCTTTGAGGACGCACTCAAAGAAGGGCTCAATGTTGGGCTCGACCTCAGCCGAGAGGAACGAGAATTTCATCAAGTTGAACAGGGGCTAGTTCTGCTGTTTCATTCATAAAAACAGCACCGGCACCTCCACCAAAAGGCCAAATGGATACGTTCAAAGTTCTAGTAGTTTGCAGAAAGCTATTAATCAACTAGGCCAATTAACTCTTAATCAAGCACTCTCTTTATTCAACGATCAATAAAGACATAGTGGGCGAAAGCAGACTCCAGACCCTGACGCACTTAGCGAACCAATACAAACTTATTTCCCGAAATCGTCGGGATTTCCTACACCAAATGAATGCGCAGGTCACGAACGCGTACGGACCAGCCTGAACAACCCATCTCACGATGGAAATCGGTCTGGAGCATTTCGAGTCGTGCGCAATCAGGAAGGTTCCGAAAGGTACAAGAAAAGGCAGAGCACTGATGAGTGCCCTGCCAACAGAGAGTTCTGAGATATTTAGGTCCACTACCCGTTGGGGGTCATATACACGCCATGCGATCTTCCATCCACGGGGTGAACTCCTGCTCGTTCCAGACGACCGTGCGAGGGAGAAAGATGGAGAAGATGCCACCAAGCGCGAGGGACAAAAACGGTGCACTCTGAGTCAGGTTGAGGCTGGACGGTCAAGATCAGGATTTGGTCGATAACCCTCAGGTCATTGGCATAGGAGAAAAGCTGAGGTTGATCGCTGCCCTGGATGGATGAAGGCAGAGGATTTGGCGGTATCCACCCAGTCAACGCTTCTCAGCAGGATTCAATCTATGTAGCCAAAAAACAAGGAACTGTAATTGGCCGGAAAATCATTTAAAGATTCCATTTGTTGATACTTATCTAGCTTCTAACAGTTTCTTGAGTGCTAGCATCGAAGGCATAAAAGTTCACGCCAATCATCAATCTATCTTTTGCGCCGCCATAGCAAGAAGAATGCCTTCGTGTTGCAGGTACTATTAATATCATCCCTTTTTTGGGCAAAATCTCGATCTCTGGTTCATACATCTTTAATATTCCCGGCTGATCACAGCTTTGATCGCCAGGATCTATGTAGTAAACAAGGCTATACTTGTGCCTGAATAAATTAAATTTTTTGTCCTGAGAACCGAGGTGTCGGTGAGGAGTTGTGCCCGAGCCTGCTTTGAATATATTGAAAAATGAATCATATTTTAATGAGCAGCATTCTTTTTTGAGAAATTTTTCTATTATGTTTTTCAAATCGGCTTCAAGCTTTTTGATTTGCGGGGAACTGTGGGATAACAGCTTAAAATCAGTGCAGAAGCCTGATCCATTTCTTGCATCAATGGTCTGCGAGAGCTTGCGGGTTCGGATTGCATAGAGCTCGGCGATCAATTCATCTTCAACTTCTCTATAAGTGATTTTGATAAGAGATTTTTTCTCTTCTGTTGTTGAAACTTTGACTGCTCCTCTTGCGAAATTGCGGGAATATTCACTTTCTAGTTTTGCAACAACAATTGACTTTATTTCAGCATCTTTTGGGGTCGTATTATTTTTCCACATACTTTCGGTGACAGGCAGATTTTTAATAAGCTCAAGTGCACTACTATAATCTCCTTTGCTAAATCTGCAGGCCGCGATTCCTCTTATAACAGCGTCTTTTTGCTGATTTGCCAGGTCTTTTGCTAAAACAAACTCTTTCTCTGCTTTTTGGTGATCTCCCAATTCAAAATATATTTCACCTAAATTAAGATGCGCATCGGGGTTTTCAGGTTTAAGTTCTAGCGATTTGAGAGTGGATGCAAGAGCGCTATCAAGGTTGCTAAGACCTTTATAAATACAGCCCAGGTTCATGTGAGCAGTTGGGTTATCTTGTTTGAGCTCTAGTGACTTAAGAGTGGATGCAAGAGCCTGATCAAGATTGCCGAAATCCTTGTAAAGACAGCCCAGGTTCATGTGAGCAGTTGGGTTATCTTGTTTGAGCTCAAGTGACTTAAGAGTAGATGCAAGAGCCTGATCAAGATTGCCGAGATCTTTGTAGATGGCGCCTAGGTTCATGTGAGCAGTTGGGTTATCTTGTTTGAGCTCCAGTGACTTAAGAGTAGATGCAAGAGCCTGATCTAGGTTGCCGAGATCTTTGCAGATGCCGCCCATATTCATATGAGCATCAACAGAACACGGATTAAGTCTTATTGCTTTTAGCGTTGCCTCAAGGGCACCATCTAGGTCGCCAGCTTGCCATTTTAGGTATCCATTCCTTTCGAGATAACTGCTGTTGGCGGGTGAGATGTTGATTGCTTGGTTCGAGAGGCTAATGGCTTTTTCTGGGTCTTTCTCCACCAATAGAATTGAATAATTATGAAGAATATCTGAATTATTTTGGCTAATATCTGTTGATCTTTTAAATAGATTTAAGGCTCTTTCATTATTGCCTAGTGCTTTCTCAACCGTTGCCAAGAATCCAAGGGCAAAGCTGTTTGCCTTGTCAGCTTGCAAAGTTTTTTCTAGACCAATCTTTGCACCTTCAAGGTTCCCTTTTTGGTATTCAATGATTGATTGTTTGAATGCCTCTTCTGATCGTGATCTACTCGCATCTTGCTGGATACCTTTTATATGTCTTTGAGGCTTTCCAAATCTAGACATTCGCTACATAACTCTTGAATCATCTTATGTCGTTCAAGGGCTATCTCAGGCCCTCACCAGCCCATATTCACATCAAGTCTTTTGACGATCAAGTTTGCCTTGAATGTACGGGGTTGGGTTCGCTCATCCATACCAATCCATGATTCACAGTGCGATTCAATCTGTAGAACCAGGCACCTGGGCACTTTATTTAGTACAGACGAAAGTGCCGGTCCAGGAGGAGGCGCTTGGTAGAGGTGATCAAGAGGGTGCCAATCGATCTCAGAAGCAAAAAGGAATGGATTCATCCCCGCTTAGTCTTGTGGGTTGTGCACAGATCTAACAAATACAGAAGTCATTGATCTGAACTGGGACTGTGTCTATTTGCTTGCGATCGAACCAAAAAGTTGAAACCATACAAAAAAACAAAGTAGTGCATGCTAAATTGAATTAATAAAACCATTCACGGCTAAATTGAAACAAAAATTACTCGCTTCTCTCTGTTTTGCAACTTCTGTATTGTTGCCAGTTAATCCTGCATTGTCCCAACAATTCTATCTTAACGCAAACTGTATTTCACAGATTCAAATGGAAGAGACTTGCAACATCAGCTTCATGAGAAGGTCACTATCCGCAAGGTTCACGAGAGGAACTGCAACTCGTATTAATTACAACAAAATCAACGCCTGGAACTATACAGACTCCTCCAAGTTAAAAATGGATACTGAACTTGCTGCCAGAATTGGAATCATTGGCTTATTATTCAAGAAAGTGGTACACAGACATGTATTTAGCATCAATTACCGAGACAATTTTGGAGACAAGCAGTCGTTAATTGTGAATTTTAATGATTCTCAATACGTCAATCCCATGCTTGCAGCACTTAGAAGAAATAATGCAGAAGAAGAGATTAATTAACGCTATTTCTAGCAGAACCAAGGGCTTGACAGTCCTTGGTTCTAGTCACTGACCATTGTAGTCAGCATAATTTATTTAATCCACCTTGCTGGAAATAAAATCTACGGATTGGTAAATAGCATCGTAAAGAGCACCTTTAGCGCTTGCGCTCATGCCTCCAGTCGACATTGATCCCCCATATGAGTAAGAAAATCCTGAAGATGTCTTTGCATCTCTAACAGCACCTTCGAACCTTCGAGCACCAATAATATCTTCTTCAAGAGTACTTATAATATCTATTTTAATTGTTACGGTAGCCGATTGAACTGTTTTGGTTCTGTTACCAGCAAAAGCTCCAAAAACGGGAATCATAACAGCAGGATTTACTGAAGTAGAGGTGCTGCTTGAGTCAGTCATATTTAGAATAACAGGTCTAATAATGTACTTAACCCCCATACCCTTACCAATTTCCATTAGCTCAGGTATAAATGAATCATTTGTCAAATCAGCTCTATTAAGACCCGTTTGCCCAAACTTTTTGTTCATGGCAGAATTTACTTTAAACCACGAAACTGTCGTAGCTCCAGATTCCCTCATTGTGTCATTAAGAACCTCTGTAGCGAATTCATTTGTTGTCGTAACGGCCCCCCCAGCTGAACCATACTGTTGAGAAGAACCTGACTTATCAAACACAGGCATCACTATAAACTTACTTTTAGTTAAAAATCTGATGCTTCTCAAAGCATCTTCGGCAGATTGCTCGTTTTCAGAAGAAACAGAAGACCTTTGTGAATTATTAGAAGTGGTTTCTCTCTCCCCTCTTGCTTGAGATATAAGGACGTCTGGAAGTGTTTGTGCAAAACCAGCTTGGGGACATGCCAGAATTGCTACAGAAAGAAAAGCTGAGCTAAGCTTCACGGGTTTCCGGAGACTGAATGCGAATCTATCATCTTTTAGTCCGCAAGCCAATTAGAGCATTCTTGTGCGCTTCATTCATGGCTTCAATAATTAGCCTTGAGAATGCTTCGGCAAATATGGGTGACTCAACCCAAGGTTCTGCGCTTAAAATCGAGGCTCTTTGCACAATTGCCAACAAATATGAGGTTTGCCATCCACAGATAAGGAAAGACAAGCTCATTATTAATTTCCCTACAGAGCTGGTCGTAATCAACAGGGAGGATATTGAATCTATAAAAGTTTATGACTCACGAAAGCGAGAATTAATAAGATTCAATCAAAAAGTAGGTGACGTAGATTTTGCAATCTCTTTTGATGACGGGTACGGAATAAGAACAGGTTTTGTAAGATTCAAAAATAACAAATCTGCAGAGAGATTTAATAACTATTTGAATCTTTTGATCCTTCGTTAAGCCCTATCTCTTGAATCTTGTAGGCTCTAACTCCTTTCGATCTCTATCTTCCTCTAGAACTAATATCGATGCTTTCTTTGTTTCACCGTATAAGCTTTCCTGGTCATGCCCTTTTTCATGTCTCCTGATTTCCTCAGCAGATCTAGTTTCCCCCATGCCTAGTCCTGTTACTTGAAACATTTCTGATGCAAATTTCTTTGCAGGCTTATTGTTTTTAAATTGAATCTGTAGATAGGTTTTCTT
>Ga0189279_100434_pt1 | contig 9559 bp, 7 predicted proteins | sample N26B6minimetaG_FD_130324 | JGI IMG/M metagenome (GOLD analysis project Ga0189279, IMG submission 130324) | Marine microbial communities from the Costa Rica Dome - N26 B6 mini metaG | ecosystem: Environmental > Aquatic > Marine > Oceanic > Photic zone | place: Costa Rica: the Eastern Pacific... | reverse complement strand
GCCGATGCCGCAACCCGATCTGCTGCTGATCGAGGATGACGAGGCGATCGCCGAGCTGATCGTCTGGCATTTCGCGCGCGAAGGCTTTTCGGTGCGCCAGACCCCCGATGGCGAACAGGCACTGGTGCTCGTCGAGGAACGCGTTCCCGACATCGTTTTGCTCGACTGGATGATCGAAAGCCTGCCCGGCATCGAGGTATGCCGCCGGCTGCGGCGCAATCCCAAGTCGGCGAACGTGCCGATCATCATGCTGACCGCGCGCGGCGAGGAAGAGGACCGTATCCGCGGCCTGGAAACCGGCGCCGACGATTATGTCACCAAGCCGTTCAGCCCGCGCGAACTCGTCGCGCGCGTCCAGGCGGTGCTGCGCCGCCTGCGCCCCGCGCTCGCAGGCGAAATGCTGACCTATTCGGACATCGAGCTTGACTCGGTCGCGCACAAGGTCGTGCGCGGCGGCCACATCGTGAACATGGGACCGACCGAATTCCGCCTGCTGCGGCATTTCATGGAACATCCCGGCCGCGTCTTTTCGCGCGGACAGTTGCTCGACAGCGTGTGGGGCCAGGACAGCGACATCGAACTGCGCACCGTCGACGTCCATATCCGCCGCCTGAGGAAAGCGATCAACCTGCCCGGCACCGCCGACATCATCCGCACGGTGCGGTCGGCCGGTTACGCTCTCGACGCGGGGAAAAGCGTCTGAGAGGAAGGAGCCTTCGGACGGTGCACGTCCGATTTGGGGTGGGGAGCTGCCATTCGCTCAACCTCATTCGTCATCCCGGACTTGATCCGGGATCCATAGCAGCGCCGAAGTCATGGACCCCGGATCAAGTCCGGGGTGACGAGAAGAGGAAGGGTCGCTTTCGGTCGTTTCCTGCCATTCGCTCCGCAGGTGGACAGCGGGAGCCCGAATCAAATCCGAGCGACGGAGAGGCCGCTGCGAGCCCCCGGTGCCATCATCGGCCCCGCCCAATCAGAACACCACTTGCGCTCGGGCTCCGACGGTATCGACGCCATAGTCGCGGTCGGTGATCGCCGGGATCACCGCGTCGTGATAGTCGAGATGCGCATAGTTGACCATGAAGCGCAAATAGTCGACCGGGGTCCAGATCAGCGACGCCATGTAACCGTCCTGCGTGCCGCCAACGATCCCGGCGTCGTTCAGGTCGAGATGGTCGTACCGCACATTAACCTGGACCGCGCCGATGCCGCCTTCGCCGAGCGGGTGCCGGACCTTTACCTCCTTGAAAATTCCGCCCTTGTAGCTGCGCGTGTCGTCGGTGAGGAAATAGCCGAGTTCCACCGCGCCGCCGAAGAAGGTCGGGTCGGCGAAGCCGGGGCGACCGACCTTTTGCCAATAGCCCTCTGCCATGCCGTGCAACCGCCCGCTGATGAAGGCCGATTCGAGGCCGAGCCCGGTTTCGGACCGACCGTCGATGGTGGGGGTCGAAAGGAAGCGGATATCGGCGCTGTGGACGAGCGGGCGCTGGCGATAGCGGACCGACGGCACGGTGTCGCCAAGGCGGCGCCAGTGCGCCGACGCGCCGAAATGGAGCTGCGTCGCGCCGAGTTTCGGCGCATAGACGATGCGACCGTCGGCGCTGTAGCCGTCGTTGCCGCTGTCCAGCGCGCGGTAATTGTCGGTGAACAGCCCGGCTTCGATCAGCACCGGGCCGGTCGAATATTGACCCGACACGCCGACGCGGCGGATGAAATTGAACGCATCGGTGAAGGCGGCGCGCTCGATGAAGCTGGTGTCGTTGCTGCTCGAAAGCTCTTCTAGTCCCTGGAACGTGTTGTGCTGGCCGACGGTGACCTTCAACGGCCCCTTGTCGTACGTCAGGAAGGCGTCGAGCAATTCGGACTCGCCGCTCGCAAAATCGGCCTCCACCTTGTAGCCGAAGCCGCCCGGGATCGTGCCGCCGAACCCCATGCGGACGCGGCGCAACTCGTTCGAGAATCCGGTCGCGGGGTCGGCGATCGCGCCCGGTGCACCGACATAGGCGGCATCGACCTGGATGCGACCGCGAGGCTTGAAGCTCCAGCCGTCGGCGCTCTCGATCTCGGGCGCGCCCTTCCAGTGAATCTCCGTCGCGGGCCTGTCCGGCGCCGCCGCTTGTCCGGTTGCCGGCGGCGCGGGCGATACGGCTTCGTCCGCCGGAATCGTCGCGGCGTCGAGCCGTGCTTCGAGCGTTTCGACCTTCGCGCGCAAGGCCGCTAGTTCGGCGCGCAACGCTGCCGCTTCGTCGGCGCTCATCGCCTGGGCATGCGCGTCGTCGGGGAGGCAGAGCATCGTCGTCGCGAGCAAGGCGGCGGTGAAAGCGTGGCGCATCGAAATCGCTCCATTGCGTAAAGGTTGCAATCTGGCGTCGCACTTATGACGCATAAATGACAGATACGCGTCACTATGATGACATTTCGGTTTCAATGCCGAATTTGCGCGCCCCCTTGCCAGCCCGCCGCGAACGACTAAGGACGGGTCCGTTTCTATCGGCAACCCAACGGGTCGCATTTTCTGGGAGATTATCATGGCGATCAATTTCGACGGACGTGTTGCAATCGTGACCGGCGCCGGCGGCGGGCTGGGCCGCGCCTATGCGCTCGAGCTGGCGCGACGCGGGGCGAAGGTCGTCGTCAACGATCTGGGCGGCGCGCGCGACGGCACCGGTCATTCGGATGCCGCCCTGCAGGTGGTCGAGGAAATCCGCGCCGCGGGCGGCACCGCCATGTCGAATGGCGGCAGCGTCACCGAATATGAGCATATGGCCGAGATGGTGGCGAAGACGAAGGAGGAATGGGGCGGCGTCCACGTCCTGATCAACAACGCCGGCATCCTGCGCGACAAGAGCTTCGCAAAGATGACGATGGAGGATTTCGACCTGGTCGTGCAGGTCCACCTGCTCGGCAGCGCCAACGTCACCAAGGCGTGCTGGGACCTGATGCGCGACCAGGCCTATGGCCGCATCCTGATGACCGCGTCTTCGACCGGCCTCTATGGCAATTTCGGGCAGGCGAATTACGGCGCCGCGAAGCTGGGCCTCGCCGGGCTGACCAAGACGCTGCACCTCGAAGGCGCGAAATATAACATCCGCTGCAACACGATCGCGCCGGTCGCGGGCACGCGCATGACCGAGGACATCTTTCCGCCTGAACTGTTCGAGAAATTCACCCCCGAAAATGTCGTTCCCGCCGCGCTGTTCCTCGTCAGCGAGGATGCGCCGACGAACATGATCGTCGGCGCCGGCGCCGGCGCGTTTCACGCCGCCTATGTCACCGCGACCCCCGGCGTCGCGCTGCCCGAGGACGAGCGGACCCCCGAAGGCGTCGCCGCGGCGTGGGAGCAGATCATCGACCGCAAGGGCGAGATCGTCCCGCAGTCGGGCAGCGAACAGTCGATGATCGTGATGAAGGCGCTCCAGGCGCTCGGCTGATCGCGACCGCGCCGCCGCCCCGGACCTGCCGGGGTGGCGCGCGCATCGCCTGCATCACTGTATTGACACGATAACACGCTCGTGCGATAGAAGGCGCGGGGCAAGGGGATCGGACAGAAGGACGACCCCGATGTACAGTGAAAGCGACCTGCAAGCAGCGGTCGATGCCAAAGTGTTGACGCCGGAGGCCGCGCAGGCTTTCCGGTCGCACATTGCGTCGACGCGATCGGCCCCCGGTGCGGACGAGGAATCCTTCCGCCTGATAACCGGCTTCAACGATATTTTCGTCAGCATCGCAGCGATCATCCTGCTCGTCGCGGTGGCATGGATCGGCGAGTCGATCCACAAGGCGCTCGCGGGCGCCTTCGTCGCCGCCTCGGCGTGGTTCCTTGCCGAATATTTTACGCGCCGGCGCCGCATGGCGCTTCCGAGCATCATTCTCGTCCTCGCGTTCGCCGGCGGGGTCCTGGCGACGATGATCGGCTTCCTCGTCGAACATGGCGAGGCGATCTTCGGGCGGCATCCAAGCGAAACGGTGATGGCCCTCGTGGTAGCCGCGATGGCGCTGATCACCGCCGGCGCGACCTGGCTCCACTGGAAGCGCTTCATGGTGCCCATCACCGTTGCAGCGGGCAGCGCGGCGCTAGCGGGCACCGCCATCGCGCTGATCCTTGCCGTTGTCGGCGGCACCGACGAACCCAACGTCGACCTTGTCATGTCGCTCGTCCTTGTCGCCGGCCTGGGCGTCTTCACGCTGGCCATGTGGTGGGATCGCAGCGACCGGGTCCGCCAGACCCGTCGCAGCGACGTCGCTTTCTGGCTCCACCTGCTCGCGGCGCCGATGATCGCGCATCCGATCTTTCACCTGCTCGGCGTCACCCAGGGCGACAATATTTCGAGCGGCGCGGCGGTGATGGTCGTCGGCATCTATATCCTGTTCGGCTTCGTCGCACTGGCGATCGACCGCCGTGCGCTGCTGGTGTCGGCGCTCGCCTATGTGCTGTTCGCGCTGACGCAGCTCTTCCGCACCTTTGGCGCGGTCGAACTCAACGTTGCGCTGACCGCGTTCGTCATCGGCTCCGCCCTGCTGCTGCTGTCGGCCTTTTGGCAGAACGCGCGGTCGGTCGTCGTCGGCGTGCTGCCGGCGAACCTCGCCGACCAGTTGCCGGCGGCGGGGGGTACCCTGCCCCGCGCATCGGCCTGACGCCGATCGGTTCCGGGCGGCGTTCCGAAGTCCTGCCGCCCTTTTCGCGGGCCCCGGTCGCAACCCGACCGGGGCCCGTTTGCCATTGCGGGGCCGACGCGAGAAGCCTGCCCCCTTGCCTGATCGCCGCAGAACGATAAGAGGGGCACCCGCGGAATGGGGGCCGCGCCGAACCCGAACGACATCCACTCTCCCAGGCGAAGGCATGACACCCCCCAATATCCTGATGGTGGAAGACGATCCGCCGATCCGCACCCTCACTGCCCGCGCGCTGCAGGAACATGGCTATATCGTGCGCACCGCGAGCACCGCGCCCCAGATGTGGGACGCGCTGCGCGCGGCGCCCGCCGACCTGTTGCTGCTCGACGTGATGCTGCCGGGCACGTCGGGGATCGATATCTGCCGCGAGATTCGCAAGACGAGCGACGTTCCGATCATCTTCCTGTCGGCAAAGGGAACCGAGATGGACCGGATCGTCGGGCTGGAACTCGGCGCCGACGATTATATCCCCAAGCCCTTCGGAGTGCGCGAGCTGATCGCGCGCGTCCGCGCCGTGCTGCGCCGCCATGCGATCGAGCGCCCGCCCGCCGACCGCGAGCGCGGCATTCTGCGTTTCGATGGCTGGACCGCCAATCTGCCGCGCCGCGAACTGACCTCGCCCGACGGGGTCGCAATCGAGCTGACCGGCGCAGAATTCGACCTGTTGGTCAGCCTGTGCGACAATGCCCAGCGCGTGATTGCACGCGAGCGGCTGATCGAGCTTTCGCGCACGCGGCTCGGCGACAGTTCGGACCGCAGCGTCGACGTTCTTATCAGCCGGCTGCGGCGCAAATTGTCGGCGGACGATAGGCCCGCACCGATCGTTACGGTGCGCGGCATCGGCTATATGCTCAACGTTCCGGTGGACCGGCTTTGAAGCTGTTCGAGCGCCGCGCCTTCGGCCTGTTCGGCCAGATCGTGGCGATCCTGTTCGCCGCCGTGCTGCTCGAAAGCGCGGCGAGCACGTTCCTGTACGAGCGCGCAAGCCAGTTTTCGATCACCGGCGACAAGGCGCGACGCCTGGCCGAACATCTGGTGCTGTCGGCAAAGCTGATCGAGGAAGCGCCGGTGGCCGAACGCGACACCGTGGCCTCTGAACTGACGACCTCGCGCTATCACCTGACATGGCAGGAACGACTGACCAACCCGCCCCCGGTCTCTCCGAAGCTGGAGGTCATCACCCGGCAGATCATCGACTGGGAGCCCGAGATCCAGGCGCGCGACCTGCGCCTCTACCTGCAATCTCCCGGGCGGCACGGGACGATAAGCGGTGCGATCCGGCTCGACGATCGCAGCTGGGTGCGCTTCAGCGCGCGCGACCATATCGGTCAGCTCGACCTCACTGTCGGGCGCGTGTTGTCGACGCTGGTCCCCGCGGTCGCGCTGGTGTTGCTCGCCAGCCTGTTGATCCTTCACACGCTGCGCCCGCTCCGCGACCTCACGAGGGCCGCGGAGGCGATTGGCCAGCGCGATTTCGAGCCGGTGCCGATGCGCGGTCCCGCCGAGGTGCGCAAGGTGATCAGCGCCTTTAACGACATGCAGCGACGCATCACGGCGATGATCGCCGACCGCACCCAGGCGCTGGCGGCGGTCGGCCACGATTTTCGCACACCCCTCGCCCGGCTTCGCCTGCGCGCCGAACGCATCGCCGATCCCGAGGTCGGCCCAGAGATCCAGCACGACATCGTCGAGATGGAAGGGATGATCGATTCGCTGCTCGCCTATCTGTCGGGCGACATCGACCAGCCGGCGGGCGAAGCGACGCGATCCGACCTTGCGATATTGTGCGCAACGATCGTCGACGACGCGAGCGACCACGGTCACGACGTCGTCTATGCCGGCCCCGACCATCTGGTGATGGCGGTGCAGGTGGTCGCGCTCAAGCGCGCGCTGCTCAACCTTGTCGACAATGCGCTGCACTTTGGCAGCCGGGTCGAAGTGCGGCTGCGCGACGCCGAAAGCTGGGTCGAGATCGAGGTTGGCGACAACGGCCCGGGCATCCCCGACGACCAGCGCGCGCAGGCGCTGCAACCCTTTGCCAGGCTCGACAGCGCACGGGCGCGCGACACGGGCGGATTCGGGCTCGGCCTGTCGATCGTCGAGCGCGTCGCAACGATGCACGATGGCCAATTGAGCTTGGGAATCAGTCACCTGGGCGGATTGGGTGCGCGAATTCGGTTGCCCCGCCGCTGAGCAACATTTCGTTACATAGCCGCCGCACCGCAGCAAAATAGCGGCGCCATTTGCGTGAAACCAATCAGCAAGGAGTGGTTTCATGAACGACGTCATCGGACGCGTGTTCGACTTCGAAAAGCGCGTCTTCCCCAGCCGCAACGATTTGTTCGCCAAGCTCGTCGCCGACGGCCAGAGCCCGAAGGCGCTGATGATTTCCTGCGCCGACAGTCGCATCGTCCCCGAACAGATCATGCAGGCCGAACCCGGCGACCTGTTCGTCTGCCGCAACGCCGGCAATATCGTCCCGCCGTTCGCGACCCAGAATGGCGGGGTATCGTCGACGGTCGAATATGCCGTCGCCGCGCTCGGCGTACGCGACATCATCGTCTGTGGACATTCGGACTGCGGCGCGATGAAAGCGCTGATGAACCCGCAGATGATGGACGGAATGCCCAATGTCGCCGCGTGGCTGCGTCACAGCCATGCCGCCGAGCATGTCGTGCGGACCGGATATGACGAGCTCGACGAAGGCGGCCGCGTGCGGGCCGCAAGCCTCGAGAATGTCGTGGTCCAGATCGCCCACCTGCGGACCCATCCGTCGGTTGCCGCCGGAATTGCGCGCGGCGAAATTTCGCTGCACGGCTGGTTCGTCGACATCCATCAGGGCCAGATCCTCGGCCTCGATGGCCAGACGGGCCGATTTGTGCCGATCCGCGCCGAAGACCCCCTGCCCGTCGCTCTCCCCGCCGCACAGCGCCTCGCAATGAAGGCGAACGAGGCGGAGGCCGCCTGATGTCCAGCCAGGCTCTCCCCGCCAGCCCGGGCACCTTGTCGCGCGACTTCGCGGCGTCGATCGTCGTGTTTCTGGTCGCGATACCGCTGTGCATGGGCATCGCGGTCGCGTCGGGCGTCCCGCCCGAGAAAGGGCTGATCACCGGAATCATCGGCGGCATCGTCGTGGGCCTGCTCGCGGGCTCGCCGCTTCAGGTCAGCGGTCCCGCCGCCGGCCTGGCGGTCATCGTGTTCGAGCTGATCCGCACCCAGGGCCTCGAGGCCCTGGGGCCGATCCTGATCCTCGCCGGGCTCGTCCAGCTCGCGGCCGGCATCTTCAAGCTCGGCGGCTGGTTCCGCGCCATCTCTCCGGCCGTGGTCCACGGAATGCTCGCCGGCATCGGCGTGCTGATCGTCATCGGCCAGTTTCACGTCCTGTTCGACGCCCGGCCGCTGGCCAGCGGGCTGGAGAATATCGCCGCGATCCCGGGCCGGCTGCTCGGGCTCGACGCGGCGAGCCCCGGGGGCGCCGAACTCGCGCTGGCAATCGCCGCGGTCACGATCGGCGTGATGCTGGGGTGGGAAAAATGGCGCCCGGCATCGCTGCGCCTCGTCCCCGGCGCGCTGCTCGGCGTCGTCGCGGGAACGCTGGTCGCCATGCTGTTCGGCCTGGCGGTGACGCGCGTCGACGTGCCCGATTCGATCGTCGCCGCGATTGCCCCGCCCGAAACGTCGGTTCTGAGCTGGCTGACCCCCGACATCCTGGCCGCCGCGGTCGCGGTCGCGTTCATCGCCAGCGCCGAAACCTTGCTGTCGGCTGCCGCCGTCGACAAGATGCACGACGGCCCGCGCAGCGACTTCAACAAGGAGCTGCGCGCGCAGGGCGTCGGCAACCTGTTGTGCGGTGGCGCGGGCGCGCTGCCGATGACGGGAGTCATCGTCCGTAGCTCGGCCAATGTGCAGGCAGGCGCGGCAACGCGGCTGTCGGCGGTCCTGCATGGCGTCTGGATCCTGGGCTTCGTCGCGCTGCTCCCCTTCGTCATGCGCGAGATTCCGATGGCGACGCTGGGCGCGGTGCTGGTCGTGACCGGCTGGCGGCTCGTCAAGTTCGACCATGCGCGCGAGCTGTTCCGCAATCACGGACTGCTGCCGGTGCTGATCTGGGCGACGACGCTCGTCCTTGTCGTCGCGGTCGACCTGCTCACCGGCGTGATCGTCGGCATCCTCTTCTCGCTTGTCGAGTTGATCCCCCACCTTCGCCGCCTGCGGCTCCGGGTCGATCGATCGGAAGTCGAAGAGGGCGAACATGTCAGCCTGTCGGGCGCGGCTACGTTCGTCCAGCTTCCCAAGCTGGAGGCGACGCTCGGCACGCTTCCGTCCGACAAGCCGGTCACGCTCGATTGCGCGCAGCTGTCGGGTCTCGACCACAGCTGCGCCGAACTGATCCGCGACTGGGTCGAACGGCGCAAGATGCAGGGCGGACAAACGACCTTGCTGGGCAGCGACCGGCGCCTGCGCGCGCTCGCCGCCTGATCAAAGGGCTCCTACGGGAGGAACGGGTGTGGGTCAGGCGTCAGATCTGGCCCACACTCGCCGGTCGGCTGGCCGTCAGTCGCCCACCAGCTTCATCAGCTTGCGTTCGATAGGGGCGAGTACGTTCGCGAGTTCGTCCCCGCGCTTCAGCACCGCCCCGGCTTCGGACACCAGCACCCACAGGCCCTGGCGGCTCCGCAAGGCCGGGCGCTTTTCGATGCGATATTCGGGACGCTCCGCGGTGCGGCGAAAGGCCGAGAAGATCGCGGCATCGCGCTGGAAGTCCATCGCATAGTCGCGCCAGCGCCCCGCCGCGACCATGCGGCCGTAAAGGTCGAGGATGCGGGTCAGCTCCTCGCGGTCGAACCCGACTTGCAGCGGTGCCGCGCGCATGACGTGCGGCAAG
>Ga0189279_100430_pt1 | contig 9591 bp, 7 predicted proteins | sample N26B6minimetaG_FD_130324 | JGI IMG/M metagenome (GOLD analysis project Ga0189279, IMG submission 130324) | Marine microbial communities from the Costa Rica Dome - N26 B6 mini metaG | ecosystem: Environmental > Aquatic > Marine > Oceanic > Photic zone | place: Costa Rica: the Eastern Pacific... | reverse complement strand
GCCAATTTCGCCAAGCTCGCGCAGCTGACCGCGCCGAAGGACGATCGGCCGCGGCTGATCCTGTGGCCGGAGGCGGCGATCCCCGACTATCTCGAAACCGGCTATCCCGCTTATTATTACGACCGCTCGCCCGCCGAGGCGCGCGGGCGGCTGACCGCCCTGATGAACCGCGGCGACGTGATGCTGCTCGGCGCGCTGAAGCTCGAGATCGACCGCACGGGCGAGGCGGTCGGGGCGCGCAACGCGGTGATGACAGTGCATGCGGACGGCTCGCTCGGCCCGCGTTACGACAAGTCGCACCTTGTCCCTTATGGTGAATATCTGCCGATGCGGCCGCTGCTCTCGGCGCTTGGCCTGTCGCGGCTGGCGCCCGGTGACATCGACTTCTGGCCGGGACCGGGGCCGCGCACGATCGATCTCGGCGCTTTTGGCAAGGCGGGCCTGCAAGTCTGCTACGAAATCATCTTTTCGGGCCAGGTCGTCGACCGCGCACACCGCCCCGACTTCATCTTCAACCCGTCGAACGATGCGTGGTTCGGCGCCTGGGGGCCGCCGCAGCATCTGGCGCAGGCGCGACTGCGCGCGATCGAGGAAGGGCTGCCGATCGTGCGCGCGACCCCGACCGGGATCAGCGCGGTGATCGACGCCGATGGACGCGTGCTCGAATCGATCCCGATGCACCGCGCCGGACGCATCGACACGGTGCTGCCGCGCGCGCATGCCCCGACGCCGTTCGCGCGGTACGGCAATGTGCTTCCCGTCGGCTTTGCGCTGCTGCTGCTCCTGGTCACCATTGCGTTTCGGCGTCGCGGGCGGTAACAGCGGCACGCACATAAAGTTTCCTTTATATTCGATTCAGAAGGCCTCCCATGCGCAACAGCTTCCTCTTCACCTCCGAGAGCGTGTCCGAAGGGCATCCCGACAAGGTGTCGGACCAGATTTCCGACGCGATCGTCGACCTGTTCCTGTCGAAAGACCCCGAAGCGCGCGTCGCCTGCGAAACGCTGACCACCACCCAGCTCGTCGTGCTGGCGGGCGAGATCCGCTGCAAGGGTGTCTATGAAAATGGCGAGTGGGCCGACGGGGCGCTTGAGGAAATCGAACGGGTCGTGCGCCGGACGGTGAAGGAAATCGGATACGAACAGGACGGCTTCCATTGGGAAACGCTGCGCCTTGAAAACAACCTTCATGCCCAGTCGGCGCATATCGCCCAGGGCGTGGACGAGAATGAGGGCAAGGACGAAGGCGCCGGCGACCAGGGAATCATGTTCGGCTATGCCGCCGACGAGACCCCCGACCTGATGCCCGCGACGCTGGATTACAGCCACAAGATCCTCCAGCGCATGGCCGAGGATCGCAAATCGGGCAAGGCGCCCTTCCTCGAACCCGACGCAAAGAGCCAGGTCACGCTGCGCTACGCCAACGAACGCCCGGTCGAGGCGACCGCGATCGTCGTGTCGACCCAGCATGCGCCGGGCTATTATTTCCACGGCGGCGAAGGCGATCAGGCGAAATATGAAGAGCTGCGCAGCTATGTGAAGGGCGTGATCGCCGACATCCTGCCCGCCGAACTCCTGTCCGACAGGACCGTCTATCACATCAACCCGACCGGACGGTTCGAGATCGGCGGCCCCGACGGCGATGCCGGGCTTACGGGCCGCAAGATCATCGTCGACACCTATGGCGGCGCGAGCCCGCACGGCGGCGGCGCATTCAGCGGCAAGGACCCGACGAAGGTCGACCGTTCGGCGGCCTATGTGACCCGCTACCTTGCCAAGAATATCGTCGCCGCCGGCCTCGCGCGTCGCTGCACGATCCAGCTGTCCTATGCGATCGGCGTCGCCGAACCGCTGTCGGTCTATGTCGACCTGCACGGCACCGCCGCCGAAGGCGTGACCGAAGCCGCGCTCGAGCAGCTGCTGCCGCAGCTCGTCCGCCTGACGCCCAAGGGCATCCGCACCCATCTCGGCCTCAACAAGCCGATCTATCGCCAGACCGCGGCCTATGGCCACTTCGGACGTCAGGCGACGGGAGAGGCCTTTCCGTGGGAGCGCACCGACCTCACCGACAAGCTGAAGGCCGCATTCGGAAAATGACGGGATGACCGGGGCGCTTGTCGCCCCGGTGTATCGTCGCTAGGGCGCGCCATGACCGCTTTCAAGTCGGGCGATCCGACCACTCTCAACCGCCTCTATGGCCGCGCGAAGGGCAAACCGCTGCGCGCCGGCCAGCAGGAGTTGATCGACACGCTGCTGCCGCGGATCGCGGTGCCCCACGAGGGCCCGGTGACCGCCGAGCGGCTGTTCGGGCAACCCTGTACGCTGCATTTCGAGATCGGCTTCGGCGGCGGCGAGCATATGGCGGCGCGCGCCGACATGCTGCCCGATCACGGCTTCATCGGCGCCGAGCCCTTCGTCAACGGCGTCGCGCAGGCGCTCGTTCATGTCGCCGGCGATCACGGGGAGCACCCGCCGATCGGCAATGTTCGCATCCATCACGGCGACGCGCTGGAGGTGCTGCGACGCATCCCCGACGGCGCGCTGTCCTTCGCCTATCTGCTCCATCCCGACCCGTGGCCGAAGGCGCGCCATGCAAAGCGGCGGATGATGAACGACGGGCCGGTCGACCTGATCGCGGCCAAGCTGAAACCCGGCGGCGAGTTCCGCTTCGGCACCGACCATCCGGTCTACCTCGCCCACGCGCTGATGGTGATGCGCCGCCACCGCCACCAGTTCGAATGGCTCGCCGGCAGCGCGCGCGATTTCCTCGTCCGCCCGGGCGGCTGGCCCGAAACGCGCTACGAAGCGAAGGCGCGCGCACAGGGGCACGACGTGTGGTATTTTCGCTGGAAGCGCACTGGGGCGTAGTATAGCGTTGATTTTTCGACCTTTTTTCTAAGCCTTACTGCGCTACACTAGCAGTCTCTTGGCGGCTTTTTCCGCTTCGGTGATTGCTGGGTGATTGCTGGAAAGCACCTGCAGGAGGCTCGAAAATGGCTACAGGAAGAATAGGTAAGCGCGCGGTCGATGCGATGCGTTCGGCTGGCGTTGCCGGCTTCTTATGGGACGAGGATATCAAAGGCTTCGGGATGAAAGTCACTTCATCCGGTGCGGCATCCTACATCCTGCAATATCGAATGGGTGGGCGAGAATCCAAGACACGCCGGTATACGATCGGCGGACATGGTTCTCCTTGGACACCCACTACGGCAAGAGCTGAAGCTGAACGGCTCAGTTTGCTCATTGCGCAAGGCACCGACCCTACCGAAGCGGAGAAACAACGACGCCGGGAAGCCGTCGATCTCGCCTTCGACAACTATGCCGACCGGTTCGCACAATCATGTACGGGCAAGGGATGGATAACTCTCGTGAAGCGTTCGTTCCGGCTTCATGCAAAGCCGGTCTTGAGCAACAAGCCCCTGCCTCACATTACGCGAGCGGACATCGTGGCGGTGTTCGATCGAATGCCCGCTGAGCAAGTTGCCAACAAGCGCAACGTCTTCGCGGTTTTGAGACGCATGTTCCGCTGGGCTGTTAGCAGAGGTGATATTGAACGTAGCCCGATGGAGGGCATGGAGACACCGCCTCCTGTCAAGCCTAGGGACCGCTGGTTGTCCGATGAGGAGCTTCCCCGGATATGGAAGCAAGCCCCTAAAACGCATCACTGCTTCGGGCCGATCGTGCGTCTGCTCATCACGACGGGCCAACGTCGCGAGGAAGTGGCGGGGCTTACCTGGGAAGAGCTGGATAGAGCCGAGCGCATGTGGACGCTAAGGGGGGAAAGGACGAAAAATGGAGAGCCAAACAGCGTTCCCCTCAACGATCTCGCGGTAGCTGTTCTGGATGATGTCGCAGGAGGGAAAAATTGGCCCCGACGCGGCAAGGTTTTCCCAACGTCTACCGGCGGTCCGTTCACCGGCTATCATAAGGGAAAGTTGAAGCTGGACCATCTTTTGGAGAAAGATGGCGGTGATCCTATGCCGCCGTGGCGCCTACATGACCTTCGGCGCACATTGGCAACGGGCTTTCAAAGACTCGGTGTGCGCTTTGAAGTCACAGAAGCAGTTCTGAACCACGTTAGCGGATCACGGGCTGGCGTCGCAGGGATTTATCAGCGTCACGACTGGAAAGATGAAAAGCGCGAAGCGCTGCGCTGTTGGAACGAACATATTGCTGGGTTGCTCGCAAAGATGGAAAAACCAAAGCACCCCTAGGTTTCGCGCCGCCGGTTTGTCGGGCTATTGATCCCTGACGAACACCGACGGCGCGCAACCTCGGCTACTGACTATTCAGCATCGTCCAAGCCGCCCAATCGCATTGGGGCGCCTCACTCGGTTTGCTTGTTGGCCCCGCATAGCCTCCAAAGCAGCAATTCGCCTTTCGGTCGCCGGATGCGTCGAGAACAGCTCTGAAACGTGCGTTGGCACGATGTAGAGTTGTGCCGCTGCGGGATTGCGTTCGGAAACCGGGTTAGGAATCCTTTGGGCCGGGGAGGCGATTTTCCTCAGAGCCGAAGCCAGGGCCGCAGGATTGCCGCAAATCTCCGCACCGGCACGGTCAGCACCAAATTCCCGAGTACGGCTTATAGCCATCTGCACAATCATCGCTGCAAATGGTGCGACCACGACTGCTGCGAGCAGCGCCAAGGGATTGGACCTGTTGTCATTGCTGAAGAAAAAGCCAAAATTAGCGATCATGGAGATGGCGCCGGCGATCGTAGCTACCATCGTCATAATCAGCGTATCGCGATTGCGGATGTGACCTAGCTCATGCGCCATCACGGCTGCGATCTCTTCGTGCGAAAGCATGCGCAAGAGACCCGTCGTTGCTGCAACCGCAGCGTGGCGGGGATCGCGTCCGGTCGCAAAGGCGTTCGGATGAGGGCTATCGATAATATAGACTTTTGGAACCGGCAAACCGGCCCGGATCGCGAGCTCACGAACCGTTCCATAGAATTCAGGGGCGCTGGTGGCGTTCACTTCGCGAGCCCTGTGCATGGACAATACGATTTTGTCCGCATTCCAGTATGTGAAAAAGTTCATCGCCGCCGCCAGTACGAGCGCGATCAATGCGCCGCTGGAGCCGCCGATCATGTAGCCGAGGCCCATGAAAAGCGCGGTCAAGGCAGCGAGCAGAATGAATGTCTTCATCGTGTTCACTGTGAGTCCTCCAACCTGTTATTCTGCACTGATTTAGGTGAAGGACGACCTGTTTCAATTCCTGGTGAACCCGAAAATTCGGCGAAATGCAGCGTGTCCGCGCGCCGCGTAACTCCCGCCCTGCGCGCATAATGCGACACTGCTCATACGCGCGCCATTCGACGCAGGGTTTGAACGGTTATGTGGCCTTGATGGAACCTGCAAAAGTCGCTTGCCTCAGGCCATCCAGAGCCGCGCCTCCACCACGATATCGGGCAACCCAGTACGTGAAAGGTCAGTGCGAGGCAAAAACGCGGATCGGGGAACGGCAGAGTGAGAGGCGCGATTAGTGTTCTGAAGCTGCCTCTGCCTTTTCAGGTGGAACAGGCGTCATTGGCGTCTTGGGCAGCTCCACCGGGACCGCAAGGGGATCAGGTTCGGTTACTATCAATTCCCCACCGCTGATATCCTTAGCGCCAGGAACATAGGTTACCTCCTTTTCCTCTTCCTGGCCAAACGGGCCAATGAACCAAACGAGGAGAGCGAGCGCCAGCAAAGCTGCCAGTATCCAGGGAAGCTTTCTGGGAACAGTTTCAAGGAAGGGTTTGTCGGACAATTCCGCCTCCTTCTGGTCAATCATTAACTGTCGTTTCGAGATTATCGATCTGCTTATCTATTGATTCAAACAGATCCCTCGATTCGTTCTTGGCGGAGACCTTCTTCTTCAAATCCTCTATGTCCCGAGCAAGCTTCTCATAAAGGCTGTCATTGCCGTATGTCAGAGCCCTCGCGAGCTCCACCTGATATGAGGCATTGTCGATGAAGATGGTGGGGTCGATTTGCGATTTCTCCGACTCTTCGTCCGCCGCCTTCGCAGAGCCGTCTTGCAGCTGTTTCTCTGCGGCACTCAGCATCGCCTGAGCACGCAAAAGCGGAAGCGGCAGAACCTCTTCCTCGATCACCAGGGTCGATAAAGCAGTGTTGAGGGCGGATTTAGCCTCAGCCAACTTGCCTTGATCGATGAGACGAGCAGCCTCTCTGATGGCAGCAGGATATGTTGCGAGGGGAATATTGGTGGTGTGGATCCGAATCTCGCTGGCGAAGGTTTCCATCAACACTCGCGCGTCCTGCAGACGCCCCTCCTTCACGAGCGCTTCAATTCTGTCCCGGATTTTCCTGACGTCGGCGACTGTCGCGATGATGTCTGTGCGGCTGGTCACGACATCGACGGGCGCCAGCGCAAGGCCCGGATCCCGAGCCAAGATTATGTCGAGCCTGCCCGTAGCTGTCGCGAGGGCATCCAGCGCTTTCTTTCCGTCTTGCTTGTCCAGATGCTCGATCGCAAGTTTGGTCTGCTGGAGCGCCTCCACAGCTTCGGAAAGAAGTTCGGCGCGCTTCTTGGTGACTTCATCACCTGCTTTCTCGCCAACAGATGCTCCAACTGCTTCTGTCGCCTCCGCTTGGCTCGGCGGGGCTGTAGATTCCTTGTCGCTTTCCTGAGCGCTTGCGCTGACGGATACGCCGAGGAGCAACGCAGCATGGAGACCTCTGACCGAGACCCGATTGAGTACCCGTGATCTGCGGCACTTCTTATTCTGATCCATCGTGCTTCCTTCCCTAAGGCAATTTCCAGACTGGGCCGGCCTTCATTTCCAGCGGCATGAAGATCATGCCGACGCCTCGAATTGGCGGACGCTAATTTGCGTAAGGCAGGCAGCCGATCCGGCTTTCCGGTCGGAGTTACGGGACCGCCACAAGCGAGCGCTGGCAGCCCATCCGCTGAGAGAGACAAGGTGTAAGAGCTCTCCATCCATGAAGCTCTTCTTCCATCAGGTGGTAGACGGCGCACTGATCTGAATCAGTGCCTCCTGCATTGGCGTTCTGCTCTCGCAATCTCTTCATCCTGTCGGACGAAGCGCGCTTTTATGACCCGCGAAGGCAGGCTTCTCGGGTCCGCACCCGATCTGGCGTGAAGACATGACTTTTGGACAGGCCCTGCAAGAACGCCTGAATTGCTCCTATGCCGCTTGCGACAAGAGCACCGGCCTTTCGATTTCGGATGAGCCGCGCAGTCGCTGGAGAAAACTGTCACACCACCAAGCCGCATCTTCCCGGTTCACGATGTCGTATAGCGAGCGCCAGCGACGCTTGCGCTCTGCGACCGGCATCTTGAGCGCCTGTTCGATAGCTTCCGCCAATTCGTCAGCGCTGAATGGATTGATGGTGAGCGCCTCTTTCAGCTGAGCCGCCGCTCCGGTGAATTTCGACAGAATAAGCACTCCGGGATTTTCAGGATCCTGTGCCGCGACGAACTCCTTCGCCACGAGGTTCATGCCGTCCTGAAGCGGAGTCACGAGCCCGATCCGGGCCGCCCGGAAGATTCCCGCAAGTTGCTGCCTGCTGTGCTCACGGTTCACATAGCGGATCGGCACCCAGTTCGAGGTCGCATGTTTGCCGTTGATGCGGCCTGAAAGAGCTTCGAGTTCTTCGCGGATATGACTGTAGCACGGAATGTCATTGCGCGCGGGCGGTGCGATCTGGAGCAGGAAGATCTGCTCCTGCATATCGGGCCGCGCGGAGAGGAAACGGTCATAACCGGCAAAACGCTGCGGTAGCCCTTTTGAAAAGTCCAGCCGATCGACTCCGGCGATCATGCTCCTGCCATTCGCGCTTTCCATGGAAGCCTGATGGCTGGCCCGTGCCTCGGGGCTGGCCAGCAAATCTCGATATTCGGCTGCATCAATACCAACGGGCAGAGCGAGAACCCTGATACAGCGGCCTTCGAATTCGATCAGGCCATCCTCATTCGGAGAGATGCCGAGTTCGCTCTCGAGATAATCGAGAAAGGCCTGTCGGTAATCTTCAGTTTGAAAGCCGATCACGTCATAGCACAGCAAGGCTTGAACCATCCTGGCATGGTCCGGCAGAGCGGTCAGTATCGAACGGTGCGGCCAGGGCGTGTGCAGGAAGAAGCCGATCCTGTTGTCGCACCCCAACGCGCGCAGTTCGTTTGCGACCAGGAACAAGGGATAATCGTGCACCCAGACAAGGTGGTCCTCCTCGATTAAGGGCATAATTGACCGGGCCAAACGGGAATTGCCCCGCTCATAGCCGTCCGTAAAATGACGCTCGAATTCCGCAAGATCGGTACGGCCGTGGAGCATCGGCCACAATGTCCGGTTGGCATACCCATTCACGAACTCATCAATATCGGCGGCGTCCAGATCGACACTCGCCATCCGCATCCCGTCGCGGCATTCGAGTTTCAACGAACCGGTAAAGCGTTCGGTGACTTTGCCGGACCAGCCAAACCACAGCGCATTTCGACCTGCCATTGCCGATACGATTGGCTGCGGCAGGCCACCTCCATGCGCTTCGGCTTCTCCTTCAGCCAAGGCATGAACGAGACTAGAAATGACGATCAGTCGTTCCATGGCTCTTCCTCATCAGACCATCGACAGAACTCGCACGTCGCCCGTACGATCCAGAACATCGACCAGAACCTTCTCCCCCGAGCGCCTCAACATGATGTCGGCATGTCCATCGCCGGCACGAACGTGGCGAATGTGGAGTTCATCCAGAAAGTTCGGCAAAAAAGGTTCGCTGAAAATGATGTGTTCGGCCTTCGCATCGAAGCTGAGGCCGAGACTCGATTGAATCAGGAAGAGCGGCGCGGCTGCGGACCATGCCTGCGGAATGCAGGCCACCGGATAAAAGGTCGGACCCTGGACCGGACGGCGGGGAAAGCCGCAGAACAACTCCGGAAGACGGCGGAGGTCGACATAAGTTGAAGCGCCCATCAAGGCCTCGAAAATCATCGAAGCCTCCAGCCGGAATCCATAACGGGAGAAGCCAGCCGCAATCAACGCGTTGTCATGCGGCCAGATCGAGCCATTATGATAACTCATGGGATTGTATCGGGCTTCGGTGGTGGCAATCGTACGAATGCCCCAGCCGGAAAAACTGGAAGGCGACATCAACGTCTCGACGACAGCAGCGGCGCGCTCGGGCTTGGCAAGCCCGGTAAAGAGAACGTGTCCCGCATTGGACGAACGAACCCGGCAGGGCCGTTTCTCTCCATCCAGTGCAAGAACGTATGTACGGAGATCCTCGTCATAGAAGTCGCGGTCGAACCGCTCGCAGAACGCCTCGGCCCGCATTCTCAGTGACTGGGCCTCCTTGGCGTTGCCCAGTCGATCAAGCATCGCGGCCCCGGCTTCCCACGCTCCATAGACATAGGCTTGCACTTCAGCGAGCGCGATCGGTCCAGCTGCCAGGCGACCGTCTGCATGGAAAACAGAGTCGTAACTGTCTTTCCAGCCCTGGTTGGCCAGCCCTTCCTGCGTGTGTCGGCCATATTCGACATAGCCGTCGCCATCCCGGTCGCCATGGTCCTGGATCCAACGCAGGGCGGCTTCGACATTCGGCCAGATAGCTCGGGCGAATTCGACGTC
>Ga0189279_100429_pt1 | contig 9669 bp, 8 predicted proteins | sample N26B6minimetaG_FD_130324 | JGI IMG/M metagenome (GOLD analysis project Ga0189279, IMG submission 130324) | Marine microbial communities from the Costa Rica Dome - N26 B6 mini metaG | ecosystem: Environmental > Aquatic > Marine > Oceanic > Photic zone | place: Costa Rica: the Eastern Pacific... | reverse complement strand
CCTATCAGCCCGAGATCGCGCAAGGCACGCTGCAGATGCTGTTCGAATTCCAGACGCAGGTCGCGCGGCTGTTCGGAACCGACGTCGCCAATGCGTCGATGTACGACGGCTCGACCGCCTGCTGGGAAGCGATCGTCATGGCACGGCGGATCACCAAGCGCGGCAAGGCCTTGCTGTCGACCGGCCTCCACCCGCATTATCGCAGCGTCGCACGGACGATGGCGAAATACACCCGCGACAGCCTGATCGATGGCGATCCGAGCCTCGAGGCCGGCACCGACTGGCGAGCGATGGCCGACGCGGTCGACAAGGATACGAGCTGCGTCGTCGTCCAGTATCCCGACATTCTGGGCCGCATCGACGACATGACCGCACTTGCCGAAGCCTGCCAGGCGGCGGGGGCACTGCTGATTGCCGTCGTTACCGAACCCGTTGCGCTCGGCCTGATCAAGTCGCCCGGTGAGATGGGGGCCGACATCGTGGTTGGCGAGGGGCAGTCGCTCGGAGTCGGGCTTCAGTTCGGCGGGCCTTATGTGGGTCTTTTCGCGTGCAAGACCAAATATGTCCGTCAGATGCCGGGACGCCTGTGCGGCGAGACCGTCGATGCACAGGGCAAGCGCGGCTTCGTGCTCACCCTCTCGACCCGCGAACAACATATTCGGCGCGAAAAGGCGACGAGCAATATCTGCACCAATTCGGGGCTTTGTGCGCTCGCCTTCAGCATTCACATGAGCTTGCTCGGCGAAAAGGGGCTACGCCAACTCGCCGCGATCAACCACGCCCGCGCGAAGGCCGCCGCCGCCGAGCTCGCAAAGGTGCCCGGCGTGTCGGTAATGAACGACAGCTTCTTCAACGAATTCACGCTGCGGCTTCCCGCCGAAGCGCGCCCCGTCGTCCACCGGCTAGCGGAACGGGACGTGCTCGGCGGCGTGTCGCTCGGCCGGCTCTACCCCGACAATGACACGCTTGCGAACGGGCTGGTTGTGGCCGTCACCGAAACCGTGACCGAAACGGATATCGCCGCCTTTGCCGCGGCGCTGAAGGAGGTGCTGGCATGACCGCGCTCAACCCCGCCGGCTGGCGTCCCGAAATGAATGTCGCGGGCACCGGCGACGATAGCGTCACCGTCACCGGCAACCGCGCGCTCATGCTCGAAGAGCCGCTGATCTTCGAGATCGGTTCGGCCGACACGACCGGCGTCGATTTCGACGAGGCGTCGCCCGCCGCCGTCCTTGGCGGCCTGATGCGCGGCGATCCCATCGGCCTGCCGGGGCTCAGCGAGTCCGAAACGGTACGGCACTACACGCGCCTGTCGCGCCAGAATTACGCGATCGACCTCGGTCTCTTCCCGCTCGGCAGTTGCACGATGAAGCATAATCCGCGCCTTAATGAAAAGGTCGCGCGGATGCCGGGTTTCGCCGACGTCCACCCGCTCCAGCCGCAGGAAACGGTGCAAGGCGCGCTCGGCGTCATCAACGAGCTTGCGGTCTGGCTGATAAAGCTTACCGGCATGTATGGCGTCGCCATGTCCCCCAAGGCCGGGGCGCATGGCGAGCTCTGCGGCATTCTCTGCATCAAGGCGGCGCTCGAAGCGCGCGGCGAGGATCGGCGCGTGCTGCTCGTTCCCGAAAGCGCGCATGGGACCAATCCCGCCACCGCCGCCTTCGCGGGTTTCACCGTCGAGGACATCCCGGCGACCAAGGAGGGGCGCGTCGATCTCGAGGCGCTGAAGGCGCGGCTCGGGCCCGACGTCGCCGGCGTGATGATCACCAATCCCAACACGTGTGGGCTGTTCGAGCGCGACATGAAGGCGATCTCCGACGCGGTTCACGCCGTGGGCGGCTACGTCTATTGCGACGGCGCGAATTTCAACGCCATCGTCGGCCGCGTGCGCCCCGGCGATCTGGGCGTCGATGCGATGCACATCAACCTGCACAAGACCTTTTCGACCCCGCACGGCGGCGGCGGGCCGGGCTCGGGTCCGGTCGTGCTCTCCGAAGCACTCGCTCCCTATGGCCCGATCCCGTACGCCGCACGCTACGCCGACGGCTCGCTCAGGCTGGTCGAAGAGGAAAGCGCGGGCGACGAGCATCCCGACACTTTCGGGCGCATGACCGCCTTTCACGGCCAGATGGGTATGTTCACGCGCGCACTGACCTATATGCTCAGCCACGGCGCCGACGGGCTCAAGCAGGTTGCCGAGGACGCGGTGCTCAACGCCAACTACGTCCTGCGCAGCCTCGAAGACGTCCTCGACGCGCCCTTTGCCGCGTCGGGCCCGTGCATGCACGAAGCGCTGTTCAGCGACCGCGGGTTCGCCGAGGGCTTCTCGACGCTCGACATCGCCAAGGGGCTGATCGACGAAGGCTTCCACCCGATGACGGTCTATTTCCCGCTCGTCGTCCACGGCGCGATGCTGGTCGAACCGACCGAGACCGAATCGAAGGCGGCTCTCGACCAGTTCATCGCGGCCTTGCGCAGCCTGGCAAGGCGCGCGAAGAATGGCGATCCGGCGCTCAAGTCGGCGCCGCACTTCGCCCCGCGCGCGCGGCTCGACGAAACGCTGGCCGCGCGCAAGCCGATCCTGACGTGGGGTGAAGGCGGCGAATGATCAGGGTTGCCCTCCCATAACCCGTTTGTGCTGAGCTTGTCGAAGCACCGTTTTTTTCTTTAACGGCGCAAAGAAAGAACGGCCCTTCGACAAGCTCAGGGCGAACGGGATAGGGTAGGGCCGGTTTTGGACCGCCAGGAGAGAGGATCGAATGAGCTGGGAAAGCCTTTATTCGCTGACCAACGGCTGGGCGCTGACCGGCTGGGTCGCGCTTGCCTTCCTGCCGCGCAGCCCGCGCATCCTGTCGGCGATCCTCTATGCCGGGGTCGCGCTCCTCTGCCTGACCTATGCGATCCTGCTTGGAGGGCTGACGTTCGGCGGCTGGGATGCCGGCGGTCCGCAGGCGGCAGTCGATTTCACCAGCCTGTCGGGCGTGATGGCGCTGTTCGCGACCAAGGGGGGCACGGTTGTCGGGTGGACGCATTATCTGGCGTTCGACCTGTTCGCCGGCATGTGGATCGCGCGCGACGCCGATCAAAAGGGTTTCAGCCGTATCGTTCAGCTGCCTTTTCTGTTCCTGACATTGATGGTCGGGCCGGTAGGCCTGCTCGCGTGGCTTGTGACGCGCGAACGGCGCGCACGGGCGCTGGCAAAAGGAAAGTGAGGCCAGCATGACTCCGGCACCCGCCCCGTCTCCGCTGTTTCAATATCTGATCCCCGGCGCGATTATCCTGCTCGTGCTGGCGCTGCGGCTACGGTCGGTGGGCAAGGCACGGAGGCTGCGTATCGAACGGCTGTGGATCCTGCCGGCGATCTACACATTGCTTGTCGGGTTCATCTTCTGGAGCGTGCCGCCGCACGGGCTCGTCTGGCTGTGGTGTCTGCTCGCGCTGGGGGCTGGCGCCGCGCTCGGTTGGGTGCGCGGCAAGATGATGCACATCGCGGTCGATCCAGAGACGCACGAACTCAGCCAGACTGTTTCGCTTGCGGCGCTGATCTTCCTCGTCATCCTCGTCGTCGTCCGCTCGGCGTCGCGCAGCATGGCGACGGACATGGCGGGTCCCGGTCCCGCCGGCCTGATGGCGACGACCGATATATTGATGGCATTTGCGCTCGGCTTCCTGGCGTTCCAGCGTATTGAAATCGCGATCCGCGCCCGCCGCCTGCTGGCGGAAGCGCGCGCCCGGCGCCCGTGACCACTCCCTGGTCACCAGGGGACGGCGGCGCCGGCGCAAAGCGTCACGCCCCCGCAACGCTGCGCAACCGCGACGCGATCGCCCCGGTGCTGGCCGAATGGCTGCCCCCCGCTGGCACGATTCTGGAGGTCGCGAGCGGGTCGGGCGAGCACGCCGTCCATTTCGCCGCCGCTTTTCCCCGCCTTCGATGGCAGCCGACCGACCCCGACCCCGACGCGCTCGTCTCCATCGCCGCTTGGAGCGGGGAAGCGGGGCTGGTCAATATCGCGCCGCCGCTCCGGCTCGATGCCGCCGCGCCCGACTGGCCGGTAACCGCCGCCGATGCCTTGCTCTGCGTAAACATGGTGCACATCAGTCCGTGGGCGGCAACGACCGGCCTCTTCGCGGGCGCCCGGCGCGTGCTGCCTGCCGGCGCGCCGCTGATCCTCTACGGTCCCTACGTCGAGCCGGGCGTGCCGACCGCCCCGAGCAATGTCGATTTCGATGCCAGCTTGCGCGCGCGCAATCCCCGATGGGGCCTGCGCGATCTTGACGCAGTGAAGGCGGCCGCCGCCGCCGCAGGTTTCGCCTTCACAGAGCGGCGCGCGATGCCGGCCAATAATCTGATGCTCCGGTTCCACCGCGCCTGATCGCCGCTTTCCCGTTGCGCCCGTGCGCGCATCGCATAAGTTCGCATACGAAGCGTCGCGCTTGCCAAGTCGTCGAGTCTGTTGTTATCAGACTTGAGAAGAGCGCAATGCCGCCGGGAGAGATTTGTATGAGCGATATCGCCGACCTCGTCACCTTCGACGAATTCATCACGCATTGGGCGCGGGAACGCCCCGATCGCGTCGCGATGCGCGAGGACGATCGCGTGATGAGCTATGCCGACCTCGAAGAGCGCACCGGGCGGGTCGCAAGCGCGCTGCTCGCCGCAGGCCTTCGAAAAGGCGATCGCATCGCGTGGATCGGCAAGAACAGCGACCTTTATTTCACTCTCTTCTTCGGCGCTGCGCGCGCTGGCATCGTCATGGCGCCGATCGGCTGGCGCCTGTCGCCGGTCGAATGGGCGTTCATCGTGGGCGACACGCGCGCAAAGATCGTCTTCACCGGCCCCGGTTTCGACGACGCGGCGGGGCAGCTCGCCGGCAAGTTCGATCATGCGCCGCAAATCATCGGCGCCGACGCCGCGCGCGCGATGATCGACGGCGCAGAGCGGGTGACCTTCGACCGGTCGGGTCCCGACGACGCGGTTCTGCAACTCTATACCTCGGGCACGACCGGCAATCCGAAGGGTGCGGTGCTGACCAACACCAATCTCTTTGCGCTGCGCAAGAATTCGGCCGACCTCGACATGCCCTATACCCGGTGGGAGGATGACGAGGCGGTGCTCGTCGCGATGCCGTGCGCGCATATCGGCGGCACCGGGCTCGGCATCATGGCGCTCGCGGCGGGGCTGCCCGGCGTGATCCTCGCTGAATTCAACCCCGACGGCGTGTTCGACGCGGTCGAGCATCATGGCGTCACCCGCTTCTTCATCGTCCCTGCGGCGCTGCAGATGCTGCTCCTCCACCCGCGCTGCGCGAGCGTCGATTACGGCCGGCTCAAATATATCCTCTATGGCGCCGCTCCGATCCCGCTCGACCTGCTGCGCCAGTGCATCAAGATGTTCGGCGCGCAGTTCATCCAGGCCTATGGGATGACCGAGACGACGGGTACGATTTGCATGCTGCCGCCTGAGGATCACGATCCCGAAGGCAACAAGCGGATGCGCTCGGCGGGCAAGCCGCTGCCCGGCGTCGAAATCCGGATTCTGGGCCCCGACGGCGAAGAGGTGCCGATGGGCGAGGTGGGCGAGGTCGTCACGCGCTCGTCGAACAATATGCAGGGCTATTGGAACCTTCCCGACGCGACCGCGCGGACGATGACCGGGGAGGGCTGGATCCACACCGGCGACGCCGGCTACATGGACGAGGACGGCTATCTCTATATCCACGACCGGATGAAGGACATGATCATCTCCGGCGGGGAGAATGTCTATCCGGCCGAGGTCGAAAGCGCGATCTATGGCCATCCCGCGGTGCAGGAGGTCGCGGTGATCGGCATTCCCGACGCGAAATGGGGCGAGACGGTGAAGGCGGTCGTCGTCGCCAAGCCCGGCATGACGGTCGAGGCCGAGGACATCATCGCCTGGGCCCGCGAGCGCATCGCCGCCTTCAAGGCGCCGCGCAGCGTCGATGTGATCGAAGCCCTGCCGCGCAACGCCTCGGGCAAGATCCTGCGCAAGGACCTGCGCGCGCCCTATTGGGAGGGTTACGAGCGGATGGTGAATTGAGGCGCCTTATAAATTCGGTCGTGACGAACGTAGAATCGAGGGCAGGCGGCTCAAATCCTTCCCAAATACAGCCGTTGTAGCTATTCCTTCTGCCGCTCGCGCGCGCGAACGAAGCCGTCGCGCGCCGTGCAGCGCGCCAGCCAGTCCTTCGTCGCCTCGCCGAGAAGGTCGTCGGCGGCGAGCGTTGTCGCCAGAAACGCCGCATAGCCGATCGTGATGTCGGCGATGGTGAAGCGTCCGCCGACGAGCCAGTCGCGCCCGTCGGCGAGCGTCGCCTCTATGCTCTTGGCGCGACCGCCGAAGAAGGCCTTGTAATCCTCGACCGCCTGCGCCAGCCGCCGCTCCTCCGGCTCGACGCGCGTGTAGCGGATCATGATCGCCAGCGGAAAGGTCAACGTCGCGTCGCTGCGGTGCAGCCAGTTGCGATATGTCCAGTAATCCGACTCGTCACGCCCTACTTCGAGCGGCGTCCCGTCGGCAATGCGTTCGCAGATCGCGGTCGATTCGGTCAGCAGCCGCCCATCCTCGACCCAGCCCGGTACCGTCATCAGCGGATTGATCGCGCGATAGTCGGGGGCGAAAGCGCGGGGAGGGAAGGGCAAGAGCCGCAGGTCGATGTCCAGCCCTGCTTCCTCGGCTGCCCACAGGCATCGCAGCGACCGCGCGTCGGGACAGTGATAAAGGATCGGAAGGTTCGTCATGCGGTCAGATCCTTTCGCCGCTCGATGTGCAGACGGTGTTCGCGCCAGGCGATGAACAGGCCGCTCGCGATGATCAGCGGCGCGCCGACCCACGTCGTGTCGGCCGGGAAGGTGCCAAAGAAATACCAGCCGCAGGCGATCGACCAGAGCAGGCTAGAATAATCCATCGGCGTCACTACCGCGACGGGGGCGAGCCGCAGCGCGCCGGTCAGCGACATCTGTACCACCGCGCCGAGCAAACCCAAACCGATCAGCGTCGCCCAGATCGCGGGGCTGTGCGGCGTCATCACGAAAGGCAGGGCGATGGTCAGCGGGACGAGTGATATCAGGCTGAACCAAAAGACGATCGCCATCGGGCTTTCGGTGCGCGCAAGGTCGCGGACCTGGATCGTGATCAACGCGGTCATGATCGCGCCGCCCAGCGCGATCAGCGTGCCGAGGCCGTGTTCGCCGCTGAAGCCGCTCGCAACCACCGTCGTCGGGTTGAGCACGACGAGCACGCCCAGGAAGCCGACGATCACCGCGCCCCAGCGTTGCCAACCCGTCGGTTCGCCCAGAAAGGCCGCGGCAAAGATCACCGCAAAGATCGGCACCGACAGGTTGATCGTCGTCGCCTCGGCCATCGGCAGATAGATCATGCCGCCGAAATTGAGCGCCATGCCGGTAATCCCCATCATCGCGCGGCGCGCATGCGTGCCGGGGCGACTGGTGCGATAGATCGACAGCCCGCCGTGCCGCATCGCCCACAGGATCAGGAGCGGCAGCACGATCACTTGCCGCCAGAACAGGCTTTCGACGATATGCACCCCGTCGGCCGCGGCGGTCTTTACCAGCACGAACATCAGCGACAAGCTCGCCATCGAGAGCAGGCGCAGCGCAATGCCGCCCAGATAATGTTGCTGGAATTCGGAGGGACGGGCAGCGGTCATGCGAGGCAAGCGCATATCAGCCCGGCGATGCTTTGCAAGCTATGCATTGCCCGCCGCAATAAGCGGAACCAGACTGCAATCTGCTTGCCTAATGGTCCCCGTTGCGGCTAAGGGCGCACTCCGGCCTAGGGGTATAGCTCAGCTGGTAGAGCATCGGTCTCCAAAACCGAGGGTCGCGGGTTCGAATCCTGCTGCCCCTGCCATTCCCGTCGACTGGGATGGCGCAGGCCCGGACGCTGCCAGCGCGGCGCCCACGTCCCCTTATCATTTGCGCACGGGCGACCCGCATCCTTGTCCGGATGCGTCAATCGGCAATCGGGCGGATTGCGCAGGCCAAAGCCGAGATGCTAACGCGGAAGGCGAATCTCCGAACGGGACAATCCTGTCTTCGCTCGATAATTTGAAAAGGCCGGAGGAACCGTTTGGCTATGGCAGAGGGTCGAAAGACGCTTGGGGCGGTGATGGCCGGTCTGCGTGCACGCAATGGCTGGACGCTCAAGGAAATGAGCGAACGATGCGGCATTCCGGTATCGACGCTGTCGAAGGTCGAGCACGACCGGCTGTCGCTGACATACGACAAGCTCCAGCAACTCGGCGAGCGCCTCAACCTGAGTATGGCCGACCTGTTCGCCGAACAGGAAGAGGCGCCTGCACCGATCCTCGGGCGCCGCAGCATCGGGGCGATCGACAAGGCGCTGCGCGTCGATACGCCGAACTATGAATATTATTACGTCTGCACCGAATTGCGGCACAAGCGCATGGTGCCGATCATCACGCGCATCCATGCGAAATCGATCGAGGAATTCGGCGAGCTCGTCCGTCACAGCGGCGAGGAGTTCATCTATGTCGTCGAAGGGACGCTGACCGTCCACACCGAATATTACGATCCGATCGAGCTACAGGCGGGCGAGTCCATCTACATCGATTCGGGAATGGGGCACGCCTATGTCTGCGGTCCCGGTTCGACCGAAACGCTGACCGTCGGGGTGATGTCGAGCGCGGACGAAGATCTGTCGCACCTGATCTACGAAGCGCACCATCGCCTGTCATCCCCGGCAGGCGCGGCGAAAAAGTCGCCCGCCTAGCCGGTTCATTCGGTGGCCGGTGCCGCGCGATCAGCGGCGGCACATATGGCGCAATGCCTGGCCCGGCCGCGCGCCGGTCATCTTGCCGGCACGCAGCACGGGCACCCCGTTGACGATGACGTCGTCGATGCCGGTGGGCGCGGCCAAGGGCTTTTCCCAGCTGGCCCCTTCGGCGACCGTGTCGGCGTCGAAAATGGCGATGTCGGCGCGCAGTCCTTCGCGCAGAACGCCGCGGTCGGTCAGCCCCATGCGCTGCGCCGGCCACGACGTCATCTTTCGTACTGCATCCTCCAGCGTCAGTATTTTCCGTTCGCGGACATAGCGGCCCAAAATGCGCGGAAAGGTGCCATAGGCGCGCGGATGGGGCAGGCCGATCGCATCGACCTCGCCAAAGGTGGCAGCGGCGCCGGCGTCGGTTCCGATGCTGACCCACGGCCTTTGCAGCGCCAGGTCGATATCGCCCTCGTCCATCATGAAGAACAGGCCATAGGCACGATTGGGCAGCGCGCCGAGGACGATGTCCCACGCGGCGTCGGCGGGGTCCTTGCCCAGCGCCTTGCCGATCGCGACCATGCTCTGGCCGCGAAACCGGTCCAGCTGTGGATCATAGGCGTTCGCGAGCGTAATATGATCCCAGCCGCCCGACGCTTCGACCAGGTTCGACCAGCCTGGTTGCGATCCGGCTGCTACCTCTCGCTTCAACCGTTCGCGCACTTCGGGATCGCGCAGCTTCTCGAACCCGGCCTTCGCCCCGTCCGCAAAGAGCCGGTTGGGAACGGTGATCTCCAGCCCGGTGCCCCCCGCGGTATAGGGATACAGGTCGGCCGCGATGTCGACGCCGCGCGCCCGCGCTTCGGCGATCCGGTCGAGCGCCCTGGGCATCAACTGGCCGG
>Ga0189279_100428_pt1 | contig 9685 bp, 9 predicted proteins | sample N26B6minimetaG_FD_130324 | JGI IMG/M metagenome (GOLD analysis project Ga0189279, IMG submission 130324) | Marine microbial communities from the Costa Rica Dome - N26 B6 mini metaG | ecosystem: Environmental > Aquatic > Marine > Oceanic > Photic zone | place: Costa Rica: the Eastern Pacific... | reverse complement strand
GGACCAGACCATCATCCAGGCACTGGAAGATGCCGGCCTCGACGTCATGTATGACTGTCAGCGCGGCGACTGCGGCATCTGCCAGACGGATGTGATCAGCGGTACGCCCGATCATCGCGACGTCGTGCTGTCGGATGCCGAGAAGGCATCGGGAAAGGTCATGCAGATTTGTGTCAGCCGCGCGAAATCCGCGCGACTTGTCCTCGATCTTTAGGGTTTCGCATTCCAGGGAGGAGCCAGCATGCAAACGGCCAGCCAAATCGCCGCTCTGTTCAAGGGGCCGCAGGTGCATCGGGACGTCTACACGAGCCCGGAAATCTACAAGCTGGAAATGCAGCATCTGTTCGCAAACACCTGGGTGTTTGTCGGCCATGACAGCCAGACCCCGAACAAGGGCGATTATTTCACCACGCAGATCGGCGACCAGCCTGTCATCCAGGTGCGTCACTCGGATGGCGAAATTCACGTTCTTTACAATCGCTGCCCGCACAAGGGCACCAAGATCGCGATCGACCGGGAAGGCAATACGGGCAAGTTCTTCCGGTGCCCTTATCACGCCTGGTCGTTCAAGACGGACGGCTGCCTGCTCGCGATCCCGCTGAAGAAGGGTTACGAGAACACCGGCTTCGAAAACACCGAAAATGCCAAGGGCATGACAGCCGTCGGAGCGGTGCGGAACTATCGCGGTTTCGTCTTTGCCCGCCTGGCTGCCGAAGGCATCGGCTTTGAAGACTACTTCGGCGACAGCCTGAGTTCCATCGACAACATGGTCGACCGCTCGCCGGAAGGACGGCTTGAGATCGCCGGTCCGCCGCTGCGCTACATGCACAAGTGCAATTGGAAGATGCTGGTCGAAAACCAGACCGATACCTGCCACCCGATGGTCGCCCACGAAAGCTCCGCCGGAACGGCAGTGAACATCTGGAAGGAGATGGGCAACCCGGAACCGCGTCCGCCCGCGATGGAAATCATCGCGCCCTTCATGTCGCCCTACGAGTTCTTCGAGAACATGGGCATCCGCACCTGGCCGAACGGGCACGGGCATACGGGTGTGCATCACTCGATCCATTCCGACTATTCCGCGATACCTGGCTATTTCGAGGCCTTGAGCGAAACCCACGGCGAGGAGCGCGCGAAGGAAATTCTCGGCGAGAACCGGCATAACACGGTCTATTTCCCGAACATCATGATCAAGGGACCGATCCAGCAGCTGCGCAATTTCATTCCGCTTGGGCCCGACAAGACACTGGTCGAAAGCTACATCTACCGTCTGGTCGGGGCTCCGGACGAACTTCTGGCGCGCACCGCCATGTACAACCGGATGATCAACGCGCCGACATCGATGGTCGGCCACGACGATCTGGAAATGTACGAGCGCGCGCAGGAAGGCCTCATGTCCAACGGCATGGAATGGGTCAACGTTCAGCGCCTTAGAACGGAAGAGGAAGACTTTGGTGAGGAGGCCGTGGAAAACGGCACCACGGAACGGCAGATGCGCAACCAGTTCGATGCCTGGGTGAAATTCATGACAGCTACGATGGAGAATGCGTGATGGCGGTTTCCAGGGAAGAGGTCATCGACTTCATCTATGACGAAGCAAGAATGCTGGACGAGGGCCGCTACAGTGAATGGCTGTCGTTGTGGCTGGAAGACGGCCACTACTGGATGCCGCTCGACTACAAGCAGACCGATCCGCATCTGGTGACGTCCCTGCTCTACGAGGACATGTTCATGCTGCGCTTGCGCGTGGAACGGCTGAACGGGGCCAGAACCTTCAGCCAGAAGCCCAAGAGCCGTTGTCACCATGTCATCCAGCGGCCTTTCATCGACGAGATGGACGGGGACCGGATCGTTACCAACACATCCATGCATTACGTCGAAACGCGCCTGGACGAGCAGTTCCTGCTGGCGCTGACGGCAACGCACGAACTGAAAGTTGTCGATGGCGAGATCAGGATCGCCAACAAGCGGGTCGACATCCTCAATTGCGACGCCGCCTTCGGCAATATTCAGTTGCTGCCATGACAGCCATGACAGTTGAAACAGTTTATGAGGCCTTCGCTGCAACGGCGGAGAAATTTCCGGACCGACCGTTTCTGAACGTTCTGCCCGGCACTGCAGACATCTACGGCATACCGCCCGGCGAGCTGACATATGGCGCCGCGCGCCAGGAAGTCGACACGCTTGCGCAGGACCTGACGGAGGCTGGCTATGGTGCAGGCATGCGTGTTGCCCTGCTTCTGGAAAACCGGCCCACGTTCTTCCTGCATTGGCTCGCGGTAAACCGGATCGGCGGCTCCGTTGTGCCGGTCAATCCGGATCTGAAAGCAGCGGAGCTTGAATATCTCATCGGCCACTCCGAACCGGCGTTGATCATATCGATCGAAGACCGCCACGAGGAACTTGAGGCTGCCGTTGCCGCTGCCGGCATCAAGGCGGCCGTGATTGCCCCCGGCGACCCGGTCCCCGGGCCGCGCGACCAGGCGGTCACCGCCCGGCCGCTGGAAGGCGAAGCCCGCGAGGCGGCTATCCTCTACACCTCTGGCACGACCGGCAAACCGAAGGGCTGCGTCCTTCCCAACACCTATTTCCTGCTTGCGGGCCGCTGGTATGCCGGTGTCGGCGGACTGGCAACGCTGACGGAGGACGGCGAGCGCATGATCACGCCCCTGCCCGTCTTCCATATGAACGCAATGGCCTATTCCTTCATGGCGATGGTCATGGTTGGCGGGTGTCTTACCGTTCTGGATCGCTTCCACCCGCGTGCGTGGTGGCAGGACGTTGCCGCGTCCCGGGCAACCTGTCTGCATTACCTGGGCGTGATGCCGTCCATGCTGATGGGGTTCGACCCTTCCCCCGAAGAGCGTGCGCATCAGGTTCGCTTCGGCTTTGGCGCAGGCGTCGACCCGAAGCTGCAGATTGCCTTCGAGGACCGTTTCGGCTTTCCGTTGGTCGAAGCCTGGGCAATGACGGAAACCGGAGCCGGGGCGGTGATTGCCGCCTCGGGAGAAGACCGGCTTGTGGCCCAGGCAAGCATCGGCAAGCCAGGCACGGGTGTCGAATGCCGGCTTGTCGACGACAGCGGCAGGGGGGCGGCTCAGGGTGAATTGCTGGTGCGCCACGCGGGGCCGGATCCGCGCTACGGTTTCTTCTCGGAATACTACAAGGACGCTGCCGCGACGGATGAGGCCTGGAAAGACGGCTGGTTCCATACCGGCGACATCGTCCGCCAGGGCAAAGACGGCAACCTGTTTTTTGTCGACCGCAAGAAAAACGTCATCCGGCGGTCGGGCGAGAACATCGCCGCCGTGGAGGTGGAATCGATCCTGATGCGCCATCCCGACATCGAGGCGGCCGGTATTGCCCCTGTGCCCGACCCGGTGCGCGGCGACGAGGTGTTTGCCTGCCTGAAAGTGAAGAACCCGAGCCGAGGCAAGGCCGAGGCGATCACACGCTGGTGCCTGGAGCAGATGGCCTATTACAAGGCGCCGGGCTACATCGCCTTTGTCGACAAGCTGCCGTTGACGCCGACCCAGAAGATCCAGCGGGCCGCCTTGAAGGAATTGGCCCTGCAGCTTCTGGAGGATCCCGATACAATCGCCACCGGTCACATGAAAAAGCGGCAGGCCAGTTGATGGGGAAACGACAGAGCTATGAGGGCGTTGCGGTCACCGCACCGGTTTCAATTCCCTACCAGCGTTACTCCATCGAAACGGCCCATTGGTGGATCGCAAGCGCGTTGCGCGGATCCCTTCAGGCCGCTGGTTTGAGGCCTGCGGATATTGACGGGTTTTCGGTTGCAAGCTTCACCCTTTTTCCGGATACGGCTGTCGGGCTGACGCAGCATCTGGGCCTGTGCCCCAGGTGGCTGGACAATATTCCGATGGGTGGTGCCAGTGGTGTGATTGCCCTGCGGAGGGCCGCACGTGCAGTCCAGGCGGGCGACGCGGACATCGTGGCCTGCGTTGCCGGCGACACCAACCACATCGACAGCTTCAGAAACCTGCTGTCGAGCTTTTCCCGCTTTGCCCAGGATGCCTCCTACCCTTACGGATTTGGCGGGCCGAATGCCAATTTCGCGCTTCTGACTGACCGCTACATGCAGGAATATGGCGCAACACGCGAAGATTTCGGCAGGATCTGCGTTGCGCAGCGTGCCAATGCCCTGCGCAATCCGAACGCGCTGATGAAGAAGCCTCTGACGCTCGAGCAATATCTCGACGCCCGCCCGATCGCAGATCCGATTGCCCTGTTCGACTGTGTCATGCCTTGCGCCGGGTCCGAGTGTTTTCTCGTCATGTCCATTGAAGAGGCAGAGCGGCGGAACCTGCCCTATGCCGTGATCGGCGGCACGATCGAGCGCCACAACGCCCATGCCGAGGATCCCGTGCAGTTGCGCGGCGGCTGGACGCTCGATGTCGAAGAACTCTACACTATTGCGGAGTGCTCGCCGGACGACATCGATCTCCTGCAGACCTATGACGATTATCCCGTCATTTCCATGATGCAGATCGAGGATCTCGGTTTCTGCGACAAGGGCGGCGGCCCGGATTTCGTCAGAAGCCGGGACCTGACAATTTCCGGAGACTTTCCGCACAACACGTCCGGTGGACAACTGTCTGCAGGTCAGGCCGGGGCCGCGGGTGGTTTCATCGGCCTCGTGGAAGCACTGCGCCAGGTATTGGGCACGGCCGGAGGTACGCAGGTGGCAGATGCGACGACCGCGATGGTGTCCGGCTTCGGCATGATCAATTACGACCGCGGCGTCTGCACGAGTGCGGCCATTGTGAAAACAGGGAGCCCGGCATGAGCACACCGCTTTCCCCTCCCCACAAGAAAGATCCGCAAAAGCGCACGCAGTCTCCGTTACGTCCTCCGGAGGCCCGATCCCGCGCGGCTCTCGGCCTGACCGCGGCTGCGGCGGAAGGCCGTTTCGCACTTCAGGTCTGTGACGACTGCGGCACGGTGCAATATCCGCCCCGGGATGTTTGCGGAAGCTGCCTGTCGGCGGGGCTGGAATGGCAGGACATCTCGCCGGCGGGCACACTGTTGGCAGAAACCCGGATCCGCACGTCGATCAATCTCTACTTCCGGGAGAGAACGCCCTGGCGCATGGGCTCGGTGCAACTGGATGCCGGTCCCGTGGTCCTGTGCCATGTGCATGGCGACTGCGAGCGCGGCGGGGAAGTTACACTGTTGAACCGCCTGGACGCGTCCGGCCAGGGCGTTTTGCTGGCAGTGCCCAAGGACAGGACAAGCAATATGGAAGACGATCCGCAAATGCGTGCCCTTTCGGCCGACCCGAAACACAGGCGCATCCTGATCACGGACCTGCGAAACCCGAATACGCCGGCTCTGGTGAACTCGCTGCTGGAAGCTGGGGCTTCAACCATCTTTGTCGGCGAGGCCGAAAGCTGGCGTCCGCACGCCAACCGCGATCTCTTGTCCGGGCTTGAAAAGGTCAGCGTGCTGCCGCTTGACGTCACAGACACCGCTTCGGTAGAGCGGCTTGCCGGGGAAATTGGCGGCAAGACGGATATTCTGGTCAACAATGCCCGGTTTCTGCGGCCGGGCGGTGTTCTGGCAAGAGGCGATACTGCCTTCGCGCGTGAGGAAATGGAGACCAATTATCTTGGTCTGATGCGTCTTGCCCAGGCCTTCGGACCGGGCATGTGCGCACGTACCAACGACGGCGTCAATTCGGCGGTTGCCTGGGTGAATATCCTTTCCGTCTTCGCCCTGTCCAACACACCGGAGTTCGGCTGCTTTTCCGCCTCCAACGCTGCGGCCTATTCGCTGTCGCAGTCCCTGCGCGGAGAATTCCGTGCGTCCGGGCTGCGTGTGATGACCGTCTTCACCGGACCGGACGAAGACGACTGGACCCAGCCGGTGCCGCCGCCCAAGGTCAATGCAAAGGCTCTGGCAAGGTCTGTGGTCACCGGGCTGCAGCAGGGGCTTGAAGACGTGTGGTGCGGTGACGTTGCCATGGAGATACGCGAACGCTGGCGGCGGGACCCGAAAGTCCTGGAACGTGAACTCACGCAAGGGAGAGAAGGCGCATGAGCGGTCTGAACCAGCTGGTCTCCGGCCTTGCCACCGGAGCCGTCAGGATTGTGGATCTGACCCACACGCTCGATCCTGACTTTCCGGTCATTGTGCTGCCGCCCGAGTTCGGTCAGTGCGCGCGTTTCCGGATGGAGGAAATCAGCGCCTATGATCACCGTGGTCCGGCATGGAAATGGCACAACATTTCCATGAGCGAACACACCGGCACCCATTTCGATGCGCCTTCGCACTGGATTTCAGGAAAGGACGTGCCGAACGGGTCTGTCGATGAGATCCCGGTCGAGGCTTTTGTCGGTCCTGTGGTGGTAATCGATTGTTCGAAAGGGGCGGCAGAGAACGACGACTTCGAACTGACGCCCGAGATCATCGCAAACTGGGAAAGCGAGTATGGCCGCATCCCGGAAGATGCCTGGGTGCTGATGCGCACCGACTGGTCCAAGCGCAAGGGCGCCGACTATCTGAACATGTGCGCAGACGGACCGCATTCGCCCGGGCCGACGCCAGACGCGATCCGGTTTCTGATCGAGGAGCGGAACATCCGCGGTTTCGGTACCGAGACCGTCGGAACGGACGCAGGCCAGGGGGCGCACTACGTGCCGCCCTACCCCGCTCACTACTTTCTGCATGGCGCGGGAAAATACGGACTGCAATGTCTGGCCAATCTCGATCAGCTGCCCGCGACAGGCGCCGTGCTGATTGCAGCTCCCCTTAAAATCAAGAATGGAACCGGCAGCCCGCTTCGGGTTCTGGCGATGGTGACGGAATGAGTGAATTTACGGCAGTCGTTACCGGCGGCAACAAGGGGATCGGTGCCGACCTGGTCGAAAGGCTTCTCGGTCAGGGCTACACGGTGGTGTCGGTGGCACGAACCGCACCGGAAAAGTCTCACCCGAACCTGCACTCGGTGGAAGCCGACCTTCTCGATGCACAAGCCGTGGCCGCTGCCGCCGGCACGATCGCGGCGGAGTTCGACGTCACTCATCTGATCCATAATGCAGGGCTCATCTGGCCCAACCTTGTCGAGGATGCCAAGCCCGAAGACATCACCGGCCTTGCGCAGTTGCACCTGGGATCGGCATTAACACTCCTGCAGGCGGCCTTGCCGAACATGAAGGCGCGCCAGTTCGGCCGTGTCATGTTCAACGCCTCACGGGCGGCGCTCGGCGCACCGACCCGAACCGCCTACAGTGCCAGCAAGGCCGGCATGATCGGTATGGCGCGCACCTGGGCCCTGGAGCTTGCCCCGCATGGCATCACCGTCAACGTGGTCGCCCCCGGCCCGATCCTGACCGACAACTTCTGGGGCATTGTCGAAAAGGACAGCCCGCAACAGGAAGCCCTCGCCAAACGCATCCCGGTCGGGCGCATTGGCAACGTCCGGGACGTGACCAATGCCTTCCTGTTCTTCTGCGATCCGGAAAACAGCTTCGTGACCGGTCAGACGCTTTATGTCTGCGGCGGTGCGAGCGTCGGAACCCTGACGATCTAGTGTGGTGAATTTGAAATACGCCTCATTGTTGCTGCAACCGCCAGAGCGTATTTCAAATTCGAAAACCACACTAGAAACATATATTTGCTAGTCACCCTTTTGAATCTGAAGTTCGTTCGGAGCATGCCGGAAATTGAGACGAACTTCAGATTCGGGTGACTAGCGGGAGCCGCGTTTGACGGGAAACCAACGCTATTTGTTCTGAAGCGTCTGAGCCGTCAGCTGTCTTCTTGATCTTGCGGCATGCAGGCCAGCAGGGCTGCCTTCACGTCGTCCGGCCAGGGGATGGAGCAATGCTTGTCGAGATCGCTGGCGGCCAGCACCTGGGTGCTCGACCAGCGCTTCTCTCCCTTGCAGCTGATCTCGTGATGCATGGTGACCGACGACCGGCCGACCCGCTTCACAGTTACTTCGAACTCCAGCTCCTCCCCGAAAAAGGAAGGGCTTGAGAAGTCGCTGGAAAGATGGACAGTCGGAGTGCCCCAACGTTCCTCCCAGATAATCTTGTGCCATGGATAGCCGAGCTTCAGCCAGAATTCCTCGTTCACACCGTTGAGGATGTTCAGATAGGATGGAAAATAGGCTGTGCCGGAGATGTCGCAATCACCGAAGTTGAGCATGCGGGTGGTTTTGAATGGAACGTCCAAGATGCGTTTCTCCCTGCCACTGGCTCGCTCGCCATGTAACGGCGGCCCAATTTTATTTATTTGATTTTGCACATATCGCAGAGGGGCTTCAACACGTGGATTGTTCGCCAGGATGTCAACTCCTTGCCTGAGTAACGCGGGCTGTGCGCTGAGAAATCTGAATAAACATCTGAAATCAAAAAGATTATTCGGGGTTTCGTGAAGCGTTAATCCGCCGGAAAAATGATTGCGTAGCGGTGGCGATTTCTATTTTCGATTGCAAAAAATACATGCAGTTTCATATTTATTGACAAGGCATGCTCATCAATGGAAGTATTCAAAAACGGTCTCGGGCCTGCGGAGGAGCCCAGCCAGACAGACGCATCATTCAAGGGAGAGGAAGATGAAGTCGCTATTCAAGATTGTTGGCGCTGCCGCAGTTTCACTGAGCCTCAGCGTTTCGGCGCTTTCGGCGGAAACCGTTCTCAAGATTTCCAGCTGGCTGCCGCCAACCCATAGCGTGAATACCGGCATTTTTGCAAATCTGATCACCATGATGGAAGAAGCTACAGGCGGCGAAGTCTCGGGTGAGCTGGTCTTTGGCCTCGCCCCGCCGCCAGCCCAGATGGATCTGGTTCTCGATGGCGCCGCAGACATGGCTATCATCTTCCACGGGTATCAACCGGGCCGTTTCGTCGGGACGAAGCTGATTGAACTGCCGGGTTATGAAGGCAACGCAGAAGACGCATCCGTCGCCTATTGGCGCGTTTATGAAAAATACCTCGCCGACCTCAATGAGCATCGCGGCGTCAAGGTCATTTCGCTCAACACACATGGCCCCGGTCAGATCCATTCCAGCAAGGAAGTCAGCAGTCTTGCCGACATGAACGGCCTGAAGACGCGTATCGGCGGCGGTGTTGCCGGCGATGTGGGGTCCGCGCTCGGCCTGATCGGCATCAACGTTCCGGCTCCGAAGGTTTATGAAACGCTGGAATCCGGTGCGGCCGACGCCGTTGCGATGAATGTCGGCGAGCGTGTCGGCTTCAAGCTGAACGAAGTGGCCAAGTATCTTTATGACATGCCGGGCGGTCTCTATCGCGGCTCCTTTGCCGTGATCATGAGCCAGGAAAAATTCGACAGCCTGCCGGAGGATGTCCAGAAGGCCCTGGACGAGCAAGTGTTTGGCGAGCCCGCGAGCCGGATGGCAGGCGCATCCTGGGACGAGTCCGACACGATTGCCTATGAAGCGACCAAAAACGCAGAAGGCACGAAAATCACGCCTGCGAGCGATGATGACATCGCCAAGTTCGAGGAAATCAGCAAGGAAGTCACCGACAAGGTTCTGGCGGAACTGCAGGAAGCCGGGGTGGACGCGAAAGCCGCCTACGAAATGGTCAAGCAGGAAATGGCCGGAAACTAAACGAGTCCGGGCGGTCCGGTTCGTCCGGACCGCCCGCAGCTGAAGGATCTGGACGTGTCCCGTCTACTCAAGTTTGCGGCCAGT
>Ga0189279_100427_pt1 | contig 9717 bp, 10 predicted proteins | sample N26B6minimetaG_FD_130324 | JGI IMG/M metagenome (GOLD analysis project Ga0189279, IMG submission 130324) | Marine microbial communities from the Costa Rica Dome - N26 B6 mini metaG | ecosystem: Environmental > Aquatic > Marine > Oceanic > Photic zone | place: Costa Rica: the Eastern Pacific... | reverse complement strand
CGCGAAGATCATATAGCGCCGTTGCCGAGCGTCTGGCGGCTGATGGACCATCTGTCGGGACCGAAGACGTTCCTGCTGGCGGGGTCGGGCCATATCGCGGGCGTGGTAAATCCGCCCGCCGCCGGAAAATATCAATATTGGACCGGCGACAATGCCGCCGAAAGCCTGGACGATTTCATCGCGTCGGCGCAGGAAACCAAGGGCAGCTGGTGGCCCCACTGGATCGGCTGGATTTCGGAACGGGACAGCGAAAAAACTGGCGCCAAGGGGGCGCGCGTTCCCGGAAAAGGTGCTAAGAAGGCGATTGAGGATGCCCCCGGTCGCTACGTCAAACAACGGTAATACCGGGACATTACAAGGCCAACGAGATCGGAGGCCGCCTATTTTTGTGCACCGCACAAAAATTCCTTGAAATCTCCGATCGACTCCTATATTGTGCAGTGCAACATAAAGGAGTTGTTCCATGGCTACCAAGATGGACAGTGCTGAAAAGGCTTTCGAAGCCGCGACGCTGGAAACGGCTGCCAAGCCGGCGACTCCTGCGGCGCCGGCTGCGAGCGAAATTGCCGCCCCGGCCCCTGCAAAGGCCGAAGCGCCGAAGACCAAGACCGTGAAGGCGAAAGCCAGGCCGGTCCAAAAGAAGGCCGCAAAGCCGGCCACGAAAAAGGCTGCTCCCAAGAAAGCGGCCGCAAAGACCATTGCCCCCAAACCCACCAAGGCGGCGCCGAAACCGGCCGCTGCCGCGACCAAAGGATTCAAGAGCATGAACGACACCGTCAAGAAGTTCGCCGACGAAGCAAAGACCCGCGCCGAAGCGATGACCGCCGAATTCAACGAAAAGGCCAAGGAAGCGATGAGCAAGACCAGCAAGCTCGCCGAAGAAGCCGTCGAATTCAACAAGGCCAATGTCGAGGCGATGGTCGAATCGGGCAAGATCGCAGCCAAGGGCTTCGAAACGCTGGGCCAGGAAGGCGTCGCCTTCGCTCGCAAGAGCTTCGAAGACACGACCGCTGCGATGAAGAGCTACACCGCCGTCAAGTCGCCGGCCGAATTCTTCAAGCTCTATGCCGAAAACAGCAAGAAGGCGTTCGACGCCGCCGTCGCGCAATCGTCGAAGACCAGCGAAATGGTGGTCAAGATGGCGAACGACAGCTTCGCGCCGATCTCGAACCGCGTGTCGGTCATCACTTCGAAGATGAAGGCAGCCTAAGGGCCTTCCTCTTTTGAACGTTGGCGCGGGCCTCTCTCCCCTCCTCCCCGCCTGCGCCGACACCCCCAAGACCGCCCGCTTCCCCCCGAAGCGGGCGGTTCTTGCTTTTCCCGCTCCCGCGAAAAAGGGGTTAATGACGCCGCCCCCTCTTGCGATTCCACTTTGGCGTGCGATATTCTGGCGATGATGCTTCCCGCTTCGATCCCCCATGCGGTCCGCCTGATGGCGGACAAGGACGAGGATACGCCCGGCGCCCCCGGCGTGGGCATTGCAACGCGCACCCGCGCCAAGCCCAAAAAGCCCTCGATGTACAAGGTGCTTCTGCTCAACGACGACTATACGCCCATGGAATTTGTCGTGATGGTGCTCCAGCGCTTTTTCAACATGGACATCGAACGCGCGACCCAGGTGATGCTGCACGTTCATCAGCAGGGCGTCGGCGTCTGCGGCGTGTTCAGCTACGAGGTCGCCGAAACCAAGGTCAATCAGGTGATGGACGCCGCGCGGCAAAACCAGCACCCGCTGCAATGCACGCTGGAAAAGGCGTAATCTAGCCGGTCTTCGTCAGCCGTTCGGCCTCGAGCGCCGGCGACCTTAGCCCCCGTAAATCGCCGAAGCCGAGTTCGGCGCCGCAGCCCGGACAGACGGTGGCTGTACCGACCTCCGCGCCGCACGCCTTGTGGACATAGCCGATGGCATAGGCCGCGCCGGTCTCGCCCGGTGCATAGGCCCAGCGCTCGGCCCAGCCGCGCAGGGCATACAGCACCCCGAACAGATCCTTGCCCTTGGCGGTCAGCCGGTATTCGTGGCGTGGGGGACGCGACTGATACTCGCGGCGCTCGACCACGCCTTCGGCCGCAAGGCGCTTCAGCCGGGCCGAGACGAGCTGCGGACCGAGCCCGGTGTTGCCCGCGATCGCCTCGAACCGCCCGACCCCGAAGAACAGCTCGCGCAGGATGAGCAGCACAGCGCGATCGCCGAACAATTCGGCGGCGCGCCCCACGGGGCAATAGGTTTTCGACAGATCGGTGCGTCTGGGCATGTGGTCCTTATGCGGCGCTTCGGGCCCGGATCAAATGGCCCAAGGTCGAAAATCGCTTGCAACTATGATTATCATATCTACTCTTGCGGTCCAAGAGGAGAGTCGCAATGCCCAATCCTGCCGCCGTCATTATCGGGGCCGGCGATGCCACCGGCGGCGCGATCGCTCGCGCCTTTGCCGCCGAAGGGCTGACCGCCTGCGTCAACCGTCGCGAACGCAGCGCCGACCAACTGGAAGCGCTTGCCGAGTCGATCCGCGAAGCGGGCGATCAGGCGCGCGCCTTCCCCGCCGATGCGCGCAGCGAGGATGCCATGACCCGCCTCTTCGACCGCGTCGAGGCCGAGGTCGGCCCGGTCGAGGCGGCAGTGTTCAACATTGGCGCCAACGTGAACTTCCCGATCGCCGAGACTACGACGCGCGTCTACACGAAGGTCTGGGAAATGGCGTGCCTCGGCGGCTTCCTGATGGGGCGCGAAGCCGCGAAGCGCATGGCGCCGCGCGGTCGCGGCACGATCATCTTCACCGGCGCGACCGCGAGCCTGCGCGGCGGTTCGGGCTATGCCGCCTTTTCGGGGGCCAAGGCCGCACTGCGCATGCTCGCCCAGTCGATGGCGCGCGAACTCGGACCGCACGGCATCCACGTCGCGCACGTGGTGATCGACGGCGCGATCGACACCGAGTTCATCAAGGGTCGCCACCCCGATTTCGACGCTGCGAAAGCGCAGGACCTGATCCTCAGCCCGCAGGCGATCGCCGCCAATTATGTGATGCTTCACAAGCAACCGAAAAGCGCGTGGACGCACGAGCTCGACCTCCGCCCCTGGGGAGAAAAATGGTGATACGACACTCGCCCTCTCCCGTTGGGAGAGGGTTGCGAAGACTTGCCAGCTTGCTGGCTAGTCGCAGCTGGGTGAGGGGCTGCGCTTTGTCGATGGAACCGATCCCCTCATCCAACTCTGCCTAGCCGCCGATGGCGGCAAGGCGCCGTATCCTTCTCCCGACGGGAGAAGGAACAGGAGCAAATCATGACCAAAGCCCTCGAATTCATCTTCGATTTCGGCAGCCCCAACGCCTATCTGGCGATGAAGGTCCTGCCGGACCTGCTCGAGCGTACGGGCGCCGAACTCGTCATCACGCCCTGCCTGCTCGGCGGCATCTTCAAGGCGACCGGCAACCGGGCGCCGATGCTGCAATATGCCGAGGTGCCGGCGAAGCTCGCCTATGAAAATCTCGAGATGCGGCGCTTCATCGAAAGCCACGGACTGGCGCGCTTCCGGCTCAATCCGCATTTCCCCGTCAACACGCTGCTGGTCATGCGCGGCGCGATCGTCGCGGAGGACGAAGGCGTGCTCGATGATTATGTCGACACGGTAAACCGCGCCATGTGGGAACAGGGCCTCAAGATGGACGACGCCGAGGTTGCCGCGGCCTTCCTTTCGGAAAACGGCTTCGACGGCCCCGCCTTGCTCGCGCGGACGCAGGAGCCGGCGATCAAGGCCAGACTCGCCGCGAATACCGAAGCGGCGGTCGCGCGCGGCGTGTTCGGCATCCCGACCTTCTTCGTCGGCGACCGGATGTTCTTCGGCAAGGACCGTTTGGGGCAGGTCGAAGAGGCACTCGCCTGACCCCGACTTGCCACCCCCGTCGCTGGCGGGGGTAGCGCGCTTTTGCATGCCCAGGACGAAATCCCGGAACCAATCCCTAGTTCATATCGAGCTGGATGATCTCGCTGGGTGTCGCACGGCAATAGAGTTCCAGCGCTTGGGGGCCGTCGGGGTAGGTCGCGGTCATCGCCGCCCGGATACGCCAGCCGCCATTGCCCTGCTCAAGGTGAATCAGCCGGTCATAGGAAAGCCGCGTCCCTCCCGTCGCTCCGACCTGCCTGGCGGCGTCGGTCATGCAAGTCTGCACCGAGGGCCGAGAGGCAACCGGCAGCGCGCCCAGATCGGCGCTGAGCGTCGCCGGCGGCCCGCCCGCATAGTTCGTTTCGGGACTCGTCTCGGTCGCCGCACCGTCCTTCTTTTTCTTCTTGCTGGCCAGCAGCGCGAGCAGGCCACCGGCAACGACAATGCCGCCGATGATCAGCCCCGTGCTCGGTCCCTTGTCCTTGTCGTCCTCGGGCGGCCTCGTATTTGCATAGCCATAGCCGAATTCCGCGCGGCATCCTTTCGTCACCCAGATATAGGTCGACGACCAGCCCCATTGCCGCCCGGCGTTGCACTTGCCACCGATCTTGCGCAGCAATTCGACGCGATCCTGCGTATTCGCCCGGCACTGCTGATAATCCTTGTTGCGCGATTCGCAGCGGAGCGTGCCGGCGAAATCGCGCACCGGCTGCGGCAAAGGTGTCGGATAGGTCCCTCCGCCATTCGCATAGCCATAATAGAATTCGGCGCGGCATCCGCCGGCAACCCAGATCTGGTCGGCTGTAAAGCCCCAGCCGCGCCCCTTGGCGCAGTCGCCGCCGATAACGCGCTTTATGGCGACGCGATTCTGCGTGGCGACCCGGCACGTCTGACGTCGATTGTTTCGCGATTCGCACCGGATGCTGCCGGCATAGCGCTGGCTCGAATAGGAACTCGCCGTACTTTGTGCGATTGCCGGTCCCGGTATTCCAAGCTGCGTCGCCACCAGCGACGTCACGAGCGTCGCAGAAACAAAATGCCTCGCCATCATACCCTCCCTGTTCGACTGTCCCGATCCGCTAAGCCTTCATCCTTTCGTCCAGGCCCGGATCATCCCACGTTTGCGGGATAAGCGCCATCGCCAAATTCGATGGAGGCGCGGCGCTTGCACGCCCGCGTGCATCGGCTAAAGACGCCCGATGGATCAGATCGTCATTCGCGGCGGCCAGCGACTCAAGGGCCGTATCCCCATCTCGGGCGCCAAGAACGCCGCGCTCACCCTGCTGCCCTGCGCGCTGTTGACCGACGAGCCGCTGACCCTCCGAAACCTGCCGCGCCTCGCCGACGTCGATGGCTTTGGCCACCTGCTCAACCAGCTCGGCTGTTCGACCACGATCGAAGGGTCGCGGCCGGAGGATTTCGGGCGCGTGATGACCGCGCGCGCGACTACCCTCACCTCGACCGTCGCGCCCTATGATATCGTGCGCAAAATGCGCGCTTCGATCCTCGTCCTCGGCCCGCTGCTCGCCCGCGCCGGCGAAGCGACCGTATCGCTCCCCGGCGGCTGCGCGATCGGCAATCGGCCGATCGATCTCCACCTGAAAGCGCTCGAAGCCTTTGGCGCGGAGATCGAGCTTGCCTCGGGCTATGTCAAAGCCAGCGCACCGGGCGGCCGCCTTGCGGGCGGCAAATTCACCTTTCCCGTCGTGTCGGTCGGCGCGACCGAAAATGCGGTGATGGCTGCGGTGCTCGCCAAGGGCACCTGCGTTCTGGAAAACGCCGCGCGCGAGCCAGAGATCGTCGACCTGTGCAATTGCCTTGTCGCGATGGGGGCACAGATCGACGGCATCGGCACCGAAACGCTGACGATCGAAGGCGTCGACCGCCTTCACGGCGCCACCTATCGCGTGATGGCCGATCGTATCGAGGCGGGGAGCTATGCCTGTGCCGCGGTGATTACCGAAGGCGACGTCGAACTTGTCGGCGCGAAGGCGTCGGAGATGGAGGCGACCCTCGCCGCATTGCGCGCCGCGGGCGCCACGGTCGAAGACGTAAAAGGCGGCATCCGCGTCGCGATGTCGGGCCGCGCCGAGCCCGTGACCCTGTCGACCGCCCCTTATCCCGGCTTCGCGACCGACATGCAGGCGCAGTTCATGGCGATGGCGACGCTCGGCAGCGGGGCGTCGCTGTTCACCGAAACGATCTTCGAAAACCGCTACATGCACGTTCCCGAACTCGCGCGCATGGGCTGCGACATCCAGGTCAAGGGACGCACCGCGATCGTCCGCGGCGTCGATGCACTGGTCGGCGCCCCGGTGATGGCGACCGACCTGCGCGCCTCGATGAGCCTGATAATCGCGGGCCTCGCTGCCGAGGGACAGACCGAGGTCAACCGCGTCTATCATCTCGATCGCGGCTACGAACGGCTCGAGGAAAAGCTTCAGGCGGTCGGCGCCGATATCGAACGGATCAGCGCCGGCTAGGCGATGGGATCGCATCCCTATCTGGCATGCGCCGCAAAGACGCGCGATCAAGGCGTCGACGACGGGCGCGCCACCGATAGTGCGGGCCGCCCGATCCCGGAGACCGGGACCCGCAAGGCGTGGTCGACTGGCGGCGACGGCCTGGTCATCAAGCGCCGTCGGATGGACGGTCGCTGACCGGCAGCGACACCATATTGCCGCTTACCGAGGGTTTCTCTGGCCGCTTCGCGACCGCAATCACCAGTCCGACGAGTGCGACCGCTCCACCGGCGATCGACAGCGGCGCCCAGTGATAGCCTTCGAAGACGGTTGAAAACCCCATCGCGATGATCGGGATCAGCACGCTCGACCACGCCGCCTGCCCGGGACCGACCGCGCGAATGACGCCGAAATAGAGCGGAAAGGTCACGGCACTCGCCACCACGCCCAGGTAGAAGATTCCGCCCAGATAGGAAAAGCGCGTCTCGATCACCGGCGGACCGGTCGTAATCCAGGCAAAGATCGCGTCGCCCAGTGCGCCGAACGCCATGCCCCATGCGATCATCACCACCATCGACTGCGCGCGCGCAAAGCTGGTTCCCTGCATGATATTGGCGGTCGAGGCGCACAGGACGCCGGTCAGCGTCAGCGCTGTTCCCGCCAGCACCGCCTCAGGATCAAGCGCCGCGGCGCGATATTCATGGACGATCATCAGCGCGACGCCGCCGATCGCAATGCCGGCCCCGAGCAGGAAGCGCCCTGCCAGCGGCGTCTTGAGCACCAGGCGCCCGAACAGCGTGTTCGGGACGATCAGCAATGCGAACAGCACCGCGACCAGGCCGGAGGTGATATGCTGTTCAGCACGGTAGACGAAATTGAAATTGAGGGCGAATTGCGCGAGCCCGAGCGCGGCTGCAAACGCGAGTGCCGGCACTCCGGGCAGCAATTTCTCGCGGCGAATCAAGGCAAAAACGAACATTGCCGCCGCCGCGACCCCAAAGCGATAGGCGACCGACCAGCTTGGCGGAACGGTGCCGAGCTGCCCTTTGATCACGATCCACGTCGATCCCCAGATCAGGGTGACGAAGGCGAAAGGAAGGAAGACGCGCGGGCTGAGCAGCGTCGGCTGCGCGTCGGTCATAGCGCCTCGATCGCGGCCGCGAACGGCGCCACGGCAGCCGCGTCCTGGTCCCAGCTCACGACCAGACGCGCCGCGCCTTCGCCCCAATCATAAAAGTCGAAACCCGCGGCGCGCAACCGTGCCGCCTCGTCGGCGGTCAGGCGGACGAACAGTTCGTTCGCCTCGACGGGATACATCAGCCGGCCGCTGCACGCCCGCGCCAGCGCCGCCGCGCCGGCATTGGCGGCGCGCGCATTGGCAAGCCACAGATCGTCTTTCAGCATCGCGCGGATCTGCGCCGCGACGAAGCGTCCCTTGCTCAGCAAATGGCCGCCGCGCTTCTTCAGTTCGCGAACCCCCGCCCCGCCGCTGCCGCCGAAGAATATGATCGCTTCGGCCATCATCGCGCCATTCTTCGTGAACCCGAACGACAGCGCATCGACACCCGCGCGCCAGGTTACGTCGGCCGGTGCGCAATCGCGATAGGCGACCGCATTGGCAAAGCGGGCGCCGTCCATGTGCAACTTCAACCCTTCGGCCCTCGCCACCTCGCTGATCGCGCCGATTTCGTCGGCTTGCCAGGTCAGACCATATTCGGTTGCGTTGGTGATGCTGATCGCCGCGGGCTGGACCTGGTGGACATCCTTGCGAATGCCGGCCAATCTGGTCTTGAGCGCATCGGCGTCGATCTTTGCCCCGCGCCCCGGCAGCGGCATCAGCTTGGCCCCGCCCGAGTAAAAGGTGGGCGCACCGCACTCGTCGACCTCGATATGCGCTTCTTCGTAGCAGAGGATTCCCTGCCAGGGCCGCACGAAATGCGCGAGGATGATGCTGTTCGCCGCGGTTCCGGTCGGGATCCACACGACCTCGCAATCGGTTTCGAACAATTCCGAAAAGGCTCCGTCGAGCGACTGGCTGAGCGCGTCGCCGTCATACGCCGTATCGACGTGGTTCGCCGCGGCGAGCGATTCCATCACGGCGGGGTGAACGGCGGCGGCATTGTCGGAGAAAAATCGGGTAGCGGTCATGACCCCGCCCTTAGCGCAGGACGACGCGCCACGCTAATGCTTCATAGCGTCTCGCACCGACCGCCCAACGGCGGAACGCGTCGTCCGTCAGGCTGTACGGCGACGATAAATCCAGCGGCCCATGCTGCGCGAGCGTCGGGCATAATATGCGCCGGGCATGATCAGCCGCTTGTGCAGGCCGTGGCGGTCGACAAGCATCCCGACCCGGGGAAACATCAGGCGGCATACCCGCCATTCATGCTCGGAATTTGTTGCAGGCGCGAACTCTTGCATGTTTACTACCCTGAATTTGGCAGCAACCCCTCCGATTATGGTTTCCCATATCTTATCAAATTGCTGCAATTATGGTAGTAAAATTACGTAGTTTTACGGATCAGGGGCAAGATAGCGTCCGATCGATCAACCCGGCGATATCAGCGCTTTGGCGTGTCAACGGGCGCAATTCACGATGAACCGAATCGGGACAGCCATGCCGATGCCCGCGTCGGCGGGCCCGAACGTCCATCGGCGTCCCGTCGGAATCGCCCGAGTCGCGCCCGGCGATCACCGCTTGCGGGGAAGGGTCAGCGATCGCGCTTGGCGAGCAGCTTCAGACGCAGCGCGTTCAGCTTGATAAAGCCGGCCGCATCTTTCTGGTCATAGGCGCCGGCATCGTCTTCAAAGGTCACATGCGCTTCGCTGTACAGGCTGTTCGGCGACTTGCGCCCGACGACGCTCGCATTGCCCTTGTAGAGCTTCAGCCGCACGGTGCCCGACACCTTCTCCTGGCTGTGGTCGATCGCCGCCTGCAGCATCTCGCGCTCGGGCGCAAACCAGAAGCCGTTGTAGATGAGCTCCGCATATTTCGGCATCAATTCGTCTTTCAGGTGCGCCGCGCCGCGGTCGAGCGTGATGCTCTCTATTCCGCGATGCGCCCGGGCATAGATTTCGCCGCCGGGTGTCTCGTACATGCCGCGCGACTTCATGCCGACAAAGCGGTTCTCGACCAGATCCAGGCGGCCGATGCCATGTTTGCGGCCAAGGTCGTTGAGGGCCGCCAGCAGCGTCGCGGGCGACATCGCCTGCCCGTTGAGCGCGACCCCGTCGCCTTTGTCGAAATCGATCGTGATATATTCGGGCGCGTCGGGCGCGTCCTCGGGGTTCACCGTGCGCGAATAGACATAGTCGGGGGTTTCCTGCCACGGGTCTTCCAGCACCTTGCCTTCCGAAGACGTGTGAAGAAGGTTGGCG
>Ga0189279_100425_pt1 | contig 9773 bp, 9 predicted proteins | sample N26B6minimetaG_FD_130324 | JGI IMG/M metagenome (GOLD analysis project Ga0189279, IMG submission 130324) | Marine microbial communities from the Costa Rica Dome - N26 B6 mini metaG | ecosystem: Environmental > Aquatic > Marine > Oceanic > Photic zone | place: Costa Rica: the Eastern Pacific... | reverse complement strand
CGCGTTGACCTCTTCCGCGGTCGTGTCGCGCGACGGCGTGAAGGTAAGGTCGACGACCGAGACATTCGGGGTCGGGACGCGGATCGACGACCCGTCGAGCTTGCCCTTGAGTTCAGGGAGCACGAGGCCGACGGCAACCGCCGCGCCGGTCGAGGTCGGGATCATCGACATCGCGGCGGCGCGCGCGCGGCGCGGGTCGCTGTGGATTTGGTCGAGAATCTTCTGGTCGTTGGTATAGGCGTGGATGGTGGTCATCAGTCCGCGCTCGATCCCGATCGCTTCGTGCAGCACCTTCGCAAAGGGCGCGAGGCAGTTGGTGGTGCATGACGCGTTCGAGATGATCAGGTGATCGGCAGTGATCTGATCGTCGTTGACGCCATAGACCACGGTCAGGTCGACTTCCTTGGCGGGAGCCGAGATCAGCACGCGCTTTGCGCCGGCGTCGAGATGTTTCTGGCCGCCGGCCTTGTTGGTGAAAAAGCCCGTGCATTCCATCACGATGTCGATGCCGTTTGCGGCGTGCGGCAGCGCGGCGGGGTCGCGCTCGGCGGTAACCTGAATGCGCTTTCCGTTGATAATCAGGTCGTTGCCGTCGACTTCGACGGTGCCGTTGAACGCCCCGTGGACCGAATCATGGCGGAGCAGACGGGCGTTCGCCTTGGCATCGCCCAGATCGTTGATCGACACCAGTTCGAGGTCATGGTCGGTGCGCTCGAGAATGGCGCGCGCCACATTGCGGCCGATGCGTCCGAAACCGTTGATTGCGACTTTCACTGCCATGTCGAAACGTCCTTTCTGCGTGTGTTGGCCGGCTCTCAGTTGCTCAGCCTTGCCATGATCTTGGGCGTGATAGCATCGGCGGTCAGGCCGAAATGCTTGAATAGGTCTTCGATCGGGGCCGAAGCCCCGAAACTGTCGATGCCGAAACGCAGGCCGTCGCGGCCCGCATAGCGTTCCCAGCCAAAGGTCGTGCCCGCCTCGATCGACACGATCAGCGCGTCGCGCGGCAGGATATCGGCGCGATAGGCCTCGTCCTGTTCATCGAACAATTCGGTCGACACCATCGAAACAACGTCGGTGCCCTGCCCCGCGGCCTCCAGCCTCTCGGCGATCTCCATCGCAAGCGACACCTCGGATCCCGTCGCGACGAGCACGACGTTGCGCGCCGCGGATGCAGCGCGAATCCTGTAACCACCTTTAAGGCAAAGATTTTCCGTGACGTCATGACGCAAGGGCGGCAGGTTCTGACGGGTCAGCGCGAGCAGCGTCGGGCGGTCTTCCTGTGCCAGCGCGATCGCCCAGCATTCGGCGGTTTCGACCGCGTCGGCCGGCCGCATCACGAGCAGGTTCGGCATCGCGCGCAGCGCCTGCAAATGCTCGATCGGTTGGTGCGTCGGACCGTCCTCGCCCAGCCCGATGCTGTCATGGGTCATCACGTAAACGACGCGCTGGCGCTGGAGCGCCGACAAGCGGATTGCGCCGCGGCAATAGTCGGAAAACACCAGGAAGGTGCCGCCATAGGGGATCACCCCGCCGTGCAGCGCCATGCCGTTCATTGCGGCCGCCATGCCGAACTCGCGGATGCCATAATAGAGATAGCGACCGGAATAATCGTCGCGCGTCAACGCTTTGGTCGACGATGTTTTAGTATTGTTGGAACCCGTCAGATCGGCGCTGCCGCCGACGAGCGCCGCGATATCGGCGGTCAGCGCGGTCAGGGCATTTTCCGACGCCTTGCGGGTCGCGACCTTCGGCGGCTCGGCGACGAGGCCGTCGAGATAGGACTTGAACGCCGCGCCCGGGGTCGCATGACCGGAAATGCGCGCCTCGAAATCGTCCTTTTTTCCGCTTCTTGCGAGACGATCTTTCCAGTCGGCGCGAAGTCCGTTGCCCTTCTCGCCGAAGGCTTTCCACGCCGCTGCAATGTCGGCCGGGATGACGAAAGGTTCGGCGGTCCAGCCCAGCGTCTCGCGCGCCGCGGCGACCTCGTCGACGCCAAGCGCCGCGCCGTGCGTCGCGGATGTGCCCTGCTTGTTCGGGGCGCCGAAGCCGATGATCGTCCGGCACGCGACCAGCGACGGCCGGTTGTCGGCGATCGCCGCGTCGAGCGCGCGGCGGATATCGGCCGGATCATGCCCGTCGCAGCTTTCGACATGCCAACCCGTGGCCGCATAGCGCGCCTTCACATCCTCGCTCGTCGACAGGTCGGTCGCGCCGTCGATCGTGATCTTGTTGTCATCCCACAGCACGATCAGCCGTCCGAGCTTCAAATGCCCAGCCAAACCAATGGCTTCGTGGTTGATGCCTTCCATCAGGCACCCGTCGCCGGCCACCACATATGTGCGATGATCGACCAGATCGTCGCCATAGACCGCGTTCAGATGCCGCTCGGCAATCGCCATCCCGACCGCCGTCGCCAGCCCCTGCCCCAGCGGCCCGGTCGTCGTCTCGATCCCCGCGAGCTCGAAATTCTCCGGATGCCCGGCGCAAGGGCTGTTCAACTGGCGGAAATTGCGGATCTCGTCCATCGTCGGATGCGCATAGCCCGCGAGATGCAGCGTCGCATAGGCAAGCATCGAACCATGCCCCGCCGACAGCACGAATCGGTCGCGGTCGGGCCATGCCGGATCGGCCGGATCGAATTTCAGATAATCCGAATAGAGCACCGTCGCCACATCGGCCATGCCCATCGGCATCCCGGGATGGCCGCTGTTCGCGGCCTGTACGGCGTCCATCGCTAGCGCGCGGATGGCATTGGCGAGCTGGCGTTCGGGCAGTGTCATGGGTCCCCCGGAAATATGGCTGGGCTGGATGCGCGACAGCCCTTTGCGGTGCGACGGTCAGGAGTCAACCGCCCGCGGCAAGAAAAGGCGCAAAAAGGCGCATCGCTCGCTCGACAATTGCGCGACTTCGGTGCCGCTGCTACGCCATGTTCCATGGAACTCGACCTCGACGAATCCAGCCTCGCCATCGGCCGCATCGAACGCGCGCTGAGCCGTATCGAGAAAAGCCTTTCCGATCGGACCAGTCGATCAACCCCGCCCGCGACCGATCCGGACACGGACTCGACCGCCTTGAAGGCCGAGGTGGTAGCGGTGATCGGCGAACTCGACCGATTGATCGCGGAGGCGAAAAATGGCTGATGTCCACCTGAACGTAGCGGGGCGACGATACGACGTGCATTGCGCCGACGGGCAGGAAGAACAACTGCTCCAGCTTGCAAGCCTCGTCGACGAAAAGGCGCGCGGGATGTCTGGCAGTACCGAGGTACGCCAGCTGCTCTTCGCCGCCCTGATGCTTGCCGACGAGGCCAATGAAGCGCGCGGCAAGGTCGAAAAGGCCATGCCCGAATCGGATTCGCTCCGGGCTGCGGTAGCACTAGCGGAAAGCCGGGCGACCGCCGCACAGGATGAATTGCAGGCGATCCGGACGCGCGAGCAGGATGCGAAGAATGAAGCCCGGGCCGCATCCGAACGCGAGGCGGCGGCGCTTGCGGAACTGGAAAAGCTGCGTCAGGGCGCGCCGGTTGCACCACCCGCCCCCAGTGGCAGGCATGACCGCGCGCTCCTGCAAATCGCCGATCGGATCGAGGCGCTTGCGACGAGCATCGAGCAAATGCCTTGAGCGAAGGCCTGCGCGTCCCTAAATAGGATGCGGCGGGTACTGCCCGGCACGAGCCGCTGCGAATATCCCTGAGGCGATACATCATCCAAGGGAGCTGTCCCTGCCCGGACCCTGGTCCGACGTATACGGCCCCCACCTGACGTTACTGGCGTCAGAGGATCTTCCGGCAAACGACCACGGCGGTCCCGCCAACCCGCCCCTGGCTTTCGACGATGGCCGAGAGAGACGATGAACGAACCGTCCACCGGCGTGGCCCGGCAGAAGCAGGAACTTCGCGAGCGCCTGCGCTTTCGTCGCAAGCATTTCGTTGCCAATCTCGACGGCATGGCGCGGCTCGCCGCCTTTCGTATCGTGCCGCAGCCGCTTGCCGAACGGCTTGCCGGACGCGATCCCGTGGCAACCTATGTCGCATGGGGCGACGAGCCCGATATATTGCCGGTGCTCGCCGACTATCCGCTTGCCCTGCCCCACCATGCCGAACGCGACGAAACCATGGCGTTTCGCCTCTGGGTGGAAGGGGACCGGCTCGAAAGCGGCCCCTGGGGACCGAAGCAGCCGGAAGACGGCGCCGCATCGATCGATCCCGCCCTGATTTTCTGCCCACTGGTCGGCTTCGACCGCAGCGGCGCGCGTCTGGGCCAGGGGGGCGGGCATTATGACCGTTATTTTGCGGCGCACCCTGAAATCCCGAGGATCGGCGTCGGCTGGTCGGTGCAGGAGGTCGATGCCATCCCGTCCGAACCGACCGATATCGGCCTCGATGCGATCCTGACCGAACAGGAATTCATCCTTTGTGGAGAGCGTTTGTGAGCAAGCCGTCAGCCAATCCAGAGCCGAGCTGGCGAAAACCCGCCGGTATCTTCCTGATCCTGGTATTGATCGCGGTCTGGGCGGCGATCATCGTCAGCCTGTCGCCGTGGGTCGGCGTCTGGCCGATTCCGGTGCAGGCGGTCTTTTACCTGGTCGCGGGGATCATCTGGATCATGCCGCTCAAGCCCCTTTTGCGGTGGATGGAACTCGGCCGCTGGCGCGGCTGAACGACCGCGCGCGTCATGTCGCGGTCATAAAGGCAGACGATATCGCTTGGGGTCCCAGCGGCGCCTTCCTGCGCCGAATGGCAGGAAATGGCGCGAGTGACGGGGCTCGAACCCGCGACCTCCGGCGTGACAGGCCGGCGCTCTAACCAACTGAGCTACACCCGCTTGCGCTTGGGAGCCGCGCCAATATGGCCCCGGCCCCGACGTGTCAACCGTCGCTTTCACCCTCGGCGCGATTTAATCGGTCGCGCATCTCTTCCGCGGTGGTCAGCGTACCTCGTTCGAACAGGAAACCGGCCAGATCGGGGGTCCCTGTCGAATGCAGGATGGTCTGCAGGATCAGCAGCAACGGCACGGCGAGCAAGGCGCCCGGCGTACCCCAAACCCACCCCCAGAAACTCAGCGACACCAGAATCAGCAGCGGATTGATCGTCAGCCGGCGCCCGAGCACGAGCGGGGTGATCAGATTCGCCTCGATCGTGTGCACCCCGATGAAGATGAGTCCCGGCAAGAGCGCGAATCCGACCGCGTCGAAGGTCATCAGCCCACCAAGGCCGAGGAGGATCGCCGCGACGATCGGACCGAGATAGGGCACGAAATTGCAAATCGCGACGATCCCGCCCCACATGAAGGGCGACGGCATGCCCAGCACCCACAGCAACAGCGCAACGATCAGGCCCAGTATCGAATTGATCATCGTGATCGTCGCCAGATAATCGGCGGTCGCGTCGACGACATTCTGGATCACCCGGGCAGTCTGCATCGCACCGTCGAAACTGCCGCGGCGTCGAATCGTCCCCTTGCGAAGGCGCGTCCAGCCCGCAAGAAAGAAGAAGACGACCAGGATCGCAAAGAAGAGCTGGATTGCGGCCGCCGGAGCCGACGAAATGAAATAGTCGAACACCGATGTCGGCGCGGTAGCGGCCATCGCTTGCGCCGTCGCCTCGGTTCCGCTGGCGACCGACGTCAGCGTACGGTCGACGAACCGCTGGAGCGTCGAATAAAAGTCGATGAGCGGTGCCAGATTGCTCTGGATCCGGGGAATCGATTCGGGCAGCCGCGCGAACCAGCCGGTTGCCGGAACGACGATAATCGCCAGGGCGGCGTTGATCAGCATCAGAAAGGCTGCGAGCGACAAGAAGGATGCGAGCGCCGATGGCACGCCGCGCCGTTCGAGCCATTCGAGCATCGGGACCAGCGCGATCGCGATCACGATTGCGGCGGTCAGCGGCAAGAAGAACTCGGCGCCCGCCTGAAGCGCAAAGGGCAATCCCAGGCAAAACGCCGCGCCCAGGATGAGAGTCAGCGCGGCGAGAAGCCGGTCGCGCCGAAAATCGTCGATCTCGATCTGCTCGAGGGGATTGGCACGCGATGCGCGCACGTCGCGGCGTCCCCTTCCCTCGCTCACCTTGCCAGTCTCCCGCATGATCCGACGTCTTACGCGAGCTTGTGCGTCCGCGCCAGTCGGTCCGCGCGCGACGCTACTCGCGATCTACCTGTCCGAATTCGGGTCAATACGGGCTTTGTGACCGAAGCTTTAACCAGAAATTTTCCTTTTTGCGCGATCAGCAAGGCCAACGGACCAGCCATTGGAGTCAAACACCATGATGAAAGCGCCTGTGGGGGGCGCGTTGCATCGCTATCGCATCCCTGCCATTTCCACACTCTCGTTGATCGCGGCGCTCGCGACACCTTTTGCGGCGCACGCCGCCGGCACTCGCGCCGGGTCGACGATCAGCAACACCGCGACCGCAAGTTTCGACACGGGCGCCGGCACGCAAACGATCGATTCGAACAAGGTCGACCTGCTCGTCGACGAGCTCATCGACGTTACGGTCGATTCGAGCGACCCTGGCGACGTCGCCACCACTCCGGGCGCGACGAGTCAGTTGCTGACCTATTCGGTAACAAATAACGGTAACGGCGAAGAAGCCTTTGCCCTCACGACCATCGCCAATGGCGGCGGCGACGATTATGATCCCGCCGTTACCCAGGTCTATATCGACAATGGCGACGGCAGCTTCGATGCCGGCACCGACACGCTCTACACGCCCGGTGCCAACGATCCGGTGCTGGACCCCGACGAAAGCGTGACCATTTTCGTTCTGTCGACGACGCCGGGAAGCGTCGGCGACGGCGACCGCGGTATCGTCAGCCTCGTCGCAACGTCGAAGACCGGCACCGGTGCGCCCGGTACCAGCTTCGCCGGACAGGGCGAGGGTGGCGGCGATGCCATTGTCGGAACCAGCGGCGGCGACGGGCAGGATTCGGGGACCTACAAGGTCAGTGCAGCAACTGTCGCGCTTGTGAAATCGGCGGTCATAGCTGATCCGTTCGGCGGCAGCGAACCCGTACCGGGCGCGACGATCACCTATACGATCGTCGCGACCACGACCGGCAGCGGCTCGGTAACCGGCCTGACGGTCACCGACGCCGTTCCGGCCGATACCAGCTATGTCGCCAACTCGATCACGCTCGGCGGATCGGCGCTGACCGACGGCAGCGACGCCGACGCCGGCAGCTATGACGGCAGCAAGATCAGCGTCGCGCTGGGCAATGTCCCCGGCGGTCAGACGCGCACCGTGACCTTCAAGACCAAGATCGACTGATGGAGATGCGCATGCGTACCGCCCTCTTTCTGCTTGCCGCCTTGGCGGCGCCGGCCCAGGCCTTCGCAGCCAACCAGGTGGCGCTGGACAACAGCGTTTTCGTGGAGCGGGTTTCGACCGATGCCGCGGGAAAAGAGCGCGTTTTGCTCGAAGAACCGAAAGTTGTCGTCCCCGGGGACCGACTGGTGTTCGTGCTCAATTATCACAATTCGGGCAACCAGCCTGCCGACAAATTCGTGATCACGAACCCGCTTCCGTCGGCCGTGCGCTTTGCCGACGCCGGGGACGCGCAACCCATCGTATCGGTCGATGGCGGCCATGCGTGGGGCGCCCTCGCCGACCTTACGGTGCTGCAGCCCGATGGGACACGCCGCCCCGCGCAAGCGAGCGACGTTACGCACATTCGCTGGGCCTTTCAAAAGCCGATCCCGGTCGGCGGTTCGGGCAAGCTGATGTTCCGGGGAATCGTAAAATAAGCTAATATTTTAAGCCGCTTACAGGTCGCCGGCGGTGGGGAACAGGCGATCGAACCAGTCCAGGAGTTCAGCCATGACCAAGCTGACAACCATGGGCGCCCTCGGTCTGGCGGTTGCATGCGGCACCGCCACGCCGGCCCTTGCGGCCGGTACGACTGCGGGCAGCTCGATTACGAATACCGCGACCGTCGACTTTCAGGTCGGTGGCGTCAGCCAGACACAACAGAGTGCTTCCGATACATTCGTCGTCGACCGCAAGATCGCGCTTGTCGTCGAAGAGGTCGGGACGGTGACGACCGACGTCGTTCCCGGCCAGACCAACGCGGTTACCACGTTTCAGGTGCGCAACGATTCGAACGAAACGCTCGATTTCCTGTTGGCCGCCACACAGATTGCGGGCGGCACCGCCGCCCATGGCGGAACCGACAGCTTCAATGCGAGCAACCTCCGCATCTACCGCGACAACCCGTCGACCGGAACGGTCGGCAGCTACGATGCCGGCGATGCCTTGGCGACCTATATCGATGAACTCGCGGCGGATACGACCGCGCGCATCTTCGTCGTGGCCGATATTCCGGGCGGGCTCGCGAACAACGCCGTCGCGGGAGTGCAGCTCCGCGCCACCGCGCGGGAGGGCGGCACCGCCAGTACGCAAGGCGCGGCGATCACCCAGACCACGGGGGCCAATACCGCTGGCAAGGATACCGTCTTCGCTGACGCCGCCGGTGTCAACGACGGGGCCCGCGACGGCGCGCACAGCGCCGCCGACGACTATACCGTAAAGACGGCGACGCTGACCGTGACCAAGACGAGCCGCGTCATCAGCGACCCGCTCAACAACACGACGAATCCGAAACTGATCCCGGGCGCGACCGTCGAATATTGCATCGCAGTCGCCAACAGCGGCAGCGTTGCGGCGACCAGCGTGGCGATCAGCGACAGCGTTCCGACCCAGTTGACCTTCAATAGCGGAACGATCGTGCTGAACGGGACGGTGACGGGCTCGACGTGCAATGCCGACGGCGCTGCCGGCGGTGGCTACAGCGCACCCGTCGTGTCGGGCACAATCGCCTCCGTCGCTGCGGGCGACACCCGCACGCTCGTTTTCCGCGCCACCGTCAACTGATCGGATGCGACGGGGTGGCGGGTCCGGCCAGTGCCGGTCCCGCCGCTCGCTCGCGAACGGCGATGATCTTTTCGAAATCCCTTCGGTATGTGACCGCGGCGGTCGCGGCAGCCTTGCTGCCCGCGATCCCCGCGGCGCAAGCGCAGGTCATTTCCAATACCGCGTCCGCCAGGTGGACGCAGGGCAGCATCGCCAACGAAGCGCTTTCGAACCAGGTCGATGTCACCGTCGTGCCCGGTCCTGTCGCTCCGCCAGCTATCGCAACCTATCGCCTCGTCGGCAGTGGGGGCGACCGATCGGTGCCGCTGGTGCCGACACAGTGCGGCGCCGGCGCGGCGAGCATCTCGCGCGCGGCTCCTCCGGCACTGGGCGGCGTGTATTCGGGCATCGCAACCGAACCTGCGGCCCTGCAAAGTACCGCCAGTTTCCACGCCGGCGAATTGCTCGTCGTCGGTGTGACCCTGGCGTCCGCCAATGGCGATCAGTCCCGGCGCGACACTCTTTCGGTCGTGCTCTCGCTCGCCAACGGCGATCGCGAAGAGATTATGCTGACCGAAACGGCCGCGGATAGCGGCGAGTTTGTCGGTTACATCGCCACGATCGGCGTTCCTCCGGCGATCGTTGCCGGCGATTGCCGCCTGTCTGTCACGACCGGTGCTCCGGTGAAGCTGCAGGTCGCTGCACAATCGGACACCAGTATCGCGACCGAGGCCGATATCGATTTTCTCGTCGACCCATATGGGATCGTCTTCGATAGCGGCGACGGGTCGCCGGTCGCCGGCACGCGCATCACCCTTGTCGACGCCGCAACCGGTCAGCCCGCCCAAGTCTATGGCGATGACGGGGTGTCGAGCTATCCCGCCAGCGTCGTGACGGGTGAAAGCGTGACCGACTCAGGAGG
>Ga0189279_100419_pt1 | contig 9978 bp, 10 predicted proteins | sample N26B6minimetaG_FD_130324 | JGI IMG/M metagenome (GOLD analysis project Ga0189279, IMG submission 130324) | Marine microbial communities from the Costa Rica Dome - N26 B6 mini metaG | ecosystem: Environmental > Aquatic > Marine > Oceanic > Photic zone | place: Costa Rica: the Eastern Pacific... | reverse complement strand
GGGTATACGTATACGCATAATATGCACGGCGCCCCGCTGTCGCGAAAATATCACAGGATGACGCGGCATTTTCCGACCCGGCGCGCGCTCCACGCAAATCCTTGCACGCGACCGCGCAGCCGCTACACCGGGGAGGGGGCGCGACAGCCGCCGCGGCAGGAGAGGATCATGGGACGGCCGCCGTCGTCCAAGCCGACGTCGTTCGACATCGCCTATCTTGCCGGCGTGTCGCAACCGACCGTGTCGCGCGCGCTGCGCGGCAGCAAGTCGGTGAGCGCCACGACCCGCGCCAACATCGAACGCATCGCGCGCGAGCTCAACTACACCGTCGACAAAAACGCCTCTAGCCTGCGTTCGCAGCGCACCCATACCCTGGCCCTGCTCTTCTTCGAAGACCCCACCCCCGACGAATCGATGATCAATCCCTTCTTCCTGTCGATGCTGGGGTCGATCACGCGCCAGTGCGCGCTCAAGGGCTATGACCTGCTCATCAGCTTCCAGGAAATGCAGAACGACTGGCACGTCACCTATCAGGACAGCCATCGATCCGACGGCATCATCCTGCTCGGCTATGGCGACTATCAGCTCTATCGCGCGAAGCTGGAACATCTGGTCGACATGGATACCAAGTTCGTGCGCTGGGGATCGGTGTCCGAAGACAGCATCGGCCTGACCGTGGGATCGGACAATATCGGCGCGGGCGAACAGGCCGGCGCGCATCTGGTCGAGATCGGGCGGCGCCGCGTTGCCTTTCTGGGCGATGCGTCGGACCATGCGCCCGAATTCCAGGACCGCTATACGGGGCTGTGCCGGGCGATGCGCTATGCCGGCATCGAACCCGACCCCGCGTTGCAGGCCGATGCGATATCGTCCGAGGAGTCGGGCTATGCTGCGGCGACGAAGCTGCTGGCCGGGAGGCGGCATTTCGACGCGGTTTTCGCGGGCAGCGACCTGATCGCAATCGGTGCGATGCGCGCCTTTGCCGAAGCCGGCCTGTCGATGCCGCGCGACGTCGCGATTATCGGCTTCGACGATATCCCCGCCGCCAGCCTGACGTCGCCCACGTTGACCACGGTGATGCAGGACATGAAGGGCGCGGGCGAAATGCTGGTCGACGCGTTGCTGCGCCGCATCGACGGAAGGGATGTGGAGCGCACGGTGCTGCCCGCGCGGCTGATCAAGCGCAAGAGCACCGCAGTATAGGGCGCACCCCATGTATTCGTATACCAAAGACGCGGGCTCGCTTGCCCCCTCCCCTGTCGCGCGGCAAGGTTCCGACGAAACCAGAGCCGCGCCGTGCGGCCGGAGGGGGAGGTAGCGATGGAAAAGCCGCGGCAGGGCTTTGCCGGCCTGTGGAACATCAGTTTCGGCTTTTTCGGCATCCAGATCGGCTTCGCGCTGCAAAATGCGAATATGAGCCGCATCTTCCAGTCGCTCGGGGAAGATCTCGAAAAGCTGCCCGGCCTGTGGATCGCGGCGCCGCTGACCGGCCTGCTCGTCCAACCGGTCATCGGACATATGAGCGACCGCACCTGGCTCGGTCGGCTGGGCCGGCGACGCCCCTATTTCCTGGTTGGCGCGGTCCTCGCCGCTATCGCGCTGTTCGCGATGCCCGAAAGCCCGGCCGTCTGGTTCGCCGCGGTCATGCTCTGGCTGCTCGACGCGTCGCTCAACATTTCGATGGAGCCTTTCCGCGCCTTCGTCGGCGACATGCTGCGCAAGGACCAGCATAGCGCAGGCTATGCCGTGCAAACCGCGTTCATCGGCGCCGGCGCGGTCGTCGGGTCGCTGTTCCCCGCCGCGATGGAGGCGCTGGGCGTCGCCAATGTCGCACCGCCGGGCCAGATCCCCGACACCGTGCGCTATGCCTTCTGGTTCGGCGGAGCGGCGCTGTTCCTGTCGGTTCTGTGGACCGTGGCGACGACCGAGGAATATGACCCCGCCCGCATGGCGGCATTCGACAGCGACCGCGACGCGGCCGCCACTCCGTCGATGCGCGCGCTCGCCTCGCACAGCTATGTCACCGGGTTCGGCTGGCTCGCGGCGGGGGCAGCGGTTGCGTTCGTCCAGATGCGGCTCGGCCTGCTGCGCGAGGTGTTGCTGCTCGGCGCCCTCTTCGCGGGCTACGGCCTGGCCTCGATCGCCGCGATCGCGCTCGCGCGCCGCGACAACACGGACAATATGCTTTCGAGCATCGTCGGCGATTTCTCCGGCATGCCGCCGCTGATGAAGCGGCTCGCCGTCGTCCAGTTCTTCAGCTGGTCGGCGCTGTTCATCATGTGGATCAACACCACCCCGATCGTCGCCCAATATCACTATGGCGCGACCGATGCCGCGAGCGCCGCCTATCAGGCTGCGGGCAATTGGGTCGGCGAGCTGTTCGCGATCTACAATGGCGTGGCGGCCCTTGCCGCGCTGACCCTGTTGCCCTGGCTTGCACGGCGTATCGGGGCCGCGCGGACGCATATCGTCGGCCTGATCTGCGGCGCGATCGGCTACGCCGGCTTCTTCGTGCTCCGCGACGCAGCGCACTTGGTCGCATGCGAAGTCTTCATCGGCATCTTCTGGGCCTCGGTGCTCGCCATGCCCTATGCCATTCTGGCATCCAGCCTGCCCCAGGCGAAGCTCGGCATCTACATGGGACTGTTCAACGTGTTCGTCGTGGTGCCTCAGCTGCTGGTCGCGACGGTGATGGGGTCGATCATGCAGGCCTTCTTTCCCGGCGACCCCATCTGGACGATGGTCTTTGCGGCGGCGACGCTCCTGTTCGCCGCCGCGGCTATGCTGCGTGTCGTCCCGCTGGTAACGGATACGCCGAAGCACTGATTTCCCGTATCCGGTGTGGTTAGGGCTTCGCTTACCTTAAGGGGCTATAGCCCGCCGGATGGAGCCAATTCGCGACGCGATCTATTATGAGCAAATGGCGCGCGTCGCTCGGCGCAAGGCCGAGCTTACCGACGATCCCTTCCTTGCGCGCCGCCTGCGCGAGGCGGCGATCCGTCACGAGCGGACGGCTCGCCGCATGCGCCGCGAGGCCAGCGAAGGCCCCGCCCCGCCTCCGCCCGCCGCTTGAGGCGATCTCGCGTCAGGACCTGGGCTCGTGCACCCTAGGACCGTGACCCTAGAAAGCGTCGATCGGGCCGCGAACGCTGTCGAACTGCGCCGCGATATGCCGGGCATAGGGAAGCCCGCATTCGCGGATCACGACTTGGGGCCCCTCCCATGCGATGACGCCGCGTCGCTCGAAATCGGACATGGCGCGGCGCACGGCGCCAACGCGCGAGCCTTCGATATCGGTGCGCCCCCGACACAACAGGTCGCGTATGCGGCGTCCGCGCTCGCGCTGTCCCGCGTCGACCGGAACCCCCCGATCGGCGGCAAGGCGGCCTTCGCCGATCCGGTCGCGATAGGCGCCGGGCCGCTTCTCGTTCTGGACGATCAGGTCGGGAAACTGGCTGATCGCGCTCGCCCCGAAGCCGAGCAGCACCGGCGCGTCGTCCTCCGTAAAGCCCTGGAAGTTGCGGCCGACCCGCCCGGCCCGCGCCGCGGCGGCGAGCGGATCGTCCGGCAAGGCGAAATGGTCGAAGCCGATCGGCACATATCCTGCCGCGGTCAGCCGTTCATAGCCCAGCTCGGCCTGTTCGAACCGCAGTTCGTGATCGGGCAGGCGGCGCGCGTCGATGCGGCGCTGGCGCGGGATCATCGTCGGCAAATGGGCATAGCCGAACAACGCGATGCGGCTCGGCGCCAGGCGGATCGCCTCATCCAGCGTATCGTCGAGGTCGCGCAGCGACTGCCCGGGAAGTCCGTACATCAGATCGAAGTTGATTGCCTCGATTCCCCGCAACCGCAGCGCGGCAACCGCGGATTCGATATCGGCGAGCGGCTGGACGCGGCCGATCGCCTGCTGGATATGCGGCGCAAAGGTCTGAACCCCCATGCTGACCCGGGTGACATGCGATGCGGCGAGAACGAGGGCCCATTCGGAGGTGAAGCCGCGCGGATCGATCTCGATCGAGATATCGGGCGCGCAACTATCGAAGACGGTCAGGATGCGGTCGAGCAACCGCACGAAATCGACGGGAGCGATCGCATTGGGGCTGCCGCCGCCGAACGCGATACGCTGAACCCGGGCGCGTCCGCCCAGCCGCTTCGCGACCATGGCGATTTCGCCGCGCAGCGCGCCGAGATAGTCGGCCAGCCGCTGCTTGCGGTTCGCCGCGCCGGTGTTGCAACCGCAATACCAGCAAATCTGGTCGCAATAGGGGATGTGGACATAGAGAGAGACCGGGGTTCCGGCCTCGACCCGATCGAGCGCGGCGGCATAGTCGGCAGCGCCGACCCCGCCGGTGAATTCGACGGCGGTCGGATAGCTCGTATAGCGCGGCACCGGCTTTGCGAGCAGGTCGGGGTAATAGCTCCACATGGGCTTCGATTATCCTGAGCGCCGTGCCGCAGCATTGACCGCGATCAACATCGGGCGCGCACGGGTCAACAGCATCCGCCGCGTTTGCCGGGCTTTGCCTTGCCGCGGCGGTCGGTCATCGCATGGCATGCCTTGTCGCATCGCTCGCCCTTGTCGTCGGGCGCGACCGGATCGCCAGGCACGACGATCAAGTGGGCTCCGCCGCCACAGGCCGGCAACACCAGCATTTGCGCGTCGCTGGCGAGCGGCGTCATCGCAAGACCCGCCGACGCCAGAATGGTCGCCAGGGAACGGAGCATCACGGACCGTTCTCCCGCTCGTCTTCGTCGATGAAGATACGCAGCGCGGCCCCGTCCAGATCGTCGAACTGACCGTGGTTCAACGACCAGAGGAAGGATCCGAGACCAATCAGGCCGAGCGCCAGAGCAATCGGAATCAGGAAGAGAAGCCCGTTCATCGCGCGCGTCCCTTCATCCGTTTGAGCCGCATCGCATTGCCGACGACGATAAGCGACGACCCCGACATGGCGACGGCAGCGATCAGCGGTGTGACGATTCCGAACAGCGCGAGCGGAACCGCGACGATGTTATAGCCGATCGCGAGCGCAAAATTCTGGCGGACGATCCGCTGCGTTTGCCGCGCGACGCGCACCGCCTGAACCACGGGCATCACTCGGTCGCCAAGCACGATGAAATCGGCGGCGTTCTTGCCCGCGTCGCTCGCCGATCCGGGCGCGATCGAGGCGTGTCCCGCAGCCAGCGCCGGACCGTCGTTCAGCCCGTCGCCGACCATGAGGACCCGATGCCCCGCACCCGATTGGCGCGCGATCGCCGCGAGCTTGTCTTCAGGCCGCATGCCCGTCTGCGCGGTCAGTCCCAGCGCGCGTGCCACCGGTGCGACCGCCTCGGCCCGGTCGCCCGAAAGGATCGTCGCCGCGATGCCTTCATCGCGGAGCGCGTCGACGGCCTCGCGCGCATCGGATCGCAGCGCATCGGCGAAATGAACCCTGGCAGCGGGGGTGCCGTCGATTGCCAGTTCGGTCACGAGCGCGTCGCCGGCAACCGGCCCCTGCGGACGACCGAGCGTGACGATATGGTCGTGCCACCGCGCTGCGACGCCAAAGCCGGGCGATTCGCGTACCGAATCCACCGCTTCGGCTTGCACCCCCGACGCGACGAGCGCTCGGGTCAGTGCTTCGCTGAGCGGATGGCGGCTGACCTGTGCGAGGGCCAGCAGCAGCGGGCGATGCACCGGATCGAGAGCATCGAGATCGGTTGCGATCGGTCGGCCGAGGGTCAACGTCCCGGTCTTGTCGAACATCGCCTGGTCGACCTCGGCCAGCCGCTCCAGTGCCGAACCGTCCTTGACCAGAATGCCCAGGCGCATCAAGGCGCCCGCCGCGACGATTTGCGCCGCTGGTACCGCAAGGCCGAGCGCGCACGGGCAGGTGATGATCAGCACCGCAACCGCGATCAGAAGACTCTGATGCCATCCCGCGCCTGCGAGCATCCATCCTGCGAAGGCGGCGAGCGCGAGGCCGTGGACCGCCGGCGCGTAGAGGCGCGCGGCGCGGTCGGCGATCCGGACATAGCGCGACTTGCCCTGCGCCGCCTCGCCCATCAGCCGCGCGATGTCGGCGATCGCGGTGTCGGCGCCCGCCGCGGTGATCCGGACGCGGATCGGCGCAGCGAGGTTGAGCGTCCCGGCGTGCACGGGATCGCCGACATGCACAGCCTGCGGCGCGCTTTCGCCGGTAAGCAGGGAGAGATCGATCTGGCTGTCGCCGGTTGTGACGATCCCGTCGGCGGCAAGGCGTTCGCCAGCGGCGACAAGCATGACCATCCCCGCCTCCAGCGCGGTCGCGTCGACCCATCGCGTCGCCGCAGCCCCTTTCAGGACCAGGGCGCCGGTGCCCATGTTGCGCAGCAGCGCCGTGACGCCGCCGCGCGCCCGATCGCGCATGACACTGTCGAGCCAGCGCCCGCACAACAGGAAAAAAAGCAGCATGACCGCGCTGTCGAAATAGGCGTGGATGCCATGCGTTGCGGTCTCATAGAGGCTGAGGCCGGTCGCCAGCAGCACCCCGATGCTGATCGGGACGTCCATGTTGGTGTGCCGGTGTCGCAGCGCGCGCCACGCGGACCGGAAGAAGGGCCGTCCGGAATAGGCTATCGCCGGAAGCGCGATGGCGGCCGAGAGCCAGTGGAACAGGTCGCGCGTCGCACCGGCTGCGCCCGACCAGACCGATACCGACAGCAGCATGATGTTCATCATCGCAAAGCCCGCCACCGCCACCGCGCGCAGCAACTCGCGGCTCGACGCCGCTTCGGGGGCGACCTCGCCCACCGCGTCGCCGATCGGATGCGCCTCGAACCCCAACAGCGAAAAGGCGCCGATCAAGTCGGGCATCGCGGCATCGGGCGTGTGGGTCAGGTGGACGCGCTTTTCGGTGAAATTCACGCGCGCCGCCGCGATCCGCTTGTCGCGCACAAGGCCCTGTTCGAGCTTCGATATGCAGCCCGCACAGCGGATGTCCGGTACGGCGAAATCGCGCTCGACCAATGGCATGGCGGCCGCGGCGCTCATTGCAGGTCGACCCGGTACCGCGCTTCGTCGGCGCCGCGGCGCACCGCGAGATCGAGCCGCCACCGCCCCGCCGGCACGCGCTCTTCCGACACCAGGCGGCCGTCGGCGTCCGGCACGAAGTGCATCGTGGCCGGAGGCGTGCGGCCGAGCGGGTGGCTCAGCGTCGCGGTCACGGCAAGACCGGCGAGCGGCCGCCCGTCGCGGTCTATCGTCAGGCGGGCTCGGCGATCGGGTCCCAATGTGGCGCCGGCCGTCCACCCCAGCCGGTCCTGCGCCGCGGCGCGCCGAAGCCATTCGTTGTAATGCTGGCTGGCGACATAGCTGTTTTCCACCACCGCACCGCCGAAGGTCGAAAGCGCGAACCGTGCCATGGCGAAATTCACGGTCATCACGACCGCGAAGAAAGCGACGAGGATCGCCGTCATGTGCCAGCCGGTGAAAGGCTTGCGTGTCCGCTGGGTCATTGTCCCGTCTCCGGCCGATCGAACTGGATGATTTCGCTGTCGCCGCGCGGATCGCCGTCGAGACCGCGCGTGGCGAGGGTAAAGTCCTGCCGCGCCGGTCCGGCGCCCGGCGCCGCCACGAACAGCCTGGCCCGCGTGACGCTGTCGGCCGGCAGGGTCAGTTCGATCCGCTGCGCACCGGATGCCCGCGCCCCCTCTTCGGTCCACAACGCGGCCTCCGGAAGGCCCCGCATCGTCACCTCGACCCGGCGCGGACGCGTTTCCATGTTGCGCAGCTTAACCGTATAGCTGTTTCGGATATGACCGTCCGACAGCTGGACGTAGAGGGGACTGCGCTCGTGCTGGACCGCAAGGTCGAGCCGGGCCCGCTGGCCGAGCGAAAAGAGCATCGCCACGCCGATCGCACACCAGATAGAGAAATAGACGATCGTGCGCGGGCGCAGCAGCGTCTTGCGCACCGGCTTTGCCGCGCCGCCGGCCTTTTCCGCCGCCGCATCCTCGAGCGTGCAATAATCGATCAACCCGCGCGGACGCCCGACCTGCGCCATCACGCCGTCGCAGGCATCGATGCACAGCGCGCAGGTGATACAGCCGATCTGCGGGCCCTGCCGGATATCGATGCCCGTCGGGCAAACCGCGACGCACTGGTTGCAATCGACGCAGTCGCCGAACGCGCCCGGATGCTTATCGGCCTTCTTGACGCTTCCGCGCGGTTCGCCGCGCCAGTGCTTATAGGTCACGAGCAGCGATTTTTCGTCCATCATCGCGGTCTGGATGCGGGGCCAGGGGCACATATAGATGCACACCTGTTCGCGCATGAACCCGCCGAGGACGAAGGTCGTGGCGGTAAGGACGGCCACGGTGCCATAGGCGACCGGCGCCGCCTGCCCGGACCAGAAGGCGTGCGTCAGCGTCGGCGCATCGGCGAAATACATGATCCACGCGCCGCCGGTCCAGAAAGCGATCGTCAGATAGACCGCATATTTGAGCGCGCGCTTGCCGGCCTTTTCCAACGTCCACGGACCGTTCGCAAGGCGGATCTGCGCATTGCGGTCGCCGTCGATCAGGCGATCGACATGCTGGAACAGGTCGGTCCACACCGTCTGCGGACAGGCATAGCCGCACCACGCACGTCCGACCGCGCTGGTGACGAGAAACAGCCCGATCCCCGCCATGATCAGCAGGCCCGCGACATAATAGAATTCATGCGGCCAGATTTCGATCTGGAACATGTAGAAGCGCCGGTGCGCAAGGTCGACGAGCACCGCCTGGTCCGGCGCATAGGGGCCGCGGTCCCAGCGTATCCACGGCGTGCCGTAATAGACGGCAAGCGTAAGCGCCATCACCAGCCATTTGAAGCGGCGGAATGGCCCGTCGACCGTCTTCGGATAGACGCCCTTGCGCGCGGCATAGAGCGACGCGGAGCCGCCGGTGAGGTCTTCAGGGCTGGCCATCGGCTCCCTGCCCTTCCGCGGCGGTGGCCGTCGCCGGCGCCGCTTCGCCTCCGCCGAGCGAATAGACATAGGCGGCGAGCATCTTGATCGTCACCGGATCGAGCCGCTCGCCCCAGCGGGGCATCACCCCGTTGCGCGGGCTGGTGACGGTCGCCGTAATGCTCGCGCGGTCGCCGCCATAGAGCCAGATCGCGTCGGTCAGCCTCGGCGCCCCGACATCGCGGCCGCCCTGCCCGTTGGCGCCGTGGCACACCGCACAATTCGCCTCGAACAGCGTCGCGCCGCGCGCCGACGATACGCTCGGCTTTTCCTGCCGGCTGATGACGCGCACATGACTGACGACATCGGCGATCTGTCCCGCGTCCAGGATGCCGTCGCGGCCAAAGGCCGGCATCAGGCTGGTGCGCGTCGCCTTGTGATCGGGGTTCCGGATGCCGTGCGTGATCGTATAGTCGATCCGGTCGAGATCGCCGCCCCACAGCCAGTCGTCGTCGGTCAAGCTGGGATAGAGTTTCTGGACCCCGGCTCCGCCCGACCCGTGGCATTGGACGCAGTGGACGCGGAACGCTGCGCCGCCGCCTTGCACGGCCGCCTGCATCAATTCGGGGTGCGCGGGCAGGTCGGCGACGGGCGTCGCGGCGATCGCATTGATGACGGGCGCGCGGCGTTTCGCGTCGGCCGCAAGCTCCTGCTCCAACTGGCCGCGGCTCGTCCAGCCGAGCATGCCCTTCGTCGCGCTGTTCACCATCGGCCACGCCGGATACAGGACGACATAGACCAGCGCCCAGGCGATCGTCAGGTAGAAGGTCCAAAGCCACCAGCGCGGCAACGGGGTGTTCAGCTCTTCGATACCATCCCATTCATGGCCGACCGTGCTCGTGCCGGTGGCTTCGTCGATACGCTGTTGGTCAGCCATGCTCGTCGTCCTTGAAGATCATCGTTGCGGCCTCGCGATTGCGGTCGCCCCCACCGCGGCGGAACGGCCAGGCGATCAGGCCGATGAACAGCAGCGCCATGCACAGCAGGCCCCAGCTGTCGGCAAAATGGC
>Ga0189279_100418_pt1 | contig 9980 bp, 6 predicted proteins | sample N26B6minimetaG_FD_130324 | JGI IMG/M metagenome (GOLD analysis project Ga0189279, IMG submission 130324) | Marine microbial communities from the Costa Rica Dome - N26 B6 mini metaG | ecosystem: Environmental > Aquatic > Marine > Oceanic > Photic zone | place: Costa Rica: the Eastern Pacific... | reverse complement strand
GCAGTGTAGTTGTTCTACATAAGCGATTGACAACGCAGCCGGGCGCAAAAATAGCCCCAGCCCTGCGGGTTGAGGCTGAAAAAGCGTCACCCCGCGTTGCAAAGCGCTCATGTAGGGAGGCTACACTTCACACTTTGCGCCTTGTTTGACGCTTTTTCAGTCACAACAGAGGCGGAGATGAAAGATCAACAAGCCCTAGCAGGAGACAATTATGAAAGCCATCCAAGTGGAACATCAGCCTGACCAGTCGCGCCTCACCGAACTCGGCGTCTATGCCTGGCCTATCTGGGAAAAAGAGGCATCAGAATTCCCCTGGCATTATGATGAGAGAGAAACCGCCTATATCCTGGAGGGCGAGGTTGTCGTTACCGCTGATGACGGTAGCGAATCGGTAGAAATCAGAGCCGGTGATCTTGTCACCTTTGCCGCCGGCCTGAGTTGTCGCTGGCATATCAAGCAGGACCTGCGTAAACATTATCAATTCGGCTAAAAGCCCGGGAAAAACATTGTCAGAAATAGAATTTATCATTGGCCAACGCTGGGTCAGTAACAGCGAAGCTGAGCTGGGATTAGGCATCATCAAGGACAGCAGTGGTCGCAGTATCGAGGTTTTCTTCCCGGCTGTCGCTGAAAGCCGCTTTTATGCGGCGGATAATGCGCCCTTAAGTCGTGTGATTTACTCCGAAGGCGAGCAGGTCAAAACCCGCGAACAACAGAGCTTCACTATCTCCGCCGTGCAGCCGCTCAATGGCTGTGTGATTTATCAGGGCGAGACCAGCCAGGGTGAAGCAGTCAGCTTCCATGAAATGGATCTCGACAGTCGGGTGCATTTCAATCAGCCGCAGGATCGCCTGTTTGCTGGCCAGGTTGATAAAAACAGCCAATTTGAATTACGGGCCAGGGCACTGGCCTATCAGCATGAATTATTCAGCTCACCGATATTCGGCCTGCTTGGCGCCCGGGTTCAACTATTACCGCATCAGTTATACATTGCCAGTCAGGTTTCTCAGCGACATGCACCACGAGTGCTGCTGGCCGATGAGGTGGGGCTGGGTAAAACCATTGAAGCTGGGCTCATCATGCATCAGAAGATGTTGAGTGGTGAAGTCAAACGCGCGTTGGTCATTGTTCCGGATGCCCTGTTACATCAATGGCTGGTCGAAATGCTGCGCCGCTTTAATCTGCATTTCAGCCTGATTGATGTCGAGCGTCACCTCACGTTGGTTGAACTCGACGAAGGTAACCCATTCGACAGTGCCCAACTGGTCTTATGTGGTCTCAATGATCTGCTGGAAAACCCGGTGATGCAGGAAGACCTGCTGGCTGCACATTGGGACATGCTGATAGTGGATGAGGCGCATCATCTTTACTGGGAACCCGGTAACAGCAGTCCGGCCTATCAGTTGATTGAAAAGCTGGCGGCCCGGATTGCCGCGCTGTTGTTACTGACCGCCACACCCGAGCAGTTGGGCATTGACAGTCATTTTGCGCGCTTGCGATTGCTGGATCCGGAGCGTTTTCACGATCTTGAAGCGTTCAGACAGCAGGAAGCGGCCTATCAGCCGATTTCGGATCTGATTGATAAACTTGATGTGCTTGAGGCAGCAGATAGCAGCGCCATTGATAAATTAATACCTGACTTGCAGCCGTATCTGTCAGAAACACTGATTACCGGCCTGCAGATTGAGGATGGTTTTGAAGCTTCAAGACAACAAGCCATCAGAGACCTGCTTGATCAACATGGTACCGGTCGGGTTCTGTTCCGTAACAGCCGTGAGGTAGTCAAGGGCTTTCCCAAGCGGATTCTGCACAGCTACCCGCTCGACTCGGATAGCAGGCTGACGGGGGCTGAAGCGCTCAGACCGGAAACTGTGCTTGGTCATGACTGGCTGAATGAAGACAGCCGGGTTGTCTGGCTGATTGATTTCCTCAAAGCCCGCCGTGGTGAGAAAATTCTGCTGATTTGTGCCAGTGCTGATACAGCGACTCAACTGGACAGTTACCTCAGTGTGCATCAAGGCGTTCGCAGTGCGGCTTTCCATGAAAATCTGAGCCTGATGAACCGTGACCGTGCCGCCGCCTATTTTGCCGAGGAAGAAGACGGCGCACAGTTACTGGTTTGCTCAGAGATCGGCAGTGAAGGGCGCAATTTCCAGTTTTGTCATCATCTGGTATTGCTGGATTTACCCCGTCATCCGGATCTGCTGGAGCAACGTATCGGTCGACTTGATCGCATTGGTCAGCAGCATGATGTTGAAATTCATGTGCCTTATTACCAGGGCAGTGCCCAACAAGTGCTGCTTAACTGGTACCACCAGGGCATGAATGCCTTTGAACAGGTGTTTGCTGCCGGCGATGCGGTCAACAAGGCGACGCAGGAGCAACTGGAAACCTGCCTGAATAATCCAGGCAATAAAAAAGCCCTCGCAGCGTTGATTGATTCGACCCGTGCCACGGCGGAGAAAGCCAGACAAAGTCTGCAGTCGGGTCGTAATCGTCTACTGGAGCGAAACTCCTTTGATGCTGATACAGCCCAGCACATCATTGCTGAACTGGAAGAAGCGACACGCGGCCTGGAACTGGCTGATTTTATGGATGATGTGTTTGATGCTTTCGGCGTGGAGCAACAGCCCCATAGTAGTGACAGTGTGATTCTCGAGCCGGGTAATCATATGGTTTATCCTTTCCCGGAACTGCCGGAAGATGGTCTGACTGCCACTTACCAGCGCCATCGCGCGCTGGGACGGGAAGATATGGCATTTCTGACCTGGGAACATCCGATGGTGCTGGGTGCCATGGATATGGTGATGAATACCGAAATCGGTAACAGCGCCTTCTGCACACTGGATAGTGGTGAGTTCAAACCGGGCACACTGCTGCTTGAGGCTATTTTCAAGGTACAGGCTATCGGTACATTGCAGACCTATGTCGATCGTTTTCTGCCTCAGCGTTATTTCCGCATTGTGGTGGACGCCGAAGGCCGCCAATACCAGGAAATACTACCGGACAGGCAGTTCAATAAGCTGGCCGGACGCATTCCACGGGCGACCTCGCAGGAATTAATCCGTAATGCCCGTCCCCAGTTGGAGAACCTGATCCAGCAGGCACAGCAAGTATCGACCGAACCGGGAGAAACACTCAGAGGCGAGGCAATAACAGCCATGCAGCTGGAAATGGCTGCGGAGACTGCCCGCCTGCAAGCCCTGGCAGAAAAGAATCCGGCCATACGTCAGGATGAAATTGACGTTATGGCTACACTGACCAACGATCTGGCGAATACGATACAATCAGCCGAGTTAAGCCTGGATGCTGTCCGGGTCGCGATAGTTACTGAAGCAAATTAAATACGGATAGTGATTTCCTTCTCAAGATGGCCGCTGGGAGCATAAGTTGTTAAAAAAAATCGCGTTACCCATCCTTATAATCGGTCTCGCTGTTCTGGCGTTCATGTTGCTCAAGGTCAGCGAGCCGGAAACGCCGGCAATGGAAAAAAAGGAAAAAGCCTGGCTGGTCGAAGCGGTTCAGGTTAACTACCAGCGGGTCGCGCCGGAAGTCACACTTTACGGCAGGGTGGAAACACCGCGTGATGCCAGTTTGAAGTCTGCGCTTGAAGCCGATGTCATCGAAGTCAATGTGCTCGAAGGCGACAGGGTGACGGCCGGTCAGACTCTGCTTAAGCTGGATGACATCGATATTCAGCTTCTGCTGCAGCAGCGTCAGGCTGATCTTCAGGAAGCTCAGGCTCAGATTGATGGCGAGAATCAGCGTTTTCAACGTGATAAAGCCTTACTGGCCAATCAGAAACAGTTACTGGATCTGGCCGACAAAGCGGTACAACGTGCCCGCAAACTGGAACAGACCCGGCTGGCTTCGCAGGCATCGCTGGATGATGCCCTGGCAGCCTATGAACAGCAGGCCTTAGCGCTGAAACAATTGCAGTTTGATATCGATAATCACACAGTCAGACTGGCCCAGTTACAGGCAGCCAGGCAACGTGCTGAAGCATTATTGGCCCAGGCTGAAGTCAATCTCCGCCGAACCGAAATCAAGGCCCCTTTTGATAGCCGGGTCGCAGAACTCACGGTCGCTTTGGGTGACCGGGTCAGACCCGGTGATACGCTGCTGACGGTCTATGATCTGGATAATCTCGAAGTCAGGGCGCAGGTCCCGGGTCGTTATGTTCCGCAGGTACGCCAGATGCTGCAACAGGGTAAACAACTGGAAGCCAGCGCCGAGGTGGATGGTCAATTGATGCGACTGACGCTGAACCGTTTGTCTGGTGAAGTCAGAGAAGACAGCGGTGGTATCGATGGCTTATTCCGCATTGAGAACAATATGGCACCGCTGCCTTTGGGCACCTTTGTTGAATTACAGCTACAGCTTGCTGAACAGGAAAATGTGATTGAAGTCCCGTTCAGCGCGCTATACGGCATGGATCGCGTATACCGTATAGAGGAGGGGCATTTGCAGTCCGTGCCTATCCAGCGTGTCGGTGAAGTGGAACGGGAAAACGGCAAAAACAGCCTGCTGATCCGCAGTGAGGCACTGAAACCGGATGATCTGATTGCGGCGACCCAACTGCCCAATGCGATTACCGGACTCAGAGTTGAGGTTGCTGATTGATGGAAGGTCATCGCAACGATTTTATCGGCATATTCGCCCAGCATCGGGTTGCCGCCAATCTGCTGATGATCATGATGCTGGTTGCCGGTGTCTTATCGCTGAACCGCCTTAACACCCAGTTTTTCCCTAATTTCGCGCTCGATATTATTACCGTCAGCATTACCTGGCGTGGGGCCAGTGCCGAAGATGTAGAAGAATCACTGACTACCCGCGTTGAGCAGGAACTGCGTACCATCGACTACGTCGACAAGATGACGTCGACTTCCTCTTATGGTGCCTCGCTGGTGACGCTGGAATTTGAAGAAGAGGCCGATATGGGCCGGGCACTGGATCAGGTCAAGGATCATGTCGCTCGCCTGCGTAATCTCCCTGCCGACTCGGAAACCCCTGAAATCAGTCTGGTGACACGCTATGACACGGTGGCCAGATTGCTCATCACCAGTGATGGTGAATTAGACGAACTCCGTGACCTGGCTCATCAAATCGAGCATGAATTACTCGATCGTGGTATTTCCCGAGTCAATATTACCGGCTTGCCGGAAGAAGAAATCGCAATCCAGCTCAGCACCCATGAACTCGAAGCCCTGGGTTTGAGTTTCAATCAGGTGGGTGAACGGGTCAGTGACCAAAGTCAGGATCTGCCCGCCGGCGAGGTCGGTAACGACGAAACAGCAAGACAGTTGCGAAGTCAGGGCCAGAAACGTGATGTTTACGCGTTCAGTGAGTTATTGCTGAAAGCGGATTATGCCGGTGGTCTGGTGATGCTCGATGATGTCGCCAAGATTGAGCGGCGGCCGATGCGTAACCAGGTCAAAGTGTTTTATCAGGACCAGCCGGCGGTCGAAATCGAATTGCAGCGTACAGAGAATGCCGATGCGCTGAAGTCCGCCGAGATTATGAAGCAATGGCTGGAAGACAGCCGCGATGATTTACCCGCTGGTGTCAAAATCAAAGTGTTTGACGCTACCTGGGAACTGATCGAAGAGCGGATTAACCTGTTGTTGCACAATGGTCTTGGTGGGCTGTTGCTGGTACTGGGCGTCCTGTTCCTGTTCCTGCATGGCCGAGTGGCTTTCTGGGTTGCGGTGGGCATACCGGTCTCATTCATGGCAGCGCTGTCTGTGCTTTATCTGCTGGGCGGCAGTATCAATATGATCAGCCTGTTCGGACTCATCATGTCGCTGGGTATTATCGTGGATGATGCCATTGTGGTCGGTGAAGACGCCTTATCGCACTATCAAAGCGGTGAACGTTCGCTGACCGCCGCTGAGGGCGGGGCCAGACGTATGCTGGCACCGGTGGTGTCCTCATCCCTGACGACGATTTCAGCTTTCCTGCCTTTAATGATGATAAGCGGTGTTATCGGCAATATCCTGTTCGATATTCCCTTTGTCGTTATATGCGTGATTATCGCTTCCCTGATTGAGAGTTTTCTTATTCTGCCCGGTCACTTGCGACATTCTTTTCATACCATGCATCATGCCGAGCCCGGCCGTTTCCGTGGCTATCTTGACAGTCAGTTTCACCGTTTTCGGGATCATGTTTTCAAACCGCTGGTGACTCATGCCGTCAATTTTCGTGGGGTTACGATTGCTGCTGCGGTCGCTTTGTTGATTCTGGCTATCGGTTTACTCGCCAGTGGCCGTATTCTGTTCAATTTCTTCCCGTCACCGGAAGGCACGACCATCGTCGCCAATGCCCGTTTTATCGCTGGCACCCCGAGTGAGCATGTAGAGCGTTTTCTTGCCCATGTTAACCAGACGCTGGATGAGACAGCAGAAGAGCTTGGTCCGGAATTACTGGATCTCTCTGTGACACGTCAGAGCACAGCCAGTGCCGCCAACCCGAATGCGACTTCCCAGGTCGATGAGCGTTTCGGCTCAATCCAGTTGGAAATGATTTCGCCGGACAAACGTGATATCCGCAATAAAGACTTTATTAATGTCTGGCGTGAAAAAATTCATCTGCCACCGGGGATAGAGACTTTCACCATCAGCGAACGCCGCGGCGGACCGCCCGGCAGTGATATTGATATCAGGCTGACCGGTGCACCGGCGGACACACTTAAATCTGCTTCGCAGGAAATCGCCGAGAAGCTGAAAACCTACCCCGGGGTCAGTGCTATTGAAGATGATATGCCTTACGGACAGGAGCAGCTGATTTATCGGATAAAAGGGCAGGGTGAAGTGCTGGGCTTGACGCTGAATAACGTCGGACGCCAGTTGCGGGCAGCCTTTGACGGCCAGTTGGTACAGATTTTCCAGGATGGTGATGACGAAGTCGAAGTCCGGGTGATGTTGCCTGAAAATGAACGCAACACGCTGGCCACGCTGGAAAACTTTATGGTTCGACTGCCAGACGGGGGGAGTGCCCCCCTGTCCAGCGTGGTCGAATTTGAAGCCCGTCGCGGTTTTGATGTGCTGCGTCACACTGATACCCAGCTTGCGATTCATACTACGGCCACGGTCGATGCCACGGTGAATAATAACAATGAGATCCTTGCGGATATGCAGCAGGCCTTTCTGCCTGAATTGACTTCACGCTATGGGGTTAAAGTCGCCTATGAAGGGCGGGCCGAAGAACAGGCAGAAACCATCGGCGATATGGTGCAGGGTGTCTTTCTCGCTTTTGTCATGATTTACCTGGTGCTGGCCTGGGTATTTGCCTCTTACGGTTGGCCTTTGGTGGTGATGTCGGCGATTCCATTCGGGCTTATCGGTGCTTTGTTCGGTCACTGGCTGCTTAATATCGACCTCACTATTCTGTCGCTGTTTGGTATTTTCGGTCTGTCCGGGATCGTGGTGAATGATTCAATTATTCTGGTGACTTTCTTCAAACAATTGCGTGAGTCAGGCATGGGCACCCAGCAGGCGATTATCGAAGCGTCGAGTCAGCGCCTGCGTGCGGTATTGCTGACCTCATTAACTACGATCGGCGGTCTGACGCCACTGTTGTTTGAGACCTCCCTGCAGGCCCAGTTCCTGATTCCGATGGCGGTATCGATATCGTTTGGACTCATGTTCGCAACCGCGCTGGTTTTACTGGTGATACCGGCCATGTTGTCTGTGCATGAGAGTGCCGCAGATAAAATCAGTGGTAAGCTTGTGCCACAAAAAAGTTAGTCTGGTTAAGTTTGTATTAAGCTTATGCCGTAATAGTAGCTGTTTGGCGTGATAGTAAGGGGCCTGCATGTCTTATTTAAAACACCTGATTGCCAGTCTTCTGGTCTCTCATTCCTTCGTTGTCAGCGCAGGCGGGCTGCCAGCAGACTACTCTGACAGCATTACTCTGAGCACTGTCACCGAGCAGGTCTATCAGCGCTTGCCGGGGAAACAGGCAGAAAGCAAGTTTGGCCAGTTGCAGCAAGCTAATGATGAGTTGGGCAATGCCTTATTTGCTGAGCCTGCCACTGCCAATCTTGACCATTTTAATGATGCTATCGGTAGTGGAGATGGTATGCAGGAATGGGAGGGCAGTGTTGATATGCCGATCTGGCTGCCCGGGCAGCAGCAGGCTCAACAGGCTCTTTCCGGCAAAATTATCGCGCAGTTGCCGGCTTACCAAAGCCGACTTCGTCTCCAGGCTAGCGGCGAAGTCAGGGAACTCGTCTGGCAGGTGAAGCTGGCCGAAGCTCGGCTTGAACAGGCCGAACAAGTCTGGGAAACAGCAAAAAAGCTGGAACAGGATGTGCAATCCAGAGTGAAAGCCGGCGATCTGGCCGCCAATGAAGCGTTACTGGCCAGCAGCAACACAATGGAAGCGCACAGCAAGATGATTGCGGCCGAATCCCAACTATCGCAGCAGCTTAAGATTTATCAATTGATTACCGGCTTGCAATCCTTGCCGGCGGAAGTGGCTGAAGCATCCCAGGAACAGACGGTTGTGCCCGCCCAGCATCCTGTACTTTTAATGCAGGATCAGGTCATCGCCAGGCTGCAGGCGGAAATGGGTATAGCCCGCTTTGAAGGTAGCGTCAATCCCAGTGTTTCTGTCGGTGTCCGTCGTGAACGCGGTGATGACAACGAGTCCTTTAATAACAGCCTTGGCATTGGTTTCAGTATGCCTCTTGATAATCAACGATATAGTGAGGTGGCGGTCGCTGAGAGTGCGGCTGCACTGGCCGATGCCCAAGTGGCCAGACAGGAACTGGAACGTCAGTTAAACAAGGACCTGCTGGCCAGCCAGGAGACCTTATCTGCCACGCGTAAACAATTGGACCTGGCCGCTAAACAGAACCAGACCACCAATGAGTATTACCAGATGCAAAAACGCGCTTTTGATCTGGGTGAAATCAACCTGATTGATTTATTAAGAAGCCAGGTGCTGGCTAATGAGAGTCGCAGTCGTAAACGCGAACTCGAGGTCCAGATAGAGCAGCAAAAAGCGCTGGTAAATCAGGCGCTCGGCATCATTTTATAAATTTTCATCAAACCTTTCCTCGCTTAATTTTTCGTTAAGACTACCACGCTAATCTGTGTCTCAAATGTCACAGACTGGAGTGGTATATGGAAGCAGTTTCGTTCAGTAATCTCATGCCCGAAAACGGGCATTTTCAACGGCATGCAGCCAACTGGGGTTTGTTACCCCTCTATTCACTGAAGCTGCATACACCGCATACCCCTGACAGGGCAGCTGTAGAGCAGTTTATCTACCAGCGCTTCGCTCACCAGTATGGCGCTGATATCAGTGCCTTTCTTCCCATGCTGCTGTCTGCCGCTGATGATAAGGGAATCACCGCTGCACTGGGTTTCCAGCCTGCTTCTTTACATCGCTTGTTTCTAGAGTTTTATCTGGATTGCGATATCGAAACCACTCTGGGACTGGTGACCCAGAGTGACGTCGAACGCCAACGAATCGTTGAAATTGGTAATCTCGCCTCCGGCAGACAACGTGCGACACAATCCTTGTTTCTATTACTGGCGCAGATCCTTTATGCAGCAGGTTATGAATGGGTGGTGTTTACTGCTAACAGCGCGGTTAAAAGCTGGCTGGCAAGATTACAGATCCCTGCGTTTGTGCTTAACGAGGCTGACCCGAAACGTCTGCCTGACAAAGGCGCTAACTGGGGAACTTACTATGACGACAAACCTGTTGTTCTAGCTGCCAATATTGATCGTAGTTTCAGTACGATGAATAGCCATCCACTGATGGCCCATCTACGCAATCAATATGCTGACGAAATCGGTCATTTTTCTGCACGGTTACCGCAATGAGCCTGATCGTCCAGCAATTACGTGAATTGGCTGCTGCCAAGCCTGAGGCTATGGCTGTCACGGACAAACAGCAGCGTCTGACCCGGGTCGAATTGATAGGCGCGGTGACGCTGCTTGCTGAGAGCCTCAAGCCTTATCAGAGTC
>Ga0189279_100416_pt1 | contig 9989 bp, 8 predicted proteins | sample N26B6minimetaG_FD_130324 | JGI IMG/M metagenome (GOLD analysis project Ga0189279, IMG submission 130324) | Marine microbial communities from the Costa Rica Dome - N26 B6 mini metaG | ecosystem: Environmental > Aquatic > Marine > Oceanic > Photic zone | place: Costa Rica: the Eastern Pacific... | reverse complement strand
GTAGCGGACGCCGCCGGCGATTTCGAGACCGAACGGGGTGCGATAGCTGGTCCAGGACGTGAAGCTGTCGTCAGGCGCATAGGTCAGGCCGTCGCTGCCGTCCGCCGCTATGCCGTTACCGTTCGTGACCTTGGTTTTCTGATGCGCGTAGCCGGCGGAGATCGACCAGGCGTCGGTGATGTTGCCGACCACCGACAGCTCGACGCCGCGCACCCGCTTCGACCCGCTCTGGATGTCCGAGGGGTCGGACGCGTTGATCTCGTTCAGCACCTTGGTCTGGAAAATCGCCGCGTTGAGCGCGAGCGCGCCGTCGAGCACGTCCCACTTCACGCCGGCCTCGATGGTCTTGGCCTTTTGCGGCAGGAAGTCGGGGTTGTTGGCGCTGTTGCCGGTCGCCAGCGTGAACGCCTCGCCGCCTGGAGGCTGCTGCGACAGCGCATAGTTCACATAAAGGCTCAGCGGTTCCACCGGCTTGAGCACGGCGCCGAGCTTCCAGTTGAACAGCGTGTCCTTGGCCTTCAGATCGGCGGTGGTGACGATCGATCCGACGGGGGCGGTTCCGCATGGCACGGCGCCGCGGCCGGTGCCGTTGTTGCAGACGGCCGTGTTGAAATAGGTCGTCTTGTAGTGATCGAGGCGTATGCCGCCGGTTACCAGCAACAACCCATCGAAGAATTTGGCGGTGTCGAAGGCATAGAAAGCCAGCGTGGTCGTCTTGCCCCGTCCGGCCGCGCCGTTGCGCGAATAGGTGTAATCGCTCGTGTCGTTCCAATCGGGTGCGTAGAGATTCGCCGCCGGCAGAGTGCTCGTGGAACTGTGCCCATAGATGATCTGTTTTTCGCCGCTGATTTCGGCGCCGACGCTCAGACCATGCTCGATCGCCCCGGTCGCGAAATCGGCCCGCAGGTTGAGCTGGTTCGTCAGGATGCGGTTCGTCGCTTCGCGGATCGTGGGGTTGCCGCGCGTCATCGTATAGGCCGACAGGTCATCGGGATTCGCGGGATTGCCCGTGATGTTGGCCCCCGTCGACATGAAAGCGGTCAGAAGATAGTCCTGCGTCGTCTGCCCGACGCGCGCGACATTCGACAGCCGCACGCTATCCGAAAAATCATGTTCGACGATCAGCGTCGCCATCTTCGCCTTCACATCGTCATGATCTTTACGCGTGCCGTAGAAATTCTCCGAATCCACCGGATTCCCGACAAGCGCCTCTTGCCCCGCCTGCGGCTCCCAGCCGGGAAGCGCGATCGTCGGGACGTAACCGTCGGGGATATTGTCCTGATCGACATAAAGCAGGTTCAGATATGCGCGGGTCGGGGTGTCGAGGCCGATGCCCAGCGAGGCGGCGAGGCCGAGCCGCTGGTTATTGACATGGTCGCGGCCCGGAACGTCGCTGTCCTGCCACAGCATGTTGAACCGGAGCGCGCTGTTGCTGAGGCTGCCCAGCGTCTGGTTGACGTCGGCGGTGATCCGTTTTTGCCCGTCAACCCCGACCGACAGCGTGCCCGACAGCGCGCTTTCCAGGGTGGCGCGCTTGCTGACCAGATTGATCGCGCCGGTCGGCGCGGTGCGGCCATTGTCGGTGCCCGCCGGGCCTTTCTGAACCTCCACCGCTTCGGTGTTGAAGATATCGCGCGAGATCGAGCCCATATCGCGGATGCCGTCGACGAAGATGCTGCCCGACGTATCGAAACCGCGCATGCGGATCGCATCGCCGGTCGTCGTATTGCCGTTCTCGCCGGCGTAGAAGGTGCCGACGCCGGGGCTGTTGCGGAGCACCTCGGTCAGCGTGGTCGCCCCCTGTTCGTTGAACAGCTGCTTGTCGATCACCTGGATCGTCTGCGGCGTATCGCGCAGCGGCTGGGTGAACTTGGGCGACGAAGACCGGTCGACCTTATACTCATCCCCGTCGATCGCGGTGTCGGTCACGGTAACGCCGCCGAGCATGGGCGGTTTCGCGGCATCGCTGCTATCCTGCGCAGCGGCGGGCGACGCCGCGAGCCCGAAGCAGGTGAGCGCCAGATAGGCCGGAGCCGCCGCCGACATGGATTCGCGCAAACGCAAGAATGACATTTATTCCCCCTGTGCTGTGGATGAGAGCCTGTGTAGCGAGTGCGCTATTGCGAGTCACTCGCATAAATTGCAAGCCCCAATTCGGCGCGCGAGCGAAATCCCGGGACGGGGACCGTCGTCAGCGGGCAATAAAATGCCCGTTTTTCGGTGTTATAATCGAGCCGTGCGCAGCAGTTGGAAAATGGGCGCCTCGCTGCAACGATCGCAATCTTTCAAAACCGGATGGGCAAATAGGGCTTTCCCCGACCCATAAATATTGTATTTGCGAATCATTCGCGATACTGGCGCGCAACCCAAACGGACCCACATCTTTCATGCACCAGCCCCGTTCGATCCAGCCAAAGGCCCGCAAGAGCCGTAAAGCCTTTTGGCTGAAGCAGCTGCATATGTGGCACTGGATGAGTTCCGCGCTCAGCCTTGTCGGGCTGCTGCTCTTTGCCGTGACGGGCTTCACGCTCAACCACGCCGCCGATATCGAAGCGGCGCCGGTCAGCGCCGAGCACAAGGCGCAGCTGCCGCCCGCGCTGATGCGCGCGATGCAGGGCTCAACGGACAGCGGCAACGCCCCCCTTCCCGCCCCCGTCGCGGCGTGGGTGGAGGATCATTTTCCCGTCAGCGCCGCCGCCGACGCCGAATGGTCGACCGACGAGGCCTATCTCGCGGCGCCGCGTCCGGGCGGCGATGCGTGGGTCGCGATCGACCGCACAACCGGCGAAGCGACCGGCGAAGTCACCGACCGCGGCTGGATCTCCTATCTCAACGATCTGCACAAGGGGCGCAACTCGGGCCCCGTATGGAGCCTGTTCATCGATGTGTTCGCGGCCGCGTGCCTGGTTTTCGCGATAACCGGCCTCTTCCTGCTCCAGCTTCACGCCGCGAAGCGCAAGAGCACCTGGCCGATCGTCGGCGCCGGGCTGATCCTGCCCGCCGCCCTCGCGATTTTCTTCATTCATTAAGGAGGACTCCGATGCCCGATCCCCATATCATTTCCCTTGGCGCCTGCGCCGCCGGGCTTGGCGCGCTGGTCGCCGCGCCGGCGCTTGCCGCCGCGCCGGGGACGATGGACGTCACCGTCACGATCCCGCGCTTGAAGGTTGCCGAATATCACCGTCCCTATGTGGCGATCTGGGTCGAAAAGGATGGCGGCAAGGCGAAGACCGTGGCGGTCTGGTACGACCATGACATGAAGAATGGCGAGGGCACGAAATGGCTCCGCGACGTGCGCCAGTGGTGGCGCGCCTCGGGCCGGTCGATGCGCTTCCCCGCCAATGGCATCACCGGCGCGACGCGCGCGCCCGGCACGCACAAGGTGAGCTTCTCCCGCGCCCAGCTCGGCGCGGTGGCGCCCGGCCAATATACGCTGGTGATCGAGGCTGCGCGCGAAGTCGGCGGACGCGAACTGCTGCGCATCCCCTTCACCTGGCCCGCCGCGCCCGGCGCGGGCGGCAAGGCCGCGGGTTCGAGCGAACTCGGCACCGTTTCGATTGCATTCCGTTAACCAACGAAGGGGCAAGACGATGAAGAAGCATATCCTGGGTATCGCCGCGACCGCAGCCCTCGCCATCCTCGCCGTGGTTCCGGCTCAGGCGCATCGGCAGTGGATGCTGCCGTCCGCGACGGTTCTGTCCGGCGACGACGTCTGGGTCACGGTCGACGCCGCGGTGTCGAACGACCTCTTCTATTTCGAGCATTTTCCGCTCCGCCTCGACCATGTGAAAGCCTGGGCGCCCGATGGCAGCGAGGCGCCGATCGAAAATGCGGCGACAGGGCGCTATCGCAGCACGTTCGACGTCCACCTGACACAGAAGGGCACGTGGCGAATCGCATCGGTGTCGGACTCGCTGACCGGCAGCTATGAACTGAACGGCAAGCGCGAGCGCCTGCCGCGCGGCACCGACGCCGCCAACCTTGCCGAGAAGCTTCCCGCCGGCGCAACCAACGTTCAGACCGCGGAGGCGAGCAGCCGCAACGAATTCTTCGTGACGGTCGGCGAACCGACCACCACGCTGTTCAAGCCGACCGGCAAGGGGATCGAGCTTGTCCCGATCACCCATCCGAACGATCTTTATGCCGGCGAAAGCGCCAGCTTCCAGTTCCTGCTCGACGGCAAGCCGGCTGCGACCCTGCCCGTTACGGTCATTCCCGGCGGCATCCGCTATCGCGACCAGCTCGGCGAGATCGACCTGATCACCGATGCCGAGGGCAAGGTTTCGATCACCTGGCCAGAGCCCGGCATGTACTGGCTCAACGTATCGACCCCGCGCGGTCCGCGCGGCGAAGGCAACGAAGATTCCGCACCCTCGCGCCGCGCAAGCTACATGACCACGCTCGAAGTGCTTGCGCCCTGAGCGACCGTGTTCTGATCCCGCTCGCGCTAACGCCCGCCGCCTTCGCCACGCGCGACGCGGCGGCGCCGGTGCGGCATTTTTCCGGCGAGACCATGGGCACGAGCTGGTCGCTGCAAGCGGTCGCGCCGCCGCCGCATGCCGCGCACGGCGTCCAGGCGGCGCTCGACCGCGTCGTCGCCCAGATGAGCCAATGGGAACCACATTCGGACCTGTCGCGCTTCAACCGGGCCGCGCCCGACGCGTGGCAGGCCTTGCCGCACGAATTCGCAACGGTACTCGGCGCGGCGCTCGACGTCGCCCGGGCGAGCGGCGGCGCGTTCGATCCCTGCCTCGGCCGCCTGACCGAATTATGGGGATTCGGCGCCGCGGGCGCCGTCGCGGCGGTCCCCGGCGCCGGCCCGCTCGATGCCGCGCGGCGTGACGACCGCACCATCAACTATGACCCGGACACCCGGCGCGCGCGCCGATCGGCCGGTGCGATGCTCGATCTTTCGGGGATCGCCAAGGGCTTCGGCGTCGATCATGCCGCCGAGTGGCTTCTCGCGGCGGGCGTGCGCCACTTCCTGATCGAGGTCGGCGGCGAATTGCGCGGCGAGGGCCTGCGGCCGGACGGCCAGCCCTGGTGGGTCGATGTCGAAACGCCCCCCGAAGCCATCCGGCAGCCCTATCGGGTCGCGCTCCACGACCTGTCGATTGCGACATCGGGCAGCTATCGGCGCGGCTTTGCGGTCGATGGACAACATTTTTCGCACAGCCTCGACCCGCGGACGGGCTGGCCGATCATCCACGGCGTCCGTTCGGTCACGGTCGTCCATCGCAGCTGCATGCTCGCCGATGCGTGGGCGACCGCGCTGACGGTGATGGGCGCCGACACGGCGATGCGATGCGCGGACGAGCATGGCCTCGCCGCGTGCGCAATCGTGGACGAGCGGGAATATCTGTCGCAGGCGTGGCGCGACATGCTCGGCTGACCCCGACGTCTTGGTCGATGCGATCGCGCACGAACCGGCGTCGCCGGACGAATGACGGGTGCATGCAGGCGATCGATGTCTGGAAGGTTGGTAGCGGAGGAGGGATTCACACGAAAAACATAAGATACTGATTTATAACAACGTTCTTGATCGTCGTGCCGATAATTCCGCTCAATCCACCCCCAATTTTACCCCTTCGCGACAGGCCGTGCCGAAATATCGACAGGCCGACATGCGCGATCCCTGCTACGCCCGAGAACGCGGCTGTTTACAGTGTGATCGCAGAAAGGACCGCAGACTATCGACAAACACCACGGTTGCACGGCCGACCTTGGCTGCCTCGATGTCGCCGGAAGCGATGAGCTGGTAGATCTTGGATTTGCTGAGCCCCGTCATCCGTACTGCGTCGGGAATGCGAACGCTTATCGGCCCAATCGGGGGCGCGTCGTCGCCATTCGTTGCAGGCTGCCGGGCCGACATCGGACTATTTCTTACGTGCCCGGCTGAACGAGCGGTCGCTCGCCAGGAAGCCGCTAAGCATGAATGGAATGAGGTCCGGTACGGACTCGCGTCGGCCGTAGGCCGCCTCATAGGCCTCGGCGTAGTCGTTCAGCGCTTCGATGAGATCCGGCATGACGTTGATCGTGATCTTAGCCGGCGTCCGATCGGGCAGCCTTGGCAGCTTCAAATCAGCCATGACGGCCTCCCCAGGGTCCGGGCAATATGATGTCTTTGTGCACGACCACCCGTAGCGGCCAGCCGGGACGCACGCGCAAGGTCGGCTGGATATTGAGATTGCGCGTGACGAGCTGATCGCCGGCGCGCGCGCCGCTCTGCTGCGCTGACTCGCGGATCGCCCGGACAAGGTCGCTTTCGGTGCTGCCGAAGCTCAATTCAGTGCCGACGCCCAGCAGTGTCGACAGGGCGACGCCCTTCAGAAGTTGCCAAGTATGCCGGTCGATCCGGTCGGACAGACCCGCATAGCCCTGCGTATCGGTCGCCGGCACATTGTCGATACGAATCGACGAGCCGTCGGGCAGGATAATCCGCTGCCAGACGACCAGCGCACGGCTCTGCCCAAACGCTACAACGCTGTCGTAGCTGCCGATCAGCCGCGATCCTTGCGGAATGAGCAGACCGCGCCCGGTCACACTGTCATAGACGTTCTCCGTGATCTGCGCGGTGACGAGCCCGGGAAGATCCGAGTTGAGCCCGGTTATGAGGCTCGCGGCAATGATGCTGCCGGCCTGCAAGGTCCAAGGCGATACGGACTGCGCCAGCGCGTGCGGATTGATGTCGTCGTCGCGATTGGCGTGGCCGACCAATTCGTTCTTGCGCCCCTGGGCGTTAGGATCTCGGTCAGGGTCGAGGAGCGGCTTGGCAGTCTCGGCCGATGCTGGCGGAACACTTGCATCGGTAGTCACCGGTGCAGGGGCGGCGGCGCGACCGCCGCCCGCCAATTGCAGCATGACGCCAGACTCGCGTGCGGCCTTCTGCTCAGCGGCGATGCGCTGGCGCTCGGCTTCGGCTTCCTGCGCGGCCCGGCTCACCGCATCGGCAGCGGGGTCAGGGGGAACCATCCCGCCAAGCTGCCGCTGGCGCTCGAGGATCGGCCGCCCGAGATCACCGGGAAGCGGTAGCCCGAGCTTCGGCACGTCGCCATAGCTCGTCGGCGCGCCCGCGAGCGCATCAGGCGGCGCCTTCGCGCCAACCAGCTTTTCATCGCTTCGTGCGATCAGGCTCAGGGTCGCGGGCTTGAGCGCCAGCCAGGCGACGCCGATGATCGCGGTCGAGCCGGCGGCAGCGATGGCGACGATCGCACCGCGGCGAAAACGGGTGACGCGGCCCGGCGCCGCGCGCAGAACGAGCGTTTCGGGGTCGGCTTTGGGCGCCGCGATCGGCGCGGAAGAAGCGGTTGGATCGGTCACGCGCCCCTCCCGGCCTTGCGCTGCCGGCTCTTCGGCTGGGCGGCGGTGATACGGACAATCTGCTGTTTCTTGCCGCCAAGGCGCAGCTCGGCGACACCGAACAGGCGGTCGACCACATAATAGCGGCCGGCGACGCGATAGTTGACGAGCTGGGCCTCGCCATCCTCGCCAATCACGAACAGCGGGGGCGCCTCACCCACGGCGATCGCAGGCGAGAACTCGATGTAGGTCTGCCGCCCATCGTCGAACGCGCGCAGCGGCCGCCAGGCCGGCTTGTCGCCCGAGATCGCATAGTTGAAGTTGAGGCTTTCGACCGAGAGGCCCGACGCGATCGGCGTCGCCGCCACGGCTGCATCGCGCTGACGCCGGAGCGCGATCAGCTCGTCATGTGGATAGGTCCAGGAGATCGCCGCCATCGCGGTCGCGGGCGTGCTTTCGAGCTGGAGATGGTAGGTCCGGCGATCGGTAGCAATGACAAGGTTTGTGCGTAGGCCCGCCGAAAACGGCTTGACGAGGATGTGCACGCGCTTGCTTTCGCCGATGCCGCTGGTGGTATCGCCGACAGTCCAGCGCACGGTGTCGCCGGCGGCGACGGACACAATCGTTTCGCCCGGCTGCAAGGCAATGTCGGTGATGCGCTCGGGCGCGGCATAGAGCCGGTAGAGCACGCCTTCCGCCCAGGGATAGACCTGGACGGCATATATATATCCCGCGCTCGACGGCTCGCGCAGTGCCGCCCGGTTGGCGGCAGTGACGCGCGCGGTGGGTGACGCGGGTTCGCGGCTCTGCGCAGCGACGCCCATGGCAAGCGCCATCGCGCTCGCCGCCAGGATGAGGGCACGGATCATTGGTCGGTCCTTTCGGGGGATGGTGCGGCTGCGGGTTGAGCAAGGGTCGGATCGAGCGGCGAGCCCAGCGGAATGTCGGTGGGCGGCGCGACCGGGAGTGATTGTGCGGGATCGGGCACGGCCGATGGTTGCGGCGAAGGCGGCCGGTCCTGAGGCGTTTCCAGTTCGCGGCTCCAGTCGATCGCGTCAACATAGAGACCGAGCGGGTTTTTTCGGAGCACATCGGCCAAGCGCGGCGGCTTGATCTTCACCGTGAGCATCGCCGTCCAGCGTGACGTGCTGGCGAGGCTTCCCCGCTCATATTGCTGCTCGGTCCATTTGACCTGGAAGCTCGTATCCGACGCGCGGACGACGCTCGTCACCTGCACCGAAACCGTCTTGCGCCCGACATCGGCGAACGGATTGGAGGTGCGGGCATATTCGCCGAGGAACAGTGACGCACGTTCGGTCGCGAAATCATAGGCTGATAGCCAGTTTTCACGCATCAATACCGGATCGAGCGAGCGCGCTCGAACGCCGGTGATGAACCGGCCGAGGAACCATGCGATCTGCGGATCGGTCGGCCGATAGTCCTTGGCGGCAGGCGCGACGGCCTGTGCTTGCCCGAGTGCATCGACCTCGACCACATAGGGCACGACGCGGCTTTGCATCGATTGCCAGACCAGCGCGCCCGACAGACCAGTGGTCAGGAACAGGCCGCCGAAGGCCATCAGCCGCCAGTTCTTCGCCTGTGCGCGAGCCGAGCCGATACGCTCATCCCAAAGCTGGCCCGCTCGTTGGTAGGGTGTCTCGGGTTCGGGCGTTCGCCCATAGCGCTGCAATGCGCGTCGAAATTTCATCGCTCAGTCCCTTTCCTTGATGTCTGGAGTGGCGCCAGCGCCGCCGCGGTCGCCGCCCTGGATTGCGTGGATCGCCATCTGGCGGCGGTGGCGAGCATTCTGGCTGGCATGAAGCTTCTGCGCCCAGGCGGGTGTTCCTTCAGCTGCGCCTATCGGCGCGGCTGCGGGGGCGGCGCCGCCGGCACGGGTGCTTCCTGCTTCCCATGCGGCGCGCTGCCCACGATCGGCGGCAGCGCTAACGCCGAGACCGCCGCTCATCCGGTTGGCAGCCGCGCCGCGCATGGCGGTCGCAACGCCGCCGAGGCCCGCGCCGACGCTGGTCGAGCCCGAGGTTTCCTGCCCGAGCTTGTAGGCAGTGGATGCGGCAGACCCCATCGATGTACCGGCGCGGATCGCGCCGAGACCGGCCCCCGCGAGACCGCGTGCCGCGCCGACGGCGCCAGCGCCTGCCATCGCAAGACCTCCGCCGGCAAGCACGGTAGTGGCGATCACCGATCCGGCGCCGAGCTGCGGCGCGCCGGCGACGAGGCCGGATGCGATTCCCGGGCCGAAGATGGAGAGGCCAAAGATCGCGAGGCTCGCGAGCATCAGCGACACGGCCTGTTCGATCGACACCTCGTCGCCGGTGATCGCACTGGTGAAGTCGGCGAAATAGTTAGAGCCGATGCCGACGATGACCGCGAGCACCATGACCTTGATGCCCGAACTGACGACGTTCCCGAGCACCCGTTCGGCGAGGAACGACGTGCGGTTCCACAGCGCAAAGGGCACGAGCACGAAGCCGGCGAGCGAAGTAAGCTTGAATTCGAGGATTGTGATGAAAAGCTGGATCGCGAGGATGAAAAAGGCGGCGATGACGACGACCCAGGCGATCACCAGCACGGCGATCTCGATGAAATTGTCGAAGAAGGCGATCGGGCCAACCAACTCCTTCGCCTGCTCGAGGAGCGGCCATGCTGCCTCGAAGCCGGTCCCGGCCAGC
>Ga0189279_100415_pt1 | contig 10009 bp, 13 predicted proteins | sample N26B6minimetaG_FD_130324 | JGI IMG/M metagenome (GOLD analysis project Ga0189279, IMG submission 130324) | Marine microbial communities from the Costa Rica Dome - N26 B6 mini metaG | ecosystem: Environmental > Aquatic > Marine > Oceanic > Photic zone | place: Costa Rica: the Eastern Pacific... | reverse complement strand
CCGACCATATGAAATATCGCCTGCTCACCCAGAGCTGGTTCATGCCCAAGAATCTGAAGATCGTCGAAGACCGCATCCGCCATCATGCGCGCGCCGCGGTCGACCACATGCTGAGCTTTGACGGGGAATGCGATTTCGCGCGCGACGTCGCGGCGCATTACCCGCTGCGCGTCATCATGGACATATTGGGCGTCCCGGCCGAGGACGAGCCGCGAATGCTGATGCTGACGCAGCAATTGTTCGGATCGACCGACCCCGAACTGAACCGCAGCCGGGAGGCGATCAAGAGCGCCGACCAGGCGATCGCGATGCTCAACTATGTCATCGCCGATTTCGAAACCTATTTCCGCGAGCTTACCGCCGATCGCCGCGCCCACCCACGCGAGGATATTGCGACGGTGATCGCCAATGCGACGATCGACGGGGGCCGGATCCCCGACCGCGAACTGGCGGGCTATTACATGATCGTCGCGACCGCGGGGCACGACACGACGAGCGCGTCGACCGCCGGGGCGATGATGGAACTTGCCCGCGATCCCGCGTTGTTCGAACGGTTCCGCGCCGCCGAGGCCGACAAGGCGGGCCTGATCGAGGAAGCGATCCGCTGGACCACGCCGGTGCAGCATTTCATGCGCAGCGCAAAGACCGATGTCGACGTCGGCGGGCAGGTGATTCGCGAAGGCGACTGGCTGATGCTCAACTATGTGTCGGCGAACCGCGACGAGGATATTTTCGCCGCGCCGACCCGCTTCGACCCCGACCGGCCGAAGAACCAGCAGATCGCATTTGGCTTTGGCGCCCATGTCTGTCTGGGGCAGCATCTCGCGCGGATGGAGATGCGGATCCTGATGGAAGAGCTGCTCCCGCGGCTCAAATCGGTCGAGCTGGCGGGCGAACCGGCCCGCGTCGAATCGGTGTTCGTCGGCGGGCTGAAGCGCCTGCCGATCCGGTTCGAGGCCGCCTAGAGTCCGGACCCAAACCGCAGGCCGGCACCGTTCCATCGTCGGCCGAACCGGGGAACAAACGACCCGGACGACGCGTTTCCAAAGGATTGGAAACAGGAGACTATGATGGAATTGCTGAAAAAATCCGTGGTCGCGCTGGCGGCCCTGTCGATACCCTTTTCGGCGGTGGCGGCCGCGGCCGCAACCCCGACGGTCGATGGCGCTCGCGCGGTCAGCACCGCCGAAGGCCAGAGCAAGCTGGAAGGCGCGAGCTGGATCGCGGTGGTGCTGGGTCTTGCGATCGTCGCCGGCGGCATCTGGCTGGTCGTCGACGATGACGAGGATCAGCCGGTCAGCCCCTAACCCCGGCGCCACATTCGCGTGTTGCCGGGACGGCCCGGGCGGTCTGTCAGGATCGCCCGGCGTCGGGAAAGAAGCGCGCGACGACTTCGCTCGCGAGCCGCGCGGGGCGCAAGGTTTCGGCGTCGATGCAGCACCAGCTCGATTTGACCTCGGCCAGCACGTCCTCGCCGCGCTTGATGATCGTTTCGTAGAAGGCCCGCGCGCCTTGCACCTTTTCGAGGATGACGGTCGCGATCACGCGGTCGTCCAGGAAGGCGGGGCGGCGATAGGTGATCTCGTGCTTCAGCGCGACCCACAGATGCTGCGCCACGGCGTCGGGCGGGGCGATATGGCGCCAGTGCGACAGCACGGCGTCCTGTACCCAGCTCAGATAATGGGCGTTGTTGACGTGGCCCATGAAATCGATGGCGTCGGGGCCGACGGTGATGTCATGGTCGTGCGGGCGGGCGGCAGCGGTCATATCGCTGACACTAGTGTCAGTCTTGCATGACGAAAAGATGAAATTTTCAAGCTTTCCGGTGCCGCGATGCCGAGGGGCGCCGATGCCCCTAGCCGCGGCCGCGATACGGGGCGACGCCCTGGTCGGGCAGCCACAGCCCCTCGGGCGGCGCGGCCGATTGCCAGAACACGTCGATCGGAATCCCGCCGCGCGGATACCAATATCCGCCGATGCGCAGCCATTTGGGGCGCATCTCGTCGAAAAGGCGACGGCCGATGCCGACGGTGCAATCCTCGTGAAACCCGGCGTGATTGCGGAAACTGCCGAGAAACAGCTTCAGGCTCTTCGATTCGACGATCGTTTCGCCGGGCGCATAGTCGATGACGAGATGCGCGAAGTCGGGCTGGCCGGTGACGGGGCAGAGCGAGGTGAACTCGGGCGCGGCGAACCGCACCAGATACAGGTCGCCCTGCCGCGGATTGGGGACATAATCGAGCATCGCCGCCTCGGGCGAGGCAGGAAGTTCGCTCGACTGGCCGAGATGTTTGGGCGCGAACCCCGGATGGCTGGAATCACTCATGGAAACCGTCTAGTGCGACGCGCGGCCGCTGTCATCCGTCGATGGTGGCCGACGACGGCGCGCGGTCGACGCGGCGCCGGGACATCGACGGTCGGACGCGTGGGCAAGGCATGACAAAGAGCAATCACGGTCGGAAGGGCAAGGTCGCGGCGCTGCCGCTGCTGGCGCTCGCGTTCGCGGGACTGCCGGGTGCGGCGACCGCGCAACAGGACGGGACGCCCGCGCCGAGCCCGGCCCCCACGCCGAGCCCGTCGCCAGCGCCGTCTCCCGGACCGACGATCGATTTTCGTCTGCCGTCGCAGAATGACGGCCGCGCCCCCGGGGTGCAGGGGCCCTCCGACAACGGCCTTCCGCCGCTTGCGCCGGGCGAGCAGCGCGGCATCCCGACCCCGGCGCCGACCCCCGCTCCCCAGCCGACGGCGCCGCGCATCGTCCCGACCCAGCCGGCGCCGGCTCCCGCGCCTTCGTCGTCGCCGACCCGCCGCGAAACGCCGCCGTCGACCCCGGCGCCCGCGCCGAGTGCCGCGTCACCCGGCGGTGCCGAAAGCGACGGCAGTGCGAGCACGCCCATCGCGGCCGAACCCGATTCGACCGCGGCAGAAGTCCCCCAGACTTCCGGCGATGCCGCACCGCCGCTCGCCGGGCCCGACGCGCCCCCGGCGTCGTCGCCTGCGGGCGGCGAGCCTCCGCTTTGGGCCTGGGCGCTCGCGCTGCTCGCCGCGGCAGGGGCGGGACTATGGTACTGGCGCCGCCGTCCCGCGCTTGCCGGTGACGTGGCCGAGGATGCGGTCGAGACGCCGCCGCTTCCTGCCGAGCGTGCCGCGACGCCCCCGCCGCCGGCCGCGACGCCCGCTGCGGCGGCGGGGCAGGGGCCGGCGCCCGTTCCCGGCGCCCCGCGCGCCGCGTCGCCGCTCGTCACGCGGCCGTCGGCCGAACGCCGCGCGCAGGTCGCGATGGCGCTCGAAATCCGCGCGATGCGGATGACCGCCGAGCATCTTGCGGTCGGCTTTTCGCTGCAACTCAGGAACGACGGTCCGCTCGCCGCGACGGGGCTCATGGTCCGGATCGCGCTCGCGCAGGGATCGGCCATGCACGAATCGGTGGTCGCGCGCTTCTTCGACGGCGCCGGTGGCAGCGTGCTGCGGGACGGAATCGACCTGGCGCCCGGGGCGACGGAGGTGCTGAGCACCGAGGTGACGCTGCCGCGGCGGACGGTCGAACCGCTGAGCATCGGCGGCAAGCCGATGCTGGTCCCGGTGCTGGTGTTCGACGTCACCTATCACTGGGACGGCGATGCCGACGCCTTTGGCCAGACGGCGGCGACCTTCGTGCTCGGCCGCGCGCCGGCGGCGGGAACGGGCGACCGGCTTGCGCCGCTGCCGCTCGACCGGCCGGCCTATGCGATCGATCGTCCCGCGGCGCGTGCGACGGCGGCGCGGCGCACGCTCTGACCGGCGCGCCGTCCCTTTTCTGTTGCGGTGCAACATCGACTGGGGCACAGCTTCGCATGCGCTTGTAAAAGCGCAGGTGGGGGCATAGGCTGACTATCCCCGGGAAAGAATAGAGCCACAGCAGGATGGCCGGCGGAGGGACGGGACAAAGCTCCCCCGCGGGTCGTAACAGGAGCATGACATGGACGCCTTGGTCTCAACCGACTGGCTGGAACGCGAACTGGGGGCATCGGACCTGCGGGTCGTCGATGCGACAAAATTCATGGCCGACGCGGGGCGCGACGCGCGCGCCGAATATGAGGCCGGGCATATTCCCGGTGCGGTGTTCATGGACCTCGCCGACCTGACCGATTCGTCGAACGAGGTCGAGAATATGGCCCCGCCGCCCGAAAAATTCGCCAGCCGCATGCAGTCGCTGGGGCTCGGCGACGGCAGCCGGATCGTGATCTACGACGACAGCCCGCTGAAGAGCGCGGCGCGGGCATGGTGGCTGCTCAAGCTGTTCGGCGCGCACGACGTTGCACTGCTCGACGGCGGCCTCGCCAAGTGGAAGGCAGAGGGGCGCCCGCTGGAAATGGGCAAGCAGACGCTGCGCCATCGTCACTTTACCGTGTGGCGCGACGCGAAGGCGGTGCGGACCAAGGAGCAGATGCTCGAAAATCTGGGCCTCGAGGGTGAGCAGGTCGTCGACGCGCGCCCGGCGGCGCGCTTTACCGGCGAAGAGCGCGATGCGCGTCCCGGCGTCGCCCCCGGCCACATCCCGGGCTCGCGCAGCCTGCCGCACGGCGCGCTGTTCAACGCCGACGGCACCTGGAAGCAGGGCGACGAGCTGAAAGCCGCGTTCGACGCCGCGGGGGTCGACCTCGACAAGCCGCTCGTCGCAACCTGTGGCAGCGGCATGACCGCGACGGTCCTCGCCTTTGGCGCGCACCTCCTCGGCAAGGACGATGTCGCCGTATATGACGGCAGCTGGAGCGAGTGGGGCGCCGATCCCGCAACGCCCAAGGCGACCGGCGCGGCCTAGGCCGCGGCCAGGCGCCAGTCTTCGCGCATCGCATCGGGCCAGCGAATCCCGGGCATGGCGACGGGGCCGTCTTCCCCGTCGCCGTCGTTGCCCGGCGCCGCGATCTCGCGCGCATATTCGATCGTCGGCGCCGCCGCGCTGCGGCCCAGGCTGCCGCGTTCGGGGCGGCGGCCCGTTGGCTTGAACCCCAGCTTGCGTAGCACCGCGCCCGACGCCGGATTATCGACGAAATGCGACGCCACCAGGCGGCGGATTCCCAGCGTGCGGGCCAGGTCGATCATGTGACGGCCCGCTTCGGTGGCATAGCCGAGCCCCCAATAGGGGCGCGCGACCCAATAGCCGAGTTCGACTTCGTCGTTTTCGCGGCGATCCATCCCGATGCAGCCGATCAGGCGCGGCGCGCTCGCGGTGCGCTGGATCATCAGGAAGCGGCTGGGACTGCCGTCGGTCCAGCCCGCCAGAAAGGCGCGTGCATGCGCTTCGTTATAGGGCCAGGGCGCGCGCGACAGGTTGCGCACGATCATCTCGTCGCCGATCGCACCCGCGAGCGCGGGGGCGTCCTCCTGCCAGCCGGGCCGCAGCAACAGTCTTTCGGTACGCGCAAACATTTCTTTTCACTCCCATTTGCCTGTCGCCGTGACGCCAGATGGTGACGCTTTGACGACAGGCGATATGCGAGGGAGATGGACGGCCCCGTTTTCGCGCCCGTCCGCCGGGCGACGGAAAGCGGGCATGAAAAAAGGGAGACCGGGGCGACCCGTCTCCCTCTTTTCGAACCTGGTTTCCGCTTGGGGCGGAAAGGGCGGCTCCGGGTCGTCCCTGGTGGACGACCTCGACCGAGTCGTCCCTTATTCGGCGGCGTCCGCCATCGCGTCGACCGACACATATTTGCGGCCGAGCTTCCCGTCGTGGAATCGGACGCGGCCGTCCGCGGTCGCGAACAGCGTGTGATCCTTGCCGATGCCGACGTTGACGCCCGGATACACCTTGGTCCCGCGCTGGCGCACGATGATGTTGCCGCCGATCACGTCCTGACCGCCGAACTTTTTCACGCCAAGGCGGCGGCCGGCTGAATCGCGACCGTTGCGCGAGGAACCGCCTGCTTTCTTATGTGCCATGACCGATACTCCTTAATCTGTTGCCGAGCCGCGGACGAGCGCGCTCAGGCGTCCTTCTTGGGGGCCGCCTTCTTGGCGGCGGGCTTCTTCGCGGGCGCGGCCTTCTCGGCCGTTTCCTTCTTCGGAGCAGCGGCCTTCTTGGGCGCGGCTTCCTTCTTGGCGGGCGCCGCCTTCGCTTCGGCAGCCGGAGCAGCTTCGGCCTTCGGAGCGGCTTCCTTCTTCGGCGCCGCCTTCTTGGCATCGCCGATCGCGGTGATGCGCAGCAGCGTCAGCGACTGGCGGTGGCCGTTGCGGCGACGATAATTGTGCCGGCGGCGCTTCTTGAACACGATGACCTTTTCGCCGCGGGTCTGCGCGATGATCTCGGCCGACACGGCCAGGCCCTTCGCGTCCTTCACCTCGCCGCCGTCGCCGGCCAGCAGCACATCGCCCAGCGACACCGTGTCGCCAGCTTCGCCGTCGATCTTTTCAACGGCGATCTTGTCTCCAGCGGCGACGCGATATTGTTTGCCGCCCGTGCGCACGATTGCGAACATGGTCTTCCATCCAATCAGAAACTAAAACACCCGCGCTACCAGTCGCCCGCCGAAGCAGGCGATTTTTCCGGCATGCGGGAAAGTCAGCGCCACTAGCGGTGAACGCCGAAGCTGTCAACCGCATTATTCCGGGATTTTTGCGGTTTTGCGGTTGCTCGCGGCGATGTCCGGTGCCGACCGATTCGGTCTTGCTGCGGGCCGCGAGCCTCCATATCAGGGACGGCGATGACACGCATCCGTTTCCTGTTGCCGCTGCTTGCCCTCCCGGCGCTGCCCCTCGCGGCCTGTGCCTCTACGTCGGCGGGCAATATGTCGGCGGGCAAGGCGCCGTCGCTCGCGCCGCGTCCGGTCGAGGGGCGGTTCGACGTCGCGCCGCCCGCCGTGGTGGTCGAGGCGCCGGGGCCGCTGCCCGCCGATCTCGGTGGCCGCCTCGCGCGGTGGGAATCGGACGCGGCACAGGCGCAGCAAGCGTTTGCCGCCGAACGCGACGGGACGGCCGCGCTCGTTTCGGCGGGCGCCGGGTCCGACGTCGGCAGCGAACGCTGGGTGGTCGCGCAGCAGGCGATTTCGCGCCTGCAATCGACACGCGCCCCGCTCACCGTCGCGCTGGCCGATATCGATCGCCTCTATATAGATCGCAGCGTCGAAGAGCAGGTCGACGGTCTGCCCGACATCTATGCGCTGCGCGACCGCCTCGCCTCGATGGACGCGACGCAGCGCGCGGTGGTCGACGCCCTGCAGGCGCAACTGCCGGAAAAATAACGCGTTCACTATAGCGCGTTCACTATAGCCGTCGCCCCCGCGCAGGCGGGGGCCGCTAGCAACCTTTTCCTGGCGACGCCGCGTAAACCGACTGCGGCCCCCGCCTGCGCGGGGGCGACGTTTTCTAGTTTAACCCGTGCTTCTTCAGCGCATGGCGGATCTGGTCATAGCTGAGGCCGAGCGCCTCGGCCGCGACCTTCTGGTTGTAGCGACAGCGCGCCATCGTGTCGGCCAGGATCTGCCGTTCATAGCCGTCGACGGCGGCGCGCAGGTCGCTGACCGGGCCGGTCGGCGCAGCGGCGGGGGCGTTCGGTTCGGCGGTCGGAGGCGCGGCGCCGGCGTCGGCTGCGACGGACGCCGGTGCGGTGCGGACCGCGGGCTGCCAGGGGCTGACGAACGGGTCGAACGTCAGGGCATCGACCGGCCGTTCGGGATCACCCCAGCGATAGATGGCGCGCTCGATCACATTCCGCAGTTCGCGGACATTGCCCGGCCAGTCGTGCCCCTCCATCGCGGCGAGCGCACGCGGCCCGAAACCGGGCCATTCCTCCCAGCCGATCACCGCCGCCATGCGTTGTCCGAAATAGGTCGCGAGCACCTCGATATCGCCCTCGCGCGCGCGTAGTGGGGGCAGGGTAATGACCTCGAACGAGAGGCGGTCGAGCAGGTCGGCGCGAAACCTGTTATTCTCCACCAGCGCGGGCAGATGTTCGTTCGTCGCCGCGACGATGCGGACGTCGACGCGCGTCGGGCGCGACGCGCCGACGCGCGTCACTTCGCCATATTCGACCGCGCGCAACAGTCGTTCCTGCGCCGCCATCGACATCGTCGCCAGTTCGTCGAGGAACAGCGTCCCGCCGTCGGCTTCCTCGAAGCGCCCGGCGCGACTGCGCGTCGCGCCCGTGAAGGCGCCCGCTTCGTGCCCGAATAGTTCGGCCTCGATCAGCGTTTCCGGCATCGCGGCGCAATTCAGGATGACATAGGGCTTGTCCCAGCGCGCCGACAGGCGGTGGAGGCGCTCGGCGATCAGTTCCTTGCCGGTGCCGCGCTCGCCGATGACTAGCACGGGGCGATCGAGCGCCGCCGCCTGGCTCGCCCGATCGACCGCATCCTGGAAGGCCGCCGACTGGCCGATGAATTGCGTTTCGCGCTCCATTCCCAATCATTGGCAATATTTCCCGCTGATTGGCAAGGCAAATCGACTTCCAACCCGAATCCGGGATGAAGTTGGGCGGTTTTCAGCGGTTTTGGTCAATTGGCACGGTCCCTGCAAAGATTGGGACGAACCGGCGCAAGATCGTGCCGGCGCAGTCAGAACAGGGAAGGTTGAACCATGAAGACGATGTTTGCCCAGGCCGTCACTTTCGCGCTCAGCGCGGCGGGAGCGCTGGCCATCCTCGTCGGCGTGATCGACCATCCCCAGATCGCCGTGAGCGCCACCGGACACCCCGTCGGCACGCTCGCGGTGATCGCTGCGGCTTCCCCGGCGGTCGGCCACATGGCCTGACCGGCTCTGGTGCCGGGGCACTCTCCCCCCTTGCCCCGCCCCGGCACCAGCATTCATTCAAGGTCTCGAAAAACAGTTTCGATCAGGAGTTAGCATAATGGGTATTTTCTCACGAACCCGCGACATCATCGCCGCCAACGTCACCGATTTGCTCGACCGCGCGGAAGACCCCGAAAAGATGATCCGCCAGATCATCTTCGAGATGAACGAGACGCTGGTCGAGGTGCGCGCCTCCGCCGCCCGCACGATCGCGGATCAAAAGGAAATGCGCCGCCACATCAGCAAGCTCGAAAGCCTGCAGGACAGCTGGAAGGAAAAGGCCGAACTCGCGCTGTCGAAGGACCGCGAAGACCTGGCCACCGCCGCGCTCGTCGAAAAGCAGAAGGCCGGCGACATGGCCGAAAAGCTGAAGGCCGAGATCGCGGTCCTCGACGACGCGCTCAAGGGCTATGAGGCCGACATCGCCAAGCTGCAGAAGAAGCTCAGCGAAGCGCGGGCGCGCCAGTCGGGCATCGTCAACCGCCTCGAAAGCGCCGAAAACCGTTACAAGCTGCGCGAGATGACGAGCGGCGACCGGGTCGAAGACGCGTTCTCGCGCTTCGAAGTGCTCGAACGCCGCGTCGACGAGGCCGAAGGCCGTGCCGAAGCGCTGGGCCTGGGCTACAAGAAGTCGCTCGACGAAGAGATCGCCGAGTTGCAGGCCGCCGACAAGGTCGCCGACGAACTCGCCGCGCTGAAGGCCGCGCAGGGCAAGAAATAAGGAGCCGGACCGATGGAAGAAGTCATCATTGTCCCGATCGTCATCGGAACGCTCTTCCTCGGTCTGCCCTGGCTGATCCTCCACTACATCACCAAGTGGAAGCAGGCCAAGACGCTGACCGGAGAAGACGAACAGCTCCTCGACGAACTTTACGATACGGCTCGCCGGCTTGAGAATCGTCTTCATACCGTCGAACGCATCATCAGCGCCGACCATCCCGATTTCCGCCCCGCGGTACGCAGCGATGAAGACCTGGCGCAACTTGAAAACATGACCCGGAGGAATTGAGATGTCTGCCAGCCGCACGAAATTCTATCTCGACAAGCAGAACGCCAAGTGGAGCGGCGTGTGCGCGGGGATCGCGGACTACAGCGGCATCGACGCGCTGTGGGTCCGGGTCGGCGCGGTGCTGCTCACGCTGATGGGCGGTTTCCCCTGGACGCTGATCGCCTATTGGCTCGTCGCCTGGATGGCGACGCCCAAGCCCTTCGCCCTCTATGCCACGCAGGAAGAGGCGAAGTTCTG
>Ga0189279_100414_pt1 | contig 10010 bp, 10 predicted proteins | sample N26B6minimetaG_FD_130324 | JGI IMG/M metagenome (GOLD analysis project Ga0189279, IMG submission 130324) | Marine microbial communities from the Costa Rica Dome - N26 B6 mini metaG | ecosystem: Environmental > Aquatic > Marine > Oceanic > Photic zone | place: Costa Rica: the Eastern Pacific... | reverse complement strand
TTCGCGGGTGGCGCCTGCAAAGTCCCAACAGCCACTTCGGCGGTTTTTCGGCGCTCGCGCGGCCTGCGCCGGGGCGCTTTCTGCTGGTGTCGGACAATGGCTATGTGTCGCGGCTGGCCCTGTCGCCCGCGGGGGCGCTGACGGCGTTTCGCATCGATCCGCTGCCGGCGCCGCCCGGCAAGCGTCCCCGCAAGCTGGCGGTCGACTATGAATCCTTCGCCTTCGATCCGGTCAGCGGCCGAAGCTGGGCGGGGCTGGAGAATGTCAACCAGATATGGCGTCTCGATCCGCGGCTGACGCGTGTCGAAGCGAAGGCCGCCTTGCCCGACTGGCCCTCGAACAGCGGGCCAGAGGCGCTGGTGCGCTTCGCCGACGGCCGGATCATCGTCTTCTCCGAACATGGCGGCGACGATCCGCGCGGCAGCGAGGCGGTCGTCTATCGCGGCGACCCGGCGGCCCCGAACCGCAAAGCCGTGCGCTTTTTCTACGACACCGGGGGTCGGGGGCGGGTCAGCGACGCGGCCCCGCTTCCCGACGGCCGGATCCTGCTTGTCCATCGCCGGCTCGGCTTCGATCCGGTGTTTACGACGATCCTGGCCGTCGTCGACCCGGCCGACATCGCGCCTGGCGCGGTGGTCCGGTCGGTGACGATCGGGCGCGTCCCGAGGACGCTCGCCGACAATTTCGAGGGCGCCGCGGTCGCGGCCGAAGGCGGCAGGACCTGGCTGTGGCTGGTATCCGACAATAATTTCAACGTCTGGCAGCGCAGCCTGCTGCTCCAATTCGAACTCGTCGGCCTGCCGCCGCGGCGAACGGCGGACGGCAATAAGGCGGCGCGCTGAGTCTCGCGGTCCCAAAACGGCTCCGGCCCGCTCCCCCACCCGGGCTCCCGATGCGCTATGCTATGGAAGGCCGGGTGGGGGAGCGGGCCGGAGCCGCACAAGGAATGGCGAATTACGCTGCCTTTTCGGCGAGCTTCTTCGCGACTTCCTTCTTCAGCTTGCGGGCGTTCGCCGAAAGCTGCTCGTCGCCGGTCTTCATCAGCCAGTTGTCGAGGCCGCCATTATGCTCGACCGAGCGCAGGCCGTGGGTCGACACGCGCAGCTTCACGCCCTTGCCGAGCGCTTCCGACAGCAAGGTCACATTCTGCAGATTGGGCAGGAAGGTGCGCTTGGTCTTGTTGTTGGCGTGGCTGACATTGTGGCCAACCTGGCGACCCTTGCCGGTCAGTTCGCAAATGCGCGACATGGTTCTCGTCCTTACAAAATCTGGGCGGCGTGCCGGACGGCGCGAAAGGCGCCGAAAAGACCGGGTGGGCCGGGAAAGGCGCGCGCTTATCGGCTTGCCGGGGATTCGTCAAGGCATTAGCGGGAAGATCATGGCTCTTTTCCCGCTCCCCGACCCGATGCGCCGCGCGCTCGATCTTGCGCGAATCGCCGCCGATCGGGGCGAGGTGCCCGTCGGTGCGGTCATCGTCAAGGATGGCGAAATCATCGCCGAGGGGCACAACGCCCCGCGCGAATCGCACGACCCGACCGCGCATGCGGAGATCGTCGCGATTCGCGCCGCGGCGGCAAGGCTCGGCAGCGAGCGGCTCGACGGCTGCGACCTCCACGTCACGCTCGAACCCTGCGCGATGTGCGCGGGCGCCATCGCCCACGCGCGCATCGCGCGGCTCTATTACGGCGCCGACGATCCGAAGGGCGGCGCGGTCGCGCACGGTCCGCGCCTGTTCGCACAGCCGACGGTGCACCACCGGCCAGAGATCTATGACGGCATCGGGGCCGGCGAGTCCGCGGCGCTGCTCCGGGATTTTTTCGCGGCGCGGCGCTGAGCCGAGTCATAATCCCAATATCTGGTCGACCCATTGCGGAACCAGCACGGTCGCCGGCCCGTGGCGCGCCTCGCCGAACCAATGGCTGCCCTGGCTCGGCTCCATGTTGAGCTCGAGCGTCCTTGCCCCGGCCTGCCGCGCCTCGCGCACGAAGCCCGCGGCGGGATAGACCGCGCCCGAGGTGCCGATCGACACGAACAGGTCGGCGTGGTTCAACGCCGCATAGATGTCCTCCATCCGGTACGGCATCTCGCCGAACCAGACGACGTCGGGGCGCAAATGCCCCGGCATGCCGCAGGCGGGGCAGGCTGGACGGTCGAACAGCGTTCCGGTCCAGCGGCTGCGCGTGTCGCACGCGGTGCACCAGGCGTTCAGATGCTCGCCGTGCATGTGGATCAGCCGCTTCGCGCCCGCACGCTCGTGCAGGTCGTCGACATTCTGCGTGACGATCAGCAGCTCGCCGGGCCATGCGGCGTCGAGACGCGCGAGCGCCGCGTGCGCGGCGTTCGGCTGCTTCGCCTGGATCGCCTCGCGCCGCGCATCGTAAAAGCGGTGGACCAGGTCGGGGTCGCGGGCAAAGGCCTCCGGGGTCGCAACATCCTCGACGCGATGTTGTTCCCACAACCCGCCGGCGTCGCGAAACGTGTCTATGCCGCTCTCGGCAGAAACGCCCGCGCCGGTCAGGACGACGATGTTCCGAATCGGGGACATGCGCCCTCTTATTCATGGCCGAGCGGCAAAGTCGAGACGCCGGCATCGCGCCAAGCCTCGACTCGGTTCGCCCGGCGGGTCTAAGGGGGGCGCGAAAGTGAGGGGACGCGTCATGACCAATATCGGCATCGTCGGCAGCCACGGCCGGATGGGCGTCGCGCTCGCCGCGGCGATCTCGGAAGCCGGGCAGCATCATCACGGCATCGACAAGGGCGGCAACGTCGCAAAGCTCGCGGAGCGCAGCGACGTGCTCGTCGACTTCTCCTCGCCCGCGGCGCTCGAGGCGACGCTCGACGCCTGCATCGCCGCGAAAACCCCGATCGTGATCGGCACCACGGGGCTCGAGGAGCGGCATCATTATCTGATCGACGATGCCGCCAGGGAGATTGCGGTGCTGCAAACCGGCAATACCTCGCTCGGCGTCACCCTGCTCGCGCATCTGGTGCGCGAGGCCGCGGCGCGGCTCGATGCCGACTGGGATATCGAGATCCTCGAAATGCACCACGCGCGCAAGGTCGATGCGCCCAGCGGCACCGCGCTGCTGCTCGGCCAGGCGGCGGCGGACGGTCGCGGGATCAGCCTCGACAGCTGCTCCGAACGCGGCCGCGACGGCGTCACCGGCGCGCGCGGTCATGGCAAGATCGGCTTCGCCTCGCTGCGCGGCGGCACCGTCGCCGGCGACCATGACGTGATCTTCGCAGGACCGGAGGAAATGCTAACGTTGTCGCACCGCGCCGAAAACCGCATGATCTTCGCGCGCGGCGCGGTAAAGGCGGCGCTGTGGCTCGTCCATCAGAAGCCGGGACGCTACACGATGGCGCAGGTGCTGGGACTGTAACGCTCGAAGAGCGTCGGGACGAAAATCCGCCTTGCCTTGGGTGGCCCTAACTGTATTATACACATAATACAGGAGTCATCGCATGTCCATCGTGTCGCCAGCCGCCGAAACCGCTCGCTATGTCGACAGCCTCGGGGCGGCCGCGCTGGCCCGGGCGGCAGCTTATACGGCCGGCGAGGAAGCGTTGATGATCGCGGGCGTCGCGGTGTCGATCTTCATTGCCTGGCTGATGATCCGGCTGCGCCTGCTCGACCGGATCGCGGCACGGATGACCGCGCGATCCTGGCTGGTGGCGACCTTCGCGATCGGCCTGGCCTTCTTTGTCGTCTCCGATGCGATCCGCCTGCCGTGGACGGTGTTCGTCAATTGGCAGCGCGAGCGTGACTATGGCCTGTCGAGCCAGCCGCTAGGCGATTTTCTGGGGCAGTCCGCGCTAAGCAGCCTGATTTCCGGTCTCTTCGGCGCGTTGTTCATTGTCGGCATCTATTGGTTGATCGGACGTGCGGGGCGGCGCTGGTGGCTGTGGGCGGGCGGGCTCACAGCGCTCGTGACGACCGCGATGCTGTTGCTGGCGCCGACGCTGATTGCGCCGCTTTTCAACGAATATGAGCCGGTGCCGCCGGGGCAGGTTCGCACTGCACTGGAGGAGATCGCCGACCGGACGGGCATTCCCCACGACCATATCTATATGTACGACGGATCGCGCCAGTCGGACATCTTCACGGCCAATGTCGCCGGGATCGGGCCGTCGGCGCGCATTGCCATTTCCGACGTCGCGCTCGACAAGGCGTCGCTCGACGAGGTGAAGGTGGTAACCGCACACGAAGCAGGCCATTATACGCTCGGCCATGTCTGGCGGCACATAGTGGTGCTCCCGCTGCTCGCCTTTCTGGTGCTCGCGCTCATCGACCGGCTGTTCGCGCCGGCCGCGCGGCTGCTCGGTTCGTCTGCAGCGCTCGGCGATCCGGTCGGGCTGCCGGTGTTCATGGCGCTCGTTTCGTGCCTCAGCCTCCTCACGGTACCTTTGGTCAACAGCCTGACCCGCATCGGCGAGGCGCAGGCCGATGCCTATGCGCTCGAAACGACCCGCCTGCCCGATGCGCTTGCGAGCGCCTTGCTCAAGACCGCCGAATACCGCTATCCGCGTCCACACCCGCTGCAGGAGGCGATCTTCTACAACCATCCCTCGGTTGAGAATCGCATTCGCGTGGCGATGGAATGGAAGGCGGCGCACCGTGGCGAAACAGCAGGCGAGCGGCCGGGGAATGACCCGCGCTGACATCTTCGAATTCTTCCGCCGCCTTGCCGAGCTGAACCCCGATCCCGAAACCGAGCTCGAATATGGCAACACCTATCAACTGCTCGTCGCGGTCGTACTCTCGGCGCAGGCGACCGACGTCGGGGTGAACAAGGCGACGCGGCGGCTGTTCGAGGCGGTGAAGACGCCCCAGGCGATGCTCGACCTCGGCGAAGCGGGCCTCAAGGACCACATCAAGACGATCGGCCTGTTCAACGCCAAGGCGAAGAATGTCATCGCGCTCAGCGCAATCCTCGTGCGCGATTATGGCGGAGAGGTGCCCGCCGACCGCGATGCGCTGGTCGAGCTGCCGGGCGTCGGGCGCAAGACCGCCAATGTCGTGATGAACTCGGCATTCGGGGCAGAGACTTTCGCGGTCGATACGCACATCTTTCGCGTCGGCAATCGCACCGGCCTCGCGCCGGGCAAGACGCCCCTCGCGGTCGAGAAACAGCTCGAAAAAAAGGTGCCGGGGCCGTTTCGCGTCGGCGCCCACCACTGGCTGATCCTCCACGGCCGCTACATCTGCAAGGCGCGCACCCCCGAATGCTGGCGCTGCCCGGTGGCGGACCTGTGCGCCTACAAGCCTAAGACACTGGCGCCGAAGGCGAAAAAGGCACCCGCCTGAATCCGGTCGCTCCGGCGCCGCGATTCGGCGCGCCGCAAACCGTGAAATCCGGCCTGAACATCGGGCGATTCGTCGCATAAATGCGGGCTTTTTCGGCGTACATCCTATGCAGCGAAACGTGGGGGGTAGCAGCCCGGCACGGCGCCAGGGGGCGCGGCCTGCAAGGCCGCGGCAACGCACGGCCGGCTGATGCCATCAAAGGAGTTACAGAATGCGTTTCGTTTCCAAAAGTCCAAAGGCGCTGATGCTGCTGGCCCTGCTCGCCGTCCCGGCGACGGGCAGTTGGGCGCAGGAGCAGCAGGACCAATCGCAGGACGACGTCATGGCCACCGTCTATGGTCAGGGGATGCCCGACCCGGCCGACATGGCCAAGGGGCCCGAGGTAGAAGGAATTATCTCCGCGCGCAGCGGCAACCAGATCCAGATCACCACCGCCGACGGCACCCGAACCGTCGTGGCCGTCGGCGATACGACCAGGATCCGGTCCAGCGGGGGTTTCCTTGGCCTCAATCGCGACAAGCTCGCCGCCGATGCGCTGATGAACGGCCTGCCGGTCTCGGTCGAGACACTCCAGTGGGACGGCGGGCTGCTCGCCAGCCAGATCGATCTCAAGAACAAGGATCTGAAAACCGCGTCGATGATCCAGAACGGCACCAACCAGCGGTTCGAGGTTCAGGAAGCCGCGACCGAGGCGCTGCGCGGCCGGATGGGCGATATCGACAAATATAATATCAAGGGCACGACCAATGTGAACTTCGACGTCGGCAAGGCGGTGCTGTCCGAACAGGCGAAGGCCGATCTGTGCGCGGCGGCGTCGCAGGCCGAAGGTACCGAAAACGCCCTGCTGCTCGTTGTCGGCTACACCGATTCGACCGGCAGTCAGGATTTCAACCAGCAGCTCAGCGAAAAGCGTGCGAGCCGCGTGGTCAACTACCTGCAACAGGCGTGCAAGTGGAAGCCCTATCGCATGCTGACGCCGACCGGCATGGCCGAAGCCGATCCGCTGGCCGACAACAGCACGCCCGAGGGCAAGGCGCAGAACCGCCGCGTCGCGGTGAACATCCTCGTCAGCAAGAGCGTCGACGGGATCTGATCCGGCCTGGGGGTGGGTGCGCCCACCCCCCTTCCGATCTCGATCGCCGGGCGGGACCGCCGGTCCGGCAGCGATTGCCGCTTGCCGATTGCGCGTGGCGCGGCATAGTCGCGCCATGCGCACATCCTACGCCCCGCTCGCTTTCGCCGCCGCCCTCCTGGCCGCCGCGCCCGCTCACGCCAAGCCCGCCGATCCGGCCGCGGCGAAGCAGATCCTGATGGACAGCGTCGCGATCCCGACCGTCGCCGGGCGCGGCAAGGTGCCCGAACTGGCGGCCTATTATAAAAAGGTGCTGACCGCGGCGGGCTTCGCCGATGGCGATATCGTGATCACCCCGATCGGCGAAACCGCGACCTTCGCCGCGACGCTCAAGGGTTCGACCGACGCAAAGCCGATCCTGATGCTCGGCCATATGGACGTCGTCGAGGCCGATGCGAAGGACTGGACGCGCGATCCCTTCGTACCCGTGGAAGAGGACGGCTATATCTTCGGGCGCGGGTCGGAGGATAACAAGTTCGACGTCGCGATGATGGTCGCGACGATGGCCCAGCTCAAGAAAGACGGCTTCAAGCCGAAGCGCACGATCATCCTGCTGCTCTCGGGCGACGAGGAAACCGCGATGGTGACGACGCGCGCGCTCGCCGCGAAATACAAGGGCGCCGAAATGGCCTTGAACGGCGATGGCGGCGGCGGGCTGATCGGCGAGGACGGCACGGCGCAATATTACGGGCTGCAGGCGGGCGAGAAGACCTATGCCGATTTCACGCTCGAAGTGACCAATCCCGGCGGCCACAGCTCGCGCCCCGGCCCGATCAACGCGATCGTGCAATTGTCGAACGCGCTCGCAAAGGTCGGCGCCTATCATTTCAAGCCGCAGCAGAACGAGCTGACCAGGGCGGGGATGCCGATCGTCGCCGACCAGGTCGGCGGCGACATCGGCGCGGCGCTCAAGGCCTTTGCCGCCGACCCTGCCGACGCATCGGCGATCGCGGCGATCACCGCCGATCCCGAATATGTCGGGCAGATCGGGACGACCTGCGTTCCGACTCTGGTGAACGGCGGTCATGCCGAAAATGCGCTCCCGCAACGCGCGACCGCGAACATCAACTGCCGCATCTTCCCCGGCGTGCCGGTCGCGGCGGTGCGCGCCGAACTCGAAAAGGTCATCGCCGATCCCGCCGTGACCGTGAAGGACGATCCCGACGCGACCGCGAGCGATGCGTCGCCGCTGCGCGGCGACGTGGTCGCCGCGGTGACCAAGGCGGTGCACGCGCGCTTCCCCGGCATTCCGATCATCCCGTCGATGAGCGCGGGGGCGACCGACAGCCTGCATTTCCGTGCCGTCGGCGTGCCGAGCTACGGCGTCGCGGGCCTGTTTTCAAAGGCGAGCGACAGCTTCGCGCACGGGCTCAACGAACGCGTGCCCGTCGATGCCATCCCCGGCGCCCTCGCGCATTGGGACAGCGTGCTCAGGGATTTGTCGAAATAGGATAATGCTCCAAATCCCGTTCGCCCTGAGCTTGTCGAAGGGCCGTTCTTTTTCTTCGACGCCGCCGAAGAAAAACGGCGCTTCGACAGGCTCAGCACAAACGGATTGGGGGAGGGGCGTCGGTCAGACCAAAGCTTCCACCGCGCGCTCGATCATCGCCGCCGCCGCCTCGGCGCCGAAGCTCGTCGCGTCGAGCGACAGCTCGAGCCACAGCCCGTCGACCATCGCGGTCAGCATGATCGCCAGCCGCGATGCGTCGGCTGCCCCGCCCGCGGCCAGCAGCTCGCCGAGGCGCGCACGGTATCCGGCATAGCTTGCCGCATGGATCGCCGCCATCCGCGCATCGCTGCGGGCGAGCGCCCAGAAGGCGGTCCACGCGCCGAGCAGATTGGGGTCGGTTACCGGCGGGCGGAAACTTGCGGTGAGATAGGCGCTCAATTGCGCACGCGGGTCGGGTCCGGCGTCGGCGACCGCCGATGCAAAGACCGCGTCCATCCGGTCGCTCGTTGCCTGATAGGTCGCGGCGACCAGGTCGTCGATGCCGCCGAAATAATGGCGCAGCAGGCCGGGCGATACCCCGGCCCTTGCACAGATCGCGCGCACATTGGTGCGGGCCAGCCCCTGCTCGGCAAGCACAGCCGCGGTCGCCTCGATCAGGGCGGTGCGACGGGCATCGGCGCTCTCGCGCGTAAAGGCTTGGCGGGGGGCAGTCATGTTGTTATACGTATGTATAACAAGGACGGACTCATGGCAACGCTGCGCGACACCTTCGACAACATCGACCCCCTCGACGGCTGGTCGCTCCCGGCGTGGACCTACAGCGACCCCGATTTCTACGCCGCCGAAGTCGAGCGTATCTTCCGCCCGAGCTGGCAGGTCGTCTGCCACGACAGCGACATTGCGAACCCCGGCGACTGGCACAGCATCGACTATGTCGGCGAAAGCGTGATCCTGGTGCGCGGTACCGACGCGGTCGTGCGCGCCTTCACCAACGTCTGCCGCCACCGCGGCTCGCGGCTCGTCGACGGCGCGGCGGGCTGCGCCAGGAAGCTCGTCTGTCCCTATCATGCCTGGACCTATGACCTCGACGGCCGGCTGACCGGCGTTCCCGATTCGGCAAGCTATCCGACGCTCGACAAGGGCAAGGCGGGGCTCGCCCCGGTCGAGGCCGAACAATGGCGCGGCTTCTGGTTCGTCCGGCTGACCGACGACGGCGGCCCGTCGGTCGCGGCGATGATGGCGCCTTATGAGGCGATGGTCGAACCCTACCGCTTCGAGGAGCTCGGCGCGCTGGGCCGCGTCACGCTGCGCCCGCGCGATGTGAACTGGAAGAATGTCGGCGACAATTATTCGGACGGCCTCCACATCCCCGTCGCGCACCCCGGCCTCACCCGGCTGTTCGGCAAAAGCTATGGAGTCGAAGCTCAGGAGCGCGTCGACCGCATGTGGGGCGACCTGATCGACCGGCCGTCGGCGAATTGGTCCGAGCGCCTGTACCAGCGCCTGCTTCCACCGGTGCCGCACCTTCCCGAAGCTAACCAGCGCCACTGGCTCTACTTCAAGCTGTGGCCGAACGTCGCCTTCGACATCTATCCCGACCAGGTCGATTTCATGCAGTGGCTGCCGACCGGCCCGACGAGCTGCCTGATCCGCGAAATTTCCTATGTGCTCCCCGACGCCTGTTCTGGAGAGTGGCGGCGCGAGATGCGCGCGGCGCGCTACCTCAACTGGCGCATCAACCGCCAAGTCAATGCCGAGGACACCGCGCTGATCACCCGCGTCCAGCAAGGGATGGCGTCGCGGAGCTTCTCGATGGGCCCCTTGAGCGACAAGGAGGTGTGCCTCAGGCATTTCTGCACGCGGATGCGCGACATCATTCCCGAGGCGCGGCTCGAACAGGCGCCGCCGGCGGGGTGGAGCTGATAGATCCCCCCCTCCCGCTTGCGGGAGGGGTTAGGGGAGGGCCTGTGGCTCTCCATCATGGTTGAAGACGGGACAGGCCCTTCCCCGGCCCCTCCCGCAAGCGGGAGGGGAGAATGGACGATCTTCCAGTCGTCATCGTCGGCGGCGGTCCCGCCGGAATGGTCGCGGGGCTGCTCCTCGCACGCGCCGGGGTGCGC
>Ga0189279_100412_pt1 | contig 10029 bp, 10 predicted proteins | sample N26B6minimetaG_FD_130324 | JGI IMG/M metagenome (GOLD analysis project Ga0189279, IMG submission 130324) | Marine microbial communities from the Costa Rica Dome - N26 B6 mini metaG | ecosystem: Environmental > Aquatic > Marine > Oceanic > Photic zone | place: Costa Rica: the Eastern Pacific... | reverse complement strand
GTGGGCCCGGGCGTATGGAACAGCTGGAAGCGCCAGCTCCTCACTGAACTCTACGATGCCGCCGAAGAAGTCCTCCGCCTCGGCCACAAGCAGCGCGGGCGCGAGGTGCGGATCGCGAGCAAGAAGGAGGAAGCGCAGGCGCTGCTCCAGATGGACGACAGGGATTTCGGCAAGCTCGCGAAGCGCCTGCCCGAAAGCTATTGGATCGCCGAGCCGGTCGAGGTCATCGCGGCGAACCTGCTCCACATCCAGAAGGCGGGCAGCGCGCCGCTGCATATCGCCGCGGTGCCCGACGACGATCGCGGGGCGACGCTGGTGATGGTGCTTGCCGCCGACCACCCGGGCCTCTTCTACCGGATCGCCGGCGGCATCCATCTTGCCGGCGGCAACATCATCGACGCGCGCATCCATACGACGCGCGACGGCCTCGCGCTCGACAATTTCCTCGTCCAGGACCCGATCGGCCGCCCCTTTGCGGAGGCCGAACAGATCGTGAGGCTGACCCGCGCGATCGAGGACGCGCTCGCCAACCGTCAGAAATTGTTGCCGAAACTGGAGGCACGCGCGCTGCCCCGCACCCGCGCCGAGGCGTTTCGGGTGGCGCCGAACGTGTTTGTCGACAACAAGGCGTCCAATCGGTTTACCGTGATAGAGGTCAATGCGCAGGACCGCCCGGCGCTGCTCAACCAGCTCGCCTATGCGCTATTCCAGTCGAAGGTCACGGTCCACAGCGCGCATGTCGCGACCTATGGCGAGCGCGCGGTCGATACCTTCTATGTCACCGACCTGATCGGCGACAAGATCGACGGCGGCGCCCGGGTCAAGAGCTTGGAAAAACGGCTGCTGGAGGCGGCGGGGAGCAACAGCGAGGATGCGGTCGCTGCCTGACGGGGGCCGTCGTCCGGGCGTCAGTTGCTCGCGGCGAGCACAAGGTTCCGGCCGCCCTGTTTCGCGGCATAAAGGATCGAATCGGCGGCGCGCATGGCGTCGTCCAGACCGGCAGGGTCGCGGACCCGCGCCAGCCCGCAGGAAAAGGTGACCCGAACGCGCCCGACGAGAAACGGCGTTTCGCCCGCCATCGACGCCGGCGCCCGCCGGGCCTACCCGCCGGCGGGGGCGGTCATCGCCGCCGCGGCCGCGAGCAAGCCGGCGTTGAAACGCTGCGACAGCGCAGCGGTCGGCACCGCGTTGAAGGCGTGGATCGCCCCGGCATAGCTGTGCAGGTCGACGGGGACCCCCGCGGCGCTCAGCCGGCGCGCATAGTCGAGATTTTCGTCGAAGAAGAGGTCGAGGCTGCCGGTTGCGATATAGGCTGGCGGCAAACCCGACAGGTCTTCGGCCAGACTCGGCGAAAACCAGCCGCGCCGCGCATCGTCGGCTCGATAATCGCCTTGCAGCGCGCGCCAGCCGAAGCGGTTGCTCGCGCGGGTCCAGATGAACTCGCCCGTGCTCGGGTTGCGATAGGGGCAGGCGTCGCTTCCGGTGCGATGGTCGAGCATCGGATAGGTGAGCAGTTGCCCCGCGATGCGGGGCCCTCCCAGGTCGCGCGCCATGATCGCGAGCGCCGCGGCAAGCCCGCCACCCGCGCTTTCGCCCGCGACGACGATCCGCCCGGCATCGAAGCCCAGCGCGTCGGCTTGGCCGGCAAGCCATGCCAGCGCCGAATGGCAATCCTCCTGCGGGGCCGGAAACGGATGCTCGGGTGCCAGGCGATAGTCGACCGACGCCACCGGTACGCCCGCGGCCTGCGCGAGCGCGGCGGGTGCCGACTGGATCTGCCGCGCCGATCCCATCACCATCCCGCCGCCGTGGATGTGCAGGATCGCCCCGGCATCGCGGCGCGACGCTTCGGGACGATAGAGGAGGAGCGGGATGTCGGGGCCGCCGTGGATCGACGCGATCCGCACCTCTTCGGGTGCGATCGCCGGCGGCGGCAGGAAGGCATAGCTTTCGGCTGCCTTGGCGCGGATGTCGGCGATCGGCGCCGCGTCCAGGTCGACGCGCGGGAACAGGTCGATCAGCGGCGCGATTTCGGGATCGACCAGCGGCCGTGTCGTCATCATCCTCTCCTCTGCGGCCGGACGCCGCCCGTCACCCCCTCAGCACCGCCCCGACCTTCGCCGCCGCGGCGACCACCTTGTCGGCGATCGCCTTCAACTCGGCCTCGGTGAAACTCTTGTCCTGCGGTTGCAATTCGACCTCGACCGCCAGGCTGACCTGCCCGTCGGGTACGCCGGCCCCTGCAAAGCGGTCGAACAGGCGCGCGTCGACGATCGCCGTCTTGTCGGCGCCGCGGATCGCGCGGACGAGGTCGGCCGCGGCCAGCGTTTCCGGCGCGAGGAAGGCGAAATCGCGACGCACCGATTGCAGCGCGGGGGGCGTATAGGCCGCGCGCGCCGGGCCGCTCGCGCGCTTCGCGGGAACCGCGTCCATGAAAAGCTGCACCGCCATGACCGGGCCGTCGACGTCGAAATGGCGCGTCAGCGCGGGATGCAGCGCCCCGAATTCGGCAAGCACCGTCTTGGGCCCCAGGCGAAGCGTGGCCGACTGGCCGGGATGCCAGACCGCGCCTTCGCTCACCGTTTCCATCACCTGCAACCGGTCGGTCGGCACGCCTGCGGCGTCGAGCAACGCGAGGGCGGCCGCCTTGGCGTCGAAGGCGTCGAACGGCACCGCCTTGCCCGCCTGCCAGCTGCGCGCGCGCTTGTCGCCCGCCATCAGCAGCGCCAGCGTCGGATGTTCGGCATCGGCGAGATAGCGGCGGCCGATCTCGAACAGGCGGATGCTGTCCGCGCCGCGATTCCGGTTGCGGGCGGCCGCCGACAGCAGGCCGGGAAGCAGCGATGGGCGCATGACCTTCAGGTCCTCGCTGATCGGGTTGGCGAGGCTCCACCCGCCGCCGCCGAAGGGGGCGGCTTCACGATCCGAGACAAAGCTCCACGTCACCGCCTCGTGATAGCCCGCCGCCGCGGCGGCGCGGCGCAGGCGGCGTTCGAGCAGCTGGTCGGGGGTCGCGGTCGGCCGGGCGACGCCGTCCGCACGCGGCAGCGGGGTCGAAGGGATCGCATCGAAGCCGTGGATGCGGGTGACTTCCTCGACCACGTCGGCAGGTCCGTCCATGTCGCGGCGCCAGCTCGGCACGGCGATGCGCCACACGCCTCCCGTTTCGACGCCGAAGCCCAGCGCTTCCAGGATGTCGCGCTGGCGTTCGGCGGGAATCGCGATTCCGCCCAGCGTTTCGGCGAGCGCCGGATCATATGCGATCGTTCGCGGTTCGACCGGAGGCGTTCCGGCGCGGGTGATCGCCGAGGGGGTGCCGCCGCAGATCGACAGGATGTGGCCGGTGACGATGGCGGTCGCCTCGTCCAGAAAGGCGGGATCGACCCCGCGTTCGAACCGGCTGCGCGCATCGCTCGTCAGCGCGAGCGCCTGACCCGTGAGCGCGATCCGCTCGGGCGTGAAATAGGCGATTTCGAGCAGTACGTCGGTCGTCGCCTCGCTGCACCCCGAATGCTCGCCGCCCATGATGCCCGCGATGTCGTGGACCCCGGCGTCGTCGGCGATCACCGTCATCGTGCCTGTCAGCGCATAATCCTTGCCGTTGAGCGCGGTGACGCTCTCGCCCTCTTGTGCGCGGCGCGCGACGAGGGGGCCGGTCAGTTTGGCGCGGTCGTAGATATGGCTGGGACGGCCGAGGTCGAACATCACATAGTTGCTGATGTCGACGAGCGCCGAGATCGAACGCTGGCCGATCGCTTCGAGCCGGCGGCGCATCCAGTCGGGCGCCGTACCGTTGGCGACCCCCGCGATGGTGCGGCCATAGAAGGCGGGACAGCCTTCGGGGTCGTCGGTGCGGATTTCGGTAGCCGGCGCGCCTTCGCCTTCGATCGCGGGCACCGCGAGCGGCTTCAGCGCGCCCAGCCCGGCCGCAGCCAGGTCGCGCGCGATCCCGCGCACGCCCATGCAATCCTGCCGGTTGGGGGTGATAGAAATGTCGATGACCGGATCGTTCGCTTGCTGATAGTCGGCGAAGGCCGTTCCCACGGGCGCGTCGGCGGGCAGTTCGATGATGCCGTCATGCTCGTCGCCGAGTTCGAGCTCGCGCACCGAGCACATCATGCCGTTCGACGTGACGCCGCGGATCGCGGAAACTTTCAGCTCCATGCCGTTCGCGGGCACGACCGCGCCAGGGGTTCCCAGCACGCCGACAAGCCCGGCGCGGGCATTGGGCGCGCCGCATACGACCTGCAACGGGGTGCCGTCGCCGGCGTCGACGGTCAGCACTTGCAGCTTGTCGGCCTGCGGGTGCTTCTCGGCGGTCAGAACCTTCGCGATGCGAAAGCCTGCGAGCCGTTCGGCGGGGTTCTCGACACCTTCGACCTCGTGACCGATGCGGTTGAGCGTGGCGACGACATCCTCGACGGTGAAATCGCCGTCCAGATGGTCGCGGAGCCATTCGAGGGTCAGTTTCATGCCGAGATTCCTCCGCTCAGCGTCGGAACGTTGAGCGCGCCGAAGCCATAATGGGCAAGCCAGCGCAGGTCGCCGTCGAAGAAGGCGCGCAGATCGTCCATGCCATATTTGAGCATCGCCAGCCGGTCGACGCCGACCCCGAAGGCGAAGCCCTGCCATTCGGCGGGGTCGAGCCCGCAATTGGCGATCACCCGCGGGTGGACCATGCCGCTGCCCAGCAGTTCCATCCACGCATGGCCCGCATCGTCGCCGTTCCCCCCGACGATGCGGCGGCCCTTTTCCTGGGCATAGCCGACGTCGACCTCCGCCGACGGCTCGGTGAAGGGGAAATAGGACGGGCGCAGCCGCAGCACGATATCGTCGCGCTCGAAATAGGCCTTGAGAAAGGTCTCGAGCGTGTATTTGAGGTGCCCCAGATGGATGCCGCGGTCGATGACGAGACCTTCGATCTGGTGAAACATCGGGGTGTGCGTCGCATCGCTGTCGCTGCGATAGACGCGGCCGGGGGCGATGATGCGGATCGGCGGTTCATCGCGCATCATCGTGCGGATCTGCACCGGCGATGTGTGCGTGCGCAGCAGCATCGAGCGGCCATCGGCATCCATGTCCGGAAAATAGAAAGTGTCGTGCATCGCGCGCGCGGGATGTGTCTCGGGAATGTTGAGCGCGGTGAAATTGTGCCAGTCGTCCTCGATCTCCGGACCCGTCGCGACCGCGAAGCCCATGTCGGCGAAGATTTCGGCGAGTTCGTCCATCACCTGGCTGACCGGGTGGACGCTGCCGCTGGGCGCGATCTCGGCCGGCAGCGTCATGTCGAGCCGCTCGGCCGCAAGCCTGGTTTCGAGTGCGACGGCTTCGAGCGCGGCCTTGCGTGCCGCGATCGCGTCGGTCACCGCCTCGCGCAACGCATGGATCTGTGGCCCCTGTGCCTGCCGTTCATCGGGCGTCATGCCGCCCAGGGTCTTGAGCAGCGCCGAAACGCTGCCCGCCTTGCCCAGCGCGGCGACGCGCAGTGCCTCGAGCGCGTCGAGGTCTGCGGCGCTTTCGATATCGGCCAATAGCCCGGCCTTCATCGCCTGATAGTCGCTCATCTCATTCGTCCTGCGGCGGCGGGTCGCCCGGGGGCGCGCCGCCGCTGTCTGTCCTTTTGGCTTATCGGGCGATCGGCGATGGGAACCCGCCCTTGCCCCGCCGCCGCTTGCACCGAAGCGGCGGCGCGGGTCAACCCATATGAGCGTATCATCAGGCTCTAGCCTTGCGGCTTGTGCAGCCCCTGCACCGCCTCGCCCGCGGCGGCGGCGCGTGCAAGGGCCGCAGCGCCGAGGATCGGCTTCGGACGTGCGGCATAGGCGCGGGGGCTCATGCCCATGAAGCGCCGGAAATCGCGGTTGAACTGTGCCTGATCATAATATTGGAGGTCGAGCGTATCGATCCACGCCATCGAAGGGTCGAGCATGAACCGCGCGAGGCTCCGCAGGAAGCGCTGGCGGCGGAGCAGCAGTTTCGGCGGGAAGCCGAACGCCCGCCGACTGAGCCGTTCCACAGAGCGTTCGGAAAGGCCGAGCATGTCGGCAAGCGCGGAGACGCTGGCCAGCCCCTCGTCGACCAGCGCGGCATGGGCACGACCGATGGCCGGATCGCCGGGCGCGCTGTTGGCAAGGAGCGCGGTGAAATGTCCGTCGATCATCCGCGCGCCGGCATCGGCGTCCTCGATATGCGGCAGGCTGCTGGCGAGCGGCGCGATTGTGGCAAAGGCCGGGTGCTCGGCACCATCGCAAAAGCGGTCGGCAAGCGCATCCGCGCGAAGCGGTACGAATCGCGCCCAGCCCATCGGGAGGATACCGATCCCCCAGGCACGCATCGTTCCAGCGGCGAAATAAGTCGCCCGGCTGGTCGGCCCCGCCACGATGAATGCAGGCGCCGGGCGCGGCGTATCGCCGCCGATCGCCGCCAGCGGAACTTCTCCCGTCACGAAGCGCATATTGGCCCATTCGGGATGCAGATAATCCTCGGCCCGGACCCCGGGCGGCGCGTCGATCTCAAGCAAATAGATGGTGCTGGCATAGGGGCGCAGCGCCGGCGACACCGGAAAGAAACGCGTGGTTACGCGCGGGCGGTTGCCTGCGGTTCGATTGCGCTCGTCCATCGGCGCCAGCTTGCGAGGATCGCCGCCGAAAAACAATGAATTGAACGGCGCGATGTCGGTTTTCTACAACTTTTGTCACAGGTGTGACGCTATACGTCACCGACAGGGACCAGGGTTCATGCCACAGTATAGGAACACTTCCGCCGACCGACGGCTATCTGCGACCCACGGCTAACCGGTTCGGAGGGAGGGGGGCGATGCATCCTCTGGATCATCGTCGAGACGGCGCGGGGGCATCGCCTTCCGCGCCGTCTCTCTCGGGCCGGACGGCCGTGCATGGAAAAGGGCGGCCTCCAGCGATGGAGGCCGCCCTTTTGGTTTTCGGTGTACCGGGGCGCGTCAGGCGGCCTTCGGCAGCGCCTTCTTGGCTTGTTCGATGATCGAGGCGAACACGGCGCCTTCGTTCATCGCAAGATCGGCCATGACCTTGCGGTCGAGTTCGATTCCGGCCAGCTTCACGCCGTGCATGAACTGCGAGTAGGTCAGGCCTTCGGCGCGGACCGCGGCGTTGATGCGCTGGATCCACAGGGCGCGGAAGTTCCGCTTTTTGACCTTGCGGTCGCGATAGGCGTACTGGCCGGCCTTTTCGACGGCCTGGCGCGCGATGCGGATCGTGTTCTTGCGACGGCCGTAATAGCCCTTCGCCTGTTCCAGGATCCGGTTGTGCTTGGCACGCGTGGTCGTGCCGCGTTTGATACGGGACATGTCTTAGCGCTCCTTACTTCAGGCCATAGGGCGCCCAGAGGCGCACATGGGCCGCGTCCGAATCGCTGAGCACGCTGGTGCCACGGTTGGTGCGGATATATTTGGCGTTATGCGAAATCAGGCGGTGGCGCTTGCCGGCGACGCCGTGCTTCACCTTGCCCGAGGCGGTGAATTTGAAGCGTTTCTTCACACCGCTCTTGGTCTTGAGCTTGGGCATTTTCGTCTCCTTCTGTGCGACGATATCGACCGGCCCTGGCAGCCCTTTCCGGCCAGGCAGGTCATCCACTTATCGTGCGAAGGCGCGCGCCTAGCGGGATTCGCGGCGAAATGCAAGCGTGGCGGCGGTTCAGAAGCTCGCGCCGTCGACCCTCTGGATCGCCAGCGAATCGAGATCGGCTTCGGGAACGCAGCGCAGGTTCACCGCCGCCATCTTTTCCCCCGTCGGACCCGTGCCGACCGAAAAGCCCTGGCACCCGCAGTCGGTGCAGAACTGGTGATCGATATTATGCTTGTTGAACTTGTAGCTCGCGAGCTTGTCGGCGCCGCTTTTCAGGCGGAACCGGTCGATCGGCACGAAGCTCAGCAGGAATCCCTTGCGGCGGCAGTGCGAACAGTTGCAGCTCATCGCGTCGCCCGGAACGTCGCCTTCGACTTCGTAGGTTACGGCGCCGCAGTGGCAGCTTCCTTCATAGGCCATGATCGTTCCTTTCGTGCATCAATGGTGACAGGCAAGCCCTTCGATCACATCTTCGAGCCGCGCCGGATCGCCGAGTGCGATGATATGGCCGCTGCTGTCGGCGTTCAGCGGGTCGCCGTTCCAGTCGCACATCATCCCGCCAGCGCCATCGACCACGGGAACGAGCGCGGCATAATCGTGCAGTTTCAGGCCGGCTTCGACCACCAGGTCGATATGCCCGCTGCTGAGCAGTCCGTAATTATAGCAGTCGCCGCCAAAGACCATGCGCTTGTGCGAGGTCTTCGCCGCGAGCGCCATGAAATGCTCGCCGTCGTGATCGTTGAAATATTGCGGGCCGGTGGTCGCTAGCGTCGCATCGGCGAGGTCGCGGCAGGCCCGCGTCGCGGCGGGGCGGCCATTGAACAGCGTCGGTTCGCCCATCGCGCCGACCCAGCGTTCGCCGCTGACGGGCTGGTCGATGATGCCGAGCACCGGCCAGCCGTCCTGCAACAATGCGATCAGCGTGCCGAAGATCGGCCGGCCGGCCATGAAGCTGACCGTGCCGTCGATCGGGTCGAGCACCCATTGCCGCGCCGCGCCCGCGCGCTCGGCGCCATATTCTTCCCCGATTATTCCGTCGCGCGGTGCCTCCGCGTCGAGCAGCCGGCGCATCGCCGCCTCGGCGGCGCGATCGGCCTCGGTCACCGGCGAGGCGTCGGCCTTGGCCTCGTGCGAATAGTCGGTGCGGAACAGGGGGCGGATGGCGGAGCCGGCCGCATCGGCGAGGCGATGGGCGAGCGCAAGATCGGATTCGAGCGACATGGCGCGGTGCTAGCGCGGCCAGAGCAGTGCCGCCAGCCCTTCGCGATCACCGGCCCGGTGAATTGGGCGATTTAACGTGATTTACAGATTGAGTATAATTTGTAAAAATCCTTTATGGCCGATGCCATCTCTCTCGACCTGGTGGTGGCGACCATCGCACGCTACGGCGTGCGTCGCACGTCGATGACCGACGTGGCACGGGCGCTCGGCATGTCGCGGCAATCGCTCTACAATCGTTTCGGTTCAAAGCCCGCGCTGATCGCATGGGCGCAAGGATCGCTTGCGGACCGCTCGCTCGCCGAGGCACTGGCGTCGATCAACCAGCCGGCGAAAACGCTTCCCGCGCGGCTCGTCGACGCGCTCGATGCTTGGGTCGGACGGCACCGCCACGCGCTCGACGCCTCGCCGCATGGTGCCGAGATCGTCTTGGTCCTGCAGCCCGATCCTCCCGATACCGTCCGCGCTTCCGAACGAAAACTCGTCGCCGCAATGGCCGAAGCGATCCGGCTCAGCGGGCCCGGATCGGCGGTGCCGCGCGCGGGCAGCATTGCACAGGCGCTATGCTGGACGGCACGCGGCCTCGTCCATGCCCTGCCCGACCACGCGGCCTTCCGTCGCCAGATGGATCATATCGCCGGCGCGCTGGTTGCGCGATGACAACTAGTCAGCGATGTTCGATTTTGCCGGGAGGTACGGAGTTTTCGTGAATCTTTTCCGTGGGCGGCGGTGGCGGGGGCGGTGGAGGCGGAGGGGGCGCTGGCGAGGGTGCCGGAACCGGACCGGGAAGTGGTGTAACTTTTGGTGAACTTTCGCTGCTCATATTTTCACCTCAATCAAAACTTTGGGTGAAGGACCGCCTTGCAGCCACGAAGATGTGGCGAGAAGGAGCCCAGCGAGGACCGCCGGGCATATAGCAAGAAACAACGTCCGTTTCATCTTCAACAACAACCCCGACTTGGCGACATTGCAAATACGGTTTGTTTGTGCGGCTTGGGCGTATTGGGCAGCGAGCGTATCGGCGAGCACTTCCGCAGCAGTCCATTCGCCGGGACTGCCGCTTTCATCGCTTTTCAGCTGTTCGTGATACGCCAATATCTTTGGTGCGACCGACACATACTCATATTCGTAGCCCCGCAAAAGCGCCCAGAAATGCCAAAGCACTTTGCCGGAAGCAAAGAGCGACAGGCACAGGAGCGCCAACGCGGTG
>Ga0189279_100410_pt1 | contig 10036 bp, 12 predicted proteins | sample N26B6minimetaG_FD_130324 | JGI IMG/M metagenome (GOLD analysis project Ga0189279, IMG submission 130324) | Marine microbial communities from the Costa Rica Dome - N26 B6 mini metaG | ecosystem: Environmental > Aquatic > Marine > Oceanic > Photic zone | place: Costa Rica: the Eastern Pacific... | reverse complement strand
GGTTGTAGTCCTCTACCCAAGCCGCGATCTCGACCCGGGCATGTGCGAGGCTCATGAACAGGGTCTCGTTGAGCAGCTCGTCGCGCATCCGTCCGTTGAAGCTCTCGACGTAGCCGTTCTGCATCGGCCTGCCCGGCGCGATGTAATGCCACTCCACCCCGATCTGACCGCACCACGCGAGCACGGCATTGCTGGTGAGCTCGGTGCCGTTGTCGCTGACGATCATTCCGGGTTTGCCCCGCTGGGCGATCAGATGTGTCAGCTCACGCACGACACGATGCCCCGAGATCGAGGTGTCGGGCACCGCTGCCAGACACTCTCTCGTCACGTCATCGACCACGTTGAGCACGCGGAACCGCCTGCCAGACACCATCTGATCATGGACGAAGCCCAAGCTCCAGCGCTGGTTCGGCAACGCCAGCACCGGAGCAGGCGCTCTGGTCCCGACAGCACGCCTGCGGCTGCGTCGTCGCCTCACCGCCAGCCCTTCCTCCTTGTAGAGCCTCTGGGTCTTCTTGCGGTTGATCATCACGCCCTCCCGGCGCAGCAGGATATGCAGACGGCGATAGCCGAACTGGCGACGCTGGTTGGCCAGTTCGCGCAGCTTCTCGCGCAAACCGGCGTCATCGTCCCTGGTGGAACGGTAACGCACACTCTTGCGATCGGCATCAATGACACGGCACGCCCGCCGTTCACTCATCCCGTGGCATGCCTGGAGATGAGCAACAGCTTCCCGCTTGGCAGCGGGCGTCAGAACTTTTTTGCCAAAAGATCTTTCAGCGCAGCCTGATCCAACATCGCATCGGCCAGCAGCCGCTTGAGCTTGGCGTTCTCGCTCTCGAGCTCCTTCAGCCGTCGGGCTTCGGATACCTCCAGCCCGCCATACTTCGACTTCCAGTTGTCGAGCGTCGCTTCGGATACACCGTGCCGGCGGGCCAGGTCGGCGGTCTTCGCGCCTGCCTCGGCCTCCTTCAGCACGCCGATGATCTGCTCTTCTGAAAACCTCGTTCTCTTCATCTCGTCCGTCCTTCCATCGGGGCCGGACTCTAATCGAGCGTGGAGGAAAATCAGGGGGTCACGTCACGGGCGCTCTCGGCATCCCGGCCTTTTTGCGGTTGCCCGGTGTCGCTTGTTGCCTGCGAAGCATTGAGGAGAACCAAAAATCTACTTGCTGCCAGGCCGGTGACCGAAGCGCGGTGATCGCAAAGCGTCCTCGAGCGCGGCGGTCGAAGTTCGTGTGCTCAGATTCCGGGTTGGAGTTCGACGGACACATTGCGCTCCTCGCCGGCACGGAGAAGCGTAAGTTGTACTTTTTGTCCCACCTGAAAATCGTCAAGCCGCGCGAGTAAATCGCCTAGCCGTGACACCGGCCTGCTGTTTAGGGCCACGATCACATCTCCTGGTAGGATCCCGCGCCTCGTACGCTGGACACCGACAAGGCCCACGCGCTCTGCGGCCGATCCAGGCTCAACACTCAGTATAAATACCCCGTCAATACCAGAAGCGCGCTTGAGCCGGTCATTGATTTCCTCATCACTTTCGATGCCAAGCGCGGGGCGCGTGTAGCGGCCGTTGGCAATTAACTGTGGCACCACGCGCATCACAGTGTCCACCGGGACTGCAAAGCTGATTCCTGCAGATGCGCCTGAAGGGCTGTAAATGGCGGTGTTGATACCGATCAGCCGCCCGGCAGAGTCGAGAAGAGGACCACCTGAATTGCCCGGATTAACCGCTGCATCAGTCTGAATCAGATGGCGGATATCCGGCCCATTCTCATTCGGGAGCGACCGGTCGAGGGCGGAAACAATCCCTTTGGTTAGCGTCCAGTCGAGACCAAAGGGATTGCCAATGGCAAAGACATTCTGTCCCACCTGTAGATCACTGCTGGTGCCGATCGGAACACGCGCCGGGGCGCTAAATCCTGCGCCACCGATCTTCAAAACAGCGAGGTCGTGCTGCGGGCTCACGCCCACGAGTTGGGCATTGAACTGGCGGCCATCGGACATCTGTATCTGAGCTTCCGAGGCTCCTTCTATTACATGGTAATTGGTGACGATGTGTCCGGCCCCATCCCAGATCAGGCCCGATCCCGAACCGCGCGGCACGCTGTAGACATTGCGGGTCCAGAAATCGGCAACACGCTGGCGGGTCGAGATGAACACAACCGAATCGCGCGCATTGCGAAAAAGATCGATAGTGGCTCGCTCATCGGCAGCAAGGTCGCCGCGCGGCGCAACAGTGCGAGGCTCAGCGACAGGCGCGGATTGCAATAGAAGGAGCGAAGCGACTGCTGAAAGGAGGAGGACGTTCATGGCGATTAGAGCAATTACTAACGGGCGCGAAGAGCGTGACGGTGTTGGTGTCTGTCGTTGCATTCCGGGAATCTAGGCTCCGGGATCGGTGGATCAATCTGCAATTGGTAAGCTGGCAGCATGATCTTTGGCGCTGCGCAAGGTCGTTTGGTGGCGTGCTCCCCTATCTCCCCGGGTTTCGCCGCAACTTGCAAAGGGATTGCCGGACAAGATTCTCCCTGGCGGATAGCGAGATAAGGAGGGGCGCGATAAAAAGGCTGATCCCAATTGCCAGCAGGAAGGGTTGGGCCAACGCATTGTCGAGCAAACCGGCGCCCACGCTCAGAGACACGAGAAGCAGGCTGAATTCACCGGCGTGGGCCAATATCAATGCCACCTTTGCGGACACTTCGGCGTCGGTGTCTGCCAGGTAGAGAATCGCGGCCAAAATCGCAGCTTTGAGGAACACGATGACCGCCAGCCAAGCGAGGACAGATCCAAACGCTTGGCCAAGGATCGTAATGTCCATTTGAGCTCCTAGGCTGACAAAAAAGATCCCTAGCAGGAGATCCCGAAAAGGCCTCACTTCGCGTTCAACGACGTTTCGAGCATCGCCTTCGCCAATCAGCATTCCTGCGATGAACGCTCCGAGTGCTGGCGAAAGGCCGGCGTAGTGCGCTCCGACTGCTGTCGAAAGAACCAGAAAGAGCGCAAGCAACTGCGGAAGTTCGTTGTTGGAGCTTCGTTCAATCCACTGGGCGAGTGGAATGAGAAGCTTCCTGGCAAGAATGAGCGCGGCGAAAAGACCTAGTACGTTGAAGAAGCCCTTTTCGACCCCATGCCCGGTAGCACTTGCTGTCTGCAGAGCATCAATAAGGACCAGAAATCCTACCGTTGCCAGATCCTGAAAGAGAAGAACGGCAATCGACGTCCGGCCTTGAGCATGGCCCAACGCACCGGAAGCCTCCAGTTGCTTGATACTCAGAGCAGTCGACGACATTGCAGTGGCGGCGCCAAGCAATATGGCTTTCGGCCAAGACACATCTAGAAGCAGATTCGCACCGAGCGCGACGATGACAGCCGTTATGCCGACCTGCGCCCCGCCAATTCCGAAGATCAGACGGCGGAGTTCGACGAGCTTCGTCCACGAGAATGTGAGGCCGAGGGAGAACATCAGCAGGATCACCCCTAGCTCCCCCAAGGCACCCAATGCGGCACCTTCCTCTTGCAGCAACCCCAGAACGTGTGGTCCCAATACGAGCCCAGTAAGCAGAAACCCCAGAATTGCTGGGACACCGAGCCTGACGGAAAGCGATACGACAACGAAGGCTCCGCCGATAAGGAGCGCTGCACTTTCGAGCATAGGGGTTGCGTTTGATGCGCTTTCCATTCTTGTTAGTCCTTGTGATCTCCCGTCAAGAAGGAGCGGACATAGGAGGCCTTCCGGCGACGGCGATTGCTTTTGTCATCCCGCTAGTCGCCTTCATGTCTCCACTGCACCGCCTGCCTTTGCGATGCGCCGCAGACGGAACCCGAGCAAAAGCATCAACCCACCAAAAATCAGTGCGTAGATTCCGAACACCCAGCCAGCGGCGAGGACAGCGCTGCCCGGAAGGGCGATGATCAGGTAAATTGCTAGAATCCCGAAAAGCAGGGATATGAGCCCGGCGGCGACAAGTAGCCATTCGCCTTTAATTTCCTTCCGCATTCTTATGGCTGCGGCTATTTCCATTCCGCCTCGCATGATGCTCCAGAATGCAATCATGCCCCAGAGAAATAATGCGAGCGCGAGTGAAGCAACATATGGGGCAATGAGGACAATTGCACCCGTGACGATCCCGATCAGACCACTCGCTATTAGCCATCCCCACCTTTTATTCTTCCGCATCCGCCTCACCCCGGACCAAAGCGCGAGAACCCCGTCCACGAATGAGAAAGCTCCAAATAGGAGCGTTAGCGCGATAACCGCACTGATCGGCATTGCCAGTGCCAAGGCGCCCAATAGTACGAACAGTACCCCGCGTATGAAGAAAACCCACCAGTTTCCCGAGAGGGTGCATTCGATCTGACCGATAGAAAAGCCCGACATGTTTCGGACCTCGGAATCAATTGAACTAGCCATGCTGTCTGCTCCTTAGACCTCTAGTAAGCAAATCTCTGAGTATGGAGGATTTATTGGCTTCTCCGCTACCTGGCACGACGTTTGCCCGGATATTTGGGTGGGGCGGTGCTCGCTTCAAGAGCGGGCAATTCACCAGAGCCCTCGGCCAGCGACTGAAGCACCACTGCCCGATTGGATGGCCGGCCAAATCTTTTGGCCGTCATGTCAGGTCGAGAATATGGCTTGGGCGTTGAGAAGCAGCCCGTTCGAATCGAGAATCGTCACGTCCTTGCCGTTCACACGGAGGAGCTTTTCGTTCTGCAGAAGCGTGAATGTGCGGGTAACGGTCTCGCTGGTGAGGCCGAGATGATCGCCAATCTCGGCACGCGACATGAGCAGGCAAATCTCTCGGCGCCCGCCAAGGCGATGGACCAGATCCATGAGGAAATAGGATAGTTTTTCTACTGCCGTCGACCGCGCGAGGAGAAATCCGCGTCTCAATGAAGCCACATGCGTCCTGGCACACCAAGACCACACAGAGTCTACCGCTGCATCACTGCTCGATGTCAGCGCCTGAAGAACAGAAGATGCTGTGATCAAGATGGACGTAGCGCAAAGCGCTTCGGCCGTTTGGCTTTTGACGCTCGCTTGATCGGCCCAGAAGAATTCACCCGGGAGGTGGAATCCTTCGATCCAGCGCCGTCCATCCTCTGCAATCACGCTGTTTTGCACAACACCGGACAATACCCAGTACAAATCCCCGGTCGGGCTGATGGATAAGTCCTGACCTTCCCTCAGCTCGATCACGCGCGGCGCCAGCCCAGAAAAGAGCGGCGGCAGCCCCAATGCTGCTGCGCGATTCATATTCGCAATATACCATATAGCACCATAAGTGCCATAAAGCATTAAATGTGACATATGTCACCATGATTCCGTTGCAGTGTGGCAAGCTACCAAAGCAAAACGGCTTTCGGGCTGACCTAGGTCAGCGCGAGGAGAGTTGGATTGACGCAACTTCGTCCCGCCAAAAGCAGGAGGGTGCGATGCAGTTGGTCAATATCTCAACGATCTGGATTGCCGGCCTGCCGCTGGAGGTCGGCCGCACCCGAGGAAGTCTTCTGAGGCTCGAGGCAGTCATGAGCCAGCTAGGGGAGCAATCTGAGGCTGAGCTGAAAGCGTTCGTGCGTCTCAAGAATCTCGAACAGCGTCTTTTTGATCGAATGTGCCGCTTACGAGAAACAAGAGGTCGATCCGCGGATGAGCTGTGCCGCCGCACACGTCTGCTGGGCGACGAATTGCAGCGCGAGATTACCAATTTTTGGTCACAGGCAACCCTGCCGCCTCGCCCAGATTCTCAACCCAAAATTAGGTGAGCTAAAGAAATGAAATCGGTACCGAAATCCCAATGGACCAGTTTCTGCAACCAAGTGACAGATGCTCTGACAGGACTCAGGGCAGAAATTGAGGTCGCGTCTCTCGACCTGGGAGATCAGGTGCAAGCAAAGAGCTTGCCGATCTTAGGGATCACTTATGACCATAAGAGCGACGTGTTCGAGATCGCCCTCGAAGGCCTCGATCATCTGATCAGGCGACCTGAATCTTTGATGGTGATGGATAGTCCTACAGGGGTGACGTCGATGCTCGTGGTCGATTGGGACGCAGTCCGGCACGTCATTCGATTCAAGGAACCGCTGATGCTGCCAGCGCCGCAAGGCGACTAGGGGCCTTCCGCTACATAATCTTCTCTCGCTGTTGAAAAGGGGTTTAGCCATGCTGTCCTTCCACAAAACTTCGCCCATCCTTGCCTTGGCGTTGCTCGCGACCGGCGCCTGTTCTGACAAAGGCGAAGAAGCCAAGGAGCAAACCCAGGCCTCTCCGAATGAAGTGACCGAGACAGCCTCGGCCTCTGACGAAATGAATGCCGTCGATGCCAGCGAACTCCTCGAAGAGGCCGTTGCAGCCCTTCAGGAAACGCAAACTGCGCTCGGGGCTATCGACGAAGAGGATGATAAGAAGGCACTGGAAGCTCTGGAGCGGGCCACAGGCAAGCTTGAAATCCTTCTCGCCCGCAGTCCGAATCTCGCGCTGGCGCCTGTCGACGTTTCGGTCGTCACTCACGATATTTTGGCCGATGAAGACGCCGTTAAAGCGCTCAAGAAGCAGGTCGAGGACAAGATCGACGACGGGCGCCTGCAGGAAGCTCGCCGATTGATGGATGGTCTAGCAAGCGAGACCATAATTCGCGTTAGCAACCTGCCTCTCGCAACCTATCCAGACGCCATCAAGTCAGCTGCAGCGCTTCTTGCGAAGGATAAGCCGCAGGAGGCCAAGGAAGTCATACTGGCGGCACTCGGTACAATAGTAGTTCAGGACACGATCATTCCGCTGCCGATCGCGCGGGCACAGGGCGCCATTAACGAAGCAAGGGAACTTGCTAAGAAATCTTCCCGAACCAAAGCGGATAATGACCGCATCACTGGCCTTTTGGAAAAGGCCCGGGAGCAACTCCGTTTTGCACGCGCACTTGGTTATGCGAAGAAGGATGACATCAAGGATCTCCTCGATAGCGTCGATGAAATTGAAGATGAAACGAAGAATGATCAATCGGGCAGCCGGTTCTTCGATAAGATCGAAAAACTCTTTGAGCGTGCCAAGAAGGCAAGCCAACCCGACTCAGCAGGCAACAATGGGTGAACTGTTACAATTGAGTTCCTTGAGTTTTCATGCCTATCGATATCCGGCAGCTTCGCTTCGCGGTGATGGCGGCTGATGCGTCTAGCTTTCTAGGTGCCGCAAAAAAGCTCAACGTCAAACAGTCGACATTGAGCAAGCGTGTCGGTGTCCTCGAGCGGCGGCTTGGAATCACACTCTTCGAGCGCTCGACAAGGGGCGTGGTCCTGACGGACCCTGGGCGCGCCTTCATCGAAGTGGCCAGACGCATCGTACGCGACGTTGACGGCCTCAGGGATACCGCCAAGGCAGTCCGGTCAGGATTGGCTGGTCAATTGAGCATGGGATTCTCATGTTCCCTGAGCAGTGGCAATTTGAGGCTGGTACTCGGTGATATTCTCAAAGACTGCCCCGGCGTGGAACTTGATATTCAGGAATCCAGGCCAGACCAAATGCTCTCAGCATTGCATTCCCGGCTCATCGATGTGGCGATTCATGCTTGTCAGATATCAGCTGTCGGCCTCGCGCATCGCCCTCTGTGGTCTGAGAGGCTGATGCTCGTCCTGCCAAGAAATCATTATCTTCTCGATTTGGAAAAAGTCTTCTGGACGGATCTTCGCGATGCCATCTTCGCCTTCTCAAAGTATTCCACGGGTCCCACGGTTGCGCGAGTGATCCGCCAAAGGCTCGCCGCACACGGTTTCGAAGCCAACATTCTCGTTCAATCCAACAGCACAGAAACGATTGCTTCGTTGGTCCCATATGGCAAATTCATTACGGCGATACCGGAGAGCGCGGCAATTGCGGTCCATCCAGACGTTGCCATTTGCGAGATCGCTGAGCCGACCGGCACAGCGCATCTCGATTTCGCCGCATGGTGGTCAGAAGACAACGATAATCCCGTGCTAGCTCGTCTCTTCAGGTTAGTCGACAAACGTTATCCTTCGTTCTCGACCTCCTGAACGGACCGGCGCGCTTTCGCGAAGGCTCTATCAGAAGATATAAATCTCTCGATCATCGGGGGAATAAGCTTGTCAGGACTAGGTGCGTTCTTGGCGTCACCACCATTGAGTACAACGGCATATGTGGTCAACTCTCGATGGAGCCGTACTGGAATTTCGATGGTGATCTTGACCGGCTTATCGTCGATAATGTCGGATAGCTTCAACCGCGTCATGAATGTTCCTCGAATATGATGTCGCGGGTCAATACTACGCGTAAGGGATGCCCGGGCCGAATGGTGAGCGTGGGTTGCACGTTTAACTGCCGGTCGACGATCCGCTGACCTGTTTGATTGATAGTGTCTTGTGATCCCCGACGCAGCGCGCGGGTCAGATCGTCATCGCTATCCGCGCCCAGCTCGGCGCCGATGCCAAGCAGCGTCGAAATAGCCGCGGCCCGGAGCAGATTGCTCCAATGCTGGTTCACGCCATCCTGCAATCCGGCAAACCCGGCCGGATCGGCACCAGGCTGGCGCTCAAGGACAATCGAGTGGCCATCCGGCATGATGAGGCGATCCCAGGCAAGCAGCACGCGGATCTGGCCTGCGGCGATATCGCTGTCATATTCGCCGATCAGCCGCGCGCCCTGCGGAATGAGCAGGATGCGCCCCGTAGGGCTGTCGTAGACATTCGCCGTGACTTGCGCGGTGATCTGGCCGGGGAGGTCGGAACGAATGCCGGTGATGAGCGCGGCCGGGATGATGCTGCCGGCCTGAAGGACGTTGGGCGATGCGAGCCCAGTCAGCCGCTCCGCACTCACTGTGCGCCGATCGGATGCCCGTTCAAGAAAGGCGCGCTTGCCTGCCTGCTCGCCCTGCAACGCGGTTTCCCCTGAATCGGCGGATGCTTGTGCCGTGAGGTCAGGCAAGACCGGAAGTGAGGCCGTGACACTGGCGGCTCCAGCTGACCCACCACCAAGAAAAACCGTGCTGGTCCGCGCCGCATCGCGTTCCTGCTCGGCACGTTGGCGCGCCGCCTCTTCCGCTTGGGCGCGCGGATCGGGCTGTGCGCCGACCGGCGGCACCGGCACATTCTCGCCGCGTTCGCGCGCCGCCACGATCGGGCCGCCGAGATCGCCGGGCAGCGGCTCGCCGAGCTTGGGCACGTCGCCGTAGTCCTTGGGTCCCGACGTGATGGCCTCGCTCGTGGCGCGGCTATCGGTGCTGAAGAGCTCTTGCCCTTCACGCTCGCCCGCCGGTTGCAGCGCATAGATAAGCGCGCCGCCGATACCGAGACCAGCCACTATGCCAAGTACCGCCAGCGCCTTTCGCGACAGGCGCATCACGCTCGGCGTCGGCCCGCGAAGCTGGAAAGGCCGGGGATCGGTAGCCGGATATTGCGTGGTTCGCTCCGGCGCGGCAGGTTCGGCAAAGGTAGTTCCGTCGGGGTCAGCCATCACCGCCTCCAGCGCTTGTCATCGGTGCGCACGATCCGAACACGTCGCTCAGTGCGCTTGTCGCCGAGGCGCAGTTCGGCAGCAGCGAACAGCCGGTCCACTACCATATAGCGCCCTCGCACGCGGTAATTGACCAGCTCGGCATCGCCGGCGGCCCCCGTCACGAACAGCGGAGGCATTTCGCCTTGCGCGATCCCGGCGGGAAACTCGATGAACACCTGCCGCCCATCATCGAAGGCGCGAAGGGGCTTCCACGGCACACGATCGCCTTCGATGCGATAACGGAAATTGAGGGCGGACACGTCCACACCCGTTGCCGCTGGCGCGGCGAATGCCGCCACTGCATTCCGATTCCGCAACGCGATCAACTCGTCCTGCGGATAAATCCAGGAGACCGATGCCATATATGTCGCGGGCGTTGCGCGCAGTTCGAGATGATAGCTGCGCCGGTCGGTATTGATGACGAGATTAGTGGCAATGTCGGGCCGGGTCGGCTTGACCAGGATATGCACGCGAGCGGACGCGCCATTGCCGCTGAGCGTATCGCCGATGATCCAGCGCACGGTATCGCCTGCCG
>Ga0189279_100408_pt1 | contig 10052 bp, 8 predicted proteins | sample N26B6minimetaG_FD_130324 | JGI IMG/M metagenome (GOLD analysis project Ga0189279, IMG submission 130324) | Marine microbial communities from the Costa Rica Dome - N26 B6 mini metaG | ecosystem: Environmental > Aquatic > Marine > Oceanic > Photic zone | place: Costa Rica: the Eastern Pacific... | reverse complement strand
TGCGGATTCGGCCTTTTGGGAGCGGGCGGCGCAACAGGCGCCGCAATCGGCCGCGCCCCTAACAGAAGCGCCGCTGCACCGCAACAAAATTGCCGGAGGGCGTGCTGGGCGGGAAAGGCGGAGCGCGGCTGCCCCGAAGGACAACCGCGCTCCGGTTCTGACGAAAGGCCAAAGAGCCTATTCGGCGGGCGGTGACGCCTTGCGACGGGTCGCGGACTGGGCCGAGGGCGCCCCGCGCATATCGTCGAGTACCCGCGCCGCCGCATCGCGGCCCCCCAGCCCGAAAGCGAGCGCCGCGGCGGCCGCCGTCCCGATGACGAGCGCACCGAATGCCATTTCGATAATGCTGTCGGCGATCCCCATATATTTGAGGCCCATCGCCGAGAAGAGCAGGACCGTCGCATAGCGGACGACGCGCGGCCCCACGCCCTCACCGGCCGCTCCGCCGATCAGCGATGCGAGGAAATTGGCGACGAGGAAGCCGATCGCGATGATTACTCCGCCGAACAGCACAGCCCCGCCAAGGCGCAGCACTTCGTCGACGACCGCCGTCAACTCGGGGAAGTCGAGCAGACGCGTCGCAGCGATCGCGGCGACCAGCAGGATCGTCACCATGACGATCTTGCTCGCAACCGCCGAGACCCTGACGCCGGCGGGCAGCAGGCCGATCGCGGCGACCGACTGGTCGGCACCGAGCCCGGCCACGAGGTCCTCGACAAGCGAAGCGACCCAGCGCGCGATGACGAAGCCCAGGCCAAGCACGAGCGAAGCGCCGATGATGTTCGGAACCGCGTCGAGAATCCGCGTCAGCATTGCGACGAGCGGCCCGCTGACCGCCTCTATCTGCAGAGCCTGAAGCGCTCCGATAACGGTCGGGATGATCAGAACCACATAAACGATCGTGCCGATTGTCCGGCTGATCGTGCTGTTGCCGGTAACCTGGTCGATCCCGCCGCGATTGGCCCAGCGGTCGAAATCCACCGTCGACAGCACGGTCTCGACCAGTTCCTTCGCGATCCGCGCGAGCATGTGGCCTATGAACAGGATCAGCCCCGCACCAACGATATTGGGAATGAAGCCCATCGCCTTGCCGAGCATCACCTCCATCGGCCCGGTCACCGACCCGAGGTTGAGGACATTGAGGATCGCGATCAGGCCAAGCAGCCAGATCAACAGCGAGACGATGCGGCCGAGCGACAGGCCGAAGCTTTCGCCCGTCGACGTTTCCCGCCGCAGCACCGGCACCGTTTCGACCAGTTTGGCGAAGGCCCACTTCGCCGCTTTCGCAAAAGCCCAAGTCGCCAAAAGTATCAGTAAAGCGACAAAGGCCATGCGGCCATATGCAAGGATGCGATCGCCCTCGATAATAAAGTTACCGATATGGATATCGTTCATATATGTGATTTCCCCATTCTCACTCGCGATCGGTCCCTGGTTCCTTATTCCGGATGGTCCTGGATTTCCGGAAAATCGCGATAAGGGCTTATGAATATCACATTTATTGAAAATAAGCCAGTTTGGTACGGGTCGGCGCAGGGCTGCCGCTGCAATCAGCTTGCATGCTCGGCCGCGGCCCCGACCGCCGGCGCGGCGCGCACCAGAGCGACCAGCCGCTCGACTTCGCGCGCCGCCGCGCACGCCGCGCGGCCCAGATTCGCGTGAAAATCGCCGCCGCTTTCGCCATTCGCGTCGTCGGTGACGGCCTTCACCGCCGCCCAGGGCTTGCCGAGCCGTGTCGCGACTTGCGCCAGCGCACCGACCTCCATGTCGACGAGGACCGCGCCGACGCCCGACGCCAGATCCGCAGCGGCGTCGGGGCACGCCACGAAGCTGTCGCCGCTCGCGATCCGCGCGTGCGGCAGGCCAAGCCCGGGATCGGGCAAGGCCGTGAAATGCGTTTCGCCCGCGTCGCCCATCGGCCATTCGCCCGCTCGATAGCGACGAAACACCCCTGGATGCGCCGCGCCATAATCATGTTGCACGGCTTCGGCGAGCCAATAGGCCCCCGGCGCCGCTACGCCGAGAGCGCCGCACGTGCCGCTCATCAGGAACAGGTCAGCGCCGGCACCCAACATGCCCGCGCACAGCGCCGCATTGACCTTGCCGAGCCCGCAGCAGGCGATCGCGATGTCGTGGCCATGCGCCGCCAGGCGGCGGACGGCGAAGGCGCCTCCGTCGCGGCGTCCGCTACCGGGGAAGAGCGCGTCGCCCTCTTCGGGCAGCGCGGCGAGGATCAGGATATCGGCCATGCCGCCTGTCTATCGCGGGATCGCCGCTTGCCAAGCGGCAATGCGGACGCCATCGCTCCGCGCCATGCTTTCGCGCATCTTTCCCGACCGCTTCGTGCCGGTCCTGCTCGCCACGATCCTGCTCGCCAGCCTGCTGCCGGTGCGCGGCGAGGCCGTTCCCGTCGCGCAAGCGGTTTCTACCGCTGCGATCGTGCTGCTCTTCTTCCTCAACGGCGTGCGGCTGCCCCGCGACGAAGTGCTCCACGGCATCCGCAACTGGAAACTGCAAGGCGCCGCCTTCGGTTTCTGCTTCGGCGCGATGGCCCTGCTCGGATTCGGCGCGCACCTGATCACCGCTCCGTTTCTGCCGGCGACGCTGGCGCTCGGATTCCTCTTCCTCGGCATCCTGCCTTCGACGGTCCAATCGGCAACCGCCGCAAGTTCGATGGCCGGCGGCAACGTCGCGGCCAGCGTCGTTGCGGCAGCACTGCTCAACCTTTCGGGCGTGTTCCTCTCACCCCTGCTCTTCGCGCTGCTCGCGGGCAATGCGGGCGAAATCCACGGCGCCGCGGCATTGCGCATCGTCGCGATCCTGCTGCTTCCCTTTCTGACCGGGCAGGTGGCGCAGCACTGGCTACGCCCGCTTGTGTTGCGGCATCGCGGGCTCGCGACCCTGATGGATCGCACCGCGATCGCAACTGCGGTATATGTCGCCTTTTCGGCTGCGGTCGTCGGTGGCATCTGGAACCGGCTCGACACGCGCGAGATTACGATCGTGGTCGGCATGGCCGTGCTCCTCCTCACATGCGCTTTCGGAGGGACATGGTTTCTCGGACGCCTGCTTTCGCTCGCGCGGACCGATCGCATCACCCTGCTCTTCTCGGGCGCCCAGAAAAGCCTTGCGGTCGGCGCGCCGCTCGCCGCGACACTCTTTCCGCCCGCGACGGCCGGCATGGTGCTGCTGCCAATCCTCGTCTATCATATGAGCCAGCTGATCGTTTCGGCGTGGATCGCACCGGCGCTGAATCGACCTGCCTCAGTGTAATGCTTGAACAACACAGTCGCGCATGCCATATTGGCAAGTGGCTTGGGGTTGGAAGGAAAGACATGAGCGAAGAGACCGCGACGGCGACCGAAAGCGCAGAACTGAAGCTGACCCCGCCCGAGCCGCTGAACCCCCTCGCCCCCGAAAAGGCGGCGGGCCTCGTGCCGCTGTCGGCCGAGCAGAAATCGAAACTCGAAGAACGCGTCGACGGTTTCATCGACGACCTGGTGGCGCAGGACGAAAATTCTCCCGAATTCGGCAAGCGGGTCGACCAGATTACCAACATGGGCCGCAAGGAAATGCTCGATGCGGCGAACCATTCGAACCGTTTCCTCGACCGCCCGGTCAAGGCGATGGAACGCGACAACGACATCGGCCAGAATCTGATCGAACTGCGCAGCACCGTCGAACGGCTCGATCCCTCGGCAAACGGAAAGCTGCTGTCGAAACGCGGCTTCCTCGACAAGATCTTCGGCAGCAAGATCAGCAATTATTTCGCGCAGTATCGTAGCGCCCAGACACATATCGGCGGCATCCTGACCGCGCTCGCCAATGGCAAGGACGAGCTGCTGATGGACAATGCGGCGATCGACGTCGAGCGGCGCAAGATGTGGGAATCGATGGGTAAGCTCGAGCAGATGGTGCACATCGCCAAGACGCTCGACGAACGGCTCGAGGCGAAAGCGATCGAGCTCGACGGCACCGATCCGGCAAAGGCGAAGATCCTGCGCGAGAATGCGCTCTTCTATGCGCGGCAGCGTACGCAGGATCTGCTCACCCAAATGGCGGTGACGGTCCAGGGCTATCTGGCGCTCGATCTCGTCAAAAAGAACAATGTCGAGCTCGTTAAGGGCGTCGACCGCGCCTCGACCACGACCGTCGGCGCGCTCAAGACCGCAATCACCGTCGCGCAGGCGATGACCAACCAGAAACTGGTGCTCGAACAAATCACCGCGCTGAACACCACGACCGCGAGCATCATCGACGGTACGTCGAAGATGCTCAAGGACAATACCGCGCGCATCCACGAACAGGCGGCGTCGAGCACGATCCCGATGGAGACGCTGAGCCGCGCCTTCCAGAATATCTACGACACGATGGACGCGATCGACACCTTCAAGCTGAAGGCACTCGACACGATGAAGACCACAGTGGGCGCGCTCGAAGGCGAAGTCGCGAAGTCAAAGGGCTATATCGCGCGCGCCGAAGGCGCGAGCCAGGCGCAGGCGAGCGTCGGTGGCGAAAACAGCCCGCTCGCCGCGCTCGAAGGCTGACGGTCCGGAGATGGCAATGAGCGAAACCGACCAGACGATCATGCTCGGCAGCGCCGCGATCGAGCGGTCGCGCGAACGGCGCCGGCCGATCGGCACCAAGAGTTTGGCGCTGCGGCGCCAGCATCTGTTCAAAAAGATCGGCCGCATGTTCATGGCGGGCGGCGCCGTGCTCATCGCGGCGGCCGTTTTCGGCGCGGTGATCCAGCCGCTGGGCTTCACCGGCGTGATGGCGGTCACGCTGCTGCTCGTCGCGATTGCCGTGCTGTTCGGCAAATGGCCGCCCTTCCCCGAACCGCGCCAGGCCGACCTGCCGAAGGCCGATCTGAAACAGCTCGCCGGCCGTACCGAAATCTGGCTCGAGGCGCAGCGTCCTGCCCTCCCCGCGCCGGCGCGCCAGCTCGTCGACGGGATCGGCGTTCAACTCGATCTGCTCGCACCGCAGCTCCAGACGCTCGATGCCGCGACGCCGGCGGCGGCAAATATCCGCAAGCTCGTCGGCGAAGACCTGCCCGAACTCGTCGCGGGCTATCAGCGTATCCCGGCGGGATTGCGCAGCGAAGCCCACGGCGGCCGCACGCCCGACGACACGCTGGTCGGCGGGCTCCGGATGCTCGAGCGCGAGATCGGCGATGCCGCCCGCAACCTCGCCGCGGGCGAAATCGACAAGCTCGCGACGCGCGAACGCTATCTTCAGCTCAAATATGAGGGGCTGGACAGCGAGGACCAACCCGCCCCAACCCCCGGAACCTAGCTCGAAAAGGCGACGCGGCCTTTGGATTCATCGCCGGCGACCGCCCCGTACCGCCGGACGGCGACACGGTTGCGCCCGGCGTGCTTGGCTTCATAGAGCGCCGCGTCGGCGAAGCGGTAAAGCTGCTGGAAATCGGCGGCGGGGTTGGTTTCGGCAACCCCGACGCTGACCGTCACCACACGCGCGCCCAGAACGTCGCCGTGGTCGCAGGCTTCGATTTCGCGGCGAATGCTTTCGGCGAAGCGGTCGAGCATGATTCCCTCCATGCCGACCGTGAGCAGCCCGAACTCTTCACCGCCCAGACGGGACACGGTGCACATCGCCCCTTCCCAGCGTTCGATCCGCTTCGCAATCCGGCACAGCACCGCATCGCCGACCTCGTGGCCATGCTGGTCGTTGATCGACTTGAACCGGTCGATGTCGACGAGCAACAGCGCCGCCGGCAGACCGCCAGCACCCGCGCGGTCGAGGAGCGGTGTCACGCGCTCGACAAAGGCGCGGCGGTTGGGGAGGCCGGTCAGGGGGTCGCGCCGTGCGAGCGCCTGCGCCTCGGCTTCTGCGGCGCGCGCATCGTCGCGCTCGATGCGCAGATGCGACAGCCGGCGCGTCGCCGCCGCCGCCAGCCACAGGGCCTGCCACGTCGCCGCGACGAGCACGATCAGCTTCGAGCCGCCGCCCCAAAAGCTGTCCTCGACATCGACGATGTGGACCAGCGCGAGCATCGCCATCGGCAAGCACCACGCAAGCGCGAAATCGCGCGCTTCGATCGATCCGCGGCGCCAGCCCCATCCGATGCAGAGGACCACCGCAAGCAGATCGGCGAGCACGGCCATGCCCAGGATATCGGCCCAGAGGCTGAGGTCGATGCCAGGCGCCAGGGCCAGCGGGACACCCGCGATCGCGACCGACAGGCCCAATCCGAGCGTCGCATAGCGCAGCCAGCCCGGAATCCGGCCGCGATCGATCGCCGTGACCGCGCTGGCGGTGGCGATGCCGATCGCCAGGCAGGCCAGCAACGTCGCCGCCTGTGCCGAAGGCGTCCCGGCGGCGGCAGGCCACAGGGCAAGATGGACTTGCGACCAGAGCGCGCCCCACGCGATCATCACTCCGGACCAGAGCGCCTGCCAGACCAGATATTGGCGGCGCACCCCGATCGCGAGCGAAAGGCTGTAAATACCGCTGACCAGCAGCAGCGTCAGCGCGGCGCCTACTGCAGCCGCCATCCCCGCCGTCTGCAATCCCGCCCGATCTCCCGAAACGAGGCGCGGACGCAGCAGGCGATAATCGGCCAGCCGGTCGATGCGCATCGCTACCGCTATCGGAGGTATGCTGCGGCCCTGGGCCTCGAACAACAGCTGGCCGCCAACGCGCCAATGCGAACCGTAATCACCCTGCCGGACATCCTGCCAGCGAACCGCGCCGTCGGCATAGACGAAGCCGACCGCCAGCCGGTCAAAGCGCGTATAGTGGACCATGACCGCCGGCATCCTGCCCGTCGCCCCGTCGTCGACCGGGAAGCGCAGCCACAGGCTGCGCTTCCGATAATCCTGCGGCTCCCCCGTGCAGGCAAAAGGAAGCGCAGCCAGATCGTCGTCCGGAACGGAAACGTCTGTGACGGCATGGCAAAAAGGCGCATCGAGGTGGAGAGCACGCGCGGTCGCCGGGGTCGCAAGGCACGCCGCGACGAGCCAGGCGAGCGCGAACGCCAGCACGCGCCATCGGCGCTCCCGATCTTGTCGCAAGACCATCATGGCACGACCCTATGCCCCCAATTCCTTGGTATATCTTTACCGACCAGTGTGGCGAGGGGGAGTCAAGTCTCAGGCGGCTGCCGCGTCGCGATCGGCGAAAAGCGCCTTCAGATCCTTCTTCAGTATCTTGCCGTTGGCATTGCGCGGCAGCGTCGCGGCGACGAAATGGATGGCCACAGGAACCTTGAACGCCGCCAGGCGGGCGCGTACCCAGTCCTGCAATTCGGCCGCGGTGGCCGACGTACCGGGTGCAAGATGCACAACCGCGGCGGGCTCTTCGCCCAGCGTGCGATGGGGAATGCCGATGATCGCGCAATCGGTCACGGCGGGGTGTTCGTACAGAATATTCTCGACCTCGGACGAATAGATGTTTTCGCCCCCGCGCAGCACCATGTCCTTCGCGCGGTCGACGATATAGAGGAATCCCTCCTCGTCGACGCGCGCCAGGTCGCCGGTGCGAACCCAGCCGTCGACGAAGGTTTCAGCGGTCGCCTGTGGCTTGTTCCAATAGCCCTTGACGATCATCGGGCCGCGTGCCCACAATTCGCCGACCGCCCCCGTGGGCAGAACGGTTGTCCCGTCGTCGGCCCGAATTTCAAGATCGGCGACCGCGACCGGCGGTCCCGCACTCGTCGGGCGATTGAGATAGTCTTCGGACGAATGCGAGGTAACCGTCGCCATCGTCTCGGTCATGCCCCAGCCGTTACCGGGCAGCGCGCCGAATTCCTCGAAGATGCGCTTGACGAGTTCGGGCGCCGAGGGCGCACCGCCATAGGCGATCGCCTCGATCGAAGACAGGTCGTATCGGGCGCGGTCGGGATGCTCGATCAGCTGCCATGCGATCGTGGGGACACCGCCGGTAACGTTGACCTTCTCGCGCTCGATGATCGTCATCGCCTGCTCGGCGTCCCATTTGCGCATGAAGATCGTCGTATGGCCCGCCGCCATGCTGCCCATCAGGCTCGCCGAGCAGGCGGTGACATGGAACATCGGGATGACGGTCAGGGCCGTCCGCGGCTGGGGCTCGGGGACCGGCTCCCCGCGGCGCAGGAAATTGCGCGCCGCCGAGAAGCCGCCAGACAGGATATTGCTCATCAGGTTGCGATGCGTACCCAGCGCACCCTTCGGATGACCCGTCGTCCCGCTGGTATAGAAGATCGTCGCCTCGTCGTCGGGATCTATCGCCGCCTGCGGCCGGTCGATCGCGGGCAAGGCGGCCCAGTCGCGCGGCACGCCGACAATGTCTTCGAGCGCGCGCGTGCCGGGCACCCCCGCTTTGCCTCGCACGACGATCATATGCTCGACCGCATCCAGCGCACCGCGCTGGTCGATCAGGCGTTCGTGGCGTTCATCGTCGACGATCACGATCTTCGCGCCCGAATCGGCGATGCCATAGGCAAGCTCTGCCCCCGTCCACCAGGCGTTGAGCGGCACCGCGATCGCGCCCAGGGTGGTGATCGCAAAAAAGATCATCGGCCATTCGGGCAGGTTGCGCATCGCAAAGGCGACGCGATCGCCCTTGTCCACACCGGCGTCCCGAAGCGCCTGCGCCAGCAGGGCGGTCGCGCGCCAGTTCGCCTCGAAGCTGACCCGCTCGTCGTCGAGTATCGTGAAGAGGCGCTCGCCATGGGCCCGCGAGATGTCCAGCAGCGCGCCAAGGTCGGCCGGGGCATTTTTCCACACCCGCGTCGGGATTCCGCGGATCGTCGCCGTCTCCATTTCGAACCTGGCCCCCGGCGCGGTCAGCAGCGCGGTCGCCTCGGCGAGCGACATGCTGGGCCACGCGGGGTCGAGGGGCACCACGGCCTCTCCGCTCGTCTCGTTCGCCATGCCGTCCTTCTCCCTTTGTGCTGGCCGGTTCGTGCCGGCGGAGTCGGCGATGACGTTATAATCGCTCGCGCTGCGCGACAAGCGTGGAGCGGGCGTCAGCGCGCCGCCTCGCAGATCGTTTCCATCGCGACGAAGGTCGACGTGCTCGCGACGTGCGGCAGGGTCGATATTTTTTCGCCAAGCACGATGCGATAGCGGCGAATGTCGGCGGTACGGACCTTGAGCAGATAGTCGAAGCTGCTCGCGATCATGTGGCATTCCTCGACTTCGGGCAGGCGGCGCACCGCGGCGTTGAATTCGCGCAGCGCGTCCTCGCGCGTATCGGTCAGCTTGACCTCGGTAAAGGCGATGTGGTCGAGGCCGACCTTCGCCGGATCGACGATCGCGCGAAAGCCGGTGATCAGCCCGCTTTCCTGCATCCGCTTGACCCGTTGCTGGCACGGGGTCTTCGACAGCCCGACCTGCTGCGCAAGGTCGGTAAAGGTGATGCGGCCATTTTGCCCCAGAATCGCTAGGATTCGCCGGTCGAATTCATCAAGATCGACTGCTGATGGCTTCATTTTCATTCAAATCGACTAATATCTTTCGAAAAATAGGTCAAAGTATAATAATTTTCCATCGTTTGAAGGCGGACCGCAAGATGGCGATTTGCTATGGTCGCGCGATGACAGAGCCCACCGATCGCGCCGCCATCCGCGCCCTCGCCCGCCGCAACGAAGCCGACATCGTCGCCGCGCTGCGGAACGACCTCGCCCGTTCGCCCGCGACCATCGAGGCGGTGACGGCGCGCGGGCTGACGCTGATCCGCAAGGCGAAGGCCGAGGGCGAGCGCGAGACGCTCGTCGCGCAGCTGATGAACCGGTACCGCCTTTCGACCGAGGAAGGCGTCGTGCTGATGTGCCTTGCCGAGGCCTTGCTGCGCGTCCCCGACAGCGCCACCGCGAACGCTCTGATCCGCGACAAGATCGCCGGGCGCCACTGGGCCGAAGGCGATGACGAGGACAGCCCGCTGGTCGTCGCGCTGTCGGCGCGCGGCTTGTCCCTGGGATCGGCAACCTTGATGCTCGACGCGATGGGCAGCCAAGCCAAACCGCTCACCTTGCTGAAGTCGATGATTCGCCGCTCGGGCGAGCCGGTGATCCGGCAGGCGGCGCTGGCGGCGATGAAGCTGCT
>Ga0189279_100403_pt1 | contig 10149 bp, 9 predicted proteins | sample N26B6minimetaG_FD_130324 | JGI IMG/M metagenome (GOLD analysis project Ga0189279, IMG submission 130324) | Marine microbial communities from the Costa Rica Dome - N26 B6 mini metaG | ecosystem: Environmental > Aquatic > Marine > Oceanic > Photic zone | place: Costa Rica: the Eastern Pacific... | reverse complement strand
GCCTGCGTCCGATCGTGTTCGTCAACAAGATCGACCGGGCCCGGGTGGATCCCGAGACCGCCGTAGACAAGGTGCTCGACCTCTTCATCGAACTCGGCGCTGACGATGATCAGTGCGATTTCCCCTACCTGTTCGGCAGCGGTCTCGGAGGCTTCGCCAAGCCCGACATGAAGACCGACAGCGACAACATGCGTCCGCTGTTCGATGCCATCCTGCGCCACGTTCCGCCCCCGGTTGGTGATCCGGAGAAGCCCCTCCAGCTGCAAATCACCACCCTTGACTATTCCGACTTCCTCGGCCGGATCATCATTGGTCGCGTTCACAACGGAAAAATCAAGCAGGGTCAGAACGCTGCGCTGATCAAGGACGACGGCAGCATCAAGAAGGGCCGCATCAGCAAGCTGCTGGGCTTCGAGGGTCTGCAGCGCGTCGAGATCGAAGAGGCGTCTGCCGGTGATCTGGTGGCCGTGGCTGGCTTTGACGACGTCAACATCGGCGAAACCATCGCCTGCCCCGATGAGCCCACCGCTCTGCCGCTGATCAAGGTGGATGAGCCCACCCTGCAGATGACCTTCGTCGTCAACGATTCACCCTTTGCGGGCAAGGAAGGCAAGTTCGTCACCAGCCGTCAGGTGCGTGACCGCCTGCAGCGTGAGTTGCTCACCAACGTTGCCCTACGTGTGGAAGACACCGATTCACCGGACCGTTTTGCGGTGAGTGGTCGTGGTGAGCTGCACCTCGGCATCCTGATCGAGACCATGCGCCGTGAGGGCTATGAGTTCCAGGTGTCCCAGCCGCAGGTGATTTACCGCACCATCGATGGCACCCCCTGCGAGCCGGTGGAAACCCTGGTGATGGATGTGCCTGAACCAGCGGTGGGCAGCTGCATCGAAAAACTGGGCACCCGCAAGGGCGAGATGCAGAACATGGAAACCAGCGCTGATGGCCGCACCCAGCTGGAGTTCATCGTTCCCTCCCGTGGTCTGATCGGTTTCCGCGGTGAATTCATCCGGGCCACCCGCGGCGAAGGAATCATGAGCCATTCCTTCTATGAATACCGGCCGATGATGGGTGAATTCGACACCCGCCGGAACGGTGTGCTGATCGCCTTCGAAGAGGGAACAGCAACGTTCTATGCCCTCAAGAATGCCGAGGATCGCGGCCAGTTCTTCATCAGCCCGGGCACCAAGGTCTACAAGGGAATGATCATCGGGGAATACAACCGGCCTCAGGACCTCGAGATCAACGTCTGCAAGACCAAGCAGCTCACCAACATGCGTTCCGCGGGCGCTGAGGAACTTGACACACTGCAAGCACCTGTGCAAATGACTCTAGAGCGCGCGCTGGAATACATCGGTCCCGATGAGATGCTCGAAGTCACGCCCGAGTCGATCCGACTGCGCAAACTTCCCGGCAAGAAGCCGGCCAAGTCCAAGCGCTAATGCCTCAGGCGGACCCTCGCTTTCAGCAGGGTGTGGAGCTCTTCAATGCAGGTGAGTGGTACGCCGCTCATGACCTGTTTGAGGAGCTCTGGCATGAAACAGCTGATCCGGAACGGCGCAGCCTTCAGGGGATCCTGCAGGTGGCAGTAGCGCAGTTGCACCTGCAACGGGGCAACCGGCGGGGGGCCACGATTCTTTTCGGTGAAGCTCTGGGTCGTCTCAAGCGTCCGGGAACCCCAGATCTTGGTCTTGACCTCCCGTTGTTATGCCGTGCTGCGCAACAGCGGCTCGAGGCGCTTCAGCAGGATGGGGATCCCGAGTCATGCACTGTCCCTGTTCTGGAGTTCATGCGCTGAAGCGCCGGTAATCTCGATGAACTTGGGCAGGTGGTGTGGCAGTGAAAGCAATGCTCCGTTTTCGGAGGCTTCTTTTAGCTCTGCCCCTTCTGGCCACTCTGTTGCCCCTGTTGTCGGCCCAGGCTCAGCAAACGGCTGACGCAGGCGTCATCACGATTGAGTCTGATCTTCAATCGGCCGACAACGGCACCGGTGTGATCACCGCCAGCGGCAATGTTCGCTTGGTGCACGCCGGTCGTGGTTTGGTGGCCACCAGCCGACAGGCCCAGTACTTCACGGAGGAAGACCGGATTGTGCTGAGTGGTGATGTGGATGTGATCCAGGCTGATGGCAACCAGCTCCGTGCTGATCGCTTCACCTATTTGCTGGACGAAGGTCGTGCGATTGCCAGCCCTGTTCCCGGCCAGCAAGTGTTCAGTCAGTGGTCGCTCACACCCAGTGAACCCGTGCTTGACGTTCAGGCCGAGACCAACCCGGTGACTCCATGACACTGGAACTCTCGAATGTCTCGATCACCCTTGGGGGCCGTCAATTGGTGAAGGGCTTGGATCTGAAGCTTGCCCCCGGCGAGGTGGTCGGCCTGCTCGGTCCCAATGGAGCTGGAAAAACCACCACCTTCAACTTGGTGATTGGTTTGCTCTCCCCTGATCAGGGCGAGGTGATTGTGAACGGTGAGCGGGTCACCCATCTGCCCATGCCGGAGCGAGCACGGCTTGGTGTGGGTTACCTGCCCCAGGAAGCCAGTGTGTTTCGCAATCTCACGGTGCGTGAAAATCTTGATATCGCCCTTGAACAGACCGATCTCAGTTCCGAGCAGCGTCGCGATCGGCGCCAGCAGTTGATCGAGGACTTTCACCTCAGCGCGTTCATCAACCGTCTTGGCTTCCAACTCTCCGGGGGGGAACGTCGCCGTTGCGAAGTGGCCAGGGCACTGGCCTCGGGTGCCAACGGACCGACGTATCTGCTTTTGGATGAACCCTTTGCCGGCGTCGACCCCCTTGCGGTGGCGGATCTGCAGCAGCTGATCGAGGTGTTGCGCTCCCGGAGCATGGGGATTCTGATCACCGATCACAACGTGCGCGAAACCCTGGCCACCACCGATCGGGCTTACATCCTCAACGATGGTGCGGTGTTGGCCGCAGGACGTTCCGAGGAGGTGGCAGCTGATCCAAAGGTGCGTCGTTATTACCTCGGGGAGGGATTCCAACTGTGATTCTGGATCGTCTCAAACGGGCCACCTGGATGCGGCTGGACCTTCTGGATCGTTGGTTGCTCAAGGAGCTTCTTGGTCCGCTTCTGTTCTTTATCGCCCTGTTCACCCTGTTGCTGCTCACGGGTGGCGTGATGTTTGAACTGGTGCGGCAAATGGTCGATAAGAACCTGCCGATCACAGTTGCAGCTCAGGTGCTCTTGTTCAGCATTCCGCGTTGGTTGGCCTTCTCTGTGCCGATTGGAACGCTGATGGCTTCGCTGTTTGTGTTCACCCGTCTTTCCGCAAACAACGAACTCACCGCCCTGCGCAGCCTCGGCATCACCACGAAGCGGATGATCAGTGCCGCTCTCGCCCTCTCGATGGCGATGACTCTGTTCAGCTTCGTCTTGAACGATGTGGTCGTGCCCCGCAGTGAGCGTTATGCAGAAGTCAGCTTAAAGCGGGGTTTGGGCCAAGCTATAGCTAATAAAAATGGAGAAGACATTATTTACCCTCGATTTGGTAGGCGTACTGGAGTAGCTGGAAAGTCGGCAGATAGAGGCTTATTACAACTGTTTTATTCACGGAAATTTCAGGATGGTGAAATGAAAGATGTAACGGTTCTTGACTTCTCTCGAGCTGGAATTACTCAGATGTTGAGAGCTGATAGGGCTATTTGGAATGAACATCAGGCTGGTTGGTATTTCCTGGATGGACAAATACTCACTTTGATGGCTAATGGAAGCTCTACCAAGGCCGATTTCAAACGTTATCTGTACCCTCTTGACTCAGCTCCTCAGCGCCTGGCAGGAATTGAAGAAGATGCGGTCAACATGACTGTTGCTGAAGCATTGCAGGCCCAGAGGCTCTACGAAGAGGCCGGCAGCATCAAGGAAGCCCGCAAAATCCGTGTGCGAATCCAGGAGAAGTTCACGGTACCGATGGCCTGTCTGGTATTTGGCTTGTTTGGAGCCACCCTCGGTGCTCAGCCCAGTTACCGAAGCAGCCGAAGCTTCTCATTTGTGCTCACCCTCGGCATCATCGCTGTCTATTACGTGATTGGTTTCAGCTTCAGTTCTCTTGGGGTGAAGGGAACCCTTCCACCGGTTCTGGCGGCCTGGCTGCCTGTGATGTTGTTCCTCGGGGCGGGTGGTCTGTTGCTGAAACAGGCCAGTCGCTGATTGGCCGAGGCAGAATCGCCGTGTCTTCTGGAAATGGTGTGCTGAACACGCCCTTTGAGCTGGTCACCAGCCTTGGTTTCGCCGGCTTCGTGTTGCTGCTGCTGGCCATGCCCCTGGCTTTCTGGGCGGTGTCCAGCCAGTCCCGGGCTGTCTTGGTGCGGCTGCTGGTGGCCGTCGCCAACCTTCTGTTCACGGCTCAGCTGATTTTGCGTTGGTGGCAATCCGGCCACTTCCCGATCAGCAACCTCTACGAATCCCTGTGCTTTCTTGCCTGGGCTTGCACGCTCACCCAGCTGCTTGTTGAACGGGCCTGGCCGTCGCCCGTCGTGGCGGCTGCGGCCACCCCCATGGGCCTTGGTTGCATTGCCTTTGCCAGCTTTGCCCTGCCCGATCAATTGCAGTCAGCGGCTCCTCTGGTTCCTGCCCTGCGCTCCAGTTGGTTGGTGATGCATGTGAGCGTGATCATGGTGAGTTACGCCGCTCTGCTGGTGGGATCCCTACTCTCCCTGGCCGTGTTGGTCACCGATCGCGACCAATCCCTTGAACTCAGGAGCAGTTCCATCGGCAGTGGTGGATTTCGTCAGGCGGCCTCAATCGCGAATGGTGGTTCTGTTCAGCTGCAATCGGTTCAGCTGAGCACCAATGAGCAACTCGACAGCCTCAGTTACCGCACGATCACGGTTGGGTTCCTGATGCTCACAGTGGGCATCGTGAGTGGTGCAGTTTGGGCCAATGAAGCCTGGGGCAGCTACTGGAGCTGGGATCCCAAGGAAACCTGGGCCTTGATTTGCTGGCTGGTGTATGCCGCTTATCTGCACACCCGCCTCAGCCGCGGTTGGCAGGGCCGGCCCAGCTCTTGTTGCCGTTGTTGGTCTTGTGGTGATCGCTGTTTGCTACATCGGCGTCAATCTGTTGGGCATTGGTTTGCACAGCTACGGCTGGTTTTTCTGAACTCCAGTGAACAACGAGGCATGCTCTCAAGCCACAACTTTCACCCTCAGATGAGGGATTTATCTCCCTGTCCAGATACCCCATCTTAGGGATCTTTCACTATGGACAGCATCCTGTCGATGTATGACTGATAGTGAAAGTTTTCGCCACGAAAAAATTAAGGCCCAGTAGGAAGGAATAAATCAAAGCCCTCGGGGGCTTCCTCTTACTGAGACGAGCGATGCCGGGTCGTTTGATGGGAGGTTTCGCTCTCCTCTGCTTCAGAGCGCAGATAACGCTTCCGCTGCGCCGATTCCAGGCCAGACAGCAAGACAGCGCGTCTTGAAGGTGCAACCCGCTGAGGCCGATCAAGACCCCGAAGCAGTGGATGGATGCCTCGTCTGCTCATGCTGTTCCCCCGGATATGCGTGAATCTCGCGCCGTGACCTGTGGTCCATCGCGTGACTGAATAATTCCATGATCTTCAGTCTTGTTTTGTGATCCACGTCACTGATTGGCGTGATGCCCTTCCAAGTTGTTGTTGGCTTCTCAGGACATGCATCAAGCCAACGGGCAAAAAGGAAGGCCACCCCTGCGAAGGGATGGCCTAAACCTTGTTGGCGTTCTTTGAAGCTGAACGAAGCATCTGGCTGTATGGCTTGTCACACCAGTCAGGCAGCTTCTAGATCTTGCTCAGTTGGACCGTCGTCACGCATTGGACATCTCCGACTTCGACTCTCCCTGTCTCCTCCAGAGGAGATGTTTTGATCATCCGTATTTCAACTCAGCGGCAGGGAAGAGAGCCTGGGCCTGCGCGATGCGCAAAGTCAACGGAACTATTGAGCCAAGTGTTGAAGGACCGCACCGATATTCATGCTCCCTTTGAGATATCCGGCAAAAGCTAATGCGATCACACCAGCATTCAGCGCCAGGAAGGCGGCAACCAATTTGACTTCATCATTCATCCGTTGATTATCGGAGGCCTGTTCGCATCACTGTGGCCATCAAATCTTTGGAGATGTTGAAACTGTTCGAGCGCTGGGTTCTTTCTTGAAGTGCTCATAAAAAAAGCCCGGCATCGGTTGCCGGGCTTGTGGCGTTCAGTTGACGGTCTGCTGATCAGGCAAGGACGGCTTCCTTGCTGCTGCTGTTGCGGATGCCCTTGATCGCTTCGGCGTAATCGGGCTGGTTGAACACACCGGAGCCGGACACAATCGCGTTAGCACCTGCTTCGATCACCTTCCAGGCATTGCCGGCTTTGATGCCGCCATCCACTTCGATCCAGGGATCGAGACCCTTCTCGTCGCACATGCGGCGCAGGTCGCGAATTTTCTGAACCTGGTTCTCGATGAAGCTCTGGCCCCCGAAACCGGGGTTCACGCTCATGATCAGCACCAGATCGCAGAGCTCAAGGCAGTACTCGAGGGTGTCGATCGGTGTTGATGGGTTAAGGACTGCACCTGCTTTTTTGCCCAGGTCCTTGATCTGAGCCAGGTTGCGGTGCAGATGAGGGCAGGCTTCAACCTGCACGGAAATGATGTCGGCACCGGCTTTGGCGAAGTCGGGGACGTACTTCTCCGGCTCAACGATCATCAGGTGAACGTCCAGGGGCTTCTGGGTTACCGGCCGTAGCGCCTCAACAATCAGCGGTCCAATGGTGATGTTCGGAACAAAGCGGCCGTCCATCACATCCACATGGATCCAATCCGCACCGGCTTCGTCCACGGCTTTCACTTCTTCGCCGAGGCGTGCGAAGTCAGCCGACAGGATTGACGGCGAGATCACCAGGGGCTTGGTGCTCATGGATGAGGAGCGCGAAGTGCCGGGAGATTTTAGGGACTCCTGCAACCACTGATACAGTGAGCCGCGCTCAGACGTCGAGATCCACTGCGGCGACGGCCAACTGCCCGTCCAGGAGATCTCGCCAACCCGTCCCACCTCATCCGGAGTCCCGTGGATCAGACCCTCATTCAGGAAATTCTCGAGATCGTCGAGCAGGCCGCCATCGCTTCCGCCTCGCTCTCCGGCAAAGGCCTGAAGGATGAAGCCGATGCATTGGCCGTTGATGCCATGCGCAAGCGCATGAATCAGATCCAGATGCAGGGCCGCATCGTGATCGGCGAGGGTGAACGTGATGAAGCCCCGATGCTTTACATCGGAGAAGAAGTCGGCACCGGCACCGGCCCCGGCGTTGACTTTGCTGTCGACCCTTGCGAAGGCACCAACCTCTGCGCCTTCAACCAGCGCGGCTCCATGGCTGTTCTTGCCGCTTCCGACCGTGGCGGTCTGTTCAACGCCCCCGACTTCTACATGAAGAAGCTGGCTGCTCCTCCGGCAGCCAAGGGCAAGGTGGACATCCGCAAATCAGCCACTGAAAACATCAAGATCCTCAGCGAGTGCCTGGGTCTCCCCGTCGACGAGCTGAACATCGTGGTGATGGACCGCGCCCGTCACAAGGACCTGATCGCTGAGATCCGTGCCACCGGCGCCCGCATCCAGCCCATCTCCGATGGAGACGTTCAGGCCGCCATCGCCTGCGGTTTCGCTGGTACCGGAACCCACTGCCTGATGGGCATCGGTGCTGCCCCTGAAGGTGTGATCTCCGCCGCTGCCATGCGCGCTCTTGGTGGTCACTTCCAGGGCCAACTGGTGTACGACCCTGCGATTGCTCAGACCTCCGAGTGGGCTGACATGACCAAAGAGGGCAACCTGGCGCGTCTCGCTGAGATGGGCATCGCCGATCCCGACAAGGTCTATGAAGCTGAGGAACTGGCCTGCGGCGAGCATGTTTGTTTCGCTGGCAGCGGCATCACGGATGGTCTGCTCTTTGATGGCGTTAAGTTCGAAAAGGACTGCACCCGCACAAGCAGCCTGGTGATCAGCAACCTGGACAACACCTGCCGCTTCACCAACACCGTGCACATCAAAGACGGCGCCCAGAGCATTGCTCTGAGCTGATCGTCATCACCTGGTTGAGAGGAACGTCTTCATGCATATCTCCGTCGTCGGCCTCAGTCATCGAACGGCACCGGTGGAGATCCGGGAACGGCTCAGCATCCCTGAGCAGACCATGGAGACGTCTCTTCAATACCTGCGCGGCAATGAGCAGGTGCTCGAGGCATCGATCCTCAGCACCTGCAACCGCCTTGAGATCTACACCCTGGTCCGCAATCCGGACCTCGGCGTGTCTGCTGTCAGCGACTTCCTCAGCAGCCACTCCGGTCTTGAGACAGGGGAGCTGACGCCCCACCTGTTCAGTTACCACCACGAAGACGCTGTCGACCACCTGATGCGGGTGGCAGCAGGTCTCGACAGCCTTGTGCTGGGGGAAGGTCAAATCCTCTCCCAGGTGAAAAAAATGATGCGGCTCGGCCAGGAGCACAAATCCCTGGGTCCGATCCTGAATCGCTTGCTCACCCAGGCCGTTTCCACCGGCAAACGGGTGCGCAGTGAAACCAACCTCGGAACGGGGGCTGTTTCGATCAGCTCAGCTGCCGTTGAGCTCGCCCAGCTCAAGCTCGGTCAATCCCGAGGTCTGGATCAACTGGTCACCCTTGAAAGCGAGCAGATCGCCGTTGTTGGTGCAGGGCGCATGAGCCGTCTGTTGCTCCAGCACCTTCAGGCCAAAGGTGCCTCGGGTGTTGTTCTGCTCAACCGCACCGTTGAACGGGCCGAGCAGCTGTCGGCTGATTTCCCTGATCTTCCTGTTCAGTGCAGGCCGCTTACGGATCTGGATCAGTACCTGAGCACCTGCTCGCTGATGTTCACCAGCACCGCCGCCGATGATCCGATCATTGATGCCGCACGTCTGGCTCCTCTGAACCGGCGCAGCAAGCTGCGCTTGATTGATATCGGTGTGCCGCGCAACATCGCTGCGGATGCTGCCGATGTGGACGGCGTTGAATCCCACGATGTGGACGACCTACAAGAGGTCGTTGCCCGTAACCAGGAAGCCCGTCAGGCCATGGCCCGCGAGGCTGAGCAGTTGCTTCAGCAAGAAGCGCAGCAGTTCCTCGAGTGGTGGGACAGCCTTGAGGCTGTGCCGACCATCAACCAGCTGCGCTCTTCGATGGAGTCGATCCGTTCGGAGGAACTCCAGAAAGCCCTCAGCCGAATGGGCCCTGATTTCTCAGCCCGGGAACGCAAGGTTGTCGAAGCCTTGAGCAAAGGAATTATCAACAACATCCTCCACACGCCGGTGACCCAGCTGCGGGCTCCCCAGACCCGTCAGGATCGCCAACAGGCCCTCCGCATTGTCGAACGACTGTTCGATTTGGAAGCTTCTTGAGCTCTTGAGCGATTCAGTCGCGATCTGAATCCCAGTAATCTCGACTGATTCTTCCGAAAGACGGTTTCGAAGCCAAAAACTCCGGTAAGTTCTTGCGGCAACGCCGATTTGGGACAGCGGCATGAAGCGGGTCTTGGCCATCATTCTGGGCGGCGGTGCAGGCACGCGCCTGTATCCGCTTACAAAAATGCGCGCCAAGCCGGCCGTCCCTCTGGCAGGCAAATATCGACTGATTGATATCCCGATTAGCAACTGCATCAACTCCGACATCAACAAGATGTACGTGATGACGCAGTTCAACAGTGCGTCACTGAACCGTCACCTCAGTCAGACATACAACCTCAGCAATTCCTTCGGTGGCGGTTTTGTTGAGGTGCTTGCAGCTCAGCAAACCCCTGACAGTCCCACTTGGTTTGAAGGCACTGCAGACGCAGTGCGCAAATACCAGTGGTTGTTCCAGGAATGGGACGTTGATGAATACCTGATCCTTTCCGGCGACCAGCTCTACCGGATGGATTACAGCCTCTTCATCGAGCACCACCGCCGCTCAGGTGCTGATCTCACCGTTGCTGCCCTTCCCGTTGATCCCAAGCAGGCAGAGGCTTTCGGTCTGATGCGGACCGATGAAAACGGCTCGATCAAGGAGTTCCGCGAGAAGCCCAAGGGTGATTCGCTGCTGGAGATGGCTGTCGACACCTCTCGCTTCGGCCTCAGTGCCGATTCAGCCAAGGAAAGGCCCTATCTGGCCTCGATGGGCATT
>Ga0189279_100402_pt1 | contig 10171 bp, 11 predicted proteins | sample N26B6minimetaG_FD_130324 | JGI IMG/M metagenome (GOLD analysis project Ga0189279, IMG submission 130324) | Marine microbial communities from the Costa Rica Dome - N26 B6 mini metaG | ecosystem: Environmental > Aquatic > Marine > Oceanic > Photic zone | place: Costa Rica: the Eastern Pacific... | reverse complement strand
GGGCAAGCGCATCGTCGCTGTGACCTCGCACCGCCGCGAAAACTTCGGCGATGGCATGAAGGCGATAGCCGAAGCGATCGCTGCGATCGCGGCGCGGCCCGATGTTGCGGTGATTTTTCCGGTGCATCCCAACCCGCACGTCAGATGCGCAATGGAGCCGATTCTCGGCGGTCTTGCCAATGTGGCACTGATCGACCCGCTCGATTATCCGCACTTCGTTCGCCTTCTGTCGCTCAGCGACATCGTTCTCACCGACAGCGGCGGGGTCCAGGAGGAGGCGCCATCTCTCGGCAAGCCGGTGCTCGTGATGCGTGAAACGACCGAACGTCCCGAAGGGATTGCCGCGGGCACCGCGCGGCTCGTAGGAACCGACAAGGCGCGAATCATTACCGAAATCTTCAGCCTTTTGGACGATGAGAGCGCCTATGCCGCGATGGCCCGCGCCCACAATCCTTTCGGCGACGGAACGGCGGCGAAGCAGATAGCGGAGATTGTTGCACGTGCCCATTGACGCCGAACAAAAGGTCACCGTCCTCGGGCTCGGCTATATCGGACTGCCGACCGCAGCGCTCATCGCGCGCTCCGGGTGCCGGGTCACCGGCGTCGATGTCAGCCGGAAGGTCGTCGACACCGTCAACAACGGCAAGGTGCATATCGAGGAAGTCGACCTCGACGGGCTCGTGCAGGGTGTCGTCGCGCGCGGCGCGCTCACCGCATCGCTCGAGGTCGCCCCCGCCGACACGTTCGTCATAGCCGTGCCCACCCCGCACGACGATGAGCATCGCCCCGACATCAGCCACGTTCTTTCGGCCGCTCGGACGATCGCGCCGGCGCTCGAACGAGGCAACCTGGTTATCCTGGAATCGACCTCGCCGGTCGGCACGACGGAAAAGGTCGCTGCCCTGATCGCCGAGCTGCGCCCCGACCTCAAGGTGCCGGGTGCCTGCGACGGCGCCGCCGACATCTTCATCGCCTATTGCCCCGAACGCGTGCTGCCAGGTCGGATTCTCGTCGAGCTCGTCGACAACGACCGCTGCATCGGCGGCATCACGCCGCGCTGCGCGCGCCGCGCGATGACCTTCTATCGCCAGTTCGTGCGGGGCGCCTGCGTCACCACCTCGGCCCGCGCCGCCGAAATGGTGAAGCTGGTCGAGAACAGCTACCGTGACGTCAACATCGCCTTTGCCAACGAGCTGTCGATGATGGCCGAGACAATGGGCGTCGACGTCTGGGAGGTCATCCGCCTCGCCAACCGTCACCCGCGCGTCAACATCCTCCAGCCGGGGCCCGGCGTCGGCGGCCACTGCATCGCGGTCGATCCGTGGTTCCTCGTTCATGGCGCGCCCGGGCAAAGCCGGCTGATCCGAACCGCGCGTGAGGTCAATCTCGCCAAGACAGCGCACGTGATCGGTGCTGCGGAAATGCTGGTGTCGCAGCACCCCGAAGCGCGCGTCGCCTGCCTTGGCCTCGCCTTCAAACCCAATATCGACGATTTCCGCGAAAGTCCCGCGGTCGAGGTCGCCGCGGCGCTCGCCCGGCGCTTCGGCGAACAGATACGCATCGTCGAGCCGTTCGCGCGCAGCCTGCCACCAGAATTCGAGGGCACCGGCGCCGAGCTGCTCGATCTCGACAGCGCGCTGTCGTCCTGCGATATCCTGATCGTCCTCGTCGATCATGAGCTGTTCAAATCGATCCCGCTCGAAGAGCGCCGCGACATGATCGTATACGACACGCGCGGCCTGTGGCCCGATCAGCAGCAGCTGCATGCCATACAGGGTACGCGGCTGGTCGCCTGACCGTCCGATCCGGTTTGACTTGCCCGGCAAAACGACTCACGCTGGAGCGACCATGATCAGGCTGGAAACCCGTATTGTCGAAAAGCCGTGGGGCAGGACCGATATCCCCCCGGTTTTTGGCGACTTCGGCGGGCGCCGCATCGGCGAGATATGGTTCGAAGATCCGGCGGGAGCCTCTGCGCCGCTGCGGGTGAAGTTCCTGTTCACCTCGCAGCGGCTGTCGATCCAGGTCCACCCCGACGACGAGGCGGCGCGAGCGCGCGGCCATGCGCGCGGCAAGGACGAATGCTGGCTGGTCGTCGACGCCGAAAACGGCGGCGAAATCGGTGTCGGCCTGACCGAGGCGGTGGATACGCGCACGCTGCGCGGCGCGGCTTGCGACGGCTCGATCGAGGAGCGTATCGACTGGCGCGCCGCCTCGGCCGGAGATTTTATCTACAACCCTGCGGGCACCATCCATGCAATTGGCCCGGGTCTGGTCCTCGTCGAGGTGCAGCAGAATCTCGACCTGACCTATCGTCTCTATGATTATGGCCGCGACCGGGAGCTTCATCTCGATGACGGGCTCGCCGTCGCGACCCTCACGCCGCACCACGACGCGCGCGACACCCACGTCAAAGACGACGAAACCCGCTTGCTGGTCGACGGCCCGCACTTCCGCCTTTTGCACCTTGCAGGGACTGAAACGGGCACGTTCACGCCGCAGGAGGCGGGCGGGGCCATGCTAGTGCCGCTTTCGAACGGTTGCAGCGTATCGGGCGAAGTCGTTGCGCTGGGCGAGTGCGTCCTCCTGGACGGCAGCGATCGCATCGCTCTGGCCGCCGACGCCCGTGCCCTGCTGTGCTGGCCCAGAACACCGGACACGAAGGGGGCGCCGCAATGATCGTTCCGGTCATCCTGTCGGGCGGCTCGGGAACCCGGCTCTGGCCGGTGTCGAACGATGATTGTCCGAAGCAGTTCCACGCGCTTGCGGGCGATGTGAGCATGTTCCGGCAAACGATCGGGCGAATCGCCGATCGGACCCGGTTCACGGCGCCGGTAATCGTGTGTGGCGCGGGCCACGTCGAGCGGGTGAAGGCCGACCTGTCCGCGGACGGGATCGACGATGCGACGATCATCGTCGAACCGGGCGCGCGCAACACGGCCCCGGCAATTGCGCTCGCCGCGCTCGCCGCCGATCCGGGCGCGACCCTTCTGGTGATGCCTGCGGACCATGCGATGACGGCCGTGCCGCGATTTCTTGATGCCATTGAGACAGCCCTTCCCTCCGTTCGAGAGGGCGCACTGGCGACATTCGGCATTGCTCCTTCCTACCCCGAGACGGGTTATGGCTACATCGCCGCCGGCGAGGCGCAGCCGGGCCGCCCCGCCGTCCGTGCTGTCCGGCGATTTGTCGAAAAGCCCGAGCGGCCCGCGGCTGAAGCCATGTTGAAAGCCGGCGGCCACTATTGGAACGCCGGCATTTTCCTGATGCGCGCCGATCGCTATCTGGCCGAACTGGCACGGCAGCAGCCGGATATCCTCGACGCCTGCCGGCGCGCCATGGCCAAGGTGCATGACGACGGCACGCTTCTGTATCCCGACGCGGAGGGCTTCCTGGCCAGTCCGTCGAACTCGATCGATTACGCGGTCATGGAAAGCGCGTCGCAGTTGATCGTCGTTCCAGTCGATCCCGGCTGGTCCGACGTGGGCGGCTGGGCCGCGCTCTACGAACTCGGAGCCAAAGACGAAAACGGCAATGTCCATCTGGGCGATGTCGTCGCGCTCGACACCCACGGCAACTATGTCCGCGCCGCGCCCGGAAAGCGGGTGTCGATTGCCGGCCTGTCCGATCTGGTCGTGGTGTTCGAAGGCGACGATATACTGATCCTGCCCCGCGCCCGCGCGCAGGATGTCAGGATGATCGCGCAAACGAGAGCGAAAGCAGGCGAGTCCGGCCCGTAAGCCGCATCGCCAAGGCGTCGACATGCGCGTACCGCGCCTCCCTCGATTCCGGAACTGCGCCGAACCCGATCTTGACCGGGGGTTCGCTCGGTCAGCTTCGACAGTCCGCGGTCGGGCATGTCCACCGTCGCTCCGGCCGACCAGTGGCCTTCTCTCTCTTGCACTTGCGATCCAAATGCGCCACATCTTTACGTGAACGTAAAGGTAAAGCAGCCTGCGAGAGGATCCTTCCCCATGACCGACATCCCGACCTTTGACACGATCAAGCTCGACGTCGCCGACAATGTCGCGACGATCACGCTCAACCGCCCCGAACGGCTCAATTCGATGCCGCCGGCGATGGCCGACGACGTCCGCGCCGCCCTCGACTGGATGGGCGTGCTCGGCGCGCGCGCGTTGCTGATCACCGGAGAAGGTCGCGGTTTCTGTTCGGGCGCCGACCTGGCCGGCGATCGCACCGCCTCGGCGGTCGGGGGCGGCGCGAACAGCCGCAAGGCGCTGCGCAACCACTATAACCCGATGCTCCTGGCGCTCGCCAATCTCGACATTCCGGTGGTCACGGCGGTCAACGGCCCCGCAGCGGGTGTGGGATGCAGCTTCGCGCTGTCGGGCGATTTCACGCTTGCGGGCACGAGCGCCTATTTCCTGCAAGCCTTCGTCAATATCGGGCTGGTTCCCGATGGCGGCTCGTCCTGGTTGCTGCCGCGCCTGATCGGCTTGCCCCGCGCCGCGCAGATGATGCTGCTGGGCGAAAAGATCGGCGCCGAACAGGCCGCCGACTGGGGGCTCATCTACAAGGCCGTCGACGACGATGCACTCATGGACGAAGCCCGCGCGCTGGCGACCCGGCTCGCGAGCGGCCCCACTGTAGCCCTCGGCACGATGCGCAAGATATTGCGCGGCGGCCTCACGCAGAGCTTTTCCGAAACGCTCGACGCCGAGGCGATGGGGCAGTTCATCGCCGGCAACAGCGCCGACGCGATGGAAGGCATCCTGGCGTTCCAGCAGAAGCGCAAGGCCGCCTTCAAAGGCGCTTGACGCAAAGGGCGCGCGGGCACCCGCTTCGCAGTCGCATCGATTTTCTGAGGAAACGAGCCTCGACCGATGACGGTCGGGGCCTGCTTTTATTCGGCGGCCTCTTCGGTCATGACCTTTTTGTAGATGCTCTGCTTCGGTCGCGCGCACAGCCGCATCACCATCGGCTCGAAGACATCGAGCGGCAGCGTGTCATAATCGGAATCGAACGCCGGCTGGTCGTATTTCTCGCAAAATTCCGCGCAGGCCGCGGCATAGGGATGGCCCGAAAACCGGTCCCGCATATCGCGGTCGAGCCCGATGTAATGGAAGAAATAATGGCCTTGGAAAATCCCGTGATGCTGGACGATCCAGTGGTTTTCCTCCGACAGGAAGGGCTTAAGGATCGCGGCGGCGATATCGGGGTGGTTGAACGCGCCGAGCGTGTCCCCGATATCGTGGAGCAGCGCCATGACGACATATTCCTCGTCACGTCCGTCGCGGTGCGCCCGGGTCGCCGTTTGCAGGCAATGCGTCAGCCGGTCGACCGGAAAACCGCCGTAATCGCCCGCCAGCAGCTTCAGATGCTCAAGGATGCGGGCGCCATTGTTGGGAGCGAACTCCTTCTGCTCGGCGGCGATGATGTCCCAGTCTTCCTGCGTGCCTTCGGTCATTGCACGAAATTTTGCGCGCGGATGCGTCATGTCGTTCATCGCCGGCTCTCCCAGTTCCTGGAGCCAGTCTACGCCGTCCGTTGCAATTTGCAACGTTGACGCGAAGGTCTAACCGCCGCCGGTGGTATCGGTACTGTCGACCCCATATTTCAACACCTCGTCTTGGGTCAGGCAGCGCCGCGTCGAACGATCGTCGCCGCTGCCCTTCACCGCCTTTTGGCGATACATGACGTCGGTCAAAAGCTTGCGCGAAACCCCCATCTTGATGAGGAAGTCATTATCCTCGCTCGCCAGCAAGGCCGCGTCCTGTTCGACATCGCCGATCAGTTCGGTGGTCGCATCGGTCCCCATCGCGACGCTCATGTCGATCGTGCCGCGGTCTCCCGTGCGCGTGAACATATGTACGATGAAGAGCCCGCCCGGATCGACATAACGCGGAATGCCGCCCATGAAGACGAAATTGCAGGCGCTGAAACAGGCCCAGCCCGACGGAATACGCGTCGTAATCCCCAGGTTGGAACGGATGACGCGCCCCGCGGCGTTGCCGGCCCGCGCGTCGCCGCCGGGCGAGCGCAGCCATATTTCGCGCACGTCCGGGTTCGCCGCCAGCGTTTTCGCGAGACGGTCTGGAAGCCCCGCATCGACGCGGCCTTCGGCGAGCAGTATCTTGACGCCGCCACGCTCGACCGGCGTCAATGTCATGGTCGGATTCGTCGACCAGCCGGGGTGGAGCGGACAGGTCGGATTGTCGGGGTCCATCGCGGGCCCCGCGGCAACGGTCGCAAGGGCGGCAATGCCGAGAGCTAGGCGGATCCCGCCCGTCACGCCTGCGCCAGCCTGTAGCGCGCTTCGCCGGGGTCGCGGCACATGTGCTTCGTCGCCCGCGTCTCTTCGCCATCCACGATGATGAAATCGGTCACGTTGATGCACTGGCGGCCGCCGCCCTCGTCGTTCCGTGCGACGATCGTCGACGACCCGCTGACCCCGTCGCGGGTTTCGCTCGTCCAGTTGGCGGTCGACCCGACCTCCTCGCCGCGCACCGCATCCTCGGTGGCTTTTGCGGCCTGAACCTGCTCGGCGGGATCGAGGCGACAGGCGATGGCGTCGGTCAGCGTCTCGCTCACCTCCGCGATCGGGACATAGCTGTAAACGCCCGCCTTGCTGGCGGCGTCGCCAACCGCATCCCGCAGGACGCTGCCCAATATGCCGCGTCCGACGCTGCTCCCTTTCTTGCCCTTGGGACAACCGCCATTGCTGTCATCGTCACTCGGCGCCGGCGCCGGAGTCGTGACTTTTCGCAAAAGACCGCCAAACTGCGCCTCCGCCGGCGTCGCCATAAGACCCGCACACGCCGCCCATGCCGGAAGCCAAAACCATCGTCGCATCGCCCGCTCCAGATTATTGTCAGTGGCGACCCCTTGTTTTGCAGGCGAAACTAGACCTCGCTGTGATTTCAATCAATGGCTCAAAGATTGTCTTGTCCACAGGTTGAAATTAGCCGCGAAGTGGCCCAGACAGCGGCCATGCTTTCGCAAAAGACCCGCTATACGATCCGCGCGTTCCAGCACCTTGCCGATCATTGGGGCAAGGGGCAGGTGCAGCTTGCGGACATTGCGGAGGCTCAGAACATTCCGCCCAAATTCCTGACGGTCATCCTGTCCGAAATGGCGCGCGAAGGACTGCTCATTTCGCAGCGCGGCCGCGACGGTGGCTACCAGCTCGCCCTGCCGCCGATCGACATCAGCTATGGCGATCTCGTTCGCCTCACCCGCGGGTCGCTCGCGCTCGTTCCCTGCGCAAGCCGCAACGCGCACGAGACCTGCAAGAACTGCCTTCCCGAGGCCGAATGCCGGATGCGCAGCCTGATGCTGAAAGTTCGCGACGATACCGCCGCGATTCTCGACCGGATCAGCCTCGCCGACCCGATTGGTGTGGAACCGCTGATCGAGAAGGAAGAGCTGGCGGTCTGACGCGCTGCCGGGGGAGATGGGGCGCAGCCTCCGGGATCGAACCGGCGGATTTTTAATATGCCATGAGCAGCACTCTGCCGCGCTCGACGAGGAAAATGGTGGAGCCTACCGGGATCGAACCGGTGACCTCTACAATGCCATTGTAGCGCTCTCCCAGCTGAGCTAAGGCCCCGTGCCATTTTGCGGGTCGCCCTGGGTGGTGCGACCGGGACGCCGCCTTTACCAGCGCGCGCCCACTATGCAAGGGGCCAAATGCACCGAACGATGCTTTTTTGGCCCCTGTGCCGGATTATCAGCTTTCGTCGTCGTCGTCGTCGCCCGTCGACACGCCGAGGTCGTCGTCACCGCCAAGATCCACGTCGTTGTCGGGCGAATCGCTGTCTTCGTCGACATCGACGTCGAGATCCAGATCGTCGTCGCTCGACTCTTCCTTCGTCTTGCTGGGCTTTTCTGCCTCTTCGAAGGGCATCGGTTGCTTCGACTTGAGCACCGATTCCGGGATCCAGGCATAGCCGCAATTGATGCAGGTTACCGGATCATCGTTGGTCAAATCATAGAATCGCGTGGCGCATTTCGGGCAGCTACGTTTCGTGCCCCATTCAGCCTTTACCATATAAGCCTCGTAAACCTTTGGAAACGGTTGTGAAATTTCGGAAAGAAACGGCGCCTCGCGGCCGATCCGTCAAATCGGCGTGCGCCTTGCCAGATTGTCGGGCCGCTGTCAAAAGCCGCACGCCATGAATGACCCTATCGCCACACCGCGCGCCTTTTCCGCGTCCGCTCCGCTCAAAGGTAAGATCGCCATTCCCGGCGACAAGAGCATTTCGCACCGGTCGCTGATGCTGTCGGCGCTCGCGGTGGGAACCAGCCGCGTCACCGGCCTCCTGGAGGGCCACGATGTTCTGGCCACCGCGGCCGCGATGCGGGCGATGGGCGCGCGCATCGAACGGCGCGACGACGGCGAATGGGTGATCGATGGCGTCGGAGTCGGCGGCCTGCTCCAGCCGCGCGAAGCGCTCGACATGGGCAACAGCGGCACGTCGACCCGGCTGCTGATGGGCCTTGTCGCAAGCCATCCGATTACCGCGACCTTCATTGGCGACGCAAGCCTGTCGGGCCGCCCGATGGGCCGCGTTATCGATCCGCTGTCGCAGATGGGCGCCGAAATTTCGGCCTCGCCGGGGGGGCGCCTGCCGTTGATGGTGCGCGGACTGGCCCCCGCCGTGCCCCTCTCCTATCGCCTGCCGATGGCCTCGGCGCAGGTCAAAAGCGCGGTCCTGCTGGCGGGCCTCAACACGCCCGGCATCACCGAAGTGATCGAACCGATCCCCACCCGCGACCACAGCGAGCGCATGCTTCGCGGGTTCGGCGCCGATCTGACCGTCGACACCGCCGCCGACGGCACGCGCCACATCCGCATCCACGGCGAAGCCGAACTGAAACCCCGGACGATCGCCGTGCCGGGCGATCCGTCTTCGGCCGCCTTCTTCATCGTCGCCGCGCTCATCGTTCCCGGCTCCGACGTGACGATCGCCAACGTCGGACTGAACCCGACGCGCGCCGGCCTGATCGACATATTGCGCGCGATGGGCGGCGATATCGAGGAACTCGATCGCCGCGACGTCGGCGGCGAACCCGTCGCCGACCTGCGCGTCCGCCATAGCGCACTCACCGGGATCGAGGTCGATCCGGCGGTCGCGCCGAGCATGATCGACGAATTCCCGATCCTTTTCGTCGCCGCCGCGCTCGCCGAGGGGCGCACGACGACGAGCGGGCTCGACGAGCTGCGCGTTAAGGAAAGCGACCGGCTCGCGGTGATGGCCACCGGCCTGCAGGCCATCGGCGTGCGGGTCGAGGAACGGCCCGACGGGCTCGTGATCGATGGCAGCGGCGGCGATCCGCTGCCCGGCGGCGCGACCGTTGCCGGCCATCTCGACCACCGCATCTGCATGAGCTTCGCGATCGCGGGCCTCGTCAGCAAGGCACCGATCACGATCGACGACATCGCGCCGGTTGCAACGAGCTTTCCCAATTTCGAAGCCTTGCTGGCGGGGTTGCCGGCATGATCGACTGGCTGTCCGGCACCGCGGCGAATGCGATCGGCCTTGTCGGCACGGCCTGCGTGCTCGCCGCCTTCGCCTATATCAACCTGGCGGTAAAACCGAACGGCGTGCTGTTCAACGCGGTGAACCTTGTCGGCGCGCTCCTGTTGATGATTTCGCTTCTCGTCCACTTCAACCTCGCCTCCTTCCTGCTCGAGATCGCTTGGGCGAGCATCGCGCTATGGGGGCTGTTACGCGCGCTGCGGCGGCGCGCGGCAGGGGGTGCGGCATGATCGTCGCGGTCGATGGTCCCACGGCGTCGGGGAAAGGAACGATCGCCCGCGCGCTCGCCGCGCATTTCGGACTACCGGTGCTCGACACCGGTCTGCTCTATCGCGCCGTCGGCTACCAGACGCAGCTTAATCATGGCGACGCCGACAAGGCCGACGACGCGCTGGCCGCATGCGATTTCCCCGACAGCCTGCTGGACGACCCGGCGCTGCGCTATGAGACGACGGGCGGACTTGCGAGCCGCGTGTCGGTGCATCCCGCCGTGCGGCAGGCGCTGTTCCAGCGGCAGGTCGACTTTGCCAACCAGCCCGGCGGCGCGGTGCTCGACGGCCGCGATATCGGTACCGTCATCGCGCCGCACGCCGATGCCAAGCTGTTCGTCACCGCAAGTCCCGAAGAACGGGCGCGGCGGCGCCATGCCGAAATGCGGTCGCGCGGGG
>Ga0189279_100401_pt1 | contig 10176 bp, 6 predicted proteins | sample N26B6minimetaG_FD_130324 | JGI IMG/M metagenome (GOLD analysis project Ga0189279, IMG submission 130324) | Marine microbial communities from the Costa Rica Dome - N26 B6 mini metaG | ecosystem: Environmental > Aquatic > Marine > Oceanic > Photic zone | place: Costa Rica: the Eastern Pacific... | reverse complement strand
GGCGAGGGTCTCGTCGATCTTGTGATCGACAAGGCACGGTCGCTTGGCGAGCCGGTCGCGCGCAACCAGCCTTACGCCGGGGGACATATCGTGCGAACGCACGGCAATCCGGGACAGGGAATCCACGCGATTCAGATAGAAATCGATCGAACCCTCTATCTGGACGCCACGTATCGCCCCGATGCGCAGCGGATCGGGCGCCTGGCGCGCTGGTTTGCCGATCTGGTGGCGGAGGCTGGCCAGCAACCCGGCGGCGAAGACGCGCTGCCGCTTGCCGCCGAATAAAAAACCACCTCGTACCGGAGTACGAGGTGGCCAGGGTCCAGGGAGGACGCACCCGCGTCATGCCGACGGGGCACTCGCCGCAATGGTAAGGGGGAAACCAGAGCGGCGTTTCAACAATCTAGGATGTTGTGGACCGCGATACAAGAAGCCACGGCACAAAAACTGCCACTATGGCAACATAAGAAGGAATTTGGTCGGGGAGAGAGGATTCGAACCTCCGGCCCCTGCCTCCCGAAGACAGTGCTCTACCAGGCTGAGCTACTCCCCGACCGATCCGGCGCCGACGAAGCGGCGCCAAGGCAGGGCGGTCCTCTAGACGCGGATTCGGCGAACTTCAAGCTGCAATCGGCACATCCGTCGCTAAAGCAGCCCCGCGCGCCGGAAGCTGAAGTGGCCAGCGTCGGTGAAAATCAGATGATCGACCAGGTCGACGCCCAGAAACCGCAGAAAAGCCAAAGCTTCCCGCGTCCATTCGATGTCGGCCCCGCTGGGGCTGGCGTCGCCCGAGGGATGATTGTGGGCCATCAACAAGTGGCGTGTCCCGATGCGGAGCGTTGCTCGCCAATGTCGCGGGGCAATCGCGCAACGATCCGCCTTTTGTCCGTCGACCGGGGTCAGGGCGACGAGCCGTTCATGGGCATCGAATGCCGCGAGCAGGACCATCTCCCGATCGCGAGGAAACAGGGGGCGCAGCAGCAGGGTCGCGACCTCGTCCTCCGTGTCATGGGGAGAAAAGCCGTCTTCAAGTATGGGCGCTGTCGCGTCGAGGCGGGCCGACCGATTCACAGTGCACGCTGTGCGCCGGCCGGTCAATCCGGCCAAGTCTCGACTGGACCGGAATGGACCTGGCGCCGCAGTGCTTGCCGCATGGCTGGCGCGGGCCTAGCAATGACGGATTGCCACAGGAGCGAATCTTGGTCGAAACCATCCATTATGAACTGCAATATCTCGACCTGATGCGGCGCATCTGGGTCGAGGGCGACGAACGGATCGACCGGACGGGCGTCGGTACCCGGTCGCTGTTCGGCGAAACGATGCGCTTTTCGTTGAAGGATGATGCGATCCCGTTGCTGACGACCAAACGCGTCTATTGGAAGACAGCGCTACGCGAAATGCTGTGGTTCCTGACCGGCGATACCAATATCCGTCCGCTGGTTGCCCAAGGCGTCCGGATCTGGACCGACTGGCCGCTCGATCGCTATCGCCGCGAGACGGGCGACGATATCGACGCCGAGCGGTTCGAGGCGCGGATCCTGGCAGACGAAGATTTCGCGCGGGCCTGGGGCGATCTCGGGCCGGTCTATGGCCATCAATGGGTGAACTGGCCGCGCTACGAGCCGGCGGGCGAGGGGCTCTTCCGCCGTGCCGCTGATGGGCACAACCAGATCGCGGCGCTGATCGACTCGCTGCGCAGCAACCCGGGGTCTCGTCGCCATATCTTTACCGGCTGGAATGTCGCGGACCTCGATCGCATGGCGCTGCCGCCGTGTCACATGACCTATCAATTCCACGTCCGCAGCGATGGCGGCCTGTCGTGCCTGCTGTTCCAACGGTCGTGCGACCTGGGGCTCGGCTTCGCATTCAACGTGTTCGAGGCGGCGCTGCTGACCCGCATGATCGCGCAGCAATGCGACCTGACGGCGCACGAACTGATCTGGACCGGGGGCGACGTGCACCTTTATCTCAATCACGCCGATCTTGTCGAAGAGCAGATGCGGCGCGTGCCGGGCGGCGCGCCGAAGCTGCGGATCGCGCGCCGCCCGGCGACCATCTTCGACTATCGCTTCGAGGATTTCGCCGTCGAGGATTACGCGCCACAGGCGCATATTTCCGCGCCCGTCGCGGTGTGAGCGGCGGGCATTGCATTGGTATGCGGGAAGCAATAATATGTCGCCGATTTGAAATATAACGGCGCGGCGATTCGCGCCTCGAAGGGACGAAGATATGCCGGAAACGCCCCTGCCAGCGGCGAGCAACCTGCCGTCGCTGTCGCTCCATATTCCCGAGCCGAGATACCGGCCCGGCGACATCCCGGACTTCGGCGACATCGTGGTTCCGCCTGTCGACGGCACACCGCGTCCGGGGGAAGCGTCCAAACCGGACGAGATGCGCGAGCTTTGCTATGGCCTCGTCCGCGTTCTCGATTTCGACGGCGAGGCGAAGGGGCCGTGGAATCCCAATCTGTCGCCTGACCGGCTACGCCAGATGTTACGCCACATGATGCTGACGCGGGCGTTCGACGATCGGATGTTCCGGGCGCAGCGCCAGGGCAAGACCAGCTTTTACATGAAGTGCACGGGCGAAGAGGCGACGTCGGTTGCCTCGACGATGGCGATCGACCGCGGCGACATGGTGTTCCCCAGCTATCGCCAGCAGGGCATTCTGATCACGCGCGACTATCCGCTGATCCAGATGATGAACCAGATATATTCGAACCGCGGCGACCACCTGCTCGGACGGCAGCTGCCCATCATGTATTCGGCCCCCGAACACGGCTTTTTCAGCGTGTCGGGCAATCTGGCGACACAATATCCGCAGGCGGTGGGCTGGGCGATGGCGTCGGCGTCGAAAGGCGACAGCCGCATCGCGACGGTGTGGTGCGGCGAAGGCTCGTCGGCCGAAGGCGATTTTCATTCGGCGCTGACATTCGCGACCGTCTACAATGCCCCTGTCATCTTCAACGTCGTGAACAATCAATGGGCGATTTCGAGCTTCTCGGGCTTCGCGGGCGGCGAGCGGACGACTTTTGCCGCGCGCGCCGTAGGCTATGGCATTGCGGGGCTGCGCGTCGATGGCAACGACCCGCTTGCGGTCTATGCCGCCACCCAGTGGGCGGCCGATCGCGCGCGCACCAACAATGGCCCGACCCTGATCGAGCATTTCACCTATCGCACCGAAGGACATAGTACGTCCGACGATCCAAGTGCCTATCGCGCGGCACAGGAAGCAAGCGCCTGGCCGTTCGGCGATCCGATCGCGCGGCTGAAGCATCATCTGGAAACCGCCGGCGAATGGGACGACGACCGCCACGAAACGCTCCGCAAGGAGCTCGAGGAATTGGTCAAGACGAGCCAGAAGCAATCGGAAAAGCTGGGCATATTGGGGCACGGCATGCACCAGCCGTTCGAGACTATGTTCGAGGATGTTTTCGAGGATATGCCCTGGCACCTTCAGGAACAATGCGCGCAGATGCTCGCCGAACAGGAAAAGAAGTTCGGCCCCGACTGGAAGCCCGAATGATGACCCCCGACGATACCGGTTCGACCAAGACCATGAACATGATCGAGGCGATCAATAGCGCCATGGACGTCATGCTCGGCCGTGACGACAAGGTCGTCGTGATGGGGGAGGACGTCGGCTTTTTCGGCGGCGTCTTTCGTGCCACCGCCGGCCTGCAGAAGAAGCATGGCAAGACCCGCGTGTTCGACACGCCGATCAACGAATGCGGAATTATCGGTGTCGCCGTGGGCATGGGCGCCTATGGGCTGCGCCCGGTACCCGAAATCCAGTTCGCCGATTACATCTATCCGGGCCTGGACCAGCTTGTCAGCGAGGCGGCGCGGCTGCGCTATCGCTCGGCGAACGACTTTATTTGTCCGATGACCGTCCGCACCCCCTTTGGCGGCGGCATTTTCGGCGGGCAGACGCACAGCCAGTCGCCAGAAAGCATCATGACTCATATCTGCGGCGTGAAGACCGTGATCCCCTCGAACCCGCGCGACGCCAAGGGCCTGTTGATCGCGGCGATCGAGGATAACGACCCTGTCGTATTCCTTGAGCCCAAGCGCATCTACAACGGCCCGTTCAGCGGCTATTACGACCGCCCGGTCGAACCCTGGGCGAAGCACGAGGTCAGCGCGGTGCCCGAGGGATATTACCGCGTCGAACTCGGCAAGGCGGCGACCGTGCGCGAGGGTGAGGCGGTCACCGTGCTTGCTTACGGCACCATGGTGCATGTCGCGAAGACGGTGATCGACGAGATGGGCATCGACGCCGAAGTCTTGGACCTTCGGACGCTGCTGCCGCTGGATATCGACGCCATCGAGGCATCGGTGAAAAAGACCGGTCGTTGTCTGATCATCCACGAGGCCACCCGGACTTCGGGTTTCGGGGCCGAGCTTGCCGCCCTCGTGCAGGAACGCTGTTTCTACTATCTCGAGGCGCCGGTCGAACGCGTGACGGGGTTCGATACGCCTTACCCGCATAGCCTCGAATGGGCCTATTTCCCGGGGCCGGTCCGTATCGCGACCGCGCTCGAAAAGATTATGAAGGACTGATCGCCATGGCGCGCTATTCGTTTCGTCTGCCTGACATTGGTGAGGGTATCGCCGAGGCCGAGATCGTCGCCTGGCATGTCAAGGTCGGCGAGCGCGTCGAGGAAGACGCGCAACTGGCCGACATGATGACCGACAAGGCGACGGTCGAGATGGAGTCGCCCGTATCGGGCGTGGTGGTCGAGATCGCCGGCGAGGTCGGTGACCTGATTTCGATCGGTTCGACGCTCGCGGTGATCGAAACCGACGAAGAGGCGGCCGAGGAAGAGACGCCGGCCGAGGAAGCCGCCGAAGAGGAAGTCGAAGCGGAGACGCCGGGCGCCGAAGAGGTTTCGGACGCCGAGGTTGTTGCACGACCTTCTCAACCCGTTCGCCCTGAGCCTGTCGAAGGGCCGTCCTTGTCTGCAACCGTTGAAAAGGAAAGCGGTCCTTCGACAAGCTCAGGACAAACGGGTCGTGAGGTCAAGGTTCTCGCATCCCCCGCCGTTCGCGCCCGCGCCAAGGATCTGGGCGTCGACCTGGCCCAGGTTCAAGCCGAGGGCGATCGCATCCGCCACGCCGATCTCGACGCCTATCTGCGCTACAGCGCGGGGCAGGGCTATCTTGCGCCGGGAACGCCGCGCGCCCGCGCCGACGAACCCGTGAAGGTCATCGGAATGCGCCGCAAGATCGCCGAAAATATGGCAGCGTCGAAGCGCGCGATCCCGCATTTCACCTATGTCGAGGAAATGGATGTCACCGCGCTCGAAGCGATGCGCGCCGACCTGAACGCCAACCGCGGCCAGCGCCCGAAATTGACGATGCTGCCCTTCCTGATCGTCGCAATCTGCCGGACGATTCCCGACTTCCCGATGATCAACGCGCGTTACGACGACGAGGGCGGCGTGGTGACGCGCCACGGCGCTGTGCATTTGGGGATGGCGACGCAGACCGACGCCGGGCTGATGGTGCCGGTGATCCGCGACGCGCAGGACAAGAATGTCTGGCAGCTCGCGACCGAGATCACGCGGCTCGCCGAGGCCGCCCGCACCGGCAAGGCCAAGCCCGCGGAACTGACCGGCGGCACGCTGACCGTCACCTCGCTTGGCCCGCTGGGCGGTGTCGCGACGACGCCGGTGATCAACCGTCCCGAGGTCGCGATCATCGGCCCGAACAAGATTGTCGAGCGCCCTGTCTTTAACGGCGACGATATCCGCCGCGCGAAGCTGATGAACCTGTCGATCAGCTGCGACCACCGCGTCGTCGATGGCTGGGACGCGGCAAGCTTCGTCCAGGCGCTCAAGAAGCTGGTCGAAACGCCGGTGCTGCTGTTCGCCGATTGAGGGGCCGGGAAATATCGGGCTCGCGGTTGGCTTACAATCCCAGGCCTGCGAAGCTGGTCTGGTCGAACTTCAGCTTGAAGGTCACATAGGCTCCCGACCGCGAGAAGCGTGCGTCTTCGAAGTCGCGGTCGTGGAAGCCCGCAAAATTATAGCCGATCGTGACATTCGCATTCTTCATCGGCGCGAGCGTCAGCGTCGGCCCGCCGGCCCAGGCCAGCGTGTCGCCGCCGGTGCCGATGCGCGCGGTGCCCGACGCGCCGATTCCGACATGCTCGCCCAAATTGAATCGGATGTCGCCGCCGACGAGGTTCGACCATCCCTTGACGTCGTCCTCGCCGAAGCGATCGAAATTGTAGCGCGTGCCCCAGAAGAAAGCGAATTCGGCGCGTTCGTACCATTGCCGCCCGTCGTTGCCGCCGAAGCGATCGCCAAGGGGCGTCCAGTTGAGCGAGAAGCTGTTGAGGACGCGGCGGCTGGTTGCGTCGCCATCGATCGTGAGCGTGCTGCCGATCGCATCGGCCTGGCCGGCGACGGCATCGCGCACCTTGTCCGACCGGAATTCGCTCTTGTTAAGCCAGGAAACCCGCGAATCGGCGGGGCGATGCGCCCAACTCATCTCGAACTGCATGACTTCGGTCGTCGGGGTCGTTCCGGCGCCACTGGCTTTCGTCCAGGTGAAGAGCGCGCCGAGCGCACGACCCTCGCCAAGCTGGCGGAGGCCGCCGAGCGTCAGCCCATAGCGATTGGCTAACTCGCCGTCGCGATATTCAGCGCGCCCGGTCAAAGTCCAGCGATCGGCGCGATAGGTGGCGCCGGCGCTGAGCGCGAGGAAATCTTCCGTGAGCGTAGAATTGGGGCCAAGAAAGCCGCCCGATGCGACCGGTTGCTGAGCGTTCAGCACATCCTTTGCGCGGATGCCGCCGATCGTACGGTTGCCATCGACCGACAGATCGACCGACCAGCGCTTGCCGAGCCGAAGCGACTGCGAAAGACCATAGGCGGCAAAGCTGCGCGGGCCATATTCGCTGATCTGCTGTTGATTGGCGGTGGCGAGCAATCGCGCGCCCGCCCAGGGGGCGAGATCGAAGCCGAGGCGGGCGGTGCGGGCCTTTACGGTGTCGCCGTCCGCAATTTCGTAGCTGCCGACGAGATTCACGTCACGAGTAACCGCGAAGCGGGCGCCGAGGCGATGGCGGGTCGGGAAATCGACGCTGGCGTCGTCGCCGCCAAGGGCGAACTCGCTCTGGGCGTCGAGTTCGAGCCGCTTGCCCAGCAGGCGCTGCGTCGCACCGAGTTGGACAAGGTTCGAGCTGTTGCGTGTGCCGTCGGACAGCAGGTCGTCCGCATGGGTAAGGCCGACGCGACCCACCGTGGTGCCATTGTCATATTCCGCGAGCGCCTGCGCCGCGCGGCGGCGCGAACCGAGATCGAGATATTCCTCCTGCCACGCGCTGCCGCTCAGCGACAGTCCGCGACCAACCCGCAGCCGCCCATCGAGGCCGAACTTGCGGGTGCCATTTTCGCTCGCATTGAGCTGACCCGATCCAAAGCCGCTTTCGCGCTCCCGCAAATAGGCAAGGAAATCGGCGGTGCTGCTGTGATGTTCGACCTCGACCAGCCACGCTTTCGCGGTGCCGTCGGAGTCGGCGGCGCTGCTGCCGGCTTTGGCAGAGGCGTCGCTGACCGCAATTTCGGCGCGAATCTCCGTATCGATATTCGGCCGATACCGGGCATCCACGCCGCCGAGATTGGTCTTGGCGTCGCTATCCTCGTCGTGGATCAGCGTTGCCCCTACGCGCAGCTTCTCGTCGCCGCTGCGATAGCTTAGGCGTCCGCCGGCATTAAGCACCCGTTCGCCGACGCCGTTCACTTCATATTCGGCGACAATGAATTGCGGATCGAGGGCCGACGAGCGGCTGAGGACCGGGCTGGCAAAGCGGATCGTGCCGGCGAAATAGTCGATATCATAGTCGATATGGCGGGTAAGCGTCACCGTATCGACAATCTGTTCGCTATGCAGCTTGTCGCGCGTCTCGATGACGATCCGTTCGCTGTTGGGCAGGATATCGCGTGCGCCGAGCTGGTAGGGACCGGTCAGTCCGTTGCCCTGAATCTCGTCGCGGCGAAAACGATACGGCGTGTCGGCAACGAACGCCGTCGCGGCGACGTTGCGACCGCGATATTCGGCCTTGCCGCCGTTCAGCGCGCGCTGATAGCGGGCGAGCTGCGGTTCGGAAATCCCGGTCTCGAAATCGCCGAACATCGCGTAGAATTGCGGACGCTCGAGCCGCAGATAGAGTTTGCGGACCGACGCGGCGTCATAGCGCGTCTCGTTCCGGTCGGCATAGATGGTGTAATAGGCCCGCGGGTCGATCACGCCGCCGAAGCGCGCGTCATCGGCTTCCTTGTCGCTGTCATAGGCCAGCGTCATAAGCCATTTGCCGCGGATCCGGCCCTTTGCATACAGCGCAAGCCGTGCATCGGCGTTCAGGTCGTCAAGACTCTCGGCGACATCCTCCATCCGGTCGTCGAGGGTATTGTAGCCGACGGTGCCGGCGGCGAAACCGACGACGGTCCAAGGGCGATCGCCCGGATCGAGCCACGTCTCGATCGTCTGCTGGCGTTCGACCTTGTCATCGCGGAAATTGAAATCGATGCTGATCGTGCCCTACGCCGTTGTCGGCTCGAGCTCGATGTACGCCATGCCGTCATCGCCCTCGACCTTCCAGACCGGGCGCGCCTTTTCCAGGCCTGCGAGCTGCTGTGCTTGCTGCGCGTCGGCTTCGACCGCCGGGTAATAGGGCGCGGGGACGCTGAAGTCGCCGGTCAGGCCATGCCGGATCGGCTTGCCGTCGCGGTCGGTCAACCGTACCGCGATGACCGGACGGGTCACGCCGTCGGCGAGCAGCACCGACCGATCGCGAACCAGCGTCGCGCGCATCGGGGTGATCGAATAATGGACGCTGCGTTCGAGATGTTCGACAAGGGCGCCCGCGTCGTCCCTCACATCGGCGGTCAGGCGGTTGTCGCCTTCGCGGATGCCGATCCCGCGCCAGATGCTTACCGCCATGCGGCCGTCGGCCGACTTGCGGGTGCCGTCGAAGGCGAGGGTATCGACCGGCTTGCCGTTGACCGCCAGATCGACCTTTTGCCCGGGCAGATGCTTGATGACGACACGCACCGATTTGGCGCGGGGATTGTGGTCCGGGTCGGGGAAAAGCCAGGCGATGCCGGGCTGCTGTCCCGCAAACCAGTCGCGTCCCGCGCCCGCGGCGTCGGGATCGCTGCGCACGGGCGCGCGTTCGATCGTTTGGATTTTGGCGGCTTGTCGCGGTGTGCTTGCCACAGCGCGGAAATCGGCTCGTTTCAGCGATCCACCGCGTCCCTCGACGAAACGCGAAATCGCACTTCCAGCGCTCGCGGTCGACCGTGCGCAATCGGCGGGCGCGCGGTCGAGCGGCAGCGTCGATGGGTCGATCTGGACGACGTGGGTGCCAGGGCGGACGCCTTCGAAATGATAGCGGCCGTTTTCGTCCGTCACCGTGTAGCTGCCATCCTGCAGCATCACGCGCACGCCGCCGATGCCCTTTGCGTCGCCGGGATCGACGGCGCAGCCCCCATCGGTGATGCGTCCGATAATGGTCATGCGGTCACCGAGCTGGTCGCGCTCGATCGCCACCGCGGCTTCGGCGACATTGCTTGCGGTACCGCGGCCGTCGATGGCGCTCGCACGGTTGAGCGCGCTGCCGGGCTGTGCAGAGACTTTCACTTCTGCCAGATAGGTCAGGAGAACCGATGCCGAGGGGGCGAGGGCGGGAAGCGTGACGTTAAATTCGCGTCCGTTGCCCGCGATATCGGCGTCTATCCGGACGCCGTCGGCACGCACGGTATCGGCGCGCAGACGCATGCCGTCGGGCAGTATATCGGTGACGGTCACCGCGCCCGTGCTGCGGCGGGCGTCCTGATTGGCCACCTGGATCCGATACTGGATCACGTCGCCGGGCACCGCGGTCTGGGTCGACGTGGTCTTTCGCAGCAGCAGCGGAGTGCCGGGCTGATCGACCGGAATATCGACGCGCACCGGCGCCGGACTGTCGAGCGTGAAGGCCGCGCCATAGCTGGCGCCCGCAATGACGAAGGGTTCCCCGTTATCGGGACGCCGCAGATCGGCAAGGTCCGATGCGCTGGATTTCGATGGCGCCGAAAAGGGGGAGGGCGGCGCGATAACGAGGCGATAGGTGCCCGGAGCCACGAATGGAAAGCGATAGTCGCCAGCGGGAAACCGATAGGTGGTG
>Ga0189279_100395_pt1 | contig 10430 bp, 10 predicted proteins | sample N26B6minimetaG_FD_130324 | JGI IMG/M metagenome (GOLD analysis project Ga0189279, IMG submission 130324) | Marine microbial communities from the Costa Rica Dome - N26 B6 mini metaG | ecosystem: Environmental > Aquatic > Marine > Oceanic > Photic zone | place: Costa Rica: the Eastern Pacific... | reverse complement strand
CGACGGGCACCGTTCCCCTGCGCGGGGGCAATCGCGTCGACCTCGTCGGCCTGACGCGCGAAGGCGTTCGCGCCGCGCTCGAGGACGCCGGGCTCGACGCCAAGGCGGCAAAGCTGCGCGGCAAGCAGATCTGGCACTGGATCTATCATCGCGGCGTCACCGATTTCGACGCGATGACCGACATCGCAAAGACGATGCGCCCCTGGCTCACCGAGCGTTTCATCGTCGGCCGCCCGACGGTGCGCGAGGCGCAGGTGTCGAACGACGGCACGCGCAAATGGCTGCTCGCCGCCGCCGATGGCCAGGAATATGAAATGGTGTTCATCCCCGACGCCGACCGCGGGACGCTCTGTGTGTCGAGCCAGGTCGGTTGCACCCTCAATTGCCGTTTCTGCCACACCGGCACGATGCGGCTCGTGCGCAACCTCTCCGCGGGCGAGATCGTCGGCCAGGTGCTGCTGGCGCGCGACGCGCTCGGCGAGTGGCCAAAGGGCAATATGGCGGGCGGCGAGCAGGAGGACGACGAGGCGGGCCATTACACCGCCGACGGCCGGATGCTCACCAACATCGTGATGATGGGCATGGGCGAGCCGCTGTATAATTTCGACGAGGTCAAGGGCGCGCTCAAGATCGTGATGGACGGCGACGGCCTTGCACTCTCGAAGCGGCGCATCACCCTGTCGACCAGCGGCGTGGTGCCGATGATGGCGCGCGCGGGCGAAGAGATCGGGGTCAACCTCGCGGTTTCGCTCCATGCGGTCAGCAAGGAAATCCGCGACGAGATCGTGCCCTTGAACCGCAAATACGGCATCGAGGAGTTGCTCGAAGCGTGCGCCGCCTATCCCGGCGCGAACAATGCGCGGCGCATCACCTTCGAATATGTGATGCTGAAGGACAAGAACGACAGCGACGCCGACGCGCGCGAGCTGGTGCGGCTGATCAAGCAGTATCGGCTGCCCGCAAAGGTCAACCTGATCCCCTTCAACCCCTGGCCCGGCGCGCCCTATGAATGCTCGTCTCCCGATCGGGTCCGTGCGTTCAGCAACCTGATTTTCGAGGCCGGGATCTCGGCCCCCGTCCGCACCCCGCGCGGGCGCGACATCATGGCCGCCTGCGGCCAGCTCAAGAGCGCCGCGACGAAACCGACGCGCGCGCAGCTCGACCGCATCGCCGCCGAAAAACAGGCCGCGCTGGGCTGAATCGTCCATCCCGGAATCACGGTTTGCCGCTGAAAAGCGGGCATAAAAACGCGCGCCCTTTCTGTACCGTGTTGTAAAAATAACACAGATATTAAAATTGTCATATTCTGAATGACATGTTCATTGAAGCGACAGCCGCGAGCGCCATTTAGGGCCCCGGGCCGCGACCCAAAGGGCGTGGTCCTGATGAAGAAAAGGAATGACAAAATGAAAAAGTTCGCAGTTGCAGCCGCTCTCCTCTCGGCCGTCGTTGCCGTCCCCGCCATGGCCGCCGACGGTGGCGAAGCCCGCGCCGAAGTGCGCGGCGGGTATATCACCGGCTCGGGCCTCGACGACGCCACCATCGGTGCCGCCGCCGGCTATGACTTCGACCTCGGCCAGACCGCCTTCGCGGGCGCCGAAGTCGCGGGCGACAAGGTCCTGAAGGACGGCTTCGACGTCCAGTTCTCGGCCGGCGGCCGCGTCGGCGCCAAGGTCGGTGCCGCGGGCAAGGCCTATGTCACCGGCGGTTACACCTTCACCGACATCGACGATCCCTATGTCGGTGCCGGCTATCAGCACAAGCTGGGCCAGAACATGTATGCCAAGGCCGAATATCGCCACCAGTTCATAGGCAACTTCAGCGATTTCGACACCTTCGCGGTCGGTCTGGGCGTCGCTTTCTGATCCCTGCGGACCGAAAGCCACGACAGGAGAGGGGGCGGTCCTGCGGGGCCGCCCCTTTCTTTTGAGATCGCGGGGCCGCCGCCGTGCGGCGATGATGCGAATGCCCGGGCTCGCTGCTCCGAAAGGATCGTTCGCGTCGAAAGGACCCGGCTCAATAGCTGCGCGGCATCCCCAGCACATGCTCGGCGACGTAGGACAGGATCATGTTCGTGCTGATCGGCGCGACCTGGTAGAGGCGCGTCTCGCGAAACTTGCGTTCGATGTCATATTCGGCAGCGAAGCCGAAGCCGCCGTGGGTCTGGATGCATGCCTCGCCCGCGGCCCAGCTTGCTTCGGCGGCAAGCATCTTTGCCATGTTCGCCTCGGCGCCGACGTTGCCGCCCGCCTCATATTTGGACAGCCCGTCGTGGACGAGCAATTCGGCGGCGCGCATCTGGGCATAGGCACGCGCGATCGGGAATTGCACGCCCTGATTCTGGCCGATCGGACGGCCGAACAGCACGCGCTCCTTGGCGTAGCTAGAGGCCTTTTCGATGAACCACTTCGCATCGCCGATGCACTCGGCGGCGATCAACAGCCGCTCGGCGTTCATCCCCGACAATATATAGCGGAACCCCTTGCCTTCCTCGCCGATCAGGTTCGCGGCGGGGACGCGCATCTGGTCGAAGAAGATTTCGGTCGTCGCATGGTTCATCATCGTGTCGATCGGCCGGATCGTCAGCGTGCCCGCGGCGAGTGCTTCCTTCATGTCGACCAGAAAGACCGACAGCCCCTCGGTGCGGCTCGCCGTGTCCTCGCGCGGCGTGGTGCGCGCGAGCAGGATCATCAGGTCGCTATGTTCGGCACGGCTGGTCCAGAGTTTCTGGCCGTTGACGACATAATGGTCGCCATCCTTTTTGGCCGTCGTTTTCAGGCTCAGCGTATCGGTCCCGCTCGTCGGTTCGGTAACACCGAAGGCCTGCAGTCGCAGCTCGCCGGTCGCCACCCGGGGCAGATAGCGGGCCTTCTGCTCCTCCGACCCGTGGCGCAGCAGCGTTCCCATCACATACATTTGCGCATGGACCGCACCGCCGTTGCACCCCTGGCGCTGGATCTCCTCGAGGATCGCGGCGGCCGCCGACAGCGGCAGTCCCGCGCCGCCATAGGCTTCGGGGATCAACGCCGCCAGATAGCCGGCCTCGCCAAGCGCGGCGACGAACTCCGACGGATATTCGCGCTGCCGGTCCTTGGCCTGCCAATAGGGACCGGGAAATTGCGCACAGAGCTTCGCCACCTCTGCGCGGATGTCGGAATAATCGTGCACCTCGCCCCCTCTCACCCGGTGGTTGTCAACGGACCTCCGCGAGCAGCGCCTTCGCTTCGGCGCCCTGCCAGTCGATCGCCCCGATGATGCGCCACACTTCCTTGCCGTCGGCGTCGTAGAGGATGCTCGTCGGTAGGCCGCCAGCCGCGGCGTCGAGCAGGGCGTTGTCGGGATCGATATAGGGCTGGAGCGTCTTCAGTCCCGCCTTTTGGAACCAGGGGTCGACGATCTCGGCGCCTTGCAGATCCTGCGCGATGGGCACGATGGTCAGCGTATCGCGCCGCGCCGCTGCGAGCGTGTCGAGCGTCGGCATTTCGGCGACGCACGGCGTGCACCAGGTCGCCCACAGGTTGACGAGCAGCGGCTTGCCGCGAAAGGCCGCCAGCGTCACCGGAGCATCGTCAGGACCGCGGAACGTCGCCGTCGGCGCCGCTTCGCCGGCGTGGCTGCGGTCGACCTTGTGCTCGAAGCTTTCGATTCCCCGCGCGCCTTCACCGGCCGAAACATTTGCTTGCCCCGCGCCCGCTTGCTCCGCCTGCTGCTTTTCCCTATCGCAGCCCGCGACCGCCCCCGCGAGCAGCAGGGCGACCAAGGCAAGTTTCGGATCTGGGACGCGGCGAATGACGAATTCTCCCGAAAAGAGCAGCATGTGGGGTGGCCGCTTCGGTGGCGGTCCTGCGGCGATCATGCAAGAAATAAATGCGTCGATCCCCGTCGACAAACGGCTGTGGGAAGAGGACATCGCCGCCAGTCGTGCGCACGCGGCGATGCTCGGCGCCCAGGGGATCGTCACGCCTGCGGATGCCGCGGCGATCGATGCGGGGCTTGCACAGATCGCGGACGAATATGCCGCGAACGGGGTGCCCGTCGACCTCGCGCTCGAGGATATCCACATGACGGTGGAATCGCGGCTCAGGGACATCGTCGGCGAGGCTGCCGGGCGCCTGCACACCGCGCGGTCGCGCAACGACCAGGTCGCGACCGATTTCCGCCTCTGGGTCCGTACCGCCGCCGACCGGATCGACGCGGGGCTGAAAGCGCTGCAAGCCGCCCTGCTGGCGCGCGCCGAAGAGCATGCGGACAGCATCATGCCGGGCTTCACCCATTTGCAAGTCGCGCAGCCGGTGACGCTCGGCCACCATTTGCTCGCTTATGTCGCGATGGCGGGCCGCGACCGCTCGCGCTTTCGCGATGCGCGCGCGCGGCTTAACGAATCGCCGCTCGGCGCCGCTGCGCTCGCGGGCACCGGCTTTCCGCTCGATCGCGATGCGACGGCACGGGCACTGGGTTTCGACCGGCCGATGGCGAACAGCATCGACGCGGTATCGGATCGCGACTTCGCGCTCGAATTTTGCGCCGCGGCGTCCATCGCGGCGATCCACCTGTCGCGGCTCGCCGAAGAGATGGTGATCTGGGCCAGCCAGCCGTTCGGTTTCGTAAGCCTGCCCGATGCCTGGTCGACGGGCAGCTCGATCATGCCGCAAAAGCGCAACCCCGACGCCGCCGAACTGGTGCGCGGGCGCGCGGGCATGCTGCTCGGCGCCTTTCAGCGGCTGGCGGTGATCGTGAAGGGATTGCCGCTCACCTATTCCAAGGATCTGCAGGACGACAAGGCGACGGTTTTCGAGGCTTTCGACGCGCTCGCCCTGTCGCTGGCGGCGATGACGGGGATGGTCGAAACGCTGACCTTCCGGACCGACCGGATGCGGGCACTCGCGGCCTCGGGTTTCTCGACCGCGACCGACCTGGCCGACTGGCTGGTGCGCGAAGCGGGCGTGCCGTTCCGCGACGCCCACCACATCGTCGGCGCCTGCGTGAAACGATCCGAAGAGCTCGGCGTTGACTTGTCGGACCTGCCCCCGGCCGAAGCCGCGGCGATCCATGCGGCGGTCACGCCGGCGGCGCTTGCGGCGCTGACCGTCGAGGCATCGGTCGCCAGCCGGATGAGCTATGGCGGCACCGCGCCCGAGCGGGTAAGGCAGGCCATTGCCGCGGCGCGCGCCGCGCTGGAGGATTGAGATGCGAAACCGCCGCCCGGTCGCCGCGACCGTGACGAGTCTCGTGCTGCTCGCAACGCTCGGCGCCTGCGGTCAGCAAGAGGATTTGAAGCCCGTGGCCGGACAGGCACCACCGGTCACCCCGGTCGGTGCGACCCGCCCACCGACGAACGAGGAGCTGACGACGCCCGACGCGCAGGCCAGGCCCGCGCGCAGCGACGAACTTCTCAAACGCTCGGAACAGCGCGAACCCGACGATTTCGACCTGCCCCCGCCGGGCTGACGATATGACGACCCTTGATTGATCCGTTCGTGTCGAGCGAAGTCGCGACACCCATCGGAGCCGTGCTACGTCGAGAGGCATCTCGATTTCGCTCGATGCGAACGGCGATTCAGGCGGTCATAGATTTCCAAGGATTTCTCCAATGGACCATTTCGACTACCGCGACGGCGTCCTCCACGCCGAAGATATCCCGCTGCCGCGTATTGCAAAGGAAATCGGCACCCCCGTCTATGTCTATTCGCGCGCCACGCTCGAGCGCCATGCGCAGGTGTTTCGCGACGCGCTGAAGGACGTGCCGAAAAAGCACATCGCCTTTGCGATCAAGTGCAATCCCAATCTCGGCGTTCTGCGCGTGCTGGCGCGACAGGGTTATGGCGCCGACGTCGTATCGGGGGGCGAGCTTGAACGTGCGCTCGCCGCGGGCATGACGGCCGCGGACATCGTCTTTTCGGGCGTCGGCAAGACGCGTGCGGAACTCGCCCAGGGGCTCGACCGCGGCATCGGCCAGTTCAATATCGAGCACGAGCCCGAAGGCGTCGCCCTCGCCGAAATCGCGGCGGCAAAGGAAATGACCGCGCAGGCGGTGCTGCGCGTCAATCCGGATGTCGATGCGGGCACCCATGCGAAAATCTCGACCGGCAAGGCCGAAAACAAGTTCGGCGTCGGTATCGACGTGGCGCCCGAAATCTTCGATCGCCTCGCCGGACTTCCCGGCCTTCGGCTGCGCGGTGTCGCGCTGCATATCGGCAGCCAGCTCACCAGCCTCGCGCCGCTCGAAGCGGCGTTCGAGCGCGTCGGCCGCCTCGTCGCCGACCTGCGCGCTGCGGGGCACAGCATCACGCACGTCGACCTCGGCGGCGGGCTGGGCGTCCCCTATCGCCCCGACGACGATCCGCCGTCGCCTGCTGACTATGGTGCAATGGTCGCGCGGGTGACGAAGGACTGGGACGTCACGCTGATGTTCGAGCCCGGCCGCGTCATCGCGGGCAACACCGGCGTGCTGCTGACCGAAGTGCTGTGGGTCAAGCCCGGCGCGACCAATCCCTTCGTCATCGTCGATGCCGCGATGAACGACCTCGCGCGGCCTGCGCTCTATGATGCGTATCACGACTTCGTTGCGGTCGAACCGAGCGGCGAGACGATGACGGCCTCGATCGTCGGCCCGGTGTGCGAGACCGGCGACACCTTCGCGCGCGACCGGCCGATCGATGCGGTGAAGCCGGGTGACCTGGCGGTCTTCCGCACGGCGGGCGCCTATGGCGCGACGATGGCGTCGACGTACAACAGCCGCAGCCTCGTGCCGGAGGTGCTCGTCGACGGCGACCGCTATATCGTCGTCGCCGACCGCATCGCCGCGGGCACGATCATGGCCGCCGAGCGAGTGCCCGACTGGATCGAGTAGCACCTAAACCCCGCCCGCTTGCGGGAGGGGCAGCGAGACTTGGCGGCGTGCCGCCTAGTCGCAGCGGGGTGGGCATCGAAGCCCGCGCAAGGCCGATGGACCCCACCCCAACCCCTCCCCTGAAGGGGAGGGGCTTGCTATAGGACATGCCATGCACCAGCTTCCCATCTTCCTGAACCTTTCCGGCCGCATCGTCGTGCTGGTCGGGGAGGGGGAGGCGGCCGCGGCCAAGGCGCGGCTGGTCGAACGCGCCGGCGGCCGCATCGTGTCGGCGTGGGAACCCGGCGCGGCCATCGCTTTCGTCGCGCTCGAGGATGAGGGCGCCGCGCAGGCCGCCGCGCAGGGGCTGCGCGCGCGCGGCCTGCTCGTCAACGTCGTCGATCGCCCGGCGCTGTGCGATTTCACGACCCCCGCGATTGTCGACCGCGCCCCCGTCACCATCGCGATCGGCACCGGCGGCGCGTCGGCGGGGCTGGCCAAAGCCATCCGCCAGCGCATCGAGGCGCTGCTGCCGGCGCGGCTCGGCGATCTTGCCGCCGCGCTGTCGACGGCGCGCGCGGCGATGAAGGTGCGGTGGCCCGATGCCTCAACCCGCCGCCGCGCGATCGACGCCGCGCTCGATGCCGGTGCGCCGCTCGATCCGCTCGCGCCCGGCGCCGCGGACGGTGTCGACGCATGGCTAGCGGCTCCGGCGGACGACGCGGCGCCGGCGCGTCTCGAAACGATCGGGCTGGCGAGCGACGATCCCGACGACCTGACCCTGCGCGCCGCGCGCCTGCTCGGCCAGGCCGACCATATCTTTCACGCGCCCGCCGTCGCGCCGGCGATCCTCGATCGCGCGCGCGCCGATGCGGTGCGCCACCCCGCCGCCGCGCCGCCCGCCGCGCCGCCGCCGGGCCTGTCGCTGTGGCTCTCCATATTACGATAAGTTCATTATCGCGGGTCCGATCGATTCCTTAAGCCATCCCGGGCGGCACGACCCGCCGCGCCGAAACAGGAGGGATAGTATGGAATTGCCATCGATCGACATCGCCGCGCTGCCGGTGCTCGACACGGCGGTCGGGCTGTTCGGCTCGTTCGCGACCGAAATGGCGACGTCGAAGCCCGGGGTGTTCGAAGTCACCGTCACCGTCGTCCTCGTCATCTACGATTGATCGCCCGCGGGGGCGGTCCGCCGCCGCCCGCGCGCCGGCCGGCTGCTCCATGCCCTCGCGCCACGATCATTATCCGCGCGCCGACGCCGGGCGCCGTCGGGCGATGCGCGCCGCCGCAAGCCGGCTTGCCGACGAATGGGCGGCGGCCGACAGCGCGCCGGACGGCCTGCTCGCCGCGATGCGCGCCGCGTCGGCGCTTGCCCCCGCCGATGCGGTTGCCGCGCTCGCGCCGTGGCAGGACGACCCCCGCTGGCTCGCCGCGCGCCTGTCCCGGGCGCTTGCGCTGCTGTGCGCCGACCCGTTCGCGCGTCCGCCGCTGCGTCCCGTCGGCGGCGGCGCGCTCGGCGGGCTGTTGCTGGCCGAAGCGGGCGCGATCCGCCTGACCCTGCTCGTCGGTCCGCGGGAGGCGCGGGGGCAGGGGACGGCCGCGCTCTTCGCCCCCGGCTGTACGCGCACCCGCATCCTCGCAGGCGGCGGCGCCGCCATCGCCTTCCACCGCGCAGGCGTCTCCGCCGGCGAAGAAGGCGGCGCGTTCACCGCGGCCGGTGCCGCCCGGTGCGAAACCGTCCCGCCGCGCCCGCTGCGCACGGGCGAAGCCTTTGTCCTCGACGGCGCCCGCCGCGCCTTCACCCTCTCCGGGGGCGACGGCGACATCCTGATGCTCGAGCTTGCGGTACAGCCGCCCGCGCCGCTGCCGACGCGCGCCTACGACATCGCCAGCGGCCGCCTGACCCATGTCTCGGCCTCGCGCCGCGACAGCAGCTTTCGGGGCATGGCGCTCACCCTGCTGCGCACGATGCGCCGCACCGATGCCGCGCCGCTGTTCGCCGCGGAAGCCGCGACCGGGGATTTCGCCGCGCGCTGGCACGCCGCGCGCGAGCTGGCCGCGCTCGACCCCGCCGCCGCGCATCCCGTCCTTGCCCGGATGGCCGCCGCCGACCCGCATCCCGAGGTCCGCCAGGCGGCCGCCGCGGCGCTGGCGCTCTACCCCACCCCTCCTCTTCAGAGGAGGGGCAGCGAGACTCGCCAGCTTGCTGGCTAGTCGCAGCGGGGTGGTCGCCGCGGCCTTGCGCAAAGCCGCCTGCACCACCCCAAACCCCGCACCCGAAAGCGGCGGCACTCAGGAAGGACCCCCATGCCCCAGACCATCGACCCGTCCGCCGGCCCCGAACTCGACCTCGAAACCGTCGCCGCGCGCCTCGACGAAAGCGGCGTCGACCTCGAATGCGAAGCCAGCCTCGCGCGCTGCGCCGACCTCCTCGCCGGGCTCGCGCGCAACCGGCATTTCCTCGCCAACCGCATCATCGCCGAGCTCAAGGCCAGCTACCGCGACCAGCTCGCCGCCAACCGCTACTCGGCGCAGGTCTTCCTCCTCCACCGCAGCCGCCGCGACTTCTTCCTTCGCGCCAACCTGTGGCCCGCCGCAACCGACGCCGCCTATGCGGCCAGCGGCCCCGCGGCCTTCGCCTACGGCCTGCCGCATGACCATAATTTCAGCTTCCTGACCGCCGGCTATTGGGGGCCGGGCTATATCAGCGACTATTACACCTATGATCCCGAAGCCGTCGACGGCCGCCTGGACGAGCCGCTCGCCCTCGAATTCGTCGAGCGCAGCGCCCTCGCCGAAGGCACGATGCTCCTCTATCGCGCCCACCGCGACATCCACAGCCAGCGTCCGCCCGAACGCCTGTCGGTCAGCCTCAACATCATGGACGAGGGCGAGCATGTCCCCTGGCGCGACCAATATATCGTCGACCTCGAACGCCGCACGATCGCAAAGCGCCCCACCGTCACCCCCGCCGAAATGCTGCTGCGCTGCGCGGTCCACCTGACCGAAGAGGGCCGGGACATCGCCGACCATTTCGCAAGGGCGCATCCGGTGCCAAGGGCAAGAGCGAACGCAATCGCCGCCCTCGCGGCGGTGGCAGAGGGCGAGGGCAGGGCGGCGGTGCTCGAACGCGGACTGCGCGACGCCGACGCGCGGGTGCGCGACGATTGCAGGCGGTGGTTGGAGCGATAGCAAGGCTCGCACTTTGACGCTCTTTCACCATCGCTCAGATTTTGGGCCCACCGTTTGTGCAAATATGGTGTCGCTTACCTCTTGGCGTTCAAATTCCGGTCGTCTAGCGTCACTCTGGCATATGACGATGGTGCGTTACCGAACCTTGCTTGCGACGCCTACTCTCTGTTGCGGACGATCACGGTAATCTCAGGAGGTATTCGTGTCGCTGGCAGTTTTGATGGAAATTGCAGGTTTGGAAACGGCCGATGTGTGCCGCGAGTTGTCCATCGATCAACTCACTCTTGACGACTGGTTGAGCGGTGCAAAATCTCCACCTCAGTATCTACTTCGCGCTATCGAGGTAATGTCACAGATTTCGGGAGGCGAGAGCCAGATTTCCATGCCTAGTTTCGACGGTAAGCGT
>Ga0189279_100393_pt1 | contig 10622 bp, 5 predicted proteins | sample N26B6minimetaG_FD_130324 | JGI IMG/M metagenome (GOLD analysis project Ga0189279, IMG submission 130324) | Marine microbial communities from the Costa Rica Dome - N26 B6 mini metaG | ecosystem: Environmental > Aquatic > Marine > Oceanic > Photic zone | place: Costa Rica: the Eastern Pacific... | reverse complement strand
GCGGTCGAGGGCGGCGACCCCGCCGCGATGACCGAAAAGTCGCAGGCACTGGCGCAGGTGGCGATGAAGCTCGGCCAGGCGATCTACGAAAAGGAACAGCAGGCCGCGGCATCGCCCGCCGCCGACGCTGGCGAGAGCAAGGCCGACGAAGATGTCGTCGACGCCGAATTCTCGGAAGTCGAAGACGACAAGAAGTAAGGATGACCTTCAGCCGTCATGCCAGCGCAAGCTGGCATCGCTTTCGGGAATGGCGCCGCCGGACCGACAGCGACCCCAGCTTTCGCTGGGGTGACGGGTTGAAGTAGGGGCTTTTGGGAATGTCGCTCGACATCGATTATTACGAACTGCTGGAAGTCGAACGCACCGCCGACGACAAGACGCTGAAAGCCGCTTATCGCAAGCTGGCGATGCAATATCATCCCGACAAGAATCCGGGGTGCGGCGACAGCGAGGCCCGGTTCAAGGCAATCAACGAAGCGTATGACTGCCTGAAGGACCCGCAGAAACGCGCGGCCTACGACCGGTTCGGCAAGGCGGCGTTCCAGAATGGCGGCCCCGGTGCGGGCGGCTTCGGCGGCGGCGGCGATTTCGGCGATATCGGGGATATTTTCGAATCGATCTTCGGATCGGCTTTCGGCGGCGGCCGCCAACAGCGGGGCCCCGCGCGCGGTGCCGACTTGCGCTACGATATGGAAATCCGGCTCGAGGACGCCTTCACCGGCTGCAGCCGCGAAATTCAGGTCGACGTCGCCGCGCGCTGCGATGCGTGCGACGGTTCGGGCGCCAGGCCCGGCACCGACACCCATCGCTGTACGACCTGCGGCGGCATGGGCAAGGTTCGCGCACAGCAGGGCTTTTTCATGGTCGAGCGGACCTGCCCCTCCTGCCAGGGCGCGGGCGAGGTGATCGCCGATCCCTGCCCCGCCTGCCTGGGCGAAGGGCGCGTCGACCGGCGCAAGACGCTGACCGTGACCATCCCGCCAGGCGTCGACGAAGGCACGCGCATCCGCCTGTCGGGCGAAGGGGAGAGCGGTGCGCGCGGCGCGGCGCCGGGCGATCTCTACATCTTCCTGCACATGGCGCGCCACAAGCTGTTCGAGCGCGAGGGCACGACCCTGTTCACCCGCGCGCCGATCAGCTTCACCACCGCCGCGCTGGGCGGCGAAATCACCATCCCCGGCCTCGACGGCACCAAGCACGACATCCGCATCCCGCCGGGCATCCAGTCGGGCAAGCAGCTGCGCCAGCGCGGCGCCGGCATGCCGGTGCTCAACGGCCGCGGGCATGGCGACCTGGTGGTTCAGATCGACGTCGAAACCCCGACGAAGCTCACCGCACGGCAAAAGGAATTGCTCGCCGAATTCCGCGAGACCGAAACCGGCGAGGAATGCCCGGCAAGCCAGGGCTTCTTCGGCCGCATCAAGGATATGTGGGACGATCTGACCGATTGACGACCGCGGATCGCGGATCGCCGCTCACTTCAATTCGATACGGTCGAGCCGCGCCTGCGGCCTCCACTGCAATTTCGCGCACAGGCCGGCGCGGCGCTCGCGCGCCTTGGCGAGTTCATCCGTGCTGTTGTCCGCCGTTCCGATCGGCAATCGGACGCACGAAGTCCGCGCAATTTCCATCACCGCGTCGAAACTGCGCTCGCTGATCCGTCGGGGCAGTTCGCTCACGGCGATTTCGTCGGGATCCGGCGCCAACAGGTCGTCAGGCGAAAGCCCGAGGCACGCGACCGCGGATTTTACCGTCCACTGGCTTTCGTCATAGCCGCTGTTGAAGCCGGCTTCCGAATTCGCGAACGTGCCCCGGCCGCTGCACTGTTTGAAGTTGGCGACGAAGACTTCCTGGCCGCTGCGATAGGTTCCCGACGCGGTGTGCAGCCCTTTCACGCCTACGAAGACGATCTTCACCGCGTTCCAGGCGCTGCCCATGAAATTGCCCTTCTGGATATCTTCGGCGAACTTCCGGATATGATCGCGCGGCAAGGTGGCGAACAAAAGGCGCATCATACGGAATTCGATCAGCGGCACATCGGCTTCGAAATTGACATAATAGCCGTGGCACTGACGGTCGGTCGCCCCGTACGCGGCGGCGGCCGCTACCGCCGGCGGCGTCGCATCCTCCAGCATTGACCGGACCGAGTCGGCGGCGTCCTGGGCCGTCCCCGCGGCCCGCTGTGCATCGGCCGCCGCCCGTTTCGCGTCGGCCACCGCGGTGTTGAGCTGCGCCGAAAGCGACGCATCGGGCTTGGGGAGCGGCGGGATATCGCGCACCCGGCACGGCGCGATCCGCTGGTCCGGACTTCCGGCTATGGTGACCGGATAGACGTTTGCGGCGGCATAGTTGATCTCGTCTGCGGTCGAAGCGAGATATTCGGCCACCGCATCGGCATCCTTGGCATCATTTGCCGTCTCGCTCGCCATCCGTGCCGCCATCGCCAGGATGATCGAAAATCGCAGCAACTGGATCTGCTTCGATTCGCTCGCATCGAAGGTGCGCTTGTCCAGCATCCGGCCGGGATATCCGCCGGGGTGCCGCAGATCGCGGGTAATCGCCGCACATCCCGACAAACAGACAGCCGCCATCGCGACGGGACCGATTACCTTGCGCATGGACATCCCCCTCCATGACCCCAGGCGGATATGAAGGCATTTTCACCTATTGCGCAAGAAACAAGATAAAGGGAGCCGCCGCCAATCTGATCCACTTCTGTGGCTTTCAGCGGGGATGCGGCGCCTTTCATTCCATCCCGGCGTCAATCTCCCCCCGCAATTCGGCAATCAACCCCGCCACCGCAGGCAACCGGCCTTCTTCCTCGTCGAGGATCGCGTGGAAGGCGCGGCGCTTGATCGCGGCGCGTTCGGCGCTTGTCAGGGCCGCGTCGCCGGTGACACTCGACGCGACGATATCGACCAGCCGGTCGGCACCGTGGAGGCGGCCCCACAGATAGTCGTTCTCGCGATAGGCGCGGCTGAAGAAGGCGCCGAAGCTGTTGAACTCGATCCCCTTGAGCATCGCCGCGGCCCCGCCGCTACGAATCGCGGTCGCGTCGGAGGGCGAGATGCGGTCGATCTTGATCGGATCGAATTCGTCGAACCCCTCGCCCTGCAACAGCGGCAGCGTCGCAATGTCGTAAAAGGGATAGCCGAGATAGGCGAGCAGGAGCTGGCGCCGGTCGTCCTTGGGCAAGCCGGCGAGCCCTTTCGCGAGCCGTTCGTCGCCCTCGCGGTCGACCGCCGGCAGGTCGCGCCGGTTGCCGATCGCATCGAGCCAGGCGCCCATGCCGGCGTCGGCGGCGATATCGAGATCGCCGAGCCAGCTGTCGCCCTCGCGCTCGACATAAAGGCCCAGCGCGGCATAGATCGCGTCGCGCATCGCTTCGCACGCCGGATCGCGCCCGGTCCGCGTCGCTTCGACGGCATCGAGTTCGCGCGCCAGAAAGCGCAGCCGGCGGATCCGGAACGTCAGGTCGTGGGCGCGAAAGAAGGCGATCGCATCGCGGCTTGCTCCCGCCCCCTTCTTACCCGAAATCCGGTCGAGCCCGCGCGCCGCCACCTCGTCCCACAACAGCATGCGGCGCTGGGCGCGGTGGATCGCGCCTTCGGCCGGCGCAAGTCGGTCGATCAGCGCGGCGAGCTCCTCGACGATCGTCGAAAGCTTCAGATGGCCATAGGGTGGATAGGCGAAACCGGCGCGCGACGCGGCTTCGCTCTGCGCCTTCGCGCGCCACCGGTCGAGCCGCGCCGGGGTCGGCGTGTCGAGGAAGAAGGTCGTTCCGAACAGCGCCGCGACCTGCTCCTCGACCTCGACCTTCATCGCGTCGACGATATGCTGCATGCGGCGAATACGCCGCGACATCGCCTCAATCGCCTCGACATTGTCGCGGATCGGCTGTTCGCGCGGAATTTCGGACAGCGCCCCCAGAATCGTGGTCAGAAAACCCGGCAGCGGGGCGGCCTCGCCCTCGACCGGCTCGCCGTGGCGGCCAAAGCTGATCGAACGATAGTCGGGCTTCGGATCGATATAGACGAAGCGCCGGTCGATTTCGCGTCGCGCCGGCCGCTGCTTGAGCGCGGCGATCGCCGGCCGGAACGGCGCGTTGGCAAGCACCGACCCGTCGATCAGCACGCGGTCGGCGGGATCGGCAGCCTCGTCCCCCGCGGGCAATTGCACGCGAATGAAGTCGGCGCGGCCGGGCCAGGCGATCCCGCGCTTGTCCAGCACCCGGTCGATCTCGCGCAGGGTGAAGGGCGGAAAAGCGCCGGGAAAACTCGCCGTCGCGCGCGCCGCCACCGCAAGCGCGGGCACGTCGTCGAGCGTCCGGCCGGCGCGGCCGTCCTGCCGGAAACGCAGGATCAGGCGGTGCTCCTGTTCGCTGACGCGCGGCGGACTGTGGAGCGACAGCGGCATGCTGTGCCCGGCAAAGTCGGTGACCGAAACGAACAGGTCGACCGGCTGACCTTCGGGCACCAGCACCGGCCCGTGCGGGCCCGAATCCATCGCATCGAACGCGTCGAACAGCAGGTTGCAAAAGGTTTCGCCGCCGAACGGCGGTTCGAACCAGCGCGCCCGCACAAAGCGCGACAGCTTCGCGCGAACCTCGTCCTGTGCCGTGCCGCCGACCGTGCGGTCGATGACGTTGCCGCGCCGCTTCATGGCCCAGCCGGCGATCGGCACCGCCCAGAATTTCGTCGCCGCCGAAATCGGGCGCGCGTCGGGATCGAGCAGATAATCGACATCGGCATCTTCGAGCCACAGGTCGGTCAGCGGATCGAGCGACTGCCCGGTCGCCAGCGCCCGCGCCAGGAAAACCCCGTTGATCCCGCCCGCGCTCGCCCCCGCCACGATATCGGCGAGCACGCGCAACCTGACGCCGCTCCTGGCCTCGATCGCAGCGAGCAGGTCGCGATAGATGCGGCACGACCCGCCGATATCGCTTCCGTCGTGCCACGCGCGCGACGCCGCGGTCAGCCGCCATATCTCCTTGGTGATGCCGTGCATGTAGACGGCCAGGCTGATGCCGCCATAGCAAATCAGGGCGAACCGCAATTCCTTTTCGCGCATGGCGGGCCTGATAGCGCGCCGCTCGCGGCGATGCCACCCTCGGCCACCTCCGCGCTTTCCTATTTCCCGCGCGTGCCTATATCCTGACCGACCCATGACCCGCGCCCGCGTCCTCCTTTTGACCGCCGCCCTCGGCCCGCTCGACTATCGCGTGCCCTATGGCGGCGAGGCGCCGCTCGGCAGCGTCGTCGTCGCGCCGCTGGGGCCGCGGCGGCTCGGCGGCGTGGTGTGGGAGGACGCCAGCTTCGGCGCGCCCGACCCCGTCGGCGACAATCGCCTCCGCAATCTTTACGAAATCGTCGACGTTCCGCCGATCAGGGCGCCGCTGCGCCGTCTCGTCGAATGGACGAGCGACTATTATCTCGCGCCGCCCGGCGCGGTGCTGCGCATGGTGCTGCCCGGCGCCGCCTTTGCCGACGCGCGCCGCCCGATCGTCGAATATCGTGCGACCGGCGACCTGCCGGCACGGATGACGCCGCAGCGCACGGTGGCGCTCGAAAGGATCGGCGCGCGGCAGGGCACGGTTCGCGAACTCGCGGCGCTTGGCGAGGTCAGCGACGCGGTGATCCGCGGCCTCGTACAGGTGGGCGCGCTCGAAGCGGTCGAAGTCTCGGCCGACGCGCCCTATCCCGAACCCGACCCGGGGTTCGCCCCGCCCGATCTGTCCGACGAACAGGCTGCTGCGGCCGGGCAACTGCGCAAGGCCGTCGCCGCGGCGCGGTTCGAGACGCTGCTCCTCGACGGCGTCACCGGGTCGGGCAAGACCGAAGTCTATATGGAAGCGATCGCCGCTGCGATCGACGCGGGCAAGCAGACGCTCGTCCTGCTTCCCGAAATCGCACTGACCGAACCGATGCTCACGCGTTTCGCGGCGCGCTTCGGCTGCGAGCCGGTGCCGTGGCACAGCGGCCTGCGCTCGACCGAGCGCCGCCGCGCCTGGCATGCGATCGCAAGCGGCGAAGCGAAGATCGTCGTCGGCGCGCGCTCGGCGCTGTTCCTGCCCTATGCCAACCTCGGCGCGATCGTCGTCGACGAGGCGCACGAAACCAGCTTCAAGCAGGAGGACGGCGTCCACTATCACGCGCGCGACGTCGCGGTGATGCGCGGGTCTTTCGAGGGCCTGCCGGTGATCCTCGCGAGCGCGACTCCGGCGCTCGAAAGCCTCGCGATGGTCGAGGCCGGCCGCTATCGCCACATCGTCCTGCCCGCGCGCTATGGCGGCGCGACGCTGCCCGACCTCCACGCGATCGACATGCGCCGCGACCCACCCGATCGCGGCCGCTGGCTCGCGCCGCCGCTCGTCGACGCGCTCGCCGACCGGCTGGGCAAGGGCGAACAGAGCCTGCTGTTCCTCAACCGTCGCGGCTTTGCGCCGCTGACGCTCTGCCGCACCTGCGGCCACCGCATCCAGTGCCCCAATTGCACCGCCTGGATGGTCGAACATCGCCTTGTCCACCGCCTCGCCTGCCATCATTGCGGCCATGTCATGCCGCCCCCGCGCCTCTGCCCCGAGTGCGAGGACGAGGACAGCCTCGTCGCCTGCGGCCCCGGCGTCGAGCGCGTCGCCGACGAGGTGGCCCTGCGCTTCCCCGAAGCAAGGACCGCCATCGTCACCTCGGACACGCTCTGGTCGCCCGCGAAGGCCGCCGAGTTTGTCGACGCCGTGGAGGGCGGTCTCGTCGATATCATCATCGGCACGCAATTGGTGACCAAGGGCTATCATTTCCCCAATCTGACGCTCGTCGGGGTGGTCGACGCCGACCTCGGGCTCGATGGCGGCGATTTGCGCGCGTCCGAGCGCACCTTCCAGCAGATCGCGCAGGTCGCGGGGCGCGCCGGGCGCGGGGTCAAACCCGGCGAGGTGCTCATCCAGACGCGCGTGCCCGATGCGCCGGTGATGGCCGCGCTGGTCGGACAGGACCGCGAAGGCTTCTATGCCGCCGAAGCCGCCGCGCGGAAGTTCGCCGGCGCCCCGCCCTATGGCCGCTTCGCCGCGCTGGTCATTTCATCGGAGGATATCGAGATCGCGCGCGGCGTCGCGCAGCGGCTGGGGGAAAAGGCGCCTGCCGCCGACGGCCTCGCCATCTACGGTCCCGCCCCCGCGCCGCTCGCGATGCTGCGCGGCCGACACCGCTTTCGCCTGCTGCTCCACGCACCGCGCAGCTTCGACCTCCAGGGCACGATCCGCGACTGGATTTCGCGCATAGACTGGCCCGCGAAGGCGCGCCTCGCCATCGACGTCGATCCGTACAGCTTCGTTTAGGACCAAGACGTTGGCGGACGACCACTTGAAGCGTCGACCCGGCGCGCTATGCTGCCGCCGTCAACGGGGCAGACAGGGGAAAAACGTGACAGGGACGAATTGGACGCACGAAGGCGCGAGACTTCTGGGCGCATGCTTGGCAATGGTCGCTATACTTGCGAGCCCCGCGGCGCGCGCCGAATGGTGGGAAGCCAAGACGGCGCACTTCGTCGTCTATTCCGAAAGCGATCGCGACGACGCGGAAAAATTCGCGACATTGCTCGAGCGCTTCGACAACGCGCTACGCACTCTCCAGAATATGCCGGTACCCGGTCCCGACGTGGGCGGCGCCAACAAAGTCAAGGTCTATCGCAGCGGCGATACCGACAATATTGCGGTGTTCGCCCATGCCTCGGGCTCGGGCGTCGCGGGATTCTATATCGGACGCGCAGGCAATCCCGTGTCCTTCGTTCCCGCTCACGAGCGGATCGAAACGAGCAAGGGTATCCGCACCGGGCCCCGGCTCGACATCAAGTCGGTGCTGCTCCACGAATATACCCACCATTTCATGCTGTCGAATTTCAGCACCGCTTATCCGAGCTGGTATACTGAGGGATTCGCCGAGCTCTACAGCACTATCCGTTTCATGGACGACGGCAGCTTCCACGTCGGCGACGTTCCGCAGTCGCGCGGAGCGGCGCTCGATTTTCTGCCCGATATCCCACTGAATCGCCTGTTCGATACAAAGGCGTCGCTGAACGATATCCAGCGTTATCAAGTCTATACGTTCGGCTGGCTGCTCTCGCACTATCTGAACTTCGCCCCCGACCGGCAGGGACAGCTCATCGAATATCTCAAGGCGCTCAACAGCGGCGAGGATAGCTTGACCGCGGCACGGCGTATCTTCGGCGATCTCGACCAGCTGCAAAAGGAAGTGCGCCGCTACAAGCGCGGCCCTTTCCTCGGCTATGATGTCAAACCCGGCAACTACGCCGAGCCCAAGGTAGCGATACGCGAACTGACAGACGCCGAGCAGGCGCTGATCCGCGACCATATGCGCTCGCAGCGCGGAGTCGACGCCAAAGAAGCGCGCGACGTCGCAAGCGACATGGCCGGCAAGGACGCCGCTTATCCCAAGAGCCTGCCTGCCCAGCTCTGGGTAGGCGAGGCTCAAATCGACGCAAAGCATTGGGACGCCGCCGAGGTCGCCGCCGATCGCGCACTGGCGATTGCCCCCGATTCCGCGCCCGCGCATCTGTTAAAGGCCAATGTCTTCATGGGGCGCGGCAAAACGGACGCGTCGGCCTATGCCAAGGCACGCCCTCATCTCGTGCGTGCTCGCAATCTCGACCCGCTCGATCCCCGCCCGGCGATCGGATATTATCTGTCTTTCCGGGACGCGGGCGACGCGATTCCAGAAGCTGCGCTTATAGCTCTCGAACAAGTCTATCCGAATGCCTCCTACGACCCGCAATATCGTCTGATCCTGACGCGCCAGTTACTCGACGAAGGCAAGGGCGACATCGCTCGCTCCGTAATCGCGCCGATCGCCTTTCAGGCGCACGCGGGCAAGGAGGAGAACTTGCTTCTCGCAGTCGTCAAGGCCATTGACGAGGACAGGCTCGATGAAGCGCGCGCCAAAATGGCTGAAATATTCCAGAAGGCCGAAAAGGAAGGGGCAGACTGACCATCGCCGTCCAATCGGCCCACCTTTACAGCGCGTGGATAGCGGCTAGACCATAACCATGATCGACCACTCCGCACGCCGCGCGCTTTCGCTCTTCCTTCCCATGGCACTGGCCTTGTCGGCCCCGGCGGCCGTCGGTGCCGACCCCGCGTCGATGGCGGCGCCGGTCGCGACCGCGAGGGACCTCGGCGACGACGCGAGCGGGCGGTTGCTCGTTTTCGCGCAAAGGGTCGAACCGGGCGCCAAGCCCCAGGAAGAGGTCGACACCTCGGCCTTCGATCCCACGGGGACCGCGATCGCGGCGCGCGAGGTCGCGCATCTTGCGCCGGGCGCGCCCGCGCTCGTCGGCACCGACACCGACGCCTTTCCGACCCCTTGGTCGGACCTTCCTCCCGGCACCTATCGCCTGCAAGCGGTGTTCGATCGCAACCACGATTATAATTATGGCGGGCGCGGCCCCGGCGATCTCGTCTCCCCCGTGGTCGAGGCGACCTTGCCGGGGCCGATCCCGACGCTGACCCTCGACGACGAAATTCCCGCGCGCGATTTCGCGGCACGGCTCGCCGCGATGCCCGCACCGCGCCGCGCCGAGATCGAAGCCGGGCTCAAGAATGTCGAAGCCGTCGACGTCCCGTCGCAGCTGATGACCCGATTCTCCGGCCGCGCCACCTCGATCAAGGGGTGGGTCGCGCTGCCGCCCGGCTATGCGGACGGTACGCAAACCTATCCCACCGCCTACTCCGATGGCGGCTTCGGCAGCACGCTCGACAGCGCGCGGATGAGCGCCGCCGGCGCCGCGACGCTGATGGCCAAGGGCGAGATGCCGCCGATGATCTGGGTTTTCCTCGATCACCATATCGCGACCGGAACCCACGAATTCGCCGACTCGGCGAACAACGGCCCGTGGGGTGCGGCGCTGACGACCGAAGCGATTCCAGCGCTCGAAGCCAAATATCGGATGGACGCGCGCGCATCGGGGCGTTTCCTCAACGGGCACAGCTCAGGCGGCTGGTCGACGCTGTGGCTCCAGGTCGCCTATCCAAAGATTTTCGGCGGCACCTGGCCGACATCGCCCGACCCGAGCGATTTCCACGATTTCACCAATATCGACATCTACGCGCCGAACGCCAACGCCTATGTCGGCGCCGACGGCGAGCCGCTGCCGCTGATCCGCGACAAGGGCAAGGTGATCGCGACGCTGAAGGAATTTGCGCAGCTCGAAGCGGCGCTCGGTGCCTATGGCGGCCAGTTCGCGAGCTTCGACTGGGTGTTCTCGCCGCGCTGCCCCGACGGACGCCCCTGCCCGCTGTTCGACCGCGCGACCGGTCGGGTCGACCCCGCCGTCGCCGCCTATTGGCGCGAGCATTACGACGTCGCGCATATCGTCGCTCGCGACTGGCCAACGCTCAAGCCCGACCTCGACGGCAAGATCCATCTGATCGTCGGCACCGCCGACACCTTCTATCTCGACGGCCCGGCGCATCGGCTGAAGGCGGTGCTCGACGGGCTGGGTGCCAAATCCTCGTTCTGCTTCGTCCCCGGCCGCACCCATTTCGACCTTTATGCCGAGGGCGAGGACCGCATGGCGCTGTTGCAGACGATCGCGAAGGAAATGTATGCGGT
>Ga0189279_100391_pt1 | contig 10684 bp, 9 predicted proteins | sample N26B6minimetaG_FD_130324 | JGI IMG/M metagenome (GOLD analysis project Ga0189279, IMG submission 130324) | Marine microbial communities from the Costa Rica Dome - N26 B6 mini metaG | ecosystem: Environmental > Aquatic > Marine > Oceanic > Photic zone | place: Costa Rica: the Eastern Pacific... | reverse complement strand
CGAAAACCGTGCTTGCCAGCTGGGTTTCGCGCCCCCTATAGCCAAGGCATGAGTCACGATTTGTTCGACAGCTCCGCCCCCGCGACCGAAAGCTACAACGCCTCGCAGATCGAGGTGCTGGAAGGGCTCGAACCCGTCCGCCGCCGTCCCGGCATGTATATCGGCGGCACCGACGAACGCGCGCTCCACCACCTCGCCGCCGAGGTGATCGACAACAGCATGGACGAAGCCGTGGCGGGCCATGCGACGCGGATCGAAATCGAACTCGACGCCGCCAACCGGCTGACCGTTATCGACAATGGTCGCGGGATGCCGGTGGACCCGCATCCGAAATTTCCCGACAAGTCGGCACTCGAAGTCATCCTGACGATGCTCCATTCGGGGGGCAAGTTCGAAGGCAAGGCCTATGCGACCTCGGGTGGTCTTCACGGGGTCGGGGTCAGTGTCGTCAACGCGCTCTCGGTCGAGACCGAGATCGAGGTGGCGCGGAGCAAGCAACTCTATCGCCAGCGGTTTGCGCGCGGCGTGCCGATCAGCAAGCTGGAGGAACTCGGACCCACCCCCAATCGGCGCGGCACCAGCGTTTCCTTCATTCCCGATCCGGAAATATTCGGCGAGCATGGCCGCTTCAAGCCGCAGCGCCTCTATCGCCTTGCCCGCTCGAAAGCTTATTTGTTCGCAGGCGTGGAAATCCGGTGGAGATGCGCCGCGGAGCTGATCGGCGACGACACCCCGACCGAAGCGGTTTTCCAGTTTCCCGGCGGGCTTGCCGACCATCTGAAGGAACAGATCGGCAGCCGGGAATGCGCGACCGCAGAGCCCTTCGTCGGACGGCAGGAATTTCCCGACGAACAGGGGCGCGCCGAATGGGCGATCGCCTGGCCCTTGTGGTCCGACGGATCGTATAGCTGGTACTGCAACACCATCCCGACGCCCGCGGGCGGCACCCACGAGGCGGGCTTGCGCGCCGCGTTGACCAAGGGGCTGCGTGCGTTCGGCGAGTTGATCGGGCAAAAGAAAGCGGCGCAGATTACCGCCGACGACGTGTTCAACGGCGGCGAGATGATGCTGTCGGTCTTCATCCGCGATCCGCAGTTTCAGAGCCAGACCAAGGACCGGCTATCGAGCCCGGAGGCGGCGCGGCTCACCGAAAATGCGGTGCGCGACCATTTCGATCATTTCCTGTCGGATAATATGGACCGCGGCCGGGCGCTGCTTGGACTGATCCTCGAACGGATGGAAGAGCGGCTCAAACGCAAGGCCGAGCGCGAAGTGAAGCGCAAGACCGCGACGAGCGCGCGCAAGCTGCGCCTTCCCGGGAAGCTCACCGACTGTGCGAACGACGGCCCCGAAGGCACGGAATTATTTATCGTCGAAGGCGACAGCGCGGGCGGCAGCGCCAAGCAGGCGCGCGATCGCAAGACGCAGGCGATCCTGCCGATCCGCGGCAAGATCCTGAACGTCGCGAGCGCCAGCGCGGACAAGATCCGCGCCAATCAGGAAATCGCCGACCTCGCGCTCGCATTAGGCTGCGGAATGCGCAAGGACTGCGACGCCGACCGGCTGCGCTACGAAAAGATCGTGATCATGACCGACGCCGACGTCGACGGCGCACATATCGCGACGCTGTTGATGACGTTCTTTTTCCAGGAAATGCCCGACATCGTGCGAAACGGCCACGTCTATCTGGCGCAGCCGCCGCTCTATCGCCTGACCGCCGGGGCCACGTCGGCCTATGCCCGCGATGACGCGCATCGCGCCGAGCTGGAAGCGAGCCTGTTCAAAGGCAAGAAGGTGGATGTCGGCCGGTTCAAGGGCCTGGGCGAGATGAACCCGAACCAGCTGAAGGAAACGACGATGGACCCGGCGACGCGGTCGATGCTTCGCGTCACCCTGCCGCAGGAATATGAAGAACGGCACCTGGTCAAGGACCTGGTCGACCGTTTGATGGGCAAGCACCCCGAACATCGCTTTCAGTTCATCCAGGCGAACGCGGCGAGCCTCGACGAGGCGGCAATCGACGCCTGAGGAAAAATTTTCAGGTCCTGCGTCAGAAATTCGCGTCGCCGCCGACTAAAGGGATATGCGACACGAAATTCCGGAGCGCGCCGTGGACGAATGCGAACAGGATCGGATCTTTTCCGAAGCGATCGCGCGCTTTGGCCCCGCACTTGGCCGCATGGCGCGCGGCTATGAGGCCGACCCCGATCTGCGCCGCGACCTCGAGCAGGACGTACAGGTTGCGCTTTGGCAGAGCCTTGCCCGCTTCGACGGCCGCTGCGCGCTGAGCACCTGGGTGTGGCGCGTGGCGCACAACCGCGCGACGTCGCACATGCTGGCGCATCGCCGTCGCAACGCGGCGGGCTGGACCAGCCTCGACGAGATCGAACTCGCCGACGATGCCCCCTCGCCTTTCGAGGCGGCCGAGAGCGACCAGGCGATGGCGCTGATATTGGCGATTGTCGATCGGCTCGATCCGCCCGATCGCCAGATATTGCTGCTCTATCTCGAGGGCGTCGCGGGCTCGGAAATCGCCGACGTTACCGGCGTCTCGCCCGTCGTCGTCGCAGCCAAAATCCACCGCTTCAAGGCCAGGCTGACGCGCCGCTTCGCCCACGAAGGAGACATTGCATGACCGCACCCGACGACCCGTTGGCCAGGCTGTGGCAAAGCGGAGAGGCCTCGCTCGCTCCGTTGCCGCTCGAAGAGGTCAAGCGTCGAGCCGCCACTTTTGGCGATGTCGTCGCTCGCCGCAACCGCCGCGAATATGGCGCGGCGGCGTTCGTGGTGATCGTCTTCGCCCTCTACGCCGTCTTCCTGCCCGGAACGTTGCTCAAGACAGGTAGCGTACTGGTCATCGCCGGCGCGCTGTTCGTCGGCTGGCAGCTTGCCCGCCGCACGTCCCGTCCGAACCCGGAAGCCGAAGCGGCCGACGTCCGTGCCTTTTATCGAAGCCGCCTGGTCGCCGAAGAGCATATGCTGGCGCGCGTCGGCGGCTGGTATATCGCACCCATGCTTCCGGGTTTGCTCGTCTTCCTGGCCGGGACGGCGACGCCCGCGCGGTTCGGTCCGATCGCTGCGACATTGGTCGTCGCCGTCCCGGCACTGCTGATCTTCGCCGGTATCTGGTGGCTCAACCACCGGGCGGCCGCCCGGCTGCGCGACCAGATTGCACGGCTCGACGCCCCGACCTCGTTCGAAGGAGAAAATTGATGTCCCGCATCCTGATCGCGCTTGGCCTGACCGCCGCCGCCCTGTCCCAGCCAACCGCCGCGGCGCTCGCGCAGCAGGCGGACAAGGCTGCACCGGCGGGCGAAACGGCGTTCGATCGCCGCGCGGGGCAACTCGTCGACCTGTTCGCCGGACGCCTCGTCTACGCCGACTATTTCGCACCGACCTTCGAGCAGGCCGTCCCCGAAGCGCAGTTCAAGACGTTGGCCGCCAATCTGATCGCCCAATATGGCCAGCCGGTCGCCGTCGAATCGATGAACCCGCTGGGCGACCGGCGCGGGACGGTGGCCTTGCGGTTCGAAAAGGCGGTCGGCACGGTCGCCCTCAGCGTCGAAAGCGGTCCCGACCAGCGGGTCGACGGTCTGCGCATCCAGAATTTCGAAATGGCGAACGACAGCTTCGAAGCCGCGGCCGCCGAACTGGCGGCGCTGCCCGGCAATACGGGCTTCCTCGTCGCGGAAATCGACGGAGCCACGATCCGCGCGGTCGCCGGAGCGCATCAGGACGAACAGTTCGCGGTGGGATCGACCTTCAAGCTCTATGTCCTCGACGAACTCGCCGCCCAGGTTGCTGCGGGCGAGCGCCGCTGGGACGATGTCGTTCCGCTGTCGCATCTCAGCTTCTCGTCCGCCGCGACCGCGGGATGGCCGCAGGACACGCCGGTTACGCTCCAGACGCTCGCGAACTGGATGATTTCCGTCAGCGACAATGGCGCCGCCGACACGCTGATCCACCTGCTCGGGCGCGAGCGGATCGAAGCGCGGATGCGCGCTGCTGGAAACAGCGATCCGTCGCGCAACATCCCGTTCCTGACCACGGTCGAGGCCTTTGCGCTCAAGGGCGATAACTTCGCGTCGCAGCGCGAGGCGTTCCTGGCCGCCGATGACTCCGCCCAGCGGCGGGTGCTGGCCGATAATCGCGATCGGCTGATCCTCGCCAACGTCGACGGGGCGAGCTTTGGCGGCAAGCCTCGCTTCATCGACAGTCTGGAATGGTTTGCCAGCCCCACAGACGTCGCCCGGGCGATGATCGACCTGAAGGGGCGCGGATCGCCGCAAGCGATGGCGGCGATGGCGATCAACAGCGGGGTCGGACCCGCGGCGGCGGCCGACTGGCGCTACCTGGGCTACAAGGGCGGGTCCGAACTGGGCGTGCTGTCGATGAGCCTGCTCGGACAGCGCAAAAGCGACGGCAAATGGTTCGTCGTCACCGCGAGCTGGAACAATCCCGACGGCGATGCCGCGGCCGAAACGATGACCGGCCTCGTTGCGCGCCTGCTGGCGCTAGCCGCGAAGAGCCGGTCCTAGCTCGTCAGGGCCGCGACGAGCGCCTTCACCTTCGCCTGTCGCCATTGCGGCAGCGGCGCGACGAGCCAATAGCCGCGCTTGGCGGCGAAGGGCTCGTCGAGCGCGCGCACGCGCCCCGCCGCGATGTCGGCTTCGGCGAGCATCGCCGGAACGCAGGCGCGGCCGAGACCATTCGCGGCCGCGTCGATCGCAAGGCCGGCATCGCCCAGGCGCAGCGCGGGCTCGCCGTCCTCGACCGGGCAACCCGGCCAGGCGATGCGCGTGTCGCTCTCGCTCGCGGGACCCGCGACGGTGACCATCCGCGGATCGGCGAGCGGGACCCCTTCATGCTCGCCCGCACCGTCGGTCCAGAAAATCGCGATGTCGAGATTGGCTTCGGTGAAGTCGATCCCGCCATCGGAGGATACCAGCGTGAAACGCACATCGGGGGCCTGCTGGCTGTAGCGCGCAAGCCGCGGTGCGAGCCATTTGGCGGTGAGATCGCGCGGCGCGGCGATCGTCAGCGATTGCGACGATTGCCCCGCCTGCATGGCCCGAACCGACTCTTCGAACTGCAGGAAGCCGTGGCGCAGCGCATCGAGCCCCGCCATCGCCTCTCCGGTGAGTTCGAGCCCCTTTGGCGTACGGCGAAACAGGACGACGCCCAGCATATCCTCGAGCGCCCGTATCTGCTGTCCCACCGCCGCGGGCGTCACCGCCAGCTCGTCGGCGGCGCGCGTGAAGCTCAGATGCCGGGCGGCGGCATCGAAAACGCGTAGCGCGTTCAGTGGCAGGTGGGTGCGCTTCATGACGCGGTCGCGGGTGCGACGAGCGGGAATTGCGGGATCGCGACCAGCACCTGCGACCCGTCGCCGAGTTCCATCATATAGCTGCCCACCATCGATCCCTCCGGGGTCGGCAGCGGACAACCCGATACATAGTCGAAGGCGCCGCCAGGCGCGATCAGCGGCTGTTCGCCGACAACGCCCTCGCCCTCGACCTCGCTGACCTGTCCCTGCCCGTCGCTGATCCGCCAATGGCGGCTGATGAGCTGGGCACTGACGTCGCCCTCATTCTCGATCCGGACGTGATACGCCCAGAACCAGCGTCCGAGCGCGGGGTGCGACTGTTCGGGCAGGTAGCTGACCGAAACCCGCACCGTGATCGGCCCGGTGGTCGCCGCAAAGGGGAAGAAGGAGTCGATCATCGCGGACATAGCGTCGCCTATAGCCCTATCTTGGTCAATGCCTGGTCGAGGTCGGCGATCAGGTCGCGGGGATCCTCTAGCCCGATGTTGATCCGCAGCATTCCCTCTTCGACGCCCATGTCGGCCCGCGCCTCGGCGCTGACGCTATAATGGGTCGTCGATGCCGGGTGACAGCACAGGCTGCGTGAATCGCCGATATTGTTGCTGATGTCGACGAGTTCGAGCGCGTTGAGGAACGCCATAGCCTGCGCGCGGTCTTCGAGGATGAAGGCGAAGATCGGCCCGCACGCCTCCATCTGGCGCATCGCCAGATTATGCTGAGGATGGCTGGCAAGGCCGGGATGCAGGATGCGCGGCACCCGGCGTTCCACCGCCTTGCCGACCGCGAGCGCATTGTCCGACTGGCGCCGCGCGCGCAGGTCGAGCGTTTCGAGTCCCTTCAGCACGACCCACGCGTTGAACGGCGACAGGTTCGGACCGGTGTTGCGCTGAAAGGGCAGCAGCACGTCATTGATGAACGTGTCGGTCCCGCAAACCGCACCGGCGAGCACGCGGCCCTGCCCATCCATCAGCTTGGTCGCCGAATAGGCGACGACATCGGCACCGAAATCCATCGGCCGCTGGAGCACGCTCGTCGCGAAGGCATTGTCGACCACGGTCGTGATACCGTGCGCCCTGGCAAGGCCGCAGACATGCTCCAGATCGACGATATCGAGCGTCGGATTGGCCGGGGTTTCAAAGAAGAAGACCTTGGTATTGGGCCGGATCGCCCGTTCCCAGGCGTCGTTGTCGCGCCCATCGACCACGGTGGTTTCGATCCCGAAGCGGGGGCAGAGCTGGTCGACGAGCCAGCGGCACGATCCGAACGCCGCCTTCGCCGCGACGATATGGTCGCCCTGCGACAATTGGCACAACAAGGCGGTTGTCATCGCGGCCATGCCGGTGGCCTGTACGCGGCATGCCTCGGCGCCTTCCATCAGCGCGATCCGCTCTTCGAGCATCGCCACGGTCGGGTTCTGGAGCCGCGAATAGGTCATACCCTCGGCTTCGCCGGCAAAGCGCGCCGCGACCTCTTCGGCGCTGTCATATGTATAGCCCGAGGTCAGGAAGAGCGCTTCCGACGTCTCGCCATGCTCGCTGCGCCACGTTCCGCCGCGCACCGCCTGCGTGGCGGGATGCCAGCGGCGCGTCGTGTTGCGATCGAAGCCCGTATGTTTCTTCATCTGCCTTGTCCGTTCAAAGCCGCCACGACGGCATCGCCGAGCGCGCTGGTGCCCATCGTTCCGCCCAGGTCGGCGCCGCGGCCGCCGTCGGCCAGCACCTTTGCCACCGCGGCCTCGATCCGTGCGGCGTTCGCCTCGTCGCCACCCGAGTGGCGCAGCAGCATCGCAAGCGACAGGATCATCGCGAGCGGGTTGGCGATCCCCCTTCCCGCGATGTCGGGCGCGCTGCCGTGGATCGGCTCATAGAGCCCCCGCGTCCCTTCGCTGAGCGAGGCCGACGCGAGAAGCCCGATCGAGCCGACGCACATCGACGCCTGGTCGGACAGGATATCGCCGAACAGATTGCCGGTGACGACGACGTCGAACTGCCCGGGATTGCGCACGAGCTGCATCGCGGCATTGTCGACATACATATGGGTGAGTTCGATGTCCGGATAATCGCGCGAGACCTCGATCAGCACGTCGCGCCACAATTGCGACGTTTCGAGCACATTCGCCTTGTCGACCGAGCAGAGCCGCCCCCGTCGCCCCCGCGCCGCGCGAAAGGCGACATGGGCGATGCGCCTCACCTCGCTCTCGCTATACGCCATGATGTCATAGCCCTCGCGCTCGCCGCCGGCGGTGGTCCGCATGCCCTTTTCGCCGAAATAGACGTCGCCGTTGAGTTCGCGCACGATCAGCAGGTCGATCGCCGAAGCGACCTCGGGACGCAAAGCCGAACTGTCTTCGAGCCCCGCGAACATCTTTGCGGGCCGCAGGTTCGCGAACAGACCGAGCTCCGATCGCAGCCCCAATATCGCCTGTTCGGGACGCAGGTTCCGATCGACGTCATCGAAGCGCGGATCGCCGACCGCCCCGAACAAGAGCGCGTCGGCCGCCTTCGCCTTCGCCAGCGTCTCGGGCGGCAGCGGGTGGCCTGTCGCTTCGAGGGCCGCGCCGCCTACCAGCGCGCGGTCGAGGGTCACCGGAAGCGCCAGCGCAGCCAGCGCCTTTTCCGCCTCCACCATGATCTCGGGACCGATGCCGTCGCCGGCGAGCAACAGGATATTCAACGCTTCACCCTTTCGTATCTCGCGAGCCGCTTAAACAGCGCCCGCGCGTCACGCAACCGCCCTGCCCAGGCGAGCGATCAATCTTTCCCTCACCGCGAGCAAGTCCCGATTGCGTCCATCGAGAATGTCGCGGTCGAGGAAGTGGCCGGTCAACGCCAGCGCATCGAGGATGTCGGGCATCGACGGTTCGGCGTTCTGCCCGCGCAGGAAGGGCGGCAGGCGCAGCAATCGCGCTTCATAGCCCACCGCCGCCGCCGCACTGACGGCCCCGCCGGACTTCGGGCTGACGAACGCCAGCCCCTCGCCGCGTCCCGTCGCGACGCATTCGTCGAGATTGAGGCCAAAGCCCAGCTCGGCGAGCAGCAACAGCTCATAGCGCGACAGGGCCGCCGCCCACTGCCGCGCCGCCGGTGCGACCGCAACGGCGTCGAGCACGGCGCCGAGCGCGTCGAAAAGCGCCGGATAGGGCTGGCCTTCGGGCAGGGTCGCGGCGGTCAGGGTCGCAACCCACTCGATCGCGGCAGCGGGAAGCGGTTCGGCGAGCAGCGGGGCGCGACTCGCTATCAATTCCACTGTCGCGCCGGCGAGCTGGTCCTCGGTCCGCGCCCGCAATTCGAGCGCCACCGCATTGCCGGGCATCAGGATCGGCCGCAACCGCCGCGAACGCCCGCCGCGGACATAGCCCGCGACGAGCCCCGCCTCGCGCGTCAGGGCGCGCAAAATCGCGCCATGCTCGCCATGCGCGCGCACCGCGCAGACGATCGCCTCGGCGCTCAGGCTGGCCAAAGCACCATCTGCGTTTGCGTGACGAGCGCGACCTCGGCGCCATCCTCGGTGCGGATGCGCGTCTGCCAGACCGACAGTCGCTTGCCGATCTTGACCGGCGTCGCTTCCCCGACGAGCACTGTCCCGACCGGCCCGGCCCCGAGGAAATTGGTCTTGCTCTCGATCGTCGTCGTGCCGCTCGCGCCTTCGGGCAGGGTCAGGAAGGCTCCGACCGCGCCAAGACAATCGGCGAAGGCCATGATCGCGCCGCCGTGGACGATATGGCCCGCAGTGCAGATGTCGGGCCGCACGGGCAGCCTGCCCGCAACGCGGTCCTTGCTGCCTTCGTCGATCGTCACGCCGAGCGTTGAGGCGAGCGGCATGGCGGCAGCGAAATTCATATCCTGTCCTTTCCCGACCCCAAAAGCCCTCCCCTTCAGGGGAGGGCAGCGAGACTTGGGACCTTGTTCCCTAGTCACAGCGGGTGGGGTCTGTCGGCCTCGCGCAAGGCCGCGGGACCCCACCCCAACCCCTCCCCTGAAGGGGAGGGGCTAAATCCTCATCCCCCCGGATTATAGAAATCATACACCGCCTGCGCGACGCCCGCGCTGACCCCCGGCGCCTTCTGCAGATCCTCCAGACTCGCGCCCTTGATCGCGCGCGCGGTGCCGAAGTGCATCAGCAGCGCCTTCTTGCGCGCCGGCCCGATGCCCGGCACCTCGTCGAGCGGCGAGCTTCCCATCGCCTTGGCGCGCTTTTGCCGGTGCGCGCCGATCGCGAAGCGGTGCGCCTCGTCGCGCAACCGCTGGATATAGAAGAGCACCGCATTGTTCGTCGGCAGGGTAAACTCGCGCCCGTCGGGCAGGTAGAATGTTTCGCGTCCGGCGTTGCGGTCGGGACCCTTGGCGACGCCCACATAAGGCAGATCGTCGATCCCGAGTTCGGCAAGCACCGCGCCCGCCGCCGACACCTGCCCCTTGCCGCCGTCGATCAGCACCAGATCGGGCCATTCGCCCTTCGTCCGTTCGGGGTCTTCCTCAATCGCGCGTGCGAAGCGGCGCTGGAACACTTCGCGCATCATCGCGAAATCGTCGCCGGGCTGCGTGTCGGGGCGTTTGATGTTGAACTTGCGATAGGCACCCTTGATCCAGCCCTCCGGCCCCGCGACGACCATCGCGCCGAGCGCATTGGTGCCCTGAATATGGCTGTTGTCATAGATTTCGATGCGCTGCGGCGGATCGTCGAGGTCGAACAGGTCGGCGAGTTCGCGCCCGAGCTTCGCCTGGCTGCTGCTTTCGGCGAGCCGCCGGTCAAGCTCTTCACCCGCGTTGCGCACCGCCTGTTCGAGCAGGCGGCGACGGTTGCCGCGCCGCGGGACGCTGATCTCGACCCTGCGTCCCGCGGTTTCGCCGAGCGCCTCGGCGAGAACCGGGCAATCCTCGGGCTCGCGATCGACGAGAACCAGCTTCGGCGACGGAACGCCCTCATAGAATTGCATCAGGAAGCTCGCCATCACCTCCGCTTCGGGCACCCCCGCGACATGCGCGGGGAAGAAGCTGCGATGCCCCCAATTCTGCCCGCCGCGGATGAAGAAGCCCGCGATGCACAGCTGCCCGCCCTTCGCCGCGAGCGCGAAGACATCGGCGTCGCCCAGCCCCTCGGCGTGGACAGACTGGCTCCCCTGGATGAAGGTGAGCGCCTTCAACCGATCGCGCAGCACCGCCGCGAGCTCGTAATCCATCGCTTCGGCCGCGTGGGTCATGGCGTCGCCCAGGCGCTTCTGCACCGCGGTCGAGCGTCCCTCGAGGAAGTCCTGCGCGTCGTTCACCAGCTCGGCATAATCGCCCTTGTCGATGCGCCCGACGCACGGCGCCGAGCAGCGACGGATCTGGTAGAGCAGGCACGGCCGCGAGCGATTGG
>Ga0189279_100390_pt1 | contig 10686 bp, 5 predicted proteins | sample N26B6minimetaG_FD_130324 | JGI IMG/M metagenome (GOLD analysis project Ga0189279, IMG submission 130324) | Marine microbial communities from the Costa Rica Dome - N26 B6 mini metaG | ecosystem: Environmental > Aquatic > Marine > Oceanic > Photic zone | place: Costa Rica: the Eastern Pacific... | reverse complement strand
TTCTGCATGGTGCGCCGTGCGATCCATTCGGCGAGCGCGGCCAGCGCTGCGAGCCCCGCGCCGGTCGCGAACAGCACGAGGCGGTCGCTGCGGTCGGCAGCGATAGCGGTGAGCCATAGCAGCGCGCCGCTCGCTCCCACGGTCAATGCAACGATGCGCGGCGCGTCCGAGGCAACGCTGTTCGAGTCACCGGCGGGCGGCGCGGGCGGCAATGCGGCAATGCGGGCGACCCCCGGCGCGTCCCGGCGCGACAGCATGTGATAGACGCCGAGCACGAGCATCGGGACTCCAACGCCGACGACCACATCGACCAATATACCCGAAGTCTCCGCCCATTGCTGCAGCGGGCGGAGCGCTGCTACAGAGCCCAGCGGCCCGGCGGGCGTGATCAGATAGCGCAGGAACAGTGCGAGCACTGCTGCACAAAGCGCGGTCAGCCACGCGGCGCGCTGGTCGACGCGGCGGCTGAAAAATCCCCACACGCTCGGCGCGACCAACGGAACGACAAGCAGGCTCGTCGCGGCGACGATCACTTTTTCGGCGCCGCCGAGGAGCGGGATCGATGCGGCGACGATCGTCAGGAACGCCCCCAGGCCAACGGTTACGAGGCGTCCGACGCGCACGGCCCTCGTTCCTTCGGCATCTCGGGTCAGCATCGGCGTCAGCGCGCCGGCAAAGACGTTGAGCTGGCCGCTGATGAGGCTTGCCGTGGCCGAGAACATCGCCGCGAGCACGAGGCCAAGCATCCCCGATGGCAATACCGCCTGTGCCGCGAGCATGTAAGCCTGCTCGGGATCGGCGTTGGGATCGATCGCGCGATAGAGCATCGGCGGAAGCAGCCAGAAAAGCGGCGACACGAGATAGAGGCCGCCGAACAGCCAGGCGCTGCGGCGGGCGTCGCGCGGGGTCGGCACGCTCAGGAAGCGCTGCACGAACGCCCATTCGGCACCGATCATGAAGAAATGGATCGCGGCCCAGGCAGCGATGAACCACCAGCCATAGTCGGCGTCGGTCAGCGCGAAGAAATCGGCCGGCACGCGCGCGGCGAAGCCCTCGAACCCGCCGAGCCGCGCGAGGATCAGGATCACGGTGATCAGCACCGCCATGTTCAATATGATGAACTGCATCACGTCGGTCATCAGCACCGCCCAGAGACCGCCGAGCATCGTGTAGACGATGATCACGGCGCCGAAGACCACGACCGCGGCGGTTACCGACAGATTGCCCGTTGCGGGATCGCGAAACAGGCTTCCGGGATCGAGCGGGACGAGAACGCACAGCAGCACCGCGAGCGCGTAGAGCGCGATACCTGCGCCGATCAATCGAAAGAGCATCATCGCCCACAGATAGAGCTGCACTGCCGACGCGCCGAAACGCAGTCGCACATATTGCGCGGGGGAATCGACGCCCAGTTCGCGCCAGCGTCCTGCAAGCACTACGCCCGCTAGCAATGCGGCGACGCCATAGGCCATGTTGACGGCCACGGCGACGAGGCCCGACCGATAGGCGAGCCCGCCCCAGACGACGAAAGTGCCGGCCGAGAACATCGTCATGAAACCGGAGAGCCCGGCGACCCACCAGGGGGATTGATGGCCCGCGGCGAACATCTGCTTCAGGTTCGTGTTGCGGCGCATGTAATAGACGCCGAGCGCCAGCATGCCCGCGAGATACGCGATCAGCACGACCGCATCGGCTTTGCTCATGAACTTCCTCTCTCCATACGATCAAAAGAGGCTATTAAAGCAACGAAAGATAAAGGCAAGGCTGTCGATCGCTTCGGGAGAATGCAGCCAGTCATTGCCAGAAAATCTGCCGTATGGTCGAATCACGTAACCCTCTCTTCGGTCCACTCTGTGACGGCGATCTTCTCAGAAAATTGCTTTATTAGCATTTTATGGCTATGTCCGGAGGGCAGCGGCGTGAACGCCGTGCAACAGGAGAGGAAACATGCAGCATAAAGCGTTGAAATGTGCGTGCGTTGCCGGCGTTGCGGCATTGGCTGGCGGTGCAGCCTTCGCGCTCGGCAGCGACCCGGCCGCCGAACCGGGCGCGGTGCAGGTCCTGCTGCCGCCATCGGCGCCGGCCGCCCCCAGGGCGGGCGGGACGGATGCGACGCCGTCCGCGGCTTTGGTGGTCCCCGATGCACCGACGCTCGGCCTCGCCGATTCGGTGATCGAAACCTTCCACGACAGCGACGCCAATCTGTGCGGGACTCAAAAGGTCCATATCGACGGCCCGGTACGGGCGTTCGAGGATCAGAATAATGTCATTCACCTGACCGTCTCCGATCCCAATGCGACCGGCTGGCAGTGGACGGGTTCGGTGACAGGCTTCACCAACAATCCGAAGACCGCGGTGCTCGACTGCGATCCGGTGATGATCGGCAACAGCGGCAACACCGACCCCGACGCTTATGACCAGAAGACATGGATACAGGCGCTGCACTTCGAAGGCTCGACCGTCTACGCCTATGGACATGAGGATTATTTCGGTACGCGCACGAACGATCCCGATTGTCATGATGCGGGGACGAGCGACGGAAAGCCCTATTGCTGGTACGCGTCCATCCCGCTTTGGACCTCTTCGGTTTCGCCGCCCGATCGCCATCTCGACTTCGCGCGCTCGGCCGCGACGCCCGATCATGTCGCCATCTATCCGAAAGTCGCCTACCCCGGCGATGCCAGCACCACGTCGGCGGGGTGGATCGGATATGGGACGCCGTCGAACATCATCCGGGGGCGCAATCCCGACGGTTCGCTCGACGGCTATTATTATATGTTCGCCTACAGCAGCTCGACCTATGCCGGGCAGTCGAAGGGAGTGTGCCTGTTCCGCACCGCCGATCCGACCGATCGGACGAGCTGGCGCGCGTGGGACGGGAACAGCAGCACGCCCGGCTTCACCCAGCAAATGCGCAATCCCACCCTCTACACCAACAGTGCCTGCGCGGTAGTCAAGCCGACGATGTTCAACTCCTATGTGCGGTCGGTCGTGTGGCACAAGCCGTCGCGCCATTACATCGCGATCTTCCGAAACAGCAGTGCAGTCCGCTATGCGACCTCGACCGATCTGGTGAACTGGAGCGACGGACAGAATTTGCTCGTTTCGACCTCGGCCCAGGCCAATTATCCCGTCGCGATTGATTTCGACGGCGGCGATTATGGCGATTCCGACTTCGACCGCCTCTATTCCAACGGCAAAAGCTATCTCTTTTATCGCAAGTCGATCGCGAGCGGGCATACGCGTATCACGCGGCGCAAGATCACGGTGACCAACTATCCGGCGGACCCGCCCGCCTCGTCCAACCCCGGCTGACCAGATCCGGGCCTTGCTCAAAGGCCCCGGCGCTCGTCTCTACCACCAACTGGGCAGGCGGCTTTCCATGCCGCCTGCCCATTTTGTTACGCCAGATGAAACATTGACGTTGCAATCTTAGCGACAATATGGCGGGAAGGGCGGGCGGTGGTGAAATTCGCCCGCCAAGCGATTATCATGCACGATCGAGGGGCAGCGATCATCGCTTTCTTACCCTCTGAGTTGGACGGACCGAAGCGAATGAACCCCAAACCCAATGCGCAGCCGAACCAGAGCCTGATCGACGGAATCGCGACACTCCAGGCGCTGGCCGTGTCGCCTGAACCCGTTGGCAACCGTGAACTGGCTCGGCAACTCGGCTTCAACCCGACCCGCGTCAACCGGCTCTTGAAGACGCTCGCCTATCTCGGCATCGCGCGCCAGACCGCGAACCGCAAATATACGGCCGGCCCGGGGATGCACGTGCTTGCAGCGCAGAGCCTGCATGCTTCGCGTATCATGCAGGACGCCCTGCCGGTCCTCGAGGAGTTGCGGCGTTTCGGCCTTACCATCGCGCTCGGCGTGCTGTGGCGCGACAGCGTCAGCTATCTCTTTCACGCGCCGCCGGGAATGACGACAACTCAGGGGATCGGGCGGATCGGGCTCCTGCCGGCGACGTCGAGCGGCATCGGCATGGCGCTGCTCGCTCAACGCGACGATGCTCATATCGAGGAGCTTTTTGCGGACCGCGAAATCGACGGTTTTCCGGGCGGGCTGGCCGATCTCATGGCGTCGATCGAAACCGTGCGCCGCCTCGGCTATGCGCGCGTCTGCGTCGATCCCGTCGAGGACCGACATACGGTCGCGGTGCCAGTATCGGACCTGTCCTTCGCGGCGATCGGCGTTTCGGGCTGGATACCCGAGCAGAATAACGGACCGATCGTCGAAGCGCTTGTCAACGCTGCGCGGCAGATCGGCGAATAGTCGCAGAAGTATTGCTAAATTAGCAATAATTCTCTACCGCCTTTGACACGGCCGCGATGGGGCCGTGCCAAGGGAGTGACACGAATGAACGATATCACCGGCGCCTTTCCGGTATTGCCGACCATCTTTGATTCTGCCGGGGCGATCGACGAGACCGGCATGGTCCGGACGATCGAATGGGTGATCGAATGCGGGGTCGACGGAGTGGTCTTCCCCGGCCTCGCCAGCGAATATGACCATCTGACCCTCGGCGAGCGGCTTCGCCTGATCGCGCTCATCGGAGAACGCGCCGCGGGCCGGGCCGCATTCGTTGCGGGATGCAGCGGCGCGAACGACGAGGAAAGTGCCACGTTGATCGCGGCCGCGGGGCAGGCAGGGGCCGCGGCCGCAATGATCGTGACGCCGGCACGCAAGGGCGACGATCTCGACGCGATCGGCGACTTTTATGCCGGCCTTGCAAGCCATGCCGACGTTCCCGTCATGCTCCAGAACGCGCCGAAGCCGATGGGTCTCGGCCTCGATGCACAAGAGGTGCTGCATATCGTCGGCCGCGCCCCGAACATTCGCTACGTGAAAGAGGAAAACGCCCCCTGCGGTCAGCGCATCTCGGCGCTGCTCGCCGCCGGCTCGTCGCAGCTTCGCGGCATCTTCGGCGGCGCCGGCGGGCGCTATATCACCGACGAACTGGCGCGCGGCGCCGTCGGGACGATGCCCGCGGCCGAGATCGCCGACCTCCACGTACGCCTGATAGCCGCGCACCGCGCGGGCGACAGTGATACCGTGCGGACGCTCTTCGAACGAACCTTGCCGCTGCTCAGCATGCAGGCGGTGTATCGCTGGCGGCTTACCAAGGAAGTCCTGCGTCGACGCGGCCTTATCGGATCGGCGTTCGTCCGCGCCCCCGGTCCGGCGCTCGATCGCCACGATCATGCCGAACTCGACGCCTTGCTCGCCGCGCTCGATCCGCTACTGCGCGAAATGCGCCACTCGCCCGCTGCGGCGCAGATGGTATAGCCGGGTTCGCCATGCTCGACCCCATCGACCATATCGAGACCTTCGTCGTCACGATCCCGCGCGATACCCCCTATCTCGGGCCGCTGCGCGCCGGCGAGACGGTGAACGAACGCGGCTATCTGGTCCGCACGTCGAACCGCACCATCTATCCGACCCAGGACCGTTCGGTGCTCGTCAAGGTGACGACAAGGGGCGGCGCAGTCGGATGGGGCGAAACCTATGGCCTTACCGCCCCGCGGGTGATCGGTGAACTGATCGAGGACCTGGTCCTGCCACTCGTTCGCGGCCGCGACCCGTTCGATGTGTCGGCGATCTGGCACGATTTCTATGACCTGCTGCGGGTGCGCGGCTACACCGGCGGCTTTTGGCTCGATGCGCTCGCCGCTCTCGACATCGCGCTGTGGGACATATGCGGCAAGCTTGCCGGCGTGCCGGTGCGCAAGTTGCTCGGCGGCGAACGCCGAGCGTCGATACCGGCGTATATTTCCGGCCTGCCGCGCGCGTCGCTCGAGGAGCGGGTGGACCTCGCCGCTGACTTCGTTGCGAAGGGCTATGACGCGATCAAATTCGCCGCCGCCGTCGATCCCGACGGCATCGAGGCAGAGCTCGCCGCGCTGCGCACGGCACTGGGGCCCAGGATCAAGCTGATGATCGACTTCCACTGGATGTTCGGTCGCGGCGAAGCCGCGGCGCTGATCCGCCGGCTCGAACCCTATGGGCTCTATTTCGCCGAAGCGCCGGTGAAACCCGAGGATGTCGAGGGGCTTGCGCATGTAGCGCGCATGACATCCATCCCGGTCGCGGCAGGCGAGGAATGGCGCAGCGTCCATGACGCGCTACCACGCCTCGCGGCCGGGGCGCTTTCGATCGTGCAGCCCGAAATGGGCCATACGGGGATCACGCAGTTCATGCGGATCTCCCGGCTCGCGGCTGCGCATCATGTCGTCACCATCCCGCATGCAACGATCGGCGTCGGCATCTTCCAGGCCGCGAGCCTTCAGGCATCGGCGGCGGTCGACGAGTTGCCGATGCACGAATATCAGCATTCGATTCTCGATCGGAACGCGGCGTTGCTCGATGGCGAGCTGACGTGCGAGGCGGGCGTCTACAAGCTGCCGTCCGGCGCGGGCCTTGGTGTTGCGCCCGGCGCGGCGCTGTGGGCGCATGCGGAAAAGATACAAGGATAAAAGTCGGAGCAAACCGGGCCCTTCAGCGGAGGGTCGCAGTCCAATGCGACCTTCATCAGGAACCGCGAGCGACGGGAGCAATCCGTGGTGGCCTCGGCGGCAGTGGATTGCTTCCCACAGCCTTCGCCGGGTTAGAATGCGAAACAAAGTCGTCCCGCTTCGAGGCCGGGAATCCCGCCCTATTTCCCGAGCACGGTCTCCGCGCCGCGCGCGCTGCCGCCGCCGACCTTGTCCACCGACAGGCTGAAAGTGAAGCTCTCACCCGTCTTTCTCGGCACGCTGAACTCGAACGGAAAGGCGTCGTCGGTCAGCGTTCGCCAACCCTTCGCGGAACGATAGCGCAGCCGGGCGCGGACGACCTTGCTGTCGTCGTCGCGCAGATAGACATAGGCCCGGCGTCCGAAGTGGCCGAAATCCAGCAGATAGGCGCGGGCATCGCCCACGGTGAGCGCCGCTTGGTCGTTCGGCACCGGCACCGCTTGGCGTTCGAGATCGGCGCGGTCGATCTGCGGGCGGGCGCGCAGACCGTCGATCCGCAGCGCCACCTGTCCGCGCGCGGGAACCTCGACCGCAAATTCATCGCCATCGGTCCGTGCCACGCCGCCCGGCGACAGGCGCGCGACCGTAGCTGCACCGACACGCTGCGCCAGTTCGGGCGCGACGGCGAAGCGGCTCGTGATCGCCTTGTCGGACTGGTTGGCGAGCGCCACGTAAAGCGCGTCGCCGCGATAGCCTGCGATATAGTTGAGCTCGGGGTCGTAGCCGGCGAGCAGTCCCTTCGGCATCCAAAGGTTGACGCCTTCGTCGCCGTAGAAATGCCCCGGCGCATAGCCATAGAAACCGTTCTGCAGATAGGCATAGGCCTCGATGAACTGGCTCGGGAAGTCGATTGCGCCGTTCGACCGTCCGCGCGCGTCGCTCACCAGATAGTCGAGCAGCATCGTCGCCATCGGCCAGATATGGTTATAGTGAAAGCTGTTCACGCTCAGCGCCTCATGCTCGTGCAGCGGATAGTCGGCGCCTTCGTAGATCGTCGTGCGCGCGGTATTGATGTGATAGCCGGGAAAATTGCGATAGCGCCCGATCACCGCGGAGCGCGCGACGTCGTGCAGGAACGCGTCGTTCGCATCCTCGGCAATACGCAGCAGCCACGGCGCGTAATTCGCCATGAAGATTGCCCGGTGTCCGGTGCTGGTTCCCGAACTTTCGGGCGTCAGCCCCATTTCCGACAGGCGCCACGCCGGGACGTCCTGCTGCGGTGCCGACATCGGCTTGTGGCCCTTCGACGCCAGATACCAGTATACCGGCGCCTTGCCACCCGGATTGACGGTGACATCGGCATCGGGAACCGCGGGCGCCATCCAGGTGAACATCGTGTAGCGCCGCGCGCCCAGCTGCGCCGCATCGAGGAAACGCCGCTGGCCGCTTGCGCGGTAGAGCCGGTAGAGGTCGACGAAGTCGGGCACGAAAGCGGGCCAAAAGAAGAAGGCGGCATGCTCGAACGTCTGCTGCGGCGTGTCGACACGCACCGCGAGATAGCGGTCGGCGCCCTCGACCGCGGTCGCCAGCATCGCGCGGTCGCCCGTCGCTTCGAACAGCGACAGCGCATTCTGCCATGTGCGGCCTTCTTCGGCGACGTCGAGATTGCGCGTGCGCGACCCCGCATATTCGCGCTTTGCAAGGTCGAGAAGCGCCGGATTGCGCCGGCCGAGCACCGCATAGAGCGTGGCGAGTTCGGAAATCGGGGCGGTCGGCCCCAGCAGCGCGCGCGAGGGGTTCTGGATCTTCTGCTCGGGGTCGAGGCTGAAGAGGAACTTTTCCCGCGACAGCATATATTCGACATAGGGGATTACACGGCTCTCGAACATCGCGGGACGGTCGGTGACGAGCGCTAGCTCGAACGGATTGAGGCTGCTGACATTCTTCACCGCGCCGGGAACGTCGGTCGAATAGGACGAGCCCTTGAGGTCGGCGATCCAGCGGGCATAGGCCGACATCGAATAATCGACGATGCGGTCGAAGGTCGCATTGAGCGATCCGACCGCATTGTGGCGGAAATCGCCGAAACCATAGACGCCGCGCGCCAGCCGCTCATAGAGCCGCGTCAGGTCCTTAGCCGGTTCGCGGACCAGATAGGTGCGAAAACTCGTCGATGCACCGACTTCCAGTTTCGAACCCGCACCGCCGATCACCGGCGCGAAGATCATCGGGCTCGCCCGGCCCGCCCGATCGCGCACCGCGACTCCGAAGCGGCTGTTTTCGGCAAGCGGCAGCGGTTGAAAGGGAAATTCGCCGGGATGGGCGATCGCGGCAAAGGCGGTATCGCCCTCGCGTACCATCGCTGTCGGCAGCGTCGCGCGATAGGCGAGCGTCAGATAGGGACGGTCGGGGAGCCTCTTCTCCTGCCAGATCAGCGGCTGCCAGATTTCGGACGCCTCGCCCGCCGCAACGTGCGGCGCGCCGGTGTAGCCGACCGAGAAATAGCCCGCCTTCTGCGCTTCAAGGTGCCAGCGCAGCAGCGGATAGGGCTTGGCGGCGAGATCGACTTCGGCGGTCAGCGTGAAGCGCGGGTCGGCGGGGTAGGTCGCGATCAGCCGGTCGCCTTCCCGCCGCACGCGCGCGGGTTTCATCGCGACAGGTTCGCCGGCATTGAAATAATCGGCGGCGCGACTTTCGGCGCTCGCGTCGAGAATGCGGTCGTCGAAGCCGTCGCCCTGCGTCGCTGCGTCGCGTTTCGACGCGGCCAGGTCGGCGCGTGCCGGATCGAACGCACGCCAGGTCGCGACATTATAGGCGACGTCTTTTATTCCCGCCGGGCGCAGCGCCATCTTCGGATCGTCGGGGCGATAGAGAACCGTGAAGTCGAGATCGAAGCCCGCGATACGCTGAGCGAGCGCGTCGGCGGCGGGCGCGGCGGTACCTTGCGGCGCCGGGCGTCCCATCTGCGCTGCGCAGGCGGAAAGCGCGGTTCCCGCAGCCAGCACCAGAGCCAGCGAATATCGCATTCCTGTCGTCTCCGTCGCGTCAGAAGCGGAAGTTGAGCGTTGCCGTCAGGTTGCGGCCGTTTTCGAGATAGCTCGCGATCGCTTCGGGGTAATTGGCATATTTGCGCGTCGGCGTGTTGGTGAGGTTCGACCCCGAAATGCTCAGCTTGACTTGTTTGGCGATGTCGTAGCTGATCCCGGCCGACAAATAGCCCGCGGCGCGATAATATATCCCGTTGCCCTCGAGTCCGATGCGGTTGAGATAGCCGCTGCGATAGGAATAGCCGACGCGCAGGCCGAGCGGCCCGTCCTCGTAAAAGAGCAGCGCCGTGCCGCTGTGCTTCGACAGCGACTGGAGCGGCAGCTCATTCTGGGTGCGGCCGTCGATGATGCCGGAGTTGCTGTCGATATAAGTATAGGTGCCCTTGACCCCGAGATGCGACAGCGGCCCGGGCAGGAAGTCGAGATTCTGGCGAAGCTGGACTTCGAAGCCCTTGATCGTTGCGCCTTCGCCGTTGAAGGTGCGGCCGATGCGATAGGGGGTTTCGGGATTGTCGTCGTCGGGATCGGCGTCGAGGCCCGGTATCACTTCTTCGACCGTTTGCGAATAGATGAAGCTTTCGACGTCCTTGTAGAACAGCGCGAGCGAGATCAGCGATCCGCGCTGCGGATACCATTCGAGCGATGCGTCGACCTGGTTGACCCGGAACGGCTGGAGCGCAGGATTGCCGCCGGCGCCGGTGCCCGCTGAGGTGATCGAGAAGGAGGGCGACAGGTCACGCGTGTCGGGGCGGGCCATTACGCGGGCCGCGCCGAGCCGCAGCAGCAGGTTGTCGCTGAGTTCGAAACGCGTCGCGAGGCTCGGCAGCCAGTCGTCATATTTGACGACCTGGTGGACCGGTTCGAACGCGCCGTCTTCGGTGCTGCCGCGAATGCCATAGAAGCCGTCGGCGATCAGGCGGGTATTGACGTAGCGCACCCCGAAATTGCCGGTGACGGGCAGGCCGAAGAGCGAGGTATCGAAATCGGCCTGCACATAGGCCGAATGCACTGGCTCGCTCAGGCGAAAGCTCGACGTCGGATCGTAGAGATTGGGGGTGCAGGTCGGCGAAAAGACCTGGCAGATGCCTTCATTGCCCTGCTTGTCGGTGATCGGGACGAGGTAGGATGTCGGAAAGTCGCCGTTCGCGCCGGTCAGGAAATCGTCAAACTCGACGATTTCG
>Ga0189279_100385_pt1 | contig 10819 bp, 11 predicted proteins | sample N26B6minimetaG_FD_130324 | JGI IMG/M metagenome (GOLD analysis project Ga0189279, IMG submission 130324) | Marine microbial communities from the Costa Rica Dome - N26 B6 mini metaG | ecosystem: Environmental > Aquatic > Marine > Oceanic > Photic zone | place: Costa Rica: the Eastern Pacific... | reverse complement strand
GTCGGCGAGGTTGCGAAACTGATGACCGATGCCGGGCTGATCGTCATCACCGCGTTCATCTCGCCGTTCAGGGCCGAGCGCGAGATGGTGCGCGCGATGCTGCCCGAAGGCGAATTTCTGGAAATTTTCATCGATACGCCGCTGGCGGAAGCCGAGCGGCGCGACGTGAAGGGCCTTTATAAAAAGGCGCGGGCCGGACAGCTGAAGAATTTCACGGGCATTGACAGCCCCTATGAAGCGCCCGAAAGTCCCGAAATCCGGATCGATACGACGGTGATGTCTCCCGAACAGGCGGCCGACCTGATCGTCGAACGATTGTTGGGATAGGAGAGTAGGTGCTGCTGTTCCGGGGGAGGGAGGCGCATAGCCGGTCGCTGCTCAAGGCGATCAGCTGGCGCGTCCTGGGCAGCATCGACACCTTCGTGCTGAGCTATATCTTCACCGCCAATGTAAAGGCGGCGGGCGCGATCGCGAGCACCGAGGTCATCACCAAGATGATCCTCTATTATCTGCACGAGCGCGCGTGGGCACGCGTCGACTGGGGCCTGCACAAGCACAAGCAGGCCGATGATGACGCGGCAAGCGATGAAGAGGGACTGGTCGGCGATCATGGTTGAAAGCGATGGACAGCTTGCGGGGCGGCTTGCCGCCGCGGCGGGAGAAATATTGCTCGACCTGCGTGCGGACGGCGCGCTTTCGGGCAAGGCGCTGGGGCGCGTGGGAGACGAGGCGGCCAATGCGATGCTGTGCCGCGAACTGCGCCGGGCACGGCCCGACGACGGGCTGTTGTCCGAAGAGGAAAAGGACCATGCGGCGCGCCTGTCGCAATCGCGGGTGTGGATCGTCGACCCGCTCGACGGCACCCGCGAATATGGCGAAGGGCGCAGCGACTGGGCGGTGCATGTCGCGCTTGCGATCGATGGCGTCGCGGCAGTCGGGGCGGTGGCGCTGCCAGGGCTCGGCCTGACGCTCTCTTCCGATGCCCCGCCGCCGCTTCCGCCCGCGAATGCGCCGCTGAAGATGCTGGTCAGCCGGACGCGTCCCGCCGCGGAGGCGTTGTTCGTGGCCGACCGGATCGGCGCCGAGCTGCTCGCAATGGGATCGGCGGGCGCCAAGGCGATGGCGGTGGTGCGCGGCGAAGCCGACATCTACCTTCACACCGGCGGCCAATATGAATGGGACAATTGCGCCCCTGCCGCGGTCGCGGCGGCCGCCGGACTGCACGTCAGCCGCGTGGACGGATCGCCGCTGCGCTATAATAATGTGGATACCTATCTGCCCGACCTGCTGATCTGCCGCGAGGAACTGGCGGCCGAGGTGCTGCGGATCGCGAGCGAATATTCGCCCGATTGACGGCTGCGCCATTGCCAGCGCGCCCGCGGCACCCTAACCCGTTGCATCGAGAAACCGAACGCATGGGAGACCCGCAATGACCGACCTGCCCGACACCAATCTGACGATGCTCACGCTGGTGAAGCCCGAAGGCGAGCTGGAGGTTTTCTTCGAGCGGCGACCGATGCCCGAGCCCGCGCCGCACGAGGTGCTGGTGAAGATCCTCGCGACCCCGATCAATCCGTCCGACCTGGGGCTGCTGTTCGGCGCCGCCGATATGGCGAGCGCGCGCGCATCGCAGCGCGACGGTTTGCCGGTCGTGACCGCCGATATTCCGGCGCCCGGGATGCGGGCGATGGCACCGCGCGTCGGCCAGGCGCTGCCGATCGGAAACGAGGGCTGCGGGCTCGTCGTCAAGGCGGGGACCTCGCCCGACGCGCAGGCGCTGCTCGGCAAGACGGTCGCGGTACTCGGCGGCGAAATCTATGCCGAATATCGTTGTCTGCCGGCCGCGATGTGCATGGAGCTGCCCGACGGCACCGACCCGAAAGATGGCGCGTCCTGCTTCGTCAACCCGCTGACCAGCCTGGCATTTACCGAAACCATGCGGATGGAGGGGCATAGCGCGCTCGTCCACACGGCGGCAGCCTCGAACCTTGGCCAGATGCTCGTCAAGATCTGCGCCAAGGACGGTATCCCCCTGGTCAATATCGTGCGCAGCGATGCCCAGGTCGCGTTGCTGAAGGCGATCGGCGCCGAGTATATCGTCAACAGCAGCGACGAGGATTTCCTCGACAAGCTGACCGCGGCGCTGGTCAAAACGGGGGCGACCTGCGGGTTCGATGCGATCGGCGGCGGCAAGCTGGCGGGACAGATTCTGGCGTGCATGGAATCGGCCGCGGTCAAGCGGATGACGACATACAGCCGCTATGGCTCGGACACGTTCAAGCAGGTCTATATCTATGGTGCGCTCGACGTCGGACCGACCCTTCTCAACCGCAGCTTCGGCTTTTCCTGGTCGCTGTCGGGCTTTCTGCTCACGCCCTTCATGCAGAAGGCCGGAGCGGACGTCGTCGGACGAATGCGGAAGCGCGTGGTCGACGAGCTGACCACGACGTTCAAGAGCCATTACAGCCATGAGATGTCGCTGACCGATGCGCTGTCGCTCGACGTGCTTTCCCAGTATAATGCGAAGCGGACGGGCGAGAAATATCTGATCCGGCCGAATGGCTGAGGCTGCCGACCCGCGTCAGCGCTTCATGCACTGACGCGGGTCGTCGCGCTTGTATTCGCCGCAGTTCCAAAGCGCCTTTTCGAACCCCGCCTTGTCGTCGCGCAGGTAGGAAAAGGTCATACCGGCGCGCTGGGTGGCGCTCATGTCGTCGCCCTCGGGCTTGAGGACGGGATTGGTCCAGCCCATGAACTTGCAATATTCGCGCGCGCCGCAGAGCCGCAGCGCGAGCGTCACGAAACTTTCGGGCGGGGCACGGCGGTCGAGCTGGATGTAGATGGCGTCGTGGGTCGCGTTCCCCGTCGCCGCGTCGGTGGCGCTGACGATATGCGCGGCCCCGACGGCGGCGTTGGTGTCGACCCCCGCAAGATCGATCGGCGGCCCGCCCGCGTGGGCCAGCGAAATTGCGGCGAGTTTCGTTTCGACCGGGTCGTCGCCGCGCACCGCGCCGCGGAATGCCCCCGGGGTTCCCCAATAGCCCGGCCAGCGGAAGAAGAGGTGGGTATCGACCGCGGCAATCTTTTCGAGCGTATCGCTCCAATAGGGGCGAACCCAGTCGGTGTGGTAATGAGTCGCGAGGCCGACGGCGGGGTCGACGAGGCCGCCGAGCATCAGGCTGGCATTGTCCTGGGCGCGCTTCCACGCGACATCCGAATAGCGACGGTTCAGCGCCCCGTCGCAGGTGAAGGTGAACTGGCAGCCCGTGCTGCGTTCCGATCCCTGAAAGACGACATCGCAGATGCTTTTCGGGAAAGCAGGGTGGCGGACGCGGTTGATCACCACCTGACCAACTGCGAGTTGTCCCTTGCTATCGTCGCCGGCTTCGTAAAGCATCGCCGCCGCCATGCAGTCGCGTGCGCGGGCCCGATTGTCGTTGTCGCCGGGATAGACGAACGGCCGCGCGGGCATGAAATCCCGCGTCACCAGCGGGATGCGGTCGTTTGCGGCTTTCGCATCCTCGACCGTGAGCGGTGCGAGATCCATAGGTTCGACCTGGGGCAGCACCTCCGGGGGCGGAGCCACCGGATGCGGGCGGCGTTGCGTATCGTTCGCCGCCGGGCCGGGCGCACTGAGGTGGAGGACCGCGCCGATTGCCAGCGCGGCGAGCAGCGCGAACAGCCAGCCTGGCCAGTCGCGCCCTGGCGGCAACGTCGAGGGCGTTTCGTCCGGGCGCATGGCGCGGATCAGATCTCCGGCAGGAAGTCAGGCACCGACAGATAGCGTTCGCCGGTGTCATAGTTGAAACCGAGCACGCGACTGCCCGCGGGAAGCTCCGCGAGCTTCTGCTGGATTGCGGCAAGCGTCGCACCCGACGAGATGCCGACGAGCAGCCCTTCGCTGCGGGCCGCCTTCAACGCCATCGCCTTGGCATCGGCGGCGTCGACCTGGATTACCCCGTCGAGCAGGTCGGTGTGCAGGTTGCGCGGGATGAAGCCGGCACCGATGCCCTGGATCGGATGCGGCCCCGGCTGGCCGCCAGAAATGACGGGCGACGCGATGGGCTCGACCGCAAAGACCTTCAGCTGTGGCCACGCCGCCTTGAGAACCTGGGCGCAACCCGTGATATGCCCGCCGGTGCCGACGCCGGTGATGAGGGCGTCGAGCGGGGCGTCCTGGAAATCGTTCAATATTTCCTGCGCCGTCGTGCGGACATGGACATCGACATTGGCGTCGTTTTCGAACTGTTGCGGCATCCACGCGCCGGGGGTCGTTTCGACGAGTTCGATCGCGCGCTCGATCGCGCCCTTCATGCCCTTCTCGCGCGGTGTCAGGTCGAACGTCGCACCATAGGCGAGCATCAGGCGCCGGCGCTCGATCGACATGCTTTCGGGCATGACGAGGATCAGCGTATATCCCTTGACCGCGGCGGCCATGGCGAGGCCAATGCCGGTATTGCCCGAGGTCGGTTCGACGATCGTCCCGCCGGGTTTCAGGCTACCGTCCTTCTCCGCCGCCTCGATCATCGCCAGGCCGATGCGGTCCTTGATCGATCCGCCGGGATTGCTGCGTTCGGACTTCACCCAGACCTCGGCGTCGGGAAACATCCGCGACAGCCGGATGTGCGGGGTGTTGCCGATGGTGTCGAGAATCGAATTGGCTTTCATGGGGTCCTGTCCTTGAATTGCGGCTCAAAAGTGCGCGCTCGGCGCAGTTCGGGAAAGAGCCACGACCATAGCGCCGTCACGCCGACGGCGCCAGCACCGCCGATGACCACTGCGCCGACCGGGCCTAGCAGCGCGGCCATCGCGCCCGCGCGCATCTCGCCGAGTTCGTTCGATGCCGAAATGGCGAGCCCCGACGCCGCGCTGACGCGGCCGCGCATGTGATCGGGCGTGTTGAGCTGGACGAGCGTGCCGCGCACGAAGACCGAAAACATGTCGGCGGCGCCCATGATGACGAGCATCGCGAGCGACAACGGGAAGCTTGTCGACAGGCCGAAGCCGACGGTGACCGCACCGAAGACCGCGACTGCCCACAGCATCTTCACGCCGACATTGCGTTCGATCGGACGAAAGGCGAGTCCCAGCGCTACCGCCGCCGCGCCGACCGCGGGCGCCGCGCGCAAGAAGCCGAGCCCTTCGGACCCGATATGCAATATGTCGCGCGCATAGACGGGAAGCATCGCGGTCGCGCCGGCGAGCAGCACCGCGAACAGATCGAGCGTGATCGTGCCGAGCAGGAAGCGTTCGCTCCACACGAATTGCAGTCCGTCGACCATTTCGCGCAGCGGGTGGCGACGAACATCCGCCGGCGGCGGCAGCACCGGCCGCACCCGGCTTATCGTGAAAGCTGAGACCGCGAGCAGGACCGCCGCGAAGATGTAGACCGAGGTCGGATGCGCGGCATAGATAAGACCACCCGCCGCAGGACCGATAACCGACGCCGACTGCCAGGCGATGCTGCTCATCGCGATCGCGCGCGGCAGCACCGCGGTCGGAACGATATTGGGCGCAATCGCGCTCATCGCCGGTCCCGAAAAGACGCGCGCGACGCCGTGCAGCGCAGCGAGCCCGAAGAGCATCGGCAGCGTTAGGCCGCCGCTGTGGGTGAACCAGCCGAGCGTCGCGGCGATGACGAGGTCGATCGCGTTGGAAAAGATGACGACGCTGCGGCGTTCGAAGCGGTCGGCGGCCCACCCCGCCACCGGAGTCAGCAGAGCCAGCGGCACGAACTGGACGAGGCCGAGCAGGCCGAGCTGGAAGGATGCCTCCTTGACCGACATGCCATAATCGCTGCGCGCGGTATCATAGAGCTGATAACCGATCACGACGACCATCGCGATCGTCGCCATAACCGCGGTAAAGCGGGCCAGCCAGAAATAGCGGAAATCGGCAAAGCCGAGCGGCGACGGAGCCTTCGGTGGCTCGGCTTCAGGCATGACGGGATCGACGGAGGGTGGGGGAGGGATGGTCGCCATGGCCGCTCGCCCTAACCGCCTTTCTTGCGGCGCACCAGATAGCTTTTATACCGCAAAGGATAGAATGGCCCGCCGTTCGTCGATTAGGGGATGCGGGGGGCGGCCGGGCTTGGCACAAGCGGGACAGGATAAGAGGGAGATTCCGATATGACACGCAAATTTGCCCGCTTCGGCGGCGCCGCGCTGGCGAGTGCGCTCCTGGTGCTTTCGGCCTGCAATGCGGGTGGCGGCGGTTCGGCGGATGCGCCGGCGGCGAAGAACTGGAGCGAATTTCGCGATAATTTCCTGGCGGGCTATTTTCCGCTGAACCCCACCTTAGCCGTCTATCAGGGCAAGCACGAGTTCGACGGCCAGCTGCCCGACTGGTCGCCCGAGGGCATCGACAAGCAGGCGGCCTATCTCGAAAAGACGATAGCCGACGCCAAGGCGTTCGACGGCGAGATGACCGACAAGGAGAAGTTCGAGCGCGACTATCTGGTCCATGTCGCGCAAGGTCAGCTCTTTTTCCTGCGTGACACCGACTTTGCAGCCAAAAATCCCGCCTATTACATCGGCGCGCTCGATCCCAACGTCTATATCGCCCGCCCCTATGCCGATCCCGCGACGCGGATGAAGGCGTTCATCGCCTATGCCGAGAAGGTCCCGGCGGCCGCGGAACAGATCAAGGCGAACCTCAAGCTGCCGCTGCCCGCGACCTTTGTGAAGCTCGGCACTGCGGGCTTCGGCGGTTTCGCGGATTATTACACCGGCGACGCCAAGGCGGCGTTCGCCGAGGTCAATGATCCCGCCCTGCAAAAGCAATTCGACGACGTCGCCGCCAAGGCTGCCGCGGCGATGAAGGATCTGTCCGCCTATGTCGCTTCGCAGCCCGGCACCGCGGACGGCTATGCCCTGGGCGCCGACAAGTTCGCGAAGATGATCCTGACCAACGAGGGCGTCGATACGCCGCTGGACGAGCTGGAGCGTATCGGACAGGCCGACCTCAAGCGCAACCAGGACGCGTTGAAGGACGCGTGCGGTGCGTTCGCTCCGGGCGCTTCGATCGCCGACTGCATGGCCAAGATGGGCAGCGACAAGCCCGCCGACGGCCCCGTAGCCGAGGCGCGCCGCCAGCTTCCCGACCTGCGTGCCTTCATCGTCGAAAAGGACCTGGTTTCGATTCCGGGGACCGAGCACGCAGGTCGAAGAGTCGCCGCCCTATAATCGCCAGAACAGCGCCTATATCGACATTCCCGGGCCGTATGAGACAGGCTTGCCATCGGTCTATTACATCTCGCCGCCCGATCCGACCTGGGACAAGGCGACCCAGCAAGCGTTCATTCCGGGCAAGAAGGATCTGCTGTTCACCTCGGTTCACGAGGTCTGGCCCGGGCATTTCCTGAATTTCCTCCATTCGAACCGGTCCGACAGCATCTTTGGCAAATTGTTCGTCGGCTATGCCTTTGCCGAAGGCTGGGCGCACTACACGGAAGAAATGATGTGGGAGGCCGGGCTCGGCGATGGCGATCCCGAAACGCATATCGGGCAATTGTCCAACGCGCTGCTGCGCGATTGCCGATTCCTCTCCGCGATCGGCCTGCACACGAAGGGCATGACGGTCGCCGAGAGCGAAAAGATGTTCAAGGATCAATGCTATCAGGACGAGGGCAATTCGCGGCAACAGGCCGCGCGCGGCACCTATGACCCGCTGTACCTGAATTACACGATGGGCAAGCTGATGATCCGCAAGCTACGCGAGGATTGGACGAAGGGCGACCGGACGAAGTGGAAGGCGTTTCACGACGAGTTCCTGTCCTATGGCGGTCCGCCGATTCCGATGGTGCGCGCGGCGATGATGAAGGAGGATGCGCCGCACGCGGTCTTCTGACTCCGATGCCCGAACGCTCGTTTCCGTGTGCTCCCGCGAAGGCGGGGACACACGGTCACTCAGGCGGCGGGCGCGCGCAAGCGGGCGACGAAGAAACCGTCGAGCCCACCCGCATCGGCGAGCATTCCGGGCAAGGTGCGGACGAAGCCGTTCGCGTCGGGGGCAACGCCGGCGAGCAATTCCTCGAGGCGGGCGGATTCGACCGCCCAGCCGGAATGCGCCGCCAGAAACGCCGCGACCTGCTCCTCGCCCTCGGCACGCTCGAGCGAGCAGGTCGCATAGATGAGCTGGCCGCCCGGCTTGACCCAGTCGGCCGCCCGCTCGAGCATTTCGGCCTGCAGGTCGGCCATCTCCGCGATTTGCCGCGCGCCGATCCGGTGCAGCACGTCGGGATGCCGCCGGAATATGCCGGTCGCCGAGCAGGGCGCGTCGAGCAGGACCGCGTCCGCGGGAGCGGCCGGCGCCCAGAGCCGGATGTCGCCCTGTACGACTTCGGCGGCAAGCCCGGTGCGCTTCAGATTGTCGTCGAGCCGCGCCAGACGCTTGGCGCTGGCATCGACCGCGGTCACGTGCCAGCCGGCGGCCGCGAGTTGCATCGTCTTGCCGCCTGGCGCCGCGCAGAGATCCAGCACGGTACGCCCGTTCCCGGTGCCGAGCAGGCGCGCGGGAAGACTGGCGGCGAGATCCTGCACCCACCAGCCGCCGGCACCGTAGCCGGGCATGGCCTCGACCGCTTCGCCGCGCGGTAAACGGCGATGGCATGGGGCGAGCGTGAGGGCCTCGGCCCAGTCGGCGTCGTCGGGCTCGGTCGCGAAGCTGAGGTCGATCGGCGGCGGCCCACTCCACGCAGCCTGCGCCGCCCCTACCATCGCGGGCCCCCATTGCCGGGTCCAGCGTTCGGTGGTGGCCGGAGGCAAGGAGGCATGTTCGGGCAGCGCCCACGCGTCCTTCTGAGCGCGCGAAAGCAGCGCGTGGACCAGTCGGCGCGGGCCGCCGGCCACAAGTGGCAGCGCGGTCGCGACGACCGCGTGCGGTGAGCTCTTCAGGACGAGAAGCTGGGCGAGAGCGAGGCGCAGGACGGCCCGCGCCTTTACATCTTCACCAAGTAGCTGTTCGGTCGCGCCGTCGATTAGTGCGTCGATGTCCACCATCCAGCGCAGCGCGTCGGATACGATCGCGATCGCGAAGGCGCGATCGGATGGTGCGAGTCCCTGGGTCGCTGCATGGACCGCGATGTCGAGCGGGTCGCCGCGGCGCAGCACGGCATCGATCAGCCGCAGCGCCGCACGGCGCGGTGCGGTACCCGGCGGATCGGCCTCTTCGACACCGCGCCGACGTCGATTCCGGGGATCAGCCATGGTGCTGGCTCCTGCGGTGCTTGGCGTGACGGCCGCCAAAGCCTATGGAGTTTCGATCGTATTTCATTTCGGACGGGTTGGCATGAGCGAAGCGACGAACCGGAGCATTGGTGGAACACCCCGCGCGACCACGCGCCCTGCGAACGTCAAGGCCCCGTCGGGATGGGTTAACAGCCCCGTCCCGGCGCCCGAGGCAATCGAACGGGAACGGGCCGAGGAGCAACCGGGTGGCCGCGACCCCGTTCGCTATGGCGACTGGGAATATAAGGGGCTCGCGATCGATTTTTGACGGCGCGAGGTGCGCCGTCAAAAGGGGTTCATCCGCGACACCACGCCGCTGCGGTCGACGAACTGGTGCTTCAGTGCCGCGAGAATATGGATGACGACAAGCGCAAGCATCGTGAGCCCGAGAACTTCGTGACGTTCGTGCATCACGTCGGACAGCGCCTTGTCGGCGCCCGTGATCGCCGGGATGGTGAACAGGCCGAAGAAATCGATTCCGCGCCCCGCGGCCGACATCCAGACCCAGCCCGAAAGCGGGAGAAGGATGAGCAGAACATAGAACAGGAAATGCACGACCTTGCTGGCCGTGCGCTGCCATGCGGCGACCCCCGCCGGGAGCGGCGGTGCCTTGTGACCGATGCGCCACAGGATGCGGATCAGGGTCAAGGCGAGGATCGTGATCCCCAGCGCCTTGTGCACGCCCATTGCCGCCATATGCGTTTCCCGGCCCATCCCCTCGGTGAGCATGGCGAGCGCGATATTCAGAATGACCGACAGGCCGATGGCCCAATGGAGCCATATGGCCACCTTCGTATAGCGCCGGCCGGTGGTGCTGCCGGCGTCGAATGCGGCGGTGGCCATATCGTTTGTCTCCTTAAACCGCGGGCGCCTCGGTCACGAGCTGCATCTTGCCACTTTTGACCTGCTCGGCAAAGACTTCGCGCATCAGCTGCAACGAAAAGAGATGTGCGAAGACCAGCGGCAGCATGCCGTTCTGCATCATCTTGCGCAGAACGTCGCCGCGCAGCTCGCGCAGTTTCGCTTCGTCGATCATCTGGAAGCCGCGATAGATATAGGGCTGGCTGCTGCCTTCCGGCGTGATGCTGACTTCGCCGTCCATCAGCAGGTCGGCTTTTTTCAGCTCTTCCATGAACATGCCGGTACGCTGGCCCGCTTCCTCGAAATTCTTGCAGAATTCGAGAATGTTGTTCGTGGCCTCGGTCGGCTTGCCGTCTTCGAACAGCGCGTCGCCCTCGTCGAACTTGCCGACCGCGCCGGAGGTCGGGTCGAAGCACAGCGACAGCTCGTCCGAATCGGGGCGCAAGCGCGCGAGCAGGAACGGGTAGCGACGGATGTAGGCGGGCACGTAGACCGGATTGCGCAGCTTGCCTTCGTCGTCGACGAAGGTGTTCATGCCTTCGTTCAGGCCCATGAGCGCGAGCGGAACGGGATTTTCGCCGGCCGAAAAGACGATCGGGTAGAAACGGCTTGCCGACGCGAATTCGTCGCTGGTCAGCGGCACCGCATGCTGGCTGACAAGGAAGTCGGCATTGTCCATCATCCGCACGCGGAAATCGGCATGATCGACGCTCGAAAGCGGGACGAGGTCC
>Ga0189279_100384_pt1 | contig 10842 bp, 11 predicted proteins | sample N26B6minimetaG_FD_130324 | JGI IMG/M metagenome (GOLD analysis project Ga0189279, IMG submission 130324) | Marine microbial communities from the Costa Rica Dome - N26 B6 mini metaG | ecosystem: Environmental > Aquatic > Marine > Oceanic > Photic zone | place: Costa Rica: the Eastern Pacific... | reverse complement strand
CCAGCGCACCTCGGCGCCGAGCGCGATCAGCGTCTCGATCAGCACCGCGGTCTGGATCGTCATGTGCAACGAGCCGGTGATGCGCGCGCCCTTGAGCGGCTGCGATGCGCCATATTCCTCGCGCAGGGCCATAAGGCCCGGCATTTCGGTTTCGGCGATGGCGATTTCCTTGCGCCCGAAATCGGCGAGGCCGATGTCGGCAATCACATAGTCACGGGCGTCGGCGGCGAGGGTGGCCACGATCTGGATCTCCTGTCCGGTGGATCGGGCCGCTGGGCGCAGCCCGGAAGAATGGCGAGTAATTATGTTGCGCGCTCTACCCGAAACCGCTTCGGCGATCAAATATAAACTTTTCTTTATATCGGAGGATCGGCCCGCCTCGCCGATCTCGAGCGATGGCGCGCAGCTGCCCGAATCACGGGGGTCCGGACGCGCGCCGGACGAAAAAAATTTTGCGCGCCCCGATTGTGACAATCGGATCATCGCTTTTGTGACAGCCGCCGGCACCAGCCAAGATTATGAAAATCAGGACTTATAATGCGCCATGCGATAAGCATAATCGTCATTTGTGACACCAGTGTTACAAACGTCCGGAAATATTGACTTTTCCGGCAAGCGGCCGGAAAATCGGGCCAAGTTTTCGGGGAGATGCCAAAGATGAAAAAAACTCTGCTTCCGCTTGTCGCCCTCGCCTTCGCGACCCCGGCCGCGGCGCAATCGATCGTCGTCGTCACGGCGCAACAGCCCGATTCGATGGTGCTGCCCGTGGCCTATTCGGAGCTGAAGGCCGGCGATAACGACGGCGCGGTCGCAAAGCTCTCCGGCAATCCAGCCCTCGATGCGCGCGATCCGTCGCGGCTGATCAACCTTGGCACCGCTTATGCCCGTCTTGGCCGCACGGCCGACGCAAAGGCCGCCTATGAGGCCGCCGAGGCCAGCCCCATTCGCTATGACCTGGAACTCGCGAACGGCGATTACATGGATTCGCGCTGGGCCGCGCGCGCCGCGCTGACCAACCTGGAATCCGGCCGCGCGCAGATCGCCCTCGCGCGCTGATCGGTCAGGCCCCCTCCCCTCTGCGGGGAGGGCGCCTGCCCAACGAATGACATCAGGCTTCGCCGCCTTCGGTGGTCAGCAGTCGCGCGTCGATGCCGGCTTCGGCGAAGGCGGCCTGCCACCGCTTGCCCGGCGGCGTGTCGAACAGCAGCGCATCGCTGCCCGGCGTCACGTGCCAGCCATGGCGCACCAGTTCTTCCTCTAGCTGTCCGGGCGACCAGCCGGCGTAGCCGAGTGCGACAAGCCAGCGCGAAGGTCCGCGTCCTTCGCCGATTGCGCGCAATATGTCGTGCGAACTCGAGATCATCCAGCGGTCGGCGACCTGCACGGCTCCAGCGCCGCCCCAATCGTCCGAATGGAGCACGAAGCCGCGCGAGGGCTCGACCGGACCGCCCAGAAAAACGGGGGTGTCGAGCGGATCGTCATGGTCGATCTCGAGCTGATCGAGCACGGCGCCAACGCTCATCCCGTCTATCGGGTCGGCAATGCCGATCCCCATCGCTCCCTCTTCGTCGTGGCTGATCATCGCAATCACGGCTTGTTCAAAGCGGGGATCGCCAATACCGGGCAGCGCGAGCAGCAACTGGCCGGTAAACCAGGTCGGTACCGTCTCCATCGCCGCATCATGAACCGGCGGGAGCGGCGGGTCTAGGGCCAAATCCCCCTCCCGGCGCCACCGCGCGCGATCGGCACCGCTTTCCGTTTACGTAAAGTGATTGCGCCCGGCCCGACGACGGGTTACGCCGGTCGCCATGTTTTTCGGCTTCCTCGACGAGCTTCGCGCCGCGGGCATTCCCGCCAGCCTGAAAGAGCATCTGATGCTGCTGGAGGCGCTCGACCGCGAGGTGATCGATCGCAGTCCCGAGCAATTCTATTATCTCTCGCGCGCGATCTATGTGAAGGACGAGGGGCTGCTCGACCGCTTCGACCAAGTGTTCAACAAAGTCTTCAAGGGTCTGCTCACCGACTATGGCCAGAACCCCGTCGACGTTCCCGAGGAATGGCTGAAGGCCGTCGCCGAGAAATATCTGACGGCGGAAGAGATGGAGGCGATCAAGTCGCTGGGCGACTGGGACGAGATCATGGAGACGCTGAAGAAGCGGCTCGAGGAACAGCAAAAGCGCCATCAGGGCGGCAACAAGTGGATCGGCACCGGCGGCACCTCGCCGTTCGGCAATTCGGGTTACAATCCCGAAGGGGTGCGGATCGGCGGCGAGAGCAAGCACAAGCGCGCGCTGAAAGTCTGGGAAAAGCGCGAGTTCCAGAATCTCGACAACACCAAGGAGCTCGGCACCCGCAACATCAAGATCGCGCTTCGCCGCCTGCGCAAGTTCGCGCGCGAGGGCGCGGCGGACGAACTCGACATCGCGGGCACGATCGACGGCACCGCGCGGCAGGGCTGGCTCGACATCAAGATGCGCCCCGAGCGGCGCAATGCGGTGAAGCTGCTGCTTTTCCTCGACGTCGGCGGGTCGATGGACCCGTTCATCAAGCTGTGCGAGGAATTGTTCAGCGCCGCGACGAGCGAGTTCAAGAATCTGGAATTCTTCTATTTCCACAATTGCCCCTATGAAGGGGTGTGGAAGGACAACAAGCGCCGCTGGTCCGAACGCACGCCGATGTGGGATATCCTTCACAAATATGGCCATGATTACAAGCTGGTGTTCGTCGGCGACGCGTCGATGAGCGCGTATGAAATCACCCACCCGGGCGGCAGCGTCGAACATTTCAACGAGGAAGCCGGCGCGGTGTGGCTGCAACGGATGGCCAATGTCTATCCCGCCGCGGTCTGGCTCAATCCGGTGCCCGAAGCGCATTGGGGCTACACCCAGTCGGTGAAGCTTATCAAGCAGCTGATGAACGAGCGCATGTACCCGCTGACCCTCGCCGGCCTCGACGATGCGATGCGCGAGCTGACCCGCAAGCATTAGGCCCAACCGCTGGACGCGCCGCCAAAGGGGATCGGCCCCAGCCGCTTTCATGATGTCCGCGCGCGGCTCGAAGCGATGGCCGTCGCGCCGGGACTGCGCGGCTGGTTTCTCGAATTCCTTGTCTTCGGCTTCAAGCAGGGCTGGGCCTGCCTGTTCGGCGCCCTGATGCTCGCGCTGCTGCTCGGCACGCATCTCTTCTGGCCCGAAGGCGCGCCGCTCCACCGCTATGACGCGATCACCGTCGGGGCCGTGCTGATCCAGCTCGCCATGCTCGCCTTCCGGCTCGAAACGCCGAAGGAAGCAGCGGTCATCCTGATCTTTCACATCGTCGGCACGGTGATGGAATTGTTCAAGACCGCCGCTGGATCATGGCAATATCCCGAAGCGAGCCTGCTCCACATCGGTGCCGTCCCCCTCTTCTCGGGCTTCATGTATGCGGCGGTCGGCAGCTATATCGCGCGTGTCTGGCGCATCTTCGATTTCCGCTACACGGGGTATCCGCCGCCGTGGACGAGTTACCTGCTCGCAGCCGCAATCTATGTCAATTTCTTCGCGCACCATTGGCTGCCCGATGTCCGCTGGCTGCTTTTCGCCGTCACCGCCTTGCTGTTCTGGCGCTGCCAGGTGTGGTTCCGCCCGCTGCACGTCCACCGCCGCATGCCGCTGCTCGTCGGCTGGGGCCTTGTCGCGACCTTCATCTGGTTCGCGGAGAATATCGGCACCTTCGCGCGCGCCTGGACCTATCCGAGCCAGAACCACGGCTGGCACATGGTCGGCGTCGAAAAGCTCGGCAGCTGGTATCTGCTGATGATCATTTCCTTCGTGCTGGTCAGCCTGGTCCAGCGGCCGAAGGGGCTCGACGCCTGACCGTCAGCCGATCGGATCATCGAGCGACTTCGGCGGTTCGCTGAACCATTTCGGCCCCGCTTCGGTCATGTGAAAGCAGTCCTCGATACGGATGCCGAACTCACCGGGAATATAGATACCGGGCTCGTTGGAGAAGCACATGCCCGGCGCAAGCCTGGTGGCCTCTCCGAGCACCAGGTTGACCGGCTCGTGCCCGTCCAGTCCGATGCCGTGGCCGGTGCGGTGCGAGGTGCCGGGAAGGCGATAGCCCGGTCCCCAGCCCAGCTTTTGGTAATAGGCGCGCACCGCATCGTCGACCTTGCCGGCCGGCGTCCCAAGCTGCGCTGCTGCGAAGGCAACCTGCTGCCCCTGGTGCATCTGGTTCCAGACCTGTCGCTGGCGGGCGCTGGGCGTGCCGTGAACCCAGGTGCGCGAAATGTCCGACTGATAGCCGTGAACCGTGCATCCGCAGTCCATCAGCACGACTTCGCCGTCGCGGACCCTCTGCGGCTGGCCGCTGCCGTGCGGATAGGCACTCGCCTCGCCGAGCAATACCAGCGCGAATTCGGGCGATCCGCCGAGCGCGCTGGTCGCGCCGTTCATGATCGCCCCGATATCGGCGGGGGTCATCCCCGCCTCGACGCGCGGGGCGGTATAGCGATAGGCCGCCATCGTGATGTCGGTCGCGACCTGCATCAGCGCGATCTCGGCCGCCGACTTGATCATCCGGCAGCCGCGCACGACGGGGGCGCCATTGACGACCGTCGCGTCCGGCATCGCCTTTTCGAGCCCGTCGACTGCGAAATAGCGCACCGTTTCCTCGACGCCGATGCGACCTTTCGTCAGCCCGCGCTTGCCGAGCCATGCCCCGACGGCGGCCAGCGGATTCTCGTCCTCGTTCCAGGTCAGCACGTCGGCCGGCACGTCCAGGCTTTCGCGCACCGACGGCTCCTCGAAAAAGGGCGTGACGATCGCCAGCTCCCCCTCCCGCGTCAGCACCGCGGCGGTCAGCCGCTCGCTGCGCCACCAATGAACCCCGGTGAAATAGATGAGGCTGGCGCCCGGCTCGATCAATAGCGCGTCGATATCGTTCGCGCGCAAGAGCTGCGTCGCCTTGGCGAGCCGCGCCTTATGTTCGTCGGCGCCGATCGGCTGCGCATTCTTGGCGAGGTTGGGAAGCCCCGAATAATCGGCGTCGGCCCATGCGGCGCCGGGCAGGCCCGCCGCCATGCCGCCGATCGCGGCCGCGCCCAGAAAATGCCGTCGTTGCATCATGCCCTTTATCCCTTTGCCGTTTGCCCTGAGCACGAACGGTTTCGATGTCCGTCGCATACACTAGCGATAGATCAGCAAATCGGCGACCTCTTCGCGCCATTCCACTTCATCGGGCCGCGCGAGCGCGTCGAGGTCGCCGGCCTTCGCATCCGCATCGTCGACCCATTCGCGCAGAAGTGGCGAGCCGTTGATCACGTCGATCGCCAGCACATCGTCGGTATATTCATATTTGAAATCCTTGCCCCGCCAGATCGGATAATCCGGATAGAGGCTGCGGACCGCCTTGAAGCCGAGCGCCTGTACGCGCCACGGGCGAAAGGTGGCATGATCGTATCCCGGACCCTCGGCATGGATATGCACCCCGCCGCACAGGGCGCCGACATGCTTGTGAAAGGTCGGCTGGAACCAGATGTCGCGGAGCGAACATCCGGTCAGCCAGTCGGGCGCGAGTCGCTCCATCTCCCTTATCAGCGCGCGCGCGTCGATATCGGGCGCGCCGAAAAGCTCGAGGGGGCGCGTGGTCCCCCTCCCCTCGCTCAGGGTCGCCCCCTCGACCATTACCGTGCCGGCATAGGCGCGGGCCATGTTGACGTTCGCGGCGTTGGGGCTGGGGTTGATCCACACGCGATCCTCCGGCCAGCCGAACCCCGGCGCGTCATCGGGACTCCATCCGGTCATCTCGATCACCCGATAGTCGACAGCGAGCCCGAAGTGCCGGATGAACCAATGCCCCATTTCACCGAGCGTCAATCCGTGGCGCATCACCATCGGCCCGGCACCGACGAAGCTTTCCCACCCCGCGCGGAGCCGCGTGCCTTCGACGGGGCGGCCGGCCGGGTTCGGGCGGTCGAGCACCCAAACCTCCTTGCCATGCTCTGCCGCCGCCTGGAGGATGTAGAGCAGCGTCGTCACATAGGTGTAGATGCGGCAGCCCAGATCCTGAAGGTCGACGAGCAGCACGTCGAACGTGTGCATCGACTGACCCGTCGGGCGGCGCACTTCTCCATACAGGCTAAAACATGGAACACCATAAACCGGATCGGTGAAGTCGGGCGACTCCATCATATTGTCCTGCAGGTCGCCGCGCACGCCATGCTGCGGCCCGAAAATCGCGGTGACGTTCACCCCCGCCGCGACGAGTGCGTCGAGGCTGTGCGTCAGGTCGGCGGTGACCGAGGCGGGATGGGCGAGCAGCGCGACGCGCCTGCCTGCCAGCGGCGCGCGCAGCGCAGGTTCGGCGAGCAGGCGATCGATACCGAATTGGACTGTCATGCCGCGGGGGGTGCCCCAAGCACCAGTCCAAAGCAATCGCGATGATGAAAGTCGGGCTTGCCCGGCGGGTGCGCGAGGGCCCAATAGCTTTTGGTGCCGCCCGCCTCCTCGATCACGGCGGAAAGGGCGAGCAGGCTGCCGCGATCGGGAAGAATGCCCGGCACGACCTGTAGCATATAGAGCGCGTCGCCGCGCGCGCTCGTCATCTCCCACGGCGCCAGATCGTCCGTCTTCGCCAGCGAACGATAGTCGTCGAACTGATAACAGGCCCAGCGCCCGTCGGGGGCATAGTTGAACTCGGTATAGTCGGCCTCGCCTTCCTCGGTCAGAAACGCCTCGAAACAGGTGGTCTGCCACAGCCCGTCGGTCGGCGCGTCGGCGATGACGAGCTCGCCATCCCCGGGGGGCACGATCAACCGTGCGATATCGCCCTCGACCCCGAAGCGCAGCGCAAAGCCATCGTCCGCCGACAACATCACCTCGACCCACACCGACCGCACCACCTCCGGCGGCGTATCGGGATGGCAGATCAAGGATCGCCGTTCGACGAACGCAGGTCCAACGGCCGACAGATTGGGCGGCATTATTTCTTCTCCGTTCGTCCTGAGCTTGTCGAAGGACCGTTCTTGCTCTTGGCCAGTTCCGATATCTTCTGCCAATCCCCCCGGATGAGCGCCATTTTCTTGGCTCGACTCCATCCCTTGATCCGCCGCTCGGCTTCGAGTGCTTCGATGCGCGTCGAGAACTCCTCGCTCCACACAAGTGTCACGGGGCGCTTGTCCGCGGTGAAGCCCTTGATTCCGCCCGTTTCATGTTCTGCAATACGCCGCAGCAGGTCATCCGTGTGCCCCGTGTAGAAGGCACCGCCGCGACAATGCAAAATATAGGCCCAGAAGCTCATATGGAAGCGATGTAGAAGCAAGAACGGCCCTTCGACAAGCTCAGGGCAAGCGGGCCCAAGGTTGTTTTCTTGATCGAAGTCCCATGCTAAGCGCCGCGCCACCATGACGACCTATAAATCCGACCTGCTGCGCCTTCTCGACGAGCGAGGCTATATCCACCAGATGACCGACGCGGAAGGGCTCGATACACTCGCCGCCGGACAGGTCGTTCCTGGCTATATCGGCTTCGATGCGACCGCGCCGAGCCTGCACGTCGGCAGCCTGGTGCAGATCATGATGCTGCGCCGCCTGCAACAGACCGGGCACAAGCCCATCGTGCTGATGGGCGGCGGAACGACCCGGATCGGCGATCCCACCGGCCGCGACGAAAGCCGCAAGATGCTGGACGATGCGACGATCGAGGCGAATATCGCATCGATCCGCACGATCTTCGAACCTTTCCTGACTTTCGGCGACGGTCCGACCGATGCGGTGATGGTCAACAATCAAGACTGGCTCGGGCAGCTCGGCTATATCGAGTTGCTGCAGGAGGTCGGCACCCACTTCACGATCAACCGGATGCTGACCTTCGACTCGGTCAAATTGCGGCTCGAGCGCGAGCAGCCGATGACCTTCCTCGAATTCAATTACATGATCCTGCAAGGCTATGATTTCCGCCACCTGTCGAAAGCGATGGGGGTAAGGCTGCAAATGGGCGGATCGGACCAGTGGGGCAATATCGTCAACGGGCTCGAACTCGGTCGCCGTATGGACGGCAGCGAGCTGTACGGACTGACGACTCCGCTGCTGACCACCGCGGCGGGGGCGAAAATGGGCAAGACCGCCGCCGGGGCGGTCTGGCTAAATGCCGATCAACTGTCCCATTTTGACTATTGGCAATATTGGCGGAACACCGACGATCGCGACGTCGGCAAGTTCCTGAAGCTCTTTACCGACCTGCCGCTGACCGACATCGCCCGCCTCGAAGCCCTCGAGGGAGCCGAGATCAATGAGGCGAAAAAGATCCTCGCCAATGAAGCGACCGCAATGTGCCGCGGCGCGGACGCCGCGCGCGCCGCCGCCGAGACCGCCGCGCAAACCTTTGAAAAGGGGCATATCGGCGGCGACCTGCCGCAAGCCGCCGCCCCCGCCGAAGGCCTGCGCATCGTCGATGCGCTGCGCGAGCTGGGGTTTGCCGCGTCGAACAAGGAGGCGCGGCGCAAGCTCGACGAAGGCGCGGTCAAGGTCGACGGCGCGGTGATCCGCGACCCGCATCACCTGATCCAGCCGGCGGCGGAGCCGGTCCCGGTGAGCCTGGGCGCCAAAAAGCACGGTCTTGTCACGCGCTGAAAGGGGCGCGACCGTTTACCGATTCTTGAGGAATCGGGTTGATCTTCACCCGCCAGACCAGCAGGGTTGGGATTATGCGCAAGATCGATACGAACAAGGCTCATTATGTCGGGCTCGACCAGCGGCTGTCGCCGCGTAGCGACGTGTACTGCCGCTTGCCCGTCGTGCTGCCCGATGGCCGGCAGGACATGTGTACTTGCGTCAACATCAGTGCCGACGGCTTGCTGATGCGGTTCGAGCAGACGCTGGAGCCCGGCGACGTCGTGGTGTTCCGGATGCCGATCGTCGGTCGCGTCGCGGCCAAGGTCGTCTGGTCGCTGGGCGGCAAGACCGGGGTGCAGTTCGAAACGATGATCTCGGTCGAGGATTATCTGCCGACGATCCGCGCGATGGGCGCGCGGGGCGACGTGAATTAAAACACCGTCGGTATAGTCGGACCTGCCTTTCCGTTCGTGTCGAGCGAAGAGGGGCGGTGTAGATTGGCCCTGATCCCCCTCGCCTCCTTATGCGTCATTGCGAGCGAAAGAAACGCCGTGGAGATTTATCGTCTAGCCGCTCCGTAGCAACGGCACCGCCGCATCGCGTTCGAAGAGATAGAGGCAGAGGCGCACCGCCTCGCCCCGCACCCCGTCCATGCCGCCATCGCGTTCGACGAACAGCCGCGCATCGTCGTGCGCCACGGGAAGCAGCCGCACGAGCCGTTCGGGGGTGGCGAGCCGGTAATCGGCATCGCCCGACTGTTTCAGGCCCAAAAGCTCTCCGCCGCCGCGCAGCTCGAGGTCCTTTTCGGCAATCACGAACCCGTCGCTCGTCTCGCGCATCAGTGCCAGCCGCTCGCGTGCGGTTTCGGAAAGGTTCGGCGAACGTAGCAGCAGGCACACCGATTTCGCGGTGCCACGCCCGACGCGGCCGCGCAGCTGGTGGAGCTGCGCGAGACCGAAGCGATCGGCATGTTCGACGATCATCAGGCTGGCGGCTGGAACATTGACCCCGACCTCGATCACCGTGGTGGCGACAAGGACGCCGATCTCCCCCGCCTCGAAGCGCGCCATTACCGCATCCTTGTCGGGGCCCTTCATGCGACCGTGGACAAGGCCGACGCGCGCATCGCCAAGCCGCGCGCGCAGCAGCACTGCGCGCTCCTCCGCCGCGGCGAGTTCGCTCGCCTCGCTTTCGGCGACGAGCGGGCACACCCAATAGGCCTGCGCGCCGCTGGCAAGATGGCGTTCGAGCGCTCCGACGACCTCGTCGAGCCGCTCGACCGACATGACGCGGGTGTCGACAGGGGTGCGTCCCGGGGGCATTTCGTCGATTTGCGACACGTCCATCTCGCCGTGATTCGCCAGTTGCAACGTGCGCGGGATCGGGGTCGCCGTCATCACCAGCAGGTGCGGCGGACGCGCCGCCTTGCTCGTCAGCATCAACCGCTGCGCGACGCCGAAACGGTGTTGTTCGTCGACCACGACGAGCGCCAGGTCGCGATAATTCACCGCCTCCTGAAAGATTGCATGGGTGCCGACGAGGATGTCGATGCTGCCGTCGGCGAGTCCCATCAACGTCGATTCGCGGATGCGCCCCTTGTCGCGCCCGGTGAGGATCGCGAGATTCACCGGCAGCCCCGCGAGCATCGATTGCAGGGTCGCGTAATGCTGGCGGGCGAGGATTTCGGTCGGCGCGAGCAGCGCAGCCTGCGTCCCCGCCTCGACCGCACTCAACATTGCGCGCAGCGCCACCAGCGTCTTGCCCGACCCGACATCGCCCTGCAGCATGCGCAGCATCGGCGTGTCCTGCGCCATGTCGCCCGCGATCTCTCGCCCGACGCGCTCCTGCGCGCCCGTGAGCCCGAACGGCAGGTCGAGCGCCCCGGTCAGTCGCCCGTCGCCGCGCACCGCGCGACCCTTGCGCGTCCTCAATCCCTGCCGGATCAGCATCAGCGCGACCTGGCTTGCAAAAATCTCGTCATAGGCGAGCCGGTCATGCGCCGCCTCGTCGCGGGGGGACGCGTGCGCGCGCGCCATCGCCTCGCGCCATGCGGGCCAGCCGCGGCTCGCGCGCAGCGGCGCGTCGATCCATTCGGCAAGCTCGGGCCGCCGCTCGAGCGCGATCTCGGCGAGTTGCGACAGCCGCGCGTTGGTCAGTCCCTCGGTAAGCGGATAGACGGGCTCGTGGACCGCGATCGCGTCGTCGTCGCCCGGTTCGGTCACATGGTCGGGATGGACGATCTGGCGCAT
>Ga0189279_100380_pt1 | contig 10985 bp, 6 predicted proteins | sample N26B6minimetaG_FD_130324 | JGI IMG/M metagenome (GOLD analysis project Ga0189279, IMG submission 130324) | Marine microbial communities from the Costa Rica Dome - N26 B6 mini metaG | ecosystem: Environmental > Aquatic > Marine > Oceanic > Photic zone | place: Costa Rica: the Eastern Pacific... | reverse complement strand
CGCGGTTTCGGCAGCACCGGTGGCTTCCTGCGCCGCCGCCGGCATTGCAAGCAACAGCAGCGGCCCCGCCCCCGCCATCAACCCCGCACGGAGCGCACGAATACGAGCCTCATCCTGAACCTTCACGCCGTCTCTCCCTCGAATACCGTGATTCTGTTCTGACCAATATGGTCGAACACAACTTGTTTCCTGTCAACCATTTTGTAAACAAAATTGGACCGACCAATTTATATTTCCGCCCGCAGTCGAACTTAGGGAACGAGCTGGCTCGCCAAACCCGGCACGGCGGCAGCAAGCGCCTGCGTCACGAGCTGCGCCGTAACCTCGGCGCCAACAGCGCCCAGATGGGTATAATCGAACTTGCGCGTGACCTGCCCCCGCGCGCCCTTTCCGCTAATCGGCGGCGGTGGTGGCGGTGCGGGCCGCGCCGCGAGCGTGGTTCCAGCCTTGGCTGCGGCAAGTTCCTCGTCGCTTGGTGGTTCCTGCGCGAGCTGCGTTGCCGTCTCGGCGCCCATCTGCTGCACTTGCGCCGCGCTCAACGCGTTGAGATCGACAAGCGGCACGTCCATCGCCTTGGCGACACCGCGGATCTGATCCGACCAACTCGCGAGCGTGTTGCGAAGCTGGCCGTCGCGAAAATCGCGGCGCGTCAGCGGCGTTACGAGCACTGGGACCGCCCCCGCTGCGCGCACCTCCTCGACAAAGCGTCGTAAATTGGCCGGAAACTCGGTCGTCTCTTCGGTCCAGCGCTCGGCTTTGCTGGACTGGTCATTGTGCGCGAACTGAATAAGCACATAGGTCGCGCGATAACCCGGCACCTTCGCTTCACCGAGCGCGATATTCCAACTGCCCTCCTGGCGGTAGCTGCGCGTACTGCGACCGCCGCGCCCGGCATTGACGCACGCCACCGACGATTTGACATGGCCGGCACAGAAAGCGCCGCCCCAGCCGCTGTGCGGCGCCATCGTCGAATCGCCGACAAGGATGATCTTGTAGGGCGAAAGCGGTTCGGCATCGGCCCGCTCGCGCTCCTTGGCCTGCGCGCCGCCGGCAAGAGCAGCGGCGAACAGCGGAATGGCTAACCAGCGCATGTCCCGTTCCCTTCTTTTATGGATTACATCGTCACGAAAAATAGAGGCCGCCGTTCACGTCGAGACAGACGCCGGCGAGGAAGCTCGCCGCGGGGGATGCGAGATAGGCGATAGTATCGGCGACCTCGTCGGGATGGCCTTCACGGCGGAGCGGAGTGTTTCTGGCGGTAGCCGCGCGGCCCTCCGGTTTCGAGAAAATGTCGTGGAAACTGGTTCCGATCAGCCCGGGGCAGACCGCATTGACGCGGATTCCCTGCGGCCCGAGCTCTTTCGCCATCGACCGCGTGTAGGTCATCAATGCGCCCTTTGCAGTGGCGTAAACCGACGCTCCGGGGCCGCCCCCGTCGCGTCCCGCCTGGCTCGAGACGTTGACGACCGCCGCCCCCTCGCCAAGGAAAGGTAGGGCCGCCTGGAGGACGAGGAAGGCCGATTTGATGTTGAGTGTCATGACATGGTCGAAGAAGGCTTCGTCCATCTCGCCGAGCGTCTTGCGGGCGACCATTCCACCGGCAAGGTTGACCAGAATGTCGAGCCGGCCGCTGAAGGCGACGCCGACCTCGTCGAGCATCGCGCGCACAGCGCTGCCGTCGGTCACATCGGCCTGCACCAGAAAGGCGTCGCCGCCCGCATCGCGGATCGCCTGCAATGTCGCTTCCGCCGCTTCGCGACCGCTGTTGTAGTTGATCGCGACGCGCGCGCCGGCGCGTGCGAGCGCGATCGATACCGATCGGCCGATGTCCCGGCCACCACCGGTAACGAGCGCAGTTTTTCCTTGGAGAGTCATTGAGTTCTATTCCTTATTCTTGGGTGTTGCGAGGCGCAGTCGCGACGGGTTCGACGCGGCCGCCGATCAGTCGGAATGCGAGGAAGGAGAGCGGAACGATCGCCGCCGAAAGCGCAAAGATCAGCGCATAGCCATTCTTCGTGAGCACCGGCACGAGCCAGGTGGTGATCAGCGTCCCGGCGACCGCGGCGGTGCCGCTGATCCCGGCAAGACTGCCGACCGCGCCGCCACCGAAATAGTCGCTCGGCAGTGTCTGGATATTGCCGATTGCCATCTGGAAACCGAACAGGATACCCGCGATCAGCAGAACGGCGCTGAGCGGATCGTCGGCGCCGATCGTCGCGAGCAGCGCGGGGAGCATGATCGCGCAGCCAATGCCGATCGTCAGCGTGCGCGCTTTGTGGACGCTCCCGCCGGCGGCGATGATCCGCCCCGCCAGCCACCCACCGAACAAGCTGCCCAGCATCGCGCCGACGAAGGGCACCCAGGCGAACAGTCCGATCTGTTTCACGTCGAAGCCAAAGGTCTCCGCAAGGTAGATCGGCAGCCACGATACGAACAGCCACCACACCGGATCGAGGAAGAAGCGCGACAGGATCACGCCCCAGCTCTGCCGATGGCGGAGAAGTTCGCCGAGCGGCACGCGGCGACTATCGCCCGGCCCCGCTTCGGCGCGGCCGGTCAGAATATGCTGACGCTCCGCGTCACTGAGCCACGGATGATTTTCAGGGTCGCCCTTGTAGAACCATAGCCACGGAACCAGCCAGACAAAGCCCAGTATACCGACGATAAAAAAGGTGCCGTGCCAGCCGAACTGGACGAAAAGCAATGCGACGAGAGGGGCCGAGACGATCCCGCCCAGCGATGCTCCGGCGTTGAATATGCCCTGCGCGAGCGCGCGTTCGCGCGAAGGAAACCAGAGCGCATTGGCCTTGGCCGCGCCCGGCCAGTTCCCCGCCTCGCTGACCCCCAAAGTCGCGCGCAGTACACCGAGCAGCGGCATCGATCGGACAAGCGCGTGCGCCGCGATCGACAGCGACCAGAAGAGGATCGAAATGGTGAAGCCCATCCTTGTCCCGATCGCGTCGAACACGCGCCCGAACAGCGACTGACCGAAGGCATAGGCGATCATGAAGATCGTCACGAGCAGCGCATAATCTTCCTTGGTGGCGCCGATGTCTTTCGACACTTCGGGCCACATCACCGCGAGCGCGTTGCGGTCGATATAGTTGATGACGGTGGCGAGGCCGATCAGGCCGATCACGCACCAGCGCAGGCCGCCCTTCATTTTGCGCCTCCCTTGGCAAGATCGAACCGGCCGACGGGGCCGGTCCACGAATACGCCGCACCGTCGATCGTGACGCCGTGCCGGGCATCCGCCGCGACATTGTCGGAGACGGCGACCGCCAAGCGGTCGCCGCCGGCAAGCGCGATGACAACCAGGTCGGCATCGCTCAGCCGGCGGTGGTCGAGCCCGACGACGCGCGCCCGGCTGCCGACGACCGTCTCGGCCGAGGCGTCATAGGAACCATGCGGTTCGAGCAGGCCGACGAAGGTCGCGCTGCCGACACCGTCGATGCGCTGGATCAGAACGGGCTCGCGGCGCAGGTTGAACTCGGGATCGTTCGCGCCGCTTTCCGCGAGGATGAAGCGGGCGCCCGCGGGCGGCGCCATATGGTAGCTGTAGAAGCGGTTGCCCTGCATGAAGGTTAGCCGCGCTGCCTCGCCGGGCGCGCTGCCCACGCCATCGACCCACAGATGCTGATAGCCGTTCGCGCTGCCCAGCACCGGCCGCTCGGCTAATTTGCGGTCAAAGACAATATCGCTGTCGATAATCTGCCCGGAAAAGTGCAGCGGCAGGTCATAGCGATGCCTGCCGCCGCCAGTTCCGTGGAGGATATCGAGGATCAATGGATTACCAAGGCCGTCGATATCGAGCATCAACAGCTCGCGGCGGATCGCGACCGCCTTGTAAGCGCCGTCGACCTCCGCGATCGAATAGCGCGTCGGACCGTTGAGGCCGCTTGCGAGCTGGTGCGTCGGAACTTTCTCTCCCGCTTTCCAGTCGCCCGCAAAATGGCTTTGTTCATCCACGACGAGCGTATTGTGCGCCACCGTCGCACTTGCCCAGCTGTCGTTTTCAGGGAGGTAACGCCCACCGCGCTTCGCCTCGACATTCAGAAAACGCGCCGCGCCATAATCGGTGACGACCGCGCCCGTCTCGTCATAATAGAGCCAGTTCAGCCGGTCGAAATGTCCATGCCCCATGCCCTGGACGGTATTTTTGACGACGAGCAGCGGACCGGTCGCCGTCGGGCGATCGCGCAACAGAACGAGCGCCCCGCCCTTGCCGTCGGGCCCGTCCGAAAGTAGCCGCGAAGCAAAGGGCCACGGTCTGGCCTTGCCTGCCGCTACGTCCGCCGCCAGTGCCTCTCCCGCGGGCGTCAGCACCGTACGCCCCTGCCACTGAGCGATCGACAGAAAGGCGGGATCGCGCGTCGCGGCATAGGCGATTGCAACCGCATGATAGAGCTCATCGGTGCGCAAGCTCTTGTCGGGCATCGCATCGTTGATCGGAAGGAAGTAGCCGTCATGGGTGAGGTCGATGGCAGTTCGCACGGCTTTCAGGACGATGCCGCCGCGATAGTCGAATATCTTGCGCTGCGGTTCATTGGCGTCGATCGCCGCAGCGAAAACGACGAAAGGCATCAAGGCATAGCGCTGATAATAGGGGCCTTCGGCGTAATAGCCGTCCGGCGAGAAGAGCAGATCGAGTTGGCGAAGGAAGCCCGTCTTGCCGCTCTTGTCGAGCCCCAGCAAAGCCTTCTCGACCAGATCGCGGTCGCCCAACAAATAGCCCGCGAGCCCGACTCCCGCACAGGCCCAGGTCGCATGATTATGGATGCGGCCAATCACCTCGGGCGACCCGTCGGACAGGAATTTCGCCATCGGACGGATCGCGCCATCGTCGATGCGCGCTCGCTCTGCGGGGGTCAGCGCGTCGCGGATCTGCGCATAGCCCTGCACCGCATTGACGAGGAAGACGCTGTCGTTGAGGCTCTGCCAGAACAGTCGTCCGGCCGCCTGGTTCGCCGCCGCCGGGTGGGGACCAAGCGTCGGGTAAAGTTTGGCATAGGCGAGCAGGATATCGCGGACATGGTCGCGGTAGCGGACGTCGCCGGTGAGCCGGTAAAGCTGACCGCCCTCGAAGATGATCCGGTAATTGCGTTTATGCTGTTCGTGCGTGAAGCCGCCGCCCGGATCTTTCGGCACGGGCACGTCGACTCCCGCCCGGATCGACGCCTCGACATCGCGTTTCGCTGCGTCGACTTCAGCGGCGAACAGAGGCGGATAGGCGGCGGCGTCCACAGCAGGAAGCGGCGGAACAGCAGTGGCGGCCGCGGCGGGCATGGCAGCAGCGAGCAGCAGGGCGAAGGATCGCGTCATGGCCGTGCCTCCATGACATTGTTCGACAAATCTGCGCGCAGCGGCCCTTCGTAGACCAGTTCTTCGACCCTCGGCGCGGGAGTTTCGGCAAAGGCGTTGCCGCTGATCCGCGTGTCGGGGGTGCCGACCGAATGGATAACGGCGACCGCGCCAGATCCCGCAAAATTATTGGCCGCGATGCGAACATGCTGCGCGCCCGAGATGCGCAGCGAGATGCCGTCGGCACCGCTGTCGGCCACATTCGATCCGGTCATTGCGAACCACGGGCCGAAGGTGCTTTCGTCCTTCCCTTTGCGCAGCAGGTCGGCAATCATCGCGACGGCGGCAAAGCTGCTGCCCTTGATCGTCAGCCGCTCCATCGGATACCAGCCTTTCGGCTCCTGTTCGCCGGTGCCGTCGATCACGACGCCCATGTCGGCGAAGGTACTTCTCGCGATCATGATATCGTCGGCGAAGGTGCCCGGCGCCATCGCGACTCCGGCCAGGCGCCCCTTGCCCGGTCCGCGCACCGACACGCCATCGAAAGCGATCGCATAATTGGGAGCGACGCCGGATTCGACCGCTATCAACGGCCCACCGCCTTTCGCTGCATGCGCGTCGACCGCCAGATTTTCGAGCCGCAAACCGCCTCCACCGATTACCCGCGCAAGCTGCGAGGCGATATGGAGCACGGGTTTTGCATCCATCGCGCCGGCGATGGTCAGCCGGTGCCGCACCGCAAGCGGAGCCGGAACGTCGTACGTGCCTGTCGCAAGTGTCAGCGTGTCGCCCGCCTGTGCGTCGGCAACCGCGGCTGCGAGCGAGGCGCCCGCGGCAACCGGGCGCGCGACACCGGCGCCGAACGCAGCTTCGGGCGCTGTGCTTCGATACCAGCTGGCACCCACTTCGTCGCGCGTCACCGGACGAAGATCGCGCGGTGCGCCAATGGCGGCGAGCGCCGGGTCGGTCGGATACAGCAGACCGTTCGCACCGCGTTCGAGCGCGACCTCGCGCTGCTCGACCCCTGCGCCAAGCAGCGGCCGTGCTACCGTGGCCTCGACATTGTCGACCAATGCAATGCCGCCGATTGCGCCTCCCGCCCGAAAGGGATCAGTCCCCTTCGCCCCGACGATCAGGTTGCGATCGAACCGGCTGTCGACGGGCGGGGCCGAGCGTTCGGCATCGGCACCGGCCGCGAAGGTGATGCGCGCGGCGTCGATGATGCTATTGCCCTCGATCCGCGCATTGACGACCTGGTGATAGCGATTGATCACCGAATTGGGGACGCCGTTCATCACGCTGATCGCGCTCTTGAACGAGGTGCCGGCAAGCCCCTCCAGATAATTGTCGCGTACGACCTGGTCGCGATTGATCACGCGCACGCCGCCCGTATCGGGAACCCCCTGGCCGAAGAAGATGTTGCGTTCGACGATATTGCCGTTGCCGTGTCGGAGCACGAAAGCGCCCTGCGAGGCGAGCACGAGATTCTCGCGAATGATATTGCCGCCCGATTTGACCGAGACGATCTCGACCTCGCCGCTACAGCGATCGAACATATTGCGCTCGACGAGCGTGTGACTGTCCGACAGCGATTCCTCGCTCGTCCCGATACGGATCGTCTCGCCGCCGTTCGATCCGAGCGGTGGTCGCGGCCCGAAATAATTATGATCGATGCGGTGCCGGTTATCGAGCGGATCGCCCGCCCTGCGGATGACCGCCAGGGTAACGCCGCTGTTCGTCTTGCCCTCGAAATGCGAATGATCGACGCGGTTCCCGGTCCCATAGAGCGCGACCCAAATATCTTCTGCGCGGCGGTCGGCTTTGCTGAAGCCGTCGATCACCACCTCGGTGACGCGCGAATCGCGTGCCAGGTCGGACGAATTGCGCCGAAAGGAGATGACCTCGGCGGCCGGGCTCGCGCCGTCCTTGAAGACGAGGCCCGACACCACGAGGTGGCGCCCCGCCAGCCGCAGGTTCGACTGACCGGTCAGAATGACCTTGCCCTTGGTCTGCGCCGCGAGGGTGATCGGCTTCGCCGCGGTGCCGGTGCCGACGAACAGCGCCTGGAAGTCGCGCCATTCACCGTCGGCGAGCAAGATGGCGTCGCCTGGCTTCGCCGCCTTGACCGCCGCACGGAACTGCGCGGGATCGGACACGAGCAGGTCGCGTGCGTTCGCCGGCGCTGCGGCCGAAGCGAGAAGCGCGAGGATCAGAACCGAACCGATTTTCACTGCGTCATCCTCTTATCTTGCCCTGAGCCGACATCGCGGCCGCCTTAGAAACGAACCGACGCGCCAAAGGTAATCCGGCGATCGGGCAGCCCCTGGAAGCACAGCAACGCGCCGTCGTTGACGCAATATTGCGAGATTTTCGACTTGGAGAGATTGACCCCTTCGACCCCGATGTTGAGGAAGTCGTTGACGTCGTAGGAGATGCTCGCATTGAGCTGCCCCCGCGCCGCGGTCACGACGGGAAAGCCGAAAGTGCTCGCAAGCGTCGCGCCGCCGACCGTGTCCCGCGTCCGGAAGGCGCTCCGCCATGTGTAGCGCGCGCGGGCCGACAATCCGTATTTCTCGTAATAGAGCGTCAGATTATAGGCGTGTTTGGAAAAGTCGAGCAGACCCTGCTTCGCGGTCACCGGCACGAAATCGGCATCATCGTAGATGCCGTTGATCGCGTTGAAGATATCGGTGCCCCGCGTCGCCGACGTGTTCACTGCCTGACCGCCACCGAATTTCTGATAGGTGTAGTTGGCGACGATGCCGAAGCCCGAGGCAAAGCCCAATGCATCTTCGAACTGCGACAGGTCATATTGCAGCGCGACCTCGACGCCCGTCTGGGTTGTGCTGCCGCTGTCGTTGATCGTCGTCAGGATCGGGACACACATGCCCGATCCACCGATCGGCGAGAGCTGGTTGCGAAACGCGATCGGGTTATAGATGCCGCCGCCCTCGCACGGCGCGGTGATGTCGCGATAGCCATTGGCATCGAGCGGCGCGTCTTCGAGCTGCGTGACGAAAAGGTCGGTACGCTTCTTGTGGAACACGCCGACGCTGAGCACCGACGACCGCGCGAAATACCAGTCGATCGATGCATCGTAGGAGGTTACGGTTTCGGGGCGCAGGTTCGGATTGCCGATCGAGACCGCTGCGTTTTCGCTCGTCACGAACGATACCGAGGTCGACAGCAGATCGAAATCGGGACGGTTGATGTCGCGGCCCCAGCTTGCGCGCAGCAGGATGTTGTCCGCAACGTCGGCGACGAGATTAAGTCGCGGCAGCACTTTGCTGTAGCCGCCCCGGGTGACGACTTGGGTCACATTGGAACCGGTGATCGAATTGCCGGTCGAATCGAGGCTCGTATCGAGCCAGCGCAGACCGAAATTGCCGCGGACCGGGCCAATCTCGAAATTTGCCTGACCATAAACCGCGTGCGTCGTCTCGTCGATCGAGAAATAGCCCGCCGAATTTGCCGCCGCGTCGTTGAGCGCGCGCTGGCCGGGCGCCGCCAGCAGCGCGGCGCGCAGGATGTCGAGCGTACCTTCACGGTCGCTGAACGCGCGGTTGGGATCGACCAGCAGAAAGTCCTTGAAGAACAGCGTCCGGCCGTCGGCGTCTCCGAAATTGTTCGGGCCGCGAACCAGAAGATCGGCGAACAGCGTTCCGCGCGGGCTATCGTTCAGGCTGCTCAGGGTGAGCGTCGATCCCACGTCATTGTAGGTGCTCGACGACCGGTTGACACGATACCCCACGTCGAACGAGGTGAAGAATGGCGTGAGGTCCGCGACATCGAGCGACAGGTCGAGGCGCGCCGCGTCTTCCTTGTTGCGGGTGCTGTCATTGCCGATCGAGACCTGCTGCAACACGACATTGGCGGGGTCGAGCAATTGCTCGACCGTCGGCGCAAAGGGCGAGTCGAAATTGATCCCGAAGGCAAGCGAACCGCCCGACAGGTCGTAGATGAAGGGAACCGCATTGTCGTTCCCGGTGAAGACCGGTGCGTTGGGGTTGAGGAAGTTGAGCGTCGTGCTGAGATCGGGGTTCCGTGTGTTCGAAATCGAACGCGATGCCTCGACCCGTCCGGTTAGCCGGCCGGCATCGAATTCGGATCCGAGCCGATAGATTTCGCTTTTGGTCAGGCGCGCGCCGACGTCGCTCGAGAAGCGCAGATTGGGGTCATCGCGATCAACCGCGATATTCGGTTCGATCGTTCCCGTTTCGGCGACCCTGATGCTGCCGAGCCTCACCCCGTCAAGCGAACCGAAATCGACGGTCTGGAACGAAGTCGGAACGCTATAGTCGAGCAGCGCATTGACACCCGACCCCTGAACGCGCGAACTGTCCTGCCGCCGCTGCTGGTCGTTGTAGACGGTGTCGAAGTAGAATTTTACATGATCGCTCGGCGCCCATTCGAGTGTGCCTGCGAAATTCTTCGTCTCATATTCGAAATTTTCGAGTTCCTGGTTGAGGAACTGGATGCCCACGAAATCGAAGTCCTGGGCGGCCGGACGGCGCGTCGGCTGATTTTCGGCGACGCCGCTGCGGATGACCGTTGCATTGACATTTTCGACGAGGCCGCCGTCGCGGTCGACGCGCGGGCGGAAGGATGTCGCCTCCTGCTGGGTGTAGCTACCGCTCACCACCAGACCGATCTCCCCGATGCCGGTCGACCAATTATCGCCGAACGTAGCGGAAATGCGTGGCCGGACGCTCTTCGACAGCTCGCTATGCTCGCCCTGAATGCGCGCCGCGAGGAGCATGTCCTTCAGGTCGAGGGGGCGGATCGTGCGCAGGTTGATGGTGCCGCCGACCGATCCCTCGATCGTCTTCGCTTCGGACGCCTTGGTCACTTCGACCGACGCGATGATCGACGCGCTGACATCCTCGAAGCTGATGCCGCCCCGCCCCGAACCCGACCCGACGGTCGAAACGCCGTTGATTTCGACGCGATTGTCGTTGGTGCCGCGAATCTGCACTCCGGTGCCGACCCCGGCTTCGCGCGTGATCTGTACCCCGGTGATATTTTCGAGCACTTCGGCGAGATTCTGGTCGGGCAATTTGCCGATGTCTTCGGCCTGAATGACTTCAATCAGATTGTCGGCGTTGCGCTTTTCGGTCAGTGCGCTCTGCAGCGAGCTGCGGATGCCGGTCACGACGATCGCACTGTCGTCGACTGCCTGGCCCTGCTGCGCCTGAGCCCAGGCGGCGGCAGGCGTGAGCAGCGCGCAGAGCGCGACCCCCGAAACCAGTACAATCGCCAGCCCGTTCCCCCGCGCCTCGCGGCGCTGCCCGATCGAATCCCGCATTATGCCTCTCCCCAATTGGCTTGGTATTTTGGCTAGGCATAATCTTCATACCTATGTTGTCAACACATCAAAGGTTTTATCCTAATTTTTGTCCTACCACTTTGTTGTCAATTTCCATCCACTGCCACCGCGATGAGGCGATGAATTCGCCCTGGCGCGACCCAAGTGCTTTAGCCGTTAAGGCGACCGAACATGCTCTCGATGCGGTCGCGGCGTTTGTAGCGACGCTTGTCATATTTGACGGTCTTGCTGCGTATTTTCCGGCCCGGGATGCAGGGCGTGATGCTCTTTTCCTGCAAGGCGTCGCGGAACCAGTCGGCGTCATAGCCCCGGTCGGCGAGCATCCATTGCGCTTTGGGCAGACTGTCGAGCAAAGCGG
>Ga0189279_100379_pt1 | contig 11001 bp, 13 predicted proteins | sample N26B6minimetaG_FD_130324 | JGI IMG/M metagenome (GOLD analysis project Ga0189279, IMG submission 130324) | Marine microbial communities from the Costa Rica Dome - N26 B6 mini metaG | ecosystem: Environmental > Aquatic > Marine > Oceanic > Photic zone | place: Costa Rica: the Eastern Pacific... | reverse complement strand
GATGCGGCTGATATGCGCGTCGAGGTTGACGCGGATGCACGGCCATTTGAGGCGCGCCGCCACTTGCTCGATATGGGTGGACTTGCCGGTGCCGTGATAGCCCTGCACCATGACGCGGCGGTTATATTTGAAGCCCGCGAGGATCGCGAGCGTCGTGTCGCCGTCGAAGACATAGGCCGGGTCGAGATCGGGCACGCGCTCGTCGGCCTCGCTGAACGCCGGCACCTTCATGTCGATGTCGACCCCGAAGACCTCGCGTGCGTCGACCTCGGTATCGGGCGCCGCGAGGAGCGTCGAGCCGTGGTGATCGGGAAGGCTGTTCGGGATATCGGTCATGGCATTCGGTCCAACACAGACGGGGAGAGTCGCCGCCGGACGGCGATATGGCTAGCCGGTATAGGCATGGGTTGCGGCTTGCAACGCCTTATTCAGAGGATGTCGAGCGCGCGCAGCACCGCCGACTGGTCGTAATAGGGGCGTTCGCACAGGATACGGTCGCTGCCGGGCCGGAATTCGAAGGTCGCCGCCATGCGGATGCGAAAGGCCTTGCCGGTCGGCTCGATCGTGCGCAGCCCGAGCTTCAGCGGCCCCAGATGCGTGCCGGTCAGCCAGAATTCGACGAGCACCGTATCGGCGCCGGGATCGGCGGCAATCGAAATGATGTCATTGGCCTGGTCGGGAAAGGGCTCGCGCGATGACGCGAAATAAGAGCGAACCGCCGCTTCGCCGTCGAAGATGGTGCCAGGCCCCATCAACTCGTAGCGCGGATGGTCGAACGTCGCGAGGACGCCGTCCCAGTCGTGCGCGATCTCTAACGCCATATGGCGCTTCACCGTCTCGATCCGCCGGTCGTCCAGGTCGCTCATCGGCTGTCTCCCTATGCGAAAATCCTGCTTTTTCGCAAAAGCTGATAGGCGGCGACGACTTCGCCGAGCCGCGTTTCATAACCGCGATCGCCGCCGTTGCGATCGGGATGATATTTGCGCACCAACTCGCTGTACCGGCGACGCAACGCCGAACGGTCGGCCTTGCCGTCGAGACCCAGCGCCTGCATCGCGCGATGCTCTTCGGGGGTGAAGCGCGGGTCGTTCGCTTCGCGCCGGGCCTGGTCCATCCGCTGGCGGAAGCGCGCGCCGAGCGCATCCATCGGATCCTTGAAATCGGCCCAGCGCGGCGGCAGGTCGGCGCTGCCCGCCGCGCGAAAGGTGCGGCTTTCGGTTTCCCAGCCCGATGTCGGCGACTGGGCGGCCAGGATCTGGTCGGCGCTCATCCCGTCGAAATAATTATAGCCGGCGTTGAATTCGCGCACATGGTCCAGGCACAGCCAGCGATAGGGCGGCGGGCCGTCGGCGCGGCGGCTGCGCGAAGCGGGCGCCCGAAACTCGCCGGGCGCGTCGCAACCGGGCATGTCGCACTGCGCCTCGCGGGGGACGCGGCCGTGGAATCGATTGGGTCGGGGGCTTGTCATCATCGTGGTTCCTCCCCAACATGGGGGCATGACGGAAAAAGGTCCAGTGCAACGCGAAATGGAAGGGTTGCTCGCCGCCGCCTTTCCGGGCGCGACATTCACCCTGAGCAACGACAGCGCGAAGCATCATGGCCACGCCGGCGATGACGGCAGCGGCGAATCGCATTTCAGCCTGCGGATGGTGTGGGATGGCTTTGTGGGGCAAAGTCGCGTCGCACGCCAGCGGTCGATAAACAAGGCGCTCGGCGACCTGCCGGGCGATCGCGTTCATGCGCTGGCGATCAAGGCGTTGGCGCCGGGAGAATAGGGTGGCGGAGCATCGTATCTATTCGATGAGCTTTGCCAGCGTCTATCCGCACTACGTCGCGAAGGCCGAACGCAAGGGGCGAACGAAGGCCGAAGTCGATTCGATCATTTGCTGGCTGACCGGTTATAGTCAGGAGCAGCTTGCGGAACGCCTCGCCGCCAAGGACGACATCAAGACCTTCTTTGCGGAGGCACCGCAATTGAACGCGGCGCGCAATGAGATCAAGGGCGTGATATGCGGGGTCCGCGTGGAAGAAATCAAGGAACCGTTGATGCGCGAGGTCCGGTATCTCGACAAGTTGATCGACGAGCTTGCCAGAGGCAAGGCGATGGAGAAAATCTTGCGGGGATCGGCGACATGACGCTTGAAAAAGTCAATCTTGCCGAGGCGTTCGCGTCTTTCCACGATCATTGGAACCCGCGCATCGCCGGTGACGTCAACGATTTCCAGGTCAAGCTCGTCAAATTCGACGGCCGGTTCGACTGGCATAGTCACGACGTTGAGGACGAGCTCTTCCTCGTCGTTGCAGGGCAGATGAAAATGGGTTTGAGGACAGGCGACGTGATCGTCGGTCCGGGCGAGTTCATCATCGTACCGCATGGTGCCGAGCATCGTCCCGAAGCGATCGATGGCGAATGCCATGTCCTGCTGCTCGAGCCCGGTTCGACGCGCAACACCGGCAATGTCGAAACCGAAAAGACGCGCACCACATTGGAAAGGCTCGGCTGATGTTCACCGTCATCACCCCCTCGACCCACGATATCGGCGCGTTCGACGTGCGGCGTACCTTGCCCGACAAGGCGCGCACGATGGTCGGGCCCTTCATCTTCGTCGACCAGTTCGGCCCCGCGCATTTCGACATCGGACAGGGGATGGACGTGCGGCCGCATCCGCACATCAACCTGGCGACCGTTACCTATTTGTTCGAGGGCGCGATCGACCATCGCGACAGCCTGGGCACCTATGCGACCATACGCCCCGGCGCCTGCAACCTGATGACCGCGGGCAGCGGCATCGTCCATTCGGAGCGCACCCCGCCGGCCGAGCGCGGGACCGGGTCGGCGATCTCGGGGATGCAGACCTGGCTCGCCCTGCCCGACGGCAAGGAAGAGATCGCCCCGGCGTTCGAACATGTCGCGAAGGACGACCTGCCGCTGGTCGAGGATGGCGGCGTGTCGGCGCGGGTCATCATGGGCAGCCTGTGGGGCGCAACGTCGCCGATCACCCAGCATGCGGCGACGATCTATGCCGACATTCTGATGAATGCGGGAGCGAGCATCCCGATCGAAGCCGAGGCCGACGAGCGCGCCGTCGTCGTCGCGCTGGGCGATGCGAGCCTCGACGGCGAGGTGCTCGACCGCCACAGCCTTTACATATTGAAACCGGGCGACACGATGACGCTGCGGGCCGCAAGCGACGCGCGGGTGATGCTGCTCGGCGGCGAAGCTTTTTCGACGCCGCGCCACCTGTGGTGGAATTTCGTCAGCTCGTCGCGCGATCGCATCACGCAAGCGAAACACGACTGGAAGGACGGCAAATTCCCGATCGTTCCCGGCGACAGTGAGGAATATATCCCGCTGCCCGAAGCGCCGAAGACGCCGACTTATCCGTGATTCGCGCGCGGAGGCGTAGAGATTGCAGAGGTTTCGGTTCACGCGGAGACGCGGAGGCGCGGAGAAATGGCATCCGCCGCGAGGCGGCCTTCTTTCCCAACGTCGCGGCATGATCGACCTCGACGAAGAAAAAAGGGCCTACGGCCCGAATATTCTCCGCGTCTCCGCGTGAATCTCTGGAACGACGATCTCTGCGCCTCTGCGCGCAATAATCGATCCGCTGGGCCCAACGGGCTTGCCAGACGCGGCAATCCCGGCCACTTTAGTTGCGAATTGAAACCAATGGGAGCGGGTGATGATCGGCGATTTCGAGCAGCGGCGGGTGAAGCTTTCGACCGGGGTCGAACTCGACACGGTCGATATGGGGCCCAAAGACGCTCCGGCGTTGATTTTCCTGCACGGTTTCCCCGAATCGCATCGCACTTGGCGCCATCAACTGCCGCACTTTGCCGAGCGATTTCGCTGCATCGCACCCGACCAGCGCGGCTATCGCGGTTCGTCGAAGCCGCAGGATGCGGCGGACTATTCCCCCGACAAGCTGATCGCCGACATATTTGCGCTCGCCGATGCGCTGGATGTCGACGCGTTCACGATCGTCGGGCACGACTGGGGCGGCGCGATCGCATGGGGCGTCGCGATCGGCGGGCAGCCGGGCGGGCTGCACCCCGCCTGGTCGGGGCGCGTTACGCGCGCGGTGATCGCGAACGCGCCGCATCCGGCAATCTTCCAGCGGCTTTTGCTGACCAATGCCGAACAGCGCGAAGCGAGCCAATATATCCGTGTCTTCCGCGACCCCGCCAGCGACGCGCTGATCGAGGACCAGGGAATCGCCGGCTTGCTGGCAAAGGCCTTTGCGGGGCGCGTTCCCAGCGGAGGGACGCAGCCGCCGGAGGAGATTGCCCGGCTGCTCGCGGATTGGGAAGACCGCGACGCGTGCCGCGCGATGATCAACTGGTATCGCGCCTCGCCGGCCGATGTGCCGTCGATGGACGACCCCTATGCCGATCCTCCGACCATTCCCTTTCCGAAACTGACGATACCCACGCTGGTCGTGTGGGCGCTCGACGACGTGGCGCTTCCGGCGTGCAATCTCGACGGGATCGAAGAGCTCGTGCCGAGCGCGAGCATCGTGAAGGTGCCGGGCTGCGGTCATTTCGTGCCGTGGGAGGCCCCCGATGCGGTCAACGCCGCGATGGACGAATTTCTCGCCAGATCCTGAAGAAAAAATGCGGCGGGCGGCGAGGAGGCGGCCGCCCGCCGCAAGGGGGGTTATTTGGTCGTATAGCCGCCGTTGACCAGGATCGTCTGGCCGGTCATCCACCAGCCTTCGCTCACCATGAAGCGGATCCACGGCACGATATCCTCGATATGGGTCAGGCCGGTCGGCGTGAAGGGCGACAAGGCCGCCGCGCTCTTGTGATACGCCACCGCTTCGGCGCCCTCGGCCGGATAGAAGAAGGGCGTGTCCATCGGGCCGGGACCGATCGCGGTCACCGAAATGCCGCGCGCCCCGAACTCCTTGGACGCCGCGCGCGTATAATGTTCGACGGGCGCCTTCGTGCCGGCATAGCTCGCATAGAAGGGCGTGTAGGCGCCGAGCAGCGAGGTGACGAGGGTGCAGACCTTGCCATTGTCGTCAAGATGCCGGCCGGCTTCCTTGATGAAGAAAAAGGCGGTTTTCGAATTGACCGCGTTCATTGCGTCGAATTCGTCCTCGCCGATTTCGATCATCGGCTTTTTCAGGACCTTGCCCACCGTGTTCACCGCGATGTCGATGCCGCCCATCGCCGCCTTTGCGTCCGCGAACAGTTTTTCCATCGCGCCTGCCGTCGTGAGGTCGGCCTGGAAAGCATGCGCGTCCGCGCCGGCCGCCTTGATCGCGGCGAGCGTTTCTTCGGCTTCGCCACGGGCGGCGTCGCTGTTGTAGTGGATCGAAACGGCGCGCGCGCCATGCGCTGCGAGGTCGCGGGCGAGCAGCCCGCCGAGATTTTTCGCGCCGCCGCCGATGAGGACGGCTTTTCCTGCGATCCTATGGTCTGTCATATATAGGGTCCCTTATGTTGGAGGAGGGGATTCGACCTTAGGGACGCGCCAAATTCGAGGCTTTCAGATTCTCACAGACTTGGCATAACCACGCTATGCGCGGTGGGGACATACAGGCGATAATGGCCGAGGACCGGATTGACGGACCGACAGCCTGGACGATCGAGCGCGAGAGCCATTCGCTGATGCTGCACGAGGCGGGGAGCTATCACTGGCTCGAAACCTGGCTCGACGGACGGCGTACTTCGCTTGGCGACCCCTTGCCCGGAGAGATGTGGTTCGCGCCGGCCGGGCGCCGCTATCGCGCACAGGCCAAGGGCGGCCACGTGCGCTATGCGGCGGTCGAGATTCCCGCGAGCGTTCTGGATGTCGCGTCGACCGCGCGCGGGCTTGCGGGCCATCAGGATCGTGCGATCGCGGCGCTGATCCGGGCGCTCGTCGCGGGCGAACAGGCCGCGGCGATGCCGCTGTTGACGCTGCTCCACGAGGCGCTCGACGGGGCCGATTCGACGCGGCCCTCCCCAACCGACGTGGCGCGTCGTATCGACCGCCTGCTGACCTTCATCCAGACGCACATCGAAACCCCGATGACGGTCGAGGACATGGCGGCAGAAGCCGGGATGTCGGTGAACAGCCTGATCGGTCATTTCGCCCGTGCGACCGGCCGCACGCCCGCGCAATATGTGCTCAACCAGCGGCTCCGCCGCGCGCGCTGGTTCCTGATGCACCGGCCCTTGTCGGTCGCCGAAATCGCCTTTGCCACCGGCTTTTCGAGCCACGCCCATCTTTGCGCCGCCTTTCGCGACAAGCTCGGCATCTCGCCGACCGAATGGCGTCGGCGCGCCTTGCGGGAGTATGACGTGTGACCGCCCCCGACCATCTGTTCCGAGCGCGCAGCGAGCATGGCCATGCGCCGGTCACCTATATCGAGCTGTTCTTCGACCTCGTCTTCGTCTTTGCGATCACCCAGCTTTCGCACGGACTGCTGGCGCATCTGAGCTTGCTCGGCGCGCTGCAAACGCTGCTGTTGCTTTTCGCCGTGTGGTGGGTGTGGATCTATACCACCTGGGTCGCCAACTGGCTCGACCCCGAGCGGGCGAACGTGCGGTTGATGCTGATCCTGCTGATGCTGGCGGGGCTCGCGCTGTCGAGCGCGATTCCCCATGCCTTCGGCGCGCGTGGCTGGCTGTTCGCTGCCGCCTATTGCACGATGCAGATCGGGCGCAGCCTCTATGTGATCTGGGCGAGCGCGGGCGTGCATCCGGCACGCGCGCGCAATTTCCAGCGCATCCTGTTCTGGTCGATCCTGTCGCTGCCGCTGTGGATCGCCGGATCGTTCGCCGCGAGCGAGGCGCGCCTGTTGCTCTGGGCGGGCGCGTTGCTCGTCGACTATGCGGGTCCGCTCGCCTTTTTCCGGACGCCCGGTCTCGGGCGGTCCACCGGGGCGGACTGGGACATCGCGGGCGGTCATATGGCCGAGCGTTGCGCGCTGTTCATCATCATCACGCTTGGCGAAGGAGTGCTCGTCACCGGGGCGACCTTTGCGACGCTGCCGCAGGACGGGGTGCACTGGATCGCCTTTGCCAGCTGTTTCCTCGGATCGGCGGCGCTGTGGTGGCTCTATTTCGACACCGGCGCGCGGCGCGGGAGCGAGGTGATCGCCGCGAGCAACGACGCCGGGCTGCTTGCCCGCAACGCCTATACCTATTGGCACATTCCGATCGTCGCCGGGCTCGTCGTTTCCGCAGTGGCCGACGAAATGCTGCTGGCGCACCCGCACGGCCACATCGAACCGGCGATGCTGGCGGTCTCGATCGGCGGTCCCTTGCTGTTCCTGATCGGCAATATGGCCTTCAAGCAGGCGACCACCGACCGACCGCTGCCGCCCTTTTCGCACCTGCTGGGCAGCGCGGCGCTGATCGGGGTGGGGGCATGGGCATGGTTCGGCCATCGGGAACCGCTGACGCTTGGCCTGGCGGTGCTCGCGGTGCTCGTCCTTACGGCGATTTGGGAGTGGGGGTCGTTCCACGGCGGCTGGCGGCGCTGGACACCGTGGCTCGGCCGCATGGTCGGCGCCGACCCCGCCGCAGCGCAGGAGAAATAGGATGGCGCATGGCGCCAGCGTGCCGATCGACCGTTCGATGCCGCGCGGCACGCTTGCAGGCTATCCTGCCTGCCCGCCGCTCTCTGCACCCACTTTCCCATCGGGCGACTAGGGGTCCTGACCCTAAGGCGACCGGGACGTCCGCAGGCGCGACGGTCGCTCGGTGCGCGACTGGGGGCGCTGCGCTTTCGGTTCGGCGCGAGGCGGGGCGGGACGCGCGGCGGGTTCGGGACGCGCGGGGCGCGCCGTCGCTTCCGGTCGCGCACGGTTCGGCGCCGGCCGGGTCACGGGGCGCGGCCTTGTCGTCGCGGGCGGCGCGCCCGCCGACAGGTCGGGACGCTGCGGCCGCGGCCTTGCCGCCTGCGGGCGTACGGGGCGCTGGGGGTGAACGACGGTCGGCGTGTTTCCTGAGCCAGGGCGCGTGCCGTGCGGACGATCGCGATCGCCGCCGCTGCCGCGTCCGGGACGGCCGTCGTGATCCCGATCGCGGTCGTGACCCTGCCATCCGCCGGGGCGGCCCGGACGTCCGTCATGGTCCTTGTCGCGGTCGTGACCCTGCCATCCGCCCGGGCGGTTCGGACGTCCGTCGTGATCCTTGTCGCGATCGTGCCCTTTCCATCCGCCCGGGCGGTTCGGGCGGTCGGGACGGCCTTTCCAGTCGTCGCGGTCATGGCGGTGTTTCCACCACGCCCGCCGGCCGCCCCAATAGTTCAGGTAGCGCCCGCTGAGCGGATAGCGGTTGCGATAATTGTCGTACATCCAAAGGCCATAGCCGGGGTAGTAATAATCATCGTACCAGCCGCCGCCGAAGCCGATGCTGACGAAGCCGCTGCCATAGTCGCCGCCATCGTAGCAGTCGTAACCATAGCCATCGCCATAGCTGTACGGATCATAGGCGTAATAGTCGCTCGCGCAGGCTCCCGACCCGCCATAGCCGGCGCCATAGACGTCGCCGTAATAGCAACCGCCGAGCGTGGTCGTGGCGAGCGCGCCGAGCGCCAGCGAAAGAGGGCGTCGAAACAGATTGGGCATTGTCGTGTCCTTCATGCGACCCCAACGGATGGATCGCCAAACTTGTCCTGCAAGTTGCACGAGACGAGTTGAATTTGCGGTGAATAGAGACATATTCGTGCCATCGCTTTACTTGCAACAATGTCAGTAGTGCGATAGCGTCGGGTCGATGGCGCTGTGGATGGAGGTTGCACCCGATGAATGCTCCGGCGAAGATTGAATGGTCCGAAGCGCGTTTCGGACCCGAAACGAAGCATTGGCTGCCGCGCAATCCCGGGAGCAGCCTGGACCATATTCCCGGCGATGACGGCATCCCGGTGCTTGGTACGACCCTCGCCCAGCTCAAGGATCCGACCGGTTTTACCAACCGCATGGTCGCGCGTTTCGGGAAAGTGTATCGCGCCAAGAGCTTTGGCGGCCGGGGCGTTTCGCTGGTCGGGCCCGACGCCAATGAACTCGTCCTGTTCGACCGCGAGAAATTGTTTTCGTCCGAACAGGGGTGGGGGCCGGTGCTGAACCTGCTCTTCCCGCGCGGGCTGATGCTGATGGATTTCGACAAGCATCGCGCCGACCGCAAGACGCTGTCGGTCGCGTTCAAGCCCGAGCCGATGCGTCACTATGCCGACTCGCTGAACGGCGGCATTCGCGATCGCGTTGCCGCGTGGAGCGGCACGTCGTTCCAATTCTATCCGGCGATCAAGCAACTGACGCTCGACCTCGCGGCGACGAGTTTCCTCGGTATTCCGTGGGGGCCGGAGGCGGAGAGGATCAACAAAGCCTTCGTCGACATGGTGCAGGCGTCGATCGGTGTCGTCCGTGTTCCGATGCCCTTTACCGCGATGGGCCGCGGCGTCGCGGGGCGCAAATTCCTCGTCGACTATTTCACCACAATGGTACCCGAACGCCGCGCGTCGTCGGGCGAGGACATCTTCACGCAAATCTGCCAGGCGAGGGACGAGGGCGGGGATTATCTGTCGGTCGAGGCGATCGTCGACCATATGAACTTCCTGATGATGGCGGCGCACGACACCATCACCAGCTCGATCACCTCGCTCGTGTGGCTGCTTGCGAAGCATCCCGAGTGGCAGGGCAAGCTGCGCGAGGAAATGCTGGCGGTCGCGCCGGCGGGCGAGGGCGTCGGGCACAACGCCCTCGGCGAGCTCGAACTTACCGAAATGGCGTTCAAGGAAGCACTGCGACTCATTCCGCCGGTTCCCGCGATCCCGCGCCGGGCGCTGCGCGATTTCGAGTTCGCAGGTTATCATATTCCCGCCGGCACCAACGTCGGGATCAATCCCGCCTACACGCATATGATGGCCGAATATTGGCCCGAGCCCGAGCGGTTCGATCCGATGCGCTTTGCCCCCGAAGCGGTGCGCGGGCGGCACAAATATGCGTGGGTGCCCTTCGGCGGCGGCGCGCACATGTGCCTGGGACTGCATTTCGCTTACATGCAGGCCAAAATCTTTTTCCATCATGTCCTGACCACGCATCGCATCGCCGTTGCCGATGGATATGCGCCCGAGTGGCAGATGTGGCCGATCCCCCGGCCAAAGGACGGGCTGACGGTGCGGTTCGACCCGATCTGAGCTTGCGGGCCTGCGCGCGCTGCGCCACCGTGGCGCGGTGACGAGTTTCCGACCCTATCTCATAGGCTTCGGCATCGCCGTGCTGCTCACCATCGCCGCGATCCGCGCGATGATATGGCTGCGCGCGCATCCCGAGCACGACCCGACCGCGCGCTTCGAGCTGGCGCAGCCGCAGGGTTGGGCGACACGCCGCAAGCTGCTGTCGCTCGTACAGGACGACGCGGCCTGCTTCGCTGCCTTTGACCGCGCGGGCGCCGGCTACCAACGCCGGGCGCCGGCGGGCGTGGGCGTGTGCCGCGCGAGCCAGCGGATGATCCTGACCGGGGACATGTTCGTTCCGACGCTGGCCCCCGCCAGCGCCGCGCCCGGCTGCGCGGTCACCGCGGCGATGGCGCTATGGACGCGCGATGTCGTCCAGCCGCTCGCGCAGAAATATTTCGGGCAAACGGTCGCGAAGCTCGAAAATCTCGGCAGCTATAACTGTCGCAAGATCGCGGGGCGGCAGGCGCAGAGCGAGCATTCGACCGCCAACGCGATCGACATTTCGGCCTTCGTCTTCGCCGACGGGACGCGCGTGTCGCTGATCAACGATTGGGAGCAGGGCGATCGCCGCAGCGATTTTCTGCACGCGGTGCGCGACGGATCGTGCGACCTGTTCAGCACCGTGTTGTCGCCCGACTACAACCGCGCCCACGCCGATCATCTGCACCTCGACATGGCGGTGCGGACCGCGGGCTGGTCGGTGTGCCGCTAGCTCAGACGGTAAAGCTCTCGCCGCAGCCGCAGGAGCCCTTGGCGTTGGGATTGTCGAAGACGAAGCCGGCGGCGAAATCATCCTCGACCCAGTCCATCGTGCTGCCGATCAG
>Ga0189279_100377_pt1 | contig 11041 bp, 11 predicted proteins | sample N26B6minimetaG_FD_130324 | JGI IMG/M metagenome (GOLD analysis project Ga0189279, IMG submission 130324) | Marine microbial communities from the Costa Rica Dome - N26 B6 mini metaG | ecosystem: Environmental > Aquatic > Marine > Oceanic > Photic zone | place: Costa Rica: the Eastern Pacific... | reverse complement strand
TGGCGAGCGTCGGGATGACATGCTCTACCGCCGCCGCGACCGCATCGGCGAAATCGCCATCGTCGGTGAACAGGATCGACTGGCTCGTCGGGTCATGCTCGGCCTGGCTCAACAGGTCGGCGGCAATGACATGCGGGTCGTTCCGCGCGTCGGCCACGACGACGATCTCGCTCGGCCCCGCGACCATATCGATGCCGACGACGCCATAGAGCTGGCGCTTCGCTTCGGCGACCCACGCATTGCCGGAGCCGGTCACGACGTCGACCGGCGCGATCCGGTCGGTCCCATAGGCGAGCGCGGCGATCGCCTGCGCGCCGCCGACGCGCCAAATCTCGTCGACCCCGCCAATATGCGCGGCGGCCATCACCACCGGATTGACGTCGCCGCCCGGCGTCGGCGTGACCATCACGATGCGCTCGACCCCGGCGACCTTCGCCGGCAGGATGTTCATCAGCACCGAAGAGGGATAGGCGGCACGCCCGCCGGGGACATAGACGCCGGCGGCATCGACCGCCCGCCAGCGCGCCCCGAGCCGCGCGCCCGCCGCGTCGCGATAGTCGCGGTCCTCGGGCAATTGCGCGGCATGATAGGCGCGAATGCGCTCCGCTGCGAGGGTCAGCGCGTCGCGCAACTCGGGTGCGAGCGCCGCATAGGCCGCGGCGCAATCCTCGCCGGAGATGCGCCAGCCGCGCGCGTCGAGATCGAAGCGATCGAACTTTGCCGTGTAATCGGCGAGCGCGGCGTCGCCCTCGGCCTTCACGCGCGCGACGATCGCGGCGACGTCGGCCGACACGTCGGATGCGCTCTCGCGCCGGTCGTTCACCAGCGCGTCGAAATCGGCCGCGAAGCCGGGCGCCGACGCGTCAAGCCGCCGCATCGCCCTGCCCCACGATCTCGCGGAACCGCTCGACGAGCGCCGGCACTTCGGCCGAGCGCAGCTTGAACGCCGCGCGGTTGACGATCAGTCGTGCCGACACCTCGCTGATGATCTTTTGCTCTTCGAGCGCATTCTCGACCAGCGTGCGCCCGGTCGAGACGAGATCGACGATATGCGAGGCAAGACCCAGCTTCGGGGCAATCTCCATTGCGCCGTTCAGCTTGATGCACTCGGCCTGGATGCCCCGACCCTCGAACCAGCGGCGGGTCGTCGCGGGATATTTGGTGGCCACGCGGATATGGCTCTCCCCAAGCCCCGGCGGCGAGCTGCCTGCCGGCCCCGCGAGCGACAGGCGGCAATGGCCGATGCCCAGGTCGACCGGCGCGTACAGCTCCGAATAGTCGAACTCGTCGACGACGTCGGACCCGACGATACCGAGCTGCGCCGCGCCATGCGCGACGAACGTCGCGACGTCAAAGGCGCGCACGCGGATCAGCGAAATATGCGGCCGGTTCGTCCCGAACACCAGCGCGCGGCTCTTCTTGTCAAAGAAATCCGGCGCAGGCTCGATCCCGGCGGCCGCGAGCAGCGGCAGCGCCTCGTCGAGGATGCGCCCCTTCGGGATGGCAAAGATGATCGGTTCGGGCATAAGCGAGGCGCACATAAGCGCCAGAAGGAGAAAGGGCAATGAGCGACCGGTACCAGTTTGTCGACATGGCCGAAACGGGTTCGGCGGCGGTCGGCACCGCCTTTGCCAACCAGGTCGCCTATTGCCGCCGCTCCGAAGCGCCCGTGACCGCGCGGATCGTTGCCGCGTTGGCAACGCTTCTCGAACGCCCGGCAAGCGAATTTGCCCGCCGCATCGCGGCCTGGGACGGCGCGCCGCTCGCCGATGCGCTGCCGCTACGGGCCGCCGGAGGGCTCCACGCACTGCACCTTTCGGGCGAGGCGCCCGAACTCGCGCCGATCTATGCCGATGCCGAGGATATCAACGACGCCGCCGTCGTCGCGGGGGTGGTGCGGCGCCACGACGCGGCCCTGCTGCCGTGGCTCGACGGCCCGCCGCAGACGAACGAGGCCGGACGCTCGGCGAACTTCGTCGCCGCGATGCTGTGGCTCGCCGACCAGGGCCTGCCCCCGCAATTCGAATGCCTGGAAATCGGATCGAGCGCCGGGATCAACCTGATGCTCGATCGCTACCATTACGATCTGGCGGGGGTACAAGTCGGGCCGCAGCCGGGCGCGATGAGCTTTACCCCCGACTGGCGCGGTCGCCACCCGCCCCAGCACCGGATCGGCTTCGCCGGCACCCGGGGTTGCGACGTCGCGCCCGTCGACCTGGCCGACCCGGCGCAGGCGCTCCGCCTGAAAGCCTATATCTGGCCCGAGCATCACGTGCGGTTCGGCCGCCTGGAGGCCGCGATTGCCGCGGCCGAAGCCGACCCGCCCGACCTCGTCCGGATGACCGCGGCCGATTTCGTCGAGGCCGAACTGGCAAAGCCGCAAACGACAGGGACGACCCGCGTGCTGATGCACTCGATCGTGTGGCAATATGTCCCCGCCGCCCAGCAGGCGCGCGTCACCGCGGCGATGGAAGCAGCGGGCGGGCGCGCCACCGCGGCCCGCCCGCTCGCGTGGATCGCGCTGGAGGCCAACCGCACGCTGCACCGGCACGAACTCGTCGTTCGGCACTGGCCCGGTGGCGGAGAGCCACTCACGCTTGCCCATTCGCATCCGCACGGCGCCTGGATCGAATGGATCGTGTAAGGCCGGGCGCGGATGCCGCGCCGGGCCCCTTGGGCTATCGATGCAGCCCCGCCGCCCCGATCGCCGCGAACGCATTGTCGATCCGGGCCTGCCCTTCGCCTTCGACCCATGCCCAGGGAAGTTTGCGGCGGTCGAGTTCGCCGAGCGCAACATCCATGAACTGACGCCGTGCAAGGTCGCTGCCGAACAGGCGGGTGCCATCCTCTTCCCACGGCAGGTCCATCGCGGGAACCAGATAGAGGTCGGCGACGTCGGCCCAGGCGTCGATTTCGGGAAGGCGGCGGCCGAGCAGCATCACCGCCCACGCCTGTGTCATCAGCGGGTCGGTATCCGAAATCAGCCAGGCAGGCGCTTGCGCGCGGGCCGCGCGGGTCGCGGCGACATGCCCCTCGAAAATCGCAAGAAGGTCGTCGGCGTCAAGGTCGGTGCCATGATCCTCGCAATAGGTCCGGCCATATTCGGGCACGACGATACCGCCAAGCCGCGCGGCAAGGCGCGGGGCAAGGGTCGACTTTCCCGTGCTTTCGGCACCGTGCAGGCAGATGTGGCGCGTCATGCCGTGACCGCCGGCCGGCCGGCCGCCGCGCGCCGCCACTGGAGCAGGCCGTCGATGGAAAGCCCGAGCAGAACGACGTAGACGACGCTCGTCGCATAGAGGCCGCGCCAGGCGAACAGCGGCACCGCAATCAGGTCGACCAGGATCCACAGATACCAGCTTTCGACGCGCCGCCGCGCCAGCAGCCACTGGGCGGTGATGCTGATCATCGCGATCGCGCCGTCGATCCACGGCGCCGCGGCATCGGTGTAGCGGTGCATCGCCATGCTCCACGCTATCCACGCGGCAAGCGTAAGCGCGCCCCACACACGCCGGTCGCGCGCGGCCATCCAGCCGACGGGGATTCCCGCGGCATCGCGGGCGCGCAGCCAGTTCGCCCAGCCATAAAGGTTGAGCGCGAAGAAGAAGCCCTGAAGCAGCATGTCGCTGTACAGCCGCGCGTCATAGAAGACGATCGCATAGAGGCTGACGGCGACGAGCGCGAAGGGATAGTTCCAGACGCTGCGCAGCGCGACGAGCGCGACGTTGACGAGGACGAGCGCCGCCGCCAGCCATTCGAGCTGGCTCATCCGGCGATTCCGGCGGGGGGTCCGGCGCGCGGGCGCGTCCACAGGCCGTCGCGATCGATCCGTCGTAGCGGCGGGCGGCGCAGAACCGACCAGCCGGCGCGCGCGACCCACCCCAATTTGGCGACGATCGACGTCGCGGTGCGATGGTCCCACGCATGGTCGCCCCGGCGGCGCACGGCGCGCGCGATGTCGCCATAGATTCCCATCGCCGCCAGCACCGCCCAGCGGCTGCGCGGACGGAGTTTGCGCGCGCCCCAGCGCGCCGACGCTTCATATTCCTCCGCCATCTCGGCGAGCCAGCCCGCCATCACGCTGAGCCGCCCGCGATACCGGGGGTGCATGTGCTGGCCGGGCGGAATGTCGAGTTCGACGAGCCAGTCGACCGGAAGATAGCAGCGGTCGGCGGCGGCATCCTCTGCCACGTCGCGCGCGATATTGGCGAGCTGGAAGGCTATGCCGAGGTCCGAAGCCCGGTCGAGGGTGCGCTCGTCCGCCGGGTCGATTCCCATCACCAGCGCCATCGCCACCCCGACCGCCCCCGCGACGTGGTAGCAATAGCGCAGCAGGTCGGCCTCGCTGCGCGGTCGCCAGTCGTCGGCGTCCAGTTCGAAACCGGCGATGATATCGTCGATCACCGCGCGCGGGATCGCGACGTCGGTGAGCAGGAGGCCGAGCGCGTCGAAAGCGGGTTCGCCCGTCGGCTCGCCCGCAAAGGCACGGTCGGTCAGCGCGCGGATGCGGGCGAGCGCGGCATGGGCATCATGCCCCCCGGCCATCGTGCCGCCATGATCCTGTCCATCGACAAGGTCGTCGGCGGCGCGGCACCATGCATAGAGCAGCCAGACCCGCTCGCGCGTCAGCCGGTCGAAGAGCTGGCTCGCGAGCGCAAAGCTGCGCGATCCGCGCGCGATGCTGTCGTGCGCGAAGCCGTGAAGGGCCGGCGCGTCATAGCCCCCCGGCTCCGGCATCAGAGGTCGTCGGCCTTCATCGCGAAGATGGGCTCGTGCGGTTGATACTCCGCCATCTTGTCGAGCAGTTCGTCGATGCCGGCATCGACGATCATGATTCCCGCATGGGCGGGCCGGATGAAGCCGACCTCGATCATCCGCCGGTTGAACGCTATCAGGTCGTTGTAGAAGCCCGCGGCGTTGAGCAATCCGACCGGCTTGGCATGATAACCGAGCTGCGCCCAGCTGATCGCTTCCCACAATTCGTCCATCGTCCCGACGCCGCCGGGAATGGTCAGAAATCCGTCGGACAGGTCGGTGAACATCCGCTTGCGCTCGTGCATCCCCGAAACGACGTGCAGTTCGGTGCAGCCGCGGTGCGCGACCTCGGTTCCGACCAGCGCGTCGGGAATCACGCCGATCACCTCTCCCCCGGCCGCCAGCGCCGAATCGGCGACGGCGCCCATCAGGCCCAGCCGGCCGCCGCCATAGACGACGCCGATGCCGCGTTCGGCGAGCGTCCGGCCGACGAGGCGCGCGGTTTCGATATAGACGGGATCTTCCGGGGTCGCGGACCCGCAATAGACGGCGAGGCGTTTCATAAATTTCCCTTACTCGCTCGTGTCGAGCCTTCGACTGCCTTGCAGGCGCTCAGGACAAACTTCAACCTTTGGTTGACGTCGAGACACCCATCGCCGCGGTGTCGGGCCCGAGGGGCCTTGCGGCTTCGCGCGATGCGAACGAAATCATGGGTTCAACATCAAGTCCGCCGTCGCCTTGGCGCTGCCGACGACACCCGGAATACCGGCGCCGGGATGGGTTCCCGCGCCGACGAAGTAAAGGTTCGACAGGACATCGTCGCGATTATGCGCCCGGAACCAGGCGCTCTGCCACAGGACGGGCTCGAGGCTGAACGCGCTGCCGAGATGCGCCGCAAGGTCGCGGCCGAAGTCGGCGGGCGTATAGTGAAAGCTGGTGACGAGGTTGGCACGCAGCCCGGGAAGCACGCGCCGCTCGACTTCGTCCAGGATCGCGTCGGCAAAGCGGGCGCCGAAATCGCCGTCCCAGTCCGCCCGCGCCTTGCCGAGGTGCGCGACCGGCGCGAGCGCGTAGAGGCTGGCATGCCCCGGCGGTGCCATGCCGGGATCGGTTGCGCTCGGGTGGTGCAGATAGAGCGAAAAATCGTCGGGGACGACGCCGCCGCGGTAAATGTCGTCGAGCAGGCCCTTGTAGCGCGGGCCAAAGAGGATGCTGTGGTGCGCGATGTCGGGATAGTCGCCCTTCACCCCGAAATGCACGACGAAGAGCGATGGCGACCAACGCTTGCGCGCAAGGCGTCGTGCCGCGCCCGGACCGCGCGGATGCCCCGCCAGCAGGTCGCGATAGCTGTGCATCAGGTCGCTGTTGCACGCGACGCTGTCGGCCTCTCCGCGCCAGCCGCTTGCCGTGACGACGCCGGTCGCGCGGTCGCCGTCGGTTTCGATCCGCACCGCCGGATCGCCGAGGCGCAGGGTCCCGCCGAGCCGTTCGAACAAGGCGACCATGGCGTTCACGAGGGCGTTGGTCCCCCCGCGCGCGAACCAGACGCCACCGTCCTTCTCGATCGTGTGGATCAGCGCATAGATGCTGCTCGTCGTCATCGGGTTGCCACCGACGAGCAAGGTGTGGAACGACAGCGCCTGCCGCAACCGTTCGTCCTTCACATACGAGGAGACGACCGAATAGACGCTGCGCCATGCGCGATATTTCATCAGCGACGGCGCGGCGCGGAGCATCGAAGCGAAATCGAGGAAGGCCGTCGAGCCGAGCTTGACATAGCCTTCCTCGTACACGCCCCTGGAATAGTCGAGGAAGCGTTCGTAGCCCGCGACATCGGCGGGGTTCAGCCGTTCGATCCCGGCGCGCAGCGCGGCTTCGTCGTTCGAATAGTCAAAGATGGACCCGTCCGGCCAGTCGAGGCGATAGAAGGGGGCGACCGGGACCAGCTCGACATCGGCGGCCCTGTCCTGTCCGCTGAGCTCCCATAGCGCATCGAGGCACGGCGGGTCGGTGATCACCGTCGGCCCCGCATCGAAGGTAAAGCCGTCCTGTTTCCAGTGATATGCCCGGCCGCCGGGCTTGTCCCGCGCCTCGACGACGATGGTCTGCACCCCCGCCGATTGCAGCCGTATCGCAAGCGCGAGACCGCCGAAGCCGGCGCCGATGACGATGGCGCGTCGGGTCATTTCCAGTCGAGGCTCCGGAGCGCCGCGATCGCTCGGCCGATGGGCACCGGCGGCTTGCCCGACAGCAGGCGCAGCTTGTCGCCACCCCGCGACCGTCCGGCATAGAAACGCGCGACAAGACCCGCGCGCAGACGATAGAATCGCTCGAAAATCCGATAGCGCATCGCCGGATCGGCCGCCCGGAACAGCATCGCCGCCAACATGCGATAGAAACGCTGCCGGCGCCAGCCGTCGGCGGCGCGCGCGCGCAACCGGGCGGGCAGATCGGGACCGATCAGCCCGGGAAGCGCGCAGGCCGTCCGCACGGCGTCGGGCAAGGAATAGCCGGTGGTCGCGTGAAACGCGCCCGACCGCACGCCGATGCGCGCGGTCCGGTCGGACGGAGGCCAATATCGGTCGAAGTCGCCCGCGATCACCACGGGCAGGACGCCGGTTTCCTCACGCGACGCCGCCTTCTTCACTTTCCAGCCCTGCGCCGCGGCATAGGCCCGGATGCGATCGCGGATCGCCGGAACGTCGAGATCGGGGTCGTCGCTGTAATAGGTGTCCTCGACGAAGATCGTCTCGGCATCGAACGGCAACAGATAGACGAAACGATAACCGTCCAGCTGTTCGACTGTGGCGTCCATCACCACCGGTTCGGTCAGCCCGTGGCCGCCCTTGACGCTGAGCGCCTGTCCGACGAATTTCTGCCAGCCGCAGGTCAGCGCCGACAGCGGCCCGGTCCCGCGCGCATCGATCACATGGCGCGCATCGAGCCGGCCGCCCGCGGCGAGCAGCACATGGTCGGGCGCGACGTGAAGCGCGCGGTCGGCGACCAGGTGCCCCGCGGGCACCGCCGCCGCGACCGCCTCGGCCAGCGCCTCGCCGGTGATGCTCTTGTACCCCATGCGCAGCGTCCGGGCGTAAGCGGGGAAACGGACGTCATAGACGGACCAGTGATGACGGACGAGCGGCGCAACGAGCCAGCGGTCGCCGCGCGCGATGTCGGCGTCGAAGAAGGACCAGACGTGGTTGCCGCCGACGGGGCCGGGTTCGATCAGCCGCACGTCGAGATCGGGCCGCTTCGCCGCGAGCGCCAGCGCGGCGAGCCCGCCGGCCAGGCCGCCGCCGACGATGGCGATGTCGCAGCGCGAAGAGAGGGCGTCGGTCATCGGCCGTGCCTAGCCGAGCAAGGCGCGGCGGGAAAGCCAATTGCCTTCCTTTTCACGCCGCTCGTCCCGAGCTTGTCGCAGGGCCGTTCGATTCTTCGGACGAAAGAGGCAGAACGGCGTTTCGACACGCGCGGCACGAGCGGAGTTTCAGATGACAAACCGCCGCGCTTCCGGCAGAATCTTCCGATGCCCGGCCCCCTACCCCGCATCGAAGCCGCGACCGTCGACGACGCAAAGGCGATCGCCTCCATCTACGCACATCACGTCGCGCGCGGGACCGCGACCTACGACACCGAACCGCGCAGCGTCGCGGCGACCGCGGCAATGATCACCGACTATCGCGCGCGCGGCTGGCCCTTCCTCGTCGCGCGCGACGAAGAAGCCGGGGTTGCGGGCTATGCCTATGCCGGCCAGTTCCGGATGCGTCCCGCCTATGACTGGACGTGCGAAGACAGCATCTACATCGCCCCGCACGCCCAGCGGCGCGGGATCGGCCACGCGCTGCTCGGCGCCTTGATCGCGGCGGCCGAGGACGCCGGGTTCCGTACGATGATCGCGGTGATCGGTGGCGCCGAACCGGGCTCGATCGCGGTGCATGCCGCGTGCGGCTTCGCCGACGCCGGCCGTCTCGCCGCGACCGGCTGGAAACATGGGCGCTGGCTCGACACCGTCTTCATGCAGCGCGCGCTCGGCGAAGGCAGCGCGACACCCCCGGCATGAGCGCGACGCTCGCCATGGCGCTGTCGGCGCTCGCGATGACCGCGATCGTCGGGGTCCGCTACCTGCTGACCAGCGGCGCCTTCGCCTTCGCGACACGGCTCCGGCAGCCCGGCCTCTATCGCGGGCTCGAACGCCAGATGCGGCGCGAGATCGGATGGAGCCTCGCGAGCGCCGCCATCTACGGCGTCCCCGCAGGCATCGTCGCCTGGGGGTGGCAGGCGCATGGCTGGACGCGCATCTATGACGACGTCGGCGCCTGGCCGCTCTGGTATCTGCCGGTCAGCCTGTTCGCCTATCTGTTGCTGCACGACACATGGTTCTACTGGACCCACCGGCTGATGCACCGTCCGGCGTGGTTCCGCATCGCGCATGCCGTGCATCACGAAAGCCGCCCGCCGACCGCGTGGGCGGCGATGAGCTTTCACCCGATCGAAGCGATGACCGGCGCGGTCGTGATCCCGGCGCTGGTCTTTCTGATCCCGATCCATGTCGCGGTGCTCGGCCTCGTGCTGGCGATCATGACGGTCATGGGGGTCGGCAATCATATGGGGTGGGAGATGTTTCCGCGCGCACTCGTTCATGGACCGGCAGGGCGCTGGCTGATAACGGCAACACATCATGAGCGGCATCATGCCGCCTATCGGGGGAATTATGGCCTCTATTTCCGCGTCTGGGACAGGCTTTGCGGTACCGATCTTGGGCTTGGCGATTTTGCCGCTGCTGGGCGCCGCCGCGAGCGCACCGCCGGCGAGCGTTGACGTCAGCGTCAGCGGGCTGCGCAGCACCAAGGGACAGATCCTCGTCTGCCTGACGACCAGCCCCCGCGCCTTTCCCGATTGCAGCAAGGACAAGGCGTCGGTCCGCATGGCGATCAAGGCCGCCGATGCGGCGAATTTCGCCATCCCCGCCCCCGCCAACGGAACCTATGCGATCGCGATCGTCCACGACGAAAACGGCAACAACCGGATGGACAAGATGCTGTTCCTGCCGCGCGAAGGCTTCGGCTTTTCGCGCAACCCCGCGATCACCACCGGCCCGCCGAGCTTCAAGGCGGCGAGTTTCGCGGTGACCGGCGAGGTGCAACAGGCGATCAAGATGAAATATATGCTTTAGGGGGCGCGGTAGCGGCGGGGCGAAGAGCGGACGCTCGACGATCCCCCTCTGTGTACATCAACCGTTACCGGTCGTATCCGGGCATCTCCTCCGTCGGTCGGGGTCGATCGGGATTTATACCGCCAGCCGGCAACCGCCCTTCATGACCCGAAACGAACGCCATCATTGTCGCCGCCCCTTCGCGCGGCTAAAGCAGCCCGTGTGATCGCCCCTTTCCATCGCATCGCCGCCCTTGCCGACCGCTGGCCCAAGAGCCTGGCGCTGCTGCTCGGGCTCGTTTCGGCGACCGGCTTCGCGCCGCTGAACCTGTGGCCGTTGACCCTGCTCGCGCTCGCGGGCTGGATGCTGCTCGTCGCGCGAAGCCCGCGCGGCTGGCGCGCGCTCGGCGTCGGCTGGGCCTTCGGCGTCGGCCATTTCGCGCTCGGGCTCAATTGGATCGCGACCGCCTTCACCTATCAGGCGGCGATGCCCGCCTGGCTCGGCTGGGTCGCGGTGCTGCTGCTGTCGCTCTATCTGGGGGTCTATCCGGCGCTCGCGGCGTGGGGGGCGTGGGCCATACGGCGGCGTGTCGGAGCAAGCCGACCGCTTGCACGGGAAAAGGGGACGCCACGCGCACTCCCCTACACGACGATCACCACGCCCTATATCCTCGGCTTTGCGGCACTCTGGACGATAACCGAATGGCTGCGAGCGTGGGTGTTTACCGGCTTCGCCTGGAACCCGCTCGCTGTCGTTGCCTTGGCGGGGAATGTAGCCGGCGCATTAGGTGAAAATTATCTGGAGCTGATTGGCACCTATGGCGTCAGCGGACTCGTAATCATCTGGAGTGCATTGGTTGCGGGCACTATCGAACAATATCTGATCCTGCGCGCCCTGAAGGCTCGCGGCCTCGCTGATCCGCGGGAGCAAGATGCTCTGCGCGGCGCCGCGCTCGAAGAGTTCGACACGCGTCGTTTCGCAAAGGTCCTAGCCATAGGAGGCGGGCTCGCGTTGTTGATGATGGTCGTTGGATTCTTTCCCTCGTCGGGTCGGACCTACTCTTCTTCGCCGCCCAAGAACGAAACCCTCGAAGAAATGATAGCCCGGATCGAGGCCGATCGCGGAACCCCCATC
>Ga0189279_100374_pt1 | contig 11060 bp, 6 predicted proteins | sample N26B6minimetaG_FD_130324 | JGI IMG/M metagenome (GOLD analysis project Ga0189279, IMG submission 130324) | Marine microbial communities from the Costa Rica Dome - N26 B6 mini metaG | ecosystem: Environmental > Aquatic > Marine > Oceanic > Photic zone | place: Costa Rica: the Eastern Pacific... | reverse complement strand
TGGAACGCGAACACATTGCCCGCCGCCCCGGTCGGCGCCACGCCGTCGCTGGCGGCCAGAACCGGATCGCCACCGTCGCCATTCCCGCTCCCCGCGTCTCCGGTGGCGGCGAAGGCCACGGTGCCCTGGATGCGTTCGGCGGTCCGGAAATTGGGACTGTCGACGGTCTGATACGTCATGCCGACCCGCTCTTCCGAACCGCCGAAACCGCCGTAGAAGAGGATCAGGCAATTGTCGCTCGAACAGGCGTCGCCGCTGCCGGTCATCTTGCCGTTCATGTTGAACACGGGGTTGACGGTGAACGTGTCGACCAGCGCGCCGGTATCGCGCCCTTCCGAGGCGAAATCATAGCGGACGTCGCCGCCGTCTTCGGGCATCACGATCGTGCCGTCGAACCCATAGGCGAGCGATGAGGGACCGAAGCCGATCGTCAGATTGGCATCGAAACTGCCCGGCGCAGCACGGCCCGACGAAAAGACCGGTCGGGTCGCCGCGAGCACTTCATAATCGATCGTGCCGCTGGTCGGCAGCGGCGCGGCGACAGGCGCCGTCACGACCCACGGCACGCCGCCGCCGGGTGCCGCGTTGACGGTGCCGCCGCGGAATCGCGCCGCGCCGTCGACATAGCGACCCACAACCACCGCGGCATCGCCGCCGACATCGACCGCCTGCGCGGTGCCGATGGCAAGGTCGCCGGCATCGGTCAGCACCCCGTTCGCATCGAGCTGCGGCGTTGCCGAGGCCTGATAGGATACGCCGGCGTTGACGGCATAGGCCCGCGCGCCGCTGACGCCGCTGGGGAAACCGCCCGCATAGGCCGGATTATCCGGCGTGTCCGGCCCGCCGCTATTGCCGGGCAGTCCGGCGAACTGGTCGGGATCGCTCCCCGTTTCGAGCCACGCGAGATAGTCGGTCAGGAACTGGAGCGTCGCGCCGGAAAGCTGGTCGTCGAGAATGCCCGTCCGGTCGAGCGCAGCCAGATAGGTTTTGACCTGTTCGGGGGTCAGCGCGCCATATTCGGACGGAACGCCGCCGCCGAGCAGGAAGGCGTAATAGGCCTGCACCGCCTGTAGCCAACCGGCATAGACCGGCAGCCGGGCATAATCCGCAGGATCGCCGCCGCTCGCGAGAAAAGCGTAATAATCGCCGAAAAAGGCATCGAGATCGCCATGCGCCGCAAAACCGCCGGCAGCGTTCAGGGCGGCGAGATAGGCCGCGACCTGTTCCTGCGTCAACGCGCCATAGGCACCGGGGAGCCCGCCGCCGGCGAGATAGGCGTAATAGGCGTTCAAAGCCGCGACATAGCCGTCGTACACCGGCAGCTCGGCGTATTTCGCCGGGTCTCCGCCGCCCGCCAGATAGGCGTAATAGGGCGCGAAGAATCCGTCGAGATCGGCAAAGGCCGACAGGCCGCCAGCGGTGTTGAGCGCCGCGAGATAGGCGCGAACCTGCGCCGGTGTCAGCGCGCCGTAATCCGCCGGCAGGCCGCCGCTGGCGAGGAACGCATAATAGGCGTTCAGCGCAGAAACATAATCGGCATAGACCGGCAAGCCGCTGAACCCGTTGGGCGATCCGCCCCCGGCGATCCACGCGAAATAGGCATCGAGCAGGCCGGCATTGTCGCCGAGCAGGTCGGCAAGCTGGCCCGACGCGGCGATCGCGTCGATATAGGCCTGAAGCGTCGCCAGTGTCTGCGCATCGTAATCGGCGGGCAATCCGCCACCCGCCAGAAAGGCGGCATAGGCGTTGAGTGCCGCCGCAAAGGCGGGATAATCGGGCGGGACCGGCAGCCCGGCATATTGATCGGGATTGCCGCCGCCCGCGACGAAGGCGAAATATCCGGCATAGAAGTCGGAAAGATCCGCGAGGAAGGACGCGCTGGCCCCCGCGCGGTCGAGCGCGGCGAGATAGGCGCGCACCTGCGCCTGGGTCAGCGCACCATAGGCCGACGGCACCCCGCCGCTTTCCAGATAGTCGTAATAGGCCGAGAGCGCCTGGGCATAGCCCGCGAAAATATTGGCATTGAGGCCCGCAAAGGCGTCGGCCTGTCCTCCGCCCTGGACGAACGCAAGATAGGCCGCAAAGAAATCGGCCCGCTCGCCGAGGAAGCGGTCGAGTGCGCCCGCCGACTGGAGTTGCGCGATGAAGCCCTGCAACTGCGCGATGTCGGCGCCGTCATAGGCCGAGGGCAGATTGCCTGCGGCCAGCCATGCGAAATAGGCGTCGAGCCTGCCCGCATAGCCGGCAAACACATTCGCGGGCAGGCCGGCGAACGCGTCGGGCGCGCCGCCGCCGCGCAACCAGTCGAGATAGGCGGTGAAGAAGGCCGCTTGATCGCCGGCGACCGTGGCGAGCAAGCCGGTACGCGACAGGGTTTCGAGATACGCCCGCAGCGTCGCGGTATCGAGCGCGCCATAGTGGCCGGGCAACCGGCCGCTTGCTAGCCAGGCGTAATAATCGCCGAGAGCCGCGCGATATTGCCCGGCAAAGGCCAGGCCGCCGCTTGCCAGATAGGCGTCGAGCAGGGCGCGATCGCTCGCGCCGAGCTGCTGTGCCAGGCCGCTGTCGGCGAGGAACGCGACGTAGCGCCCGATCGTGTCGGCGCTCGCCCCGGTGAAATCGGCGGGATCGCCGCCGGCGCGAACGAACGCGAAATAGGCCCGGGTCAGGTCCACGAAGCGACCGGCGAACAGGTCGGGATTCCCGCCGTCCTTCAGAAAGGCCAGATAGGCGTCGGCCAACAGGCGATCGCTGGTGCCGAGCCGGGCGAGCGCGCCCGTCCGCTCGCTATAGGCCAGGAAGGCCGCGATATCGCCCAGGCGCGCATCGCCGAAGCTCGACGGCGCCGCGCCCGAGCGCAGCAGGTCGAGATAATCGGTCAGGAAGCCGGCATAGGCCGACAGGAATCCGGCCCCCGATCCGCCCCCGGCAAGCCACGCCAGATAGGTTCGCACGATGTCGGCCTGCGCTTCGGGGAAAGGCGCGCCGCCAAAGGCCTGCGCCACACCGCCCGCGTTCGCGACCAGCAGCGCCAGATCGCCGCTCGGGAAGGTTTCGATCGCCGGATTGGCGACCGCGGCATCGACGCGACGCGCCGCCCCCAAAATGTCGCTCGACGCACCGGCGGCCGCGAGCGCATTGCCGAGCGTCACGGGCAGACCGTTCGCCGCCGCGGCGGCCGGTCCGCCTTCGGCCATCGCCGCGACGTCCCCCCGCGACGCGCCGGGCGTCGGCTGGGCGCCGTTGGCGACCGTCTGTTCGGGGCGCTTGCCGGGCGCAAAAGCGAACATTTCGCCGGCATCGAACCGGCGCGCTTCGCCGGCGCGCCCGACGGTCGCCCGTCCGGTCATCACATGGCCACGGCCGGTGCCGTCTGCCGCGACGCTGAAACTCGCCGCCGATTTGCGTCCCGTGACGCGTCCTTCGACGCCATCGGGCATTCGCACCGTCGTTTCATCCTCACCACCCGCGACGGTCAGGGTTCCGGCATAAAGATCGACCGAGCCATCGGCGTTGATCCGGTAATCCGCCGCGTCGAGCACCGACACGGTCGCTCCGCTATCGAGCCGCACCTGCCTGAGTCCATCGAGTTGATGGACCCGCTCTCCGATCGAGAGCGCCCGGTCGCCTTTCGACGAGAACAGCACGTCGGCGGCGAGCGCGGGCATTGCGAGCGACACGCTCGAGGCGCTGACCATCAGCGCGGTGCCGAGGCGAAGTTTGTGATTGACGGTCATGGCGTGGTCTCTCCCCAGGGATCAGGCGGATCAGAATTCGAGGCGAAGGCCGGCCGAAACGGTCCAGCGATCATAGTCGTAGAGCGCGATGTTGCTCCAGTTACGCGTCCAGGTCGCGCGCGGCTGAAAGAAGAGGTTGTCGGTCAGCGCGACCTTCACCCCCGCCGTCAGGTCGATGCGTTCATCGTGACGCTTCGTCAGGAACAGGGGATCGGGCTGGTCGTACCGACGCAGATCGAAGGCCGCCCCGGCAACGATCGCCACGCGGCCGGCGACCGGAAATTCGCCGCCGACGTTGGCCCCCGCAAACCAGTTGGATTCGGCATCGCCGGCCTGCCGGCGGGTTTCCTCCTTGCCGCCGGTCAGGTTCGCGGCGACCGATCGCGTGACATATCCGATACCCACGGCATAACGATCGGCATCGCGCAGCGGCGCGCCGTCATAGTCGAGCCGGCTCCACTGCGCCGACAGCGTCAACGCGCGCCCGCCGTCCAGCGTCCGCGTATATTGTGCGATCGCGCCATAGGAGGTGCGATACCCATCGTGGCCAAGCCAGAATTTCTGGACCTGCCCCGACAGGGACAGCACGTCGCGGTCCGCAAAGCTGTGGGCATAGCCGGCGGTGCCGGTGAGCGCGGCCTGGTCGAAGGCGCGGCTGTCGAAATTGTCACGCCAGTTGGCGAGCGCGCTGGCGAACAGGCGGTCCTGCCGTCCGATTGCGGTCACGGCCGAAACGCCGCCCTGGATCTCGTAAAATTCGTCATCCTGTGCAACCGCGCCCGGACCGAGCGTACCAGGGCCGAGAAAGCTGAACAGCGGAATGACGATCGTGGTCAGGTCCGTCGCCGCGTTGACATTGCTGTCGTGCCCGATGCGGGCGTCGACGAAACCCGAGATATCGGACCCGCCACCCGCGATCTGTTTATCGAACTGGCGTACGAAGCCGGTGAAGCGCTGGCGCACCGGATCGGGCAGGCTGGGGTCGTCGACGACCGTCGCGAACTCCTGCCGCGCGGTATCGATATCGCCGGCGAGCGCATAGGCGCGGGCGAGCTCGGCCCGCGCCGGGGCATTGTCCGGCTGGACCGCCAGCACCCGCTGAAAGGCGAGGACCGCTTCGCCATAATGACCGGCATCGAGCGCGGCGATGCCCAGGCGATAGTCGAAGTCGGGATCGCCCGCGCGCTCGCCGGTTTGTGCGGCAAGCTGGTCATAGCCCGCAGCGCCGGACTGTTCTTGCGCCTGCCCGTCGGTGGCGCCGAGCGACGCCGCCAGTCCCAGTGCAATCGCCGCGCCGCTGCTCCAAAATCGTTTCGTCATGCCCCACCCATCGATCATTGCGTCACAATCGATCTATGGCCGGCGACGTGCCTTTGTCGTTTGACGATGATCGTCCTAATGATGACAAAGGCTGACAGGCCCTGCCGATACGACGAACCGGCGCGGGCAGAAGGGACGAGCACGGCTGCTACGGAATTTTTCGCCAGCCCGTTCGTTACGTGCAACTTTTTCGCCGCAACCGCGAATAATCGGTGTTAGGATATCGTGCGCGGCGCCCGCGAACGGCCCGGGTTGGAAGGATGGCAGATGACGAACCGGAAAAAGATTGGATTATCGCTCGGCCTCGGCCTGTTGCTGGCATCGGTCCCGATGCAGGGCATGGCGGCTTTGCAACAGGGCGCCAAGGCACCGGACTTCACGCTAAACGCCGCGCAGGGCGGAAAGCCGTTCAGCCTGTCGCTGCAACAGGTGCTGGGCAAGGGGCCGGTCGTCCTCTATTTTTTCCCGGCCGCCTTTACGCCCGGCTGCACGATCGAGGCGCATCTGTTTGCCGAAGCGACCAGCGACTTCAACAAGCTGGGTGCGCGCGTCATCGGCGTCACCGCCGGCAACATCGACCGCGTCGCCGAATTTTCAAAGTCCGAATGCCGCGACAAGTTCGCCGTCGCCGCCGACCCGGGCGCAAAGGTCGCCGTCAAATATGATACGGTCATGCAGGGTGCGGGCAATCGCATGCTGTCCGACCGGACATCCTTCGTAATCGCGCCCGACGGGACGATCCTGTTGAGCTACACCGATCGCAAGCCGCAAGCGCATATCGAAAAGACGATGGCGGCGGTGCGGGCCTGGAAGGCCGCGCACCGCTAGTCGCTTTCGGATAGCGCACCGCGCAAGCGGACAAGGTCGGCCCCCAGGCGGTCGATCTCGTCGGCGCTGCGCGACCCCGCGACGATCGACGCCGACAGGCAGAAGCCCGGATCGACGTCGACAAGTCCGGTCGCCACGGTGACGACGCCGCGATGGGCAAAGCCTTCGTCGATGGCGAAGCCACGCGACGACGCATCCTTTACCTGCCGCGCATAGGTGTCGAAGGCGAGTTCCGCCTGCCAGCGCACCGGCGCAAAGCGCCGCGCGAGTTCGAGGTCGTCGACCGCTTGCGCCGCAGCGATCGCCCGCCCGGCGGCTCCGCCGCCAAGCGGCTGGCGCTGGTCGTCGGCAAGACGCAGCCGCATCCCGGCATCGCTTTCGGCGTGCGCGGCGAGCTGCATCCGCTCACGCGAAACGATTTTCCACAGCCCCACCGCCGCCTCCGACCGCTGTGCAAAGCGCGCCATCGACGGCCGCGCCCGCGCGACCAGTTGCGCCGTGCCGTCCCGGCGCAACAGGGCGGCCTCCTGCCAGGCGGGCGCGAGCCTGTATGCTTTCGAGCCGGCCTCGCGTTCGAGCGCGCCCTCGCCCACCAGCGTCCTGAGCAGGTTGAGGCAGCTCGATGGGCTGAGCCCCACGATCCGCGCGACGTCCGACAGCGACAGCGGACCCGCATCCCCGAGCAAGCGGAGAATGGCGAAAGCCTGGGACACGGAGCGGACGGGACCAGTCATACGCCTCCCCTATTTTCATATATATGAAAAATCAATTCTCAATGTTGAAATGATGCAGAGCTCCCCCTATCGCGTTATCGATTGATTCGACGGGAGAGTTGCCCATGGGCAAATGTCTGGACGGCAAGGTGGTCGCGATCACCGGCGCGGGACGCGGAATCGGACGCGAACTGGCGCTGCATTGCGCCGCCGAAGGCGCGGCGGTGGTGGTCAACGATCCCGGGGTGGCGCAGGCGGGCGACGGCGGCGATGTGGCCCCGGCCGAGACGACTGCCAGCGACATCATCGCGGCGGGCGGCAAAGCCATCGCCAATTTCGGCAATGTCGCCGATCCCAAGGAAGCCGCCAGCATCATCGAGGATGCGGTGGCCCAATTCGGCCGTATCGATGCGGTGGTGAACAATGCCGGCATCCTGCGCGACACCATCTGGCACAAGATGAGCTATGAGGACTGGAAGAGCGTTATCGAGGTCAACCTGACCGGCGTCTTCAACGTCTCGAAGGCCGCGACGCCCTATTTCCGTGAACAGCAGTCGGGCAGCTTCATCCACTTCACCTCGACCAGCGGGCTGATCGGCAACATCGGCCAGGCCAATTATTCGGCCGCGAAGCTGGGCGTCGTCGCGCTGTCGCAGTCGATCGCGCTCGACATGGCGCGCGTCGGGGTACGCTCGAACTGCATCGCGCCCTTCGCCTGGAGCCGCATGACCAGCTCGATCCCCGCGACGACCCCCGCCGAGCAGGAGCGCGTCAAGCGGCTCCAGGAAATGTCGGCCGAAAAGATCGCGCCGCTCGTCGCTTATCTCGCCTCCGACCTGTCAAAGGACGTCACGAACCAGATTTTCAGCGTCCGCAAGAACGAGATCCTGCTCTTTTCGAAGCCGCGTCCCGTCCGCTCGATGGCGAAGCTCGAGGGTTGGAGCGCCGAGGCGATTGCCGACGAGCTGATCCCCGCCTTCCGCCCCGCCTTCGCGCGCGCCGACGAGGTGTCGGCGCATGTCTTTCCCTACGATCCGATTTGAGGAACAGGCCATGAGCAACCCCGGCATGGACGCCGACGTCTTCGACCAGTTCATCGAGCAGCTCGAACGCTATGTGCGCGAGCGCCTTCTCCCCGCCGAGAAGGAGATCATCGAAAGCGACGCGATTCCCGACGATATTCTGTCCGAGATGCGCGACATGGGCCTGTTCGGGCTGACGATCCCGGAGGAATATGGCGGCGCCGGGATGAATGTCAGCCAGTATATCAGGACGATCCACACGCTCAGCTATGCGATGCCGGCGTTCCGATCGATCATCTCGATCAACATCGGCATGTTTACGTCCGCGCTCAAGAATGGCGGGACCGAGGCGCAGAAGGCCGAGTGGTTGCCACGCGTCGCGGCGGGCGAGATCGCCTGCTTCGGGCTGACCGAGCCCGGATCGGGATCGGATTCGGCGGGGCTCCAGACGACCGCGACGCAGACCGACAATGGCTGGGTGCTGAGCGGCACCAAACGCTACATCACCAACTCGCCCTTCGCGAAGGTCGGTCTGATCATGGCGCGGACGAGCAAGGAGAATCTGCCGAAGAACGCCCATGTCTCGGCCTTCATCGTGCCGATGGATGCCCCCGGCGTGTCGATCGGCAAGTCGGACAAGAAGATGGGCCAGTCGGGCAGCCACATCGCCGACGTGGTGATGGACGACGTCCGCGTCGGGGGCGAGGCGCTGCTCGGTGGCGAACTCGGCAAGGGGTTCGCCTATGCGATGATGAGCCTCGACAATGGCCGCATGTCGGTGGGAGCCGCCGCGACCGCCTATGCCCGCCGCGCGCTCGACAGCGCCGTGCGCTACGCGACCGAGCGCAAGGCGTTCGGCGAACCGATCGCCAATTTCCAGCTCATCCAGCAGATGCTCGCGCAGAGCGAGATCGACATCTACGCCGCCGAATGCATGATGGAGGACGTCACGCGCCGCGCCGACGCGGGCGAGACTGTCCTGCGCAAAGCCGCGGCGTTCAAGGTCTTCGCCAGCGAAATGTGCGGCCGCGTCGTCGACGCCTGTGTCCAGGTCTATGGCGGCGCGGGCTATCTCGCCGAATATGACGCCGAGCGTTTCTTTCGCGATGCGCGCATCTATCGCATCTACGAAGGCACGACCCAGATCCTGCAGCTCCAGATCGCGAAGCATATGCTGCGCGAGTTTGCGGCTGCGAACTGAGGATGGAAGCCCACTTTCCCATTTATCGTCATCCCGGCGAAAGCCGGGATCTCGCCGGCACTTCCAAACGCTATGGCGAGACCCCGGCCTTCGCCGGGGTGACGGAATTGGGGAGGGACGACCATGTATAAGCTCCTCTCAGGCCTCTCCGTCATCGAGGCGTCGTCCTTCGTCGCCTCGCCCACCGCCGGGCTCTATCTCGCGCAGTTCGGCGCCGAGGTGATCCGCGTCGATCAGATCGGCGGCGGCCCCGATTTCCGGCGCTGGCCGGTCACCGCGGAGGACAACTCGCTCTATTGGGAAAATCTCAACCGCGCGAAAAAGTCGGTCGCGCTCGATCTCTCGCGGCCCGAGGGGCGCGAACTGTTGCAGGCGCTCGTGCGCGCGACCGGACAGTTTGTCACCAACTTCCCGGTCGGCGGCTTCCTGTCGCACGAGACATTGGCCGAAGGGTGCCCCGACCTGATCACCGTGCGCGTGATGGGCTGGGCCGACGGGTCGCCCGCGCTCGACTATACGGTGAACAATTCGGTGGGCTATCCGATGCTCACCGGACCCGGTCCCGAACCGGTCAACCATGTTCTCCCCGCGTGGGACCTGCTCACCGGCGCCTATGCTGCCTTTGCGCTGCTCGCGGCGGTCCAGCGGCGCAGCGCGACAGGCGAAGGCGGCGAGGTTCGCCTGCCGCTTTCCGACGTCGCGATCGGCACCGTCGCCAACATGGGCGGGATCGCCGAAGTGCTCTATACGGGCGAGAACCGGCCGCGGCTCGGCAACGCCGTCTACGGCCTGTTCGGGCGCGATTTCACGACGCGCGACGGGGTGCGGACGATGATCGTGGTCGTGACCCCGCGCCAGTGGGCGAACTTGATCGCCGCGCTGAATCTCGGTGACGCGATCACCAGCATCGAGGCGTCGCGCGGCGTCAGCTTCGCGAAGGACGACGGGCTGCGCTTTGACCATCGCGACGCGCTCTATCCGTTGTTCGAGCAGGCGATCGCGGCGCGCGACCATGCCGATCTCGCCGCCGCGTTCGACGCAGGCGGGATCGTCCACTCGCCCTATCGCACAATGCTCGACGCGGCGAACGACCCGGCGCTCGTCGCGGACAATCCGATCTTCGGCGCCGCCGACAATCCGAGCGGCTTTGCCTACCCCGCCGCGGGCGCCTTTGCGACCGTGCCGCAGATGGAGCGCCAGGCCCCCCGCCCCGCGCCGCGCAACGGCCAGCACAGCGAGGAAGTGCTCAGCGAAAGGCTCGCGCTGCCGTCGGGCGAGATCGCCCGCCTGATCGACGCGGGGGTCGTCGGTGTCGGCTAAATTGCCCTTCGTCTCTCCGTGTGCCCCCGCGAAGGCGGGGGTCCATCACCGGCGCTCTCGCCGCTCCCTAGTCGTTGGTTTGGAACACGAGGGTCGGATGATGGGCCCCCGCCTTCGCGGGGGCACACAAGCTTATGACTGACAAATGTTGGAGAATGACATGACCCTGCGCCGCGCCGCCATCGTCGCCCCGATCCGTACCGCCGTCGGCAAGTTCGGCGGCACCCTGTCGCCGCTCACCGCCGGCGAGCTGGGCGCGGTGATCCTGAAAGCGCTGGTCGAGCGCACGCAGATCGACCCCGCGTGCGTCGATGACGTCGTCTTTTCGCAGGGCTATGGCAATGGCGAGGCGCCCGCGATCGGCCACTGGTCGTGGCTCGCCGCCGGCCTGCCGCTCGAAGTGCCCGGATACCAGCTCGACCGGCGCTGCGGGTCGGGGCTGCAAGCGGTCGTCAATGCGGCGATGATGGTGCAGACTGGAATGTCCGACGTCGTCGTCGCCGGCGGCGTCGAATCGATGTCGAACGTCGAGCATTATTCGACCGACATCCGCAAGGGCGTCCGCGCCGGCAATCTGACGCTCCACGACCGACTGACGCGGGGACGGCTGATGTCTCAGCCAGTCGAACGCTTCGGCGTCATTTCGGGCATGATCGAGACCGCCGAGAATCTGGCGAAGGATTATGGCATCACCCGCGAGGCCGCCGACGCCTATGCGGTGCGCAGCCACCAGCGCGCCGCCGCGGCGTGGGAGAAGGGGCTGTTCGACGACGAACTCGTCCCGGTCAGCGTGCCGCAGCGCAAGGGCGACCCGATCGTCTTCGCCCATGACGAAGGCTATCGTGCCGACGCGACGATGGAATCGCTTGGCAAGCTGCGCGCGCTCGAAGGCGGCGTCGTTACCGCAGGCAATGCGAGC